>OFEI01000007.1_pt1 | contig 159520 bp, 152 predicted proteins | sample 1521041 | NCBI WGS metagenome assembly OFEI01 (sample SAMN05335687, study PRJEB24111) | insect metagenome | biome: ENVO:00009004; isolation source: gut from larvae fed green and black olives | host: Bactrocera oleae | place: Israel | collected 2011-11
ATTTGCCTGGCGGCACTAGCGCGGTGGTCCCACCTGACCCCATGCCGAACTCAGAAGTGAAACGCCGTAGCGCCGATGGTAGTGTGGGGTCTCCCCATGCGAGAGTAGGGAACTGCCAGGCATCCAATTAAGACCGAAAGGTCGTGACCATACCTTTGACACGGTTTGGGTGAAACAAGCAAAGTAGCAGCGCTACTTTGAGACAGAATCGGTGGAGCGGTAGTTCAGTTGGTTAGAATACCTGCCTGTCACGCAGGGGGTCGCGGGTTCGAGCCCCGTCCGTTCCGCCACTTATTAAGAAAAACCCATGCTAGAAATAGCATGGGTTTTTTGCTTTAACATCGGATAATATTCTTTTCATTATAGCGACCCGCTGAACTAGTAACGGATCGCTATTCGACCGTTAATGTGATGGATTGTCTGACTGTTTTCTTTCTACAGTTGAATCAATATCACGTAATTTCTTAACTTCCTCGCTCGTTACTGGCGACGCCTTATTCCCCCAACTTTGGCGTATAAAAGTTACTACGTTAGCAACTTGCTGATCAGTTAACCGCCAACCAAAGTCTGGCATGCGTAAGCCTGTTACTGCATCGTGAGTCACCGCCATTTTACTTCCACGTAGCACGACACTGATTAGTGAAGAAGGATCATCGCTTAGTACGGCGGTATTTTGTGCTAGTGAGGGGAAAGTTTTTGTGTAACCTTGTCCATCAATACGATGACAGGCAGAGCAGTTATCCATATATTCTTGCGCACCTCTCTGTGATATATCCCCTTTGGTTAACGCGATACGCGTTGCCTCGTTATAGGTCGGAGCGATAGCGTTCGGACTGGAAGATTTAAGTGATTTAAGATAAATAGCGATAGAGGTCAGATCCTGCGTAGTAAGGTATTGTGTGCTATGTTCAATAACATCAGTCATTGACCCAAATGCAGCACTTTGCTCAGACCTACCCGTTTTTAGGAACTCTACGAGTTGAGCCACAGACCAACGGCCTAAACCATTATTGATATTACTGGTCAGATCCGGGGCATGCCATCCTTCTAACGTTCCTCCCGTAAGATAAGCTGGACCATACTGATCCAAGGCTTTTTCCTGAAAACCGATACCACGGGGCGTGTGGCAGGTACCACAGTGCTCAAGTCCTTGGACGAGGTATGCACCTCGATTCCATTGCGAGCTCTGTTGGGGATCGATTTGAAAGGTCTTACTATCATGATAAATCAAATTCCAGATAGCTAAGGGCCAACGAATACTTAATGGCCATGGAATATCACTAGACCGATTCCTCTGAGAAACAGCGGGAACTTTCTGCATAAAGTAGTCGTATAATGCTTTCATATCAGCATCACTAATTTTAGAAAACGAGGTATACGGCATCGCTGGATAGAGATTATGGCCATCTTTGGCGACACCTTTACGTACCGCTTTTACGAAATCATCATAGGTATAGTCACCTATTCCAGTACTTTTATCTGGGGTTATATTGGTGGAATAAATGGCACCGATAGGTGTCGACATCTTCAACCCGCCAGCAAAGAATTTCCCCCCAGGCGCTGTATGGCAAGCTATACAATCTCCCGCTATAACGAGCTGCTGCCCTAAATCGGTAGCGGATAGTGCTAGACAAGGCTCTGTCAGTACCAATAGGCAAAGGGTAGATAGCTGAGTTTTCCAGTTCAACATAAAATACTTTCCCTCAGTTAAGCCTGAACCAATGGTCCTGGGTTTGCGAGATAACGGGTGCGAATTGCATCAGCTGCAAATAAGGCGGTTGCGCCTACGATTCCGGTAGGGTTGTACGCGAGGTTTTGCGGGAAACAACATGCACCAAGGACAAATAGATTGGGAACATCCCAACTCTGTAGATATTTATTAACTACGCTGGTTTTAGGGTCGTCTCCCATGACTGCCCCCCCTGTGGTGTGGGTTGATTGATAAGGGCGTACATCATAATGTGCGTCCATGCTCATATATTGCTTTTCGTAATGATGAGGATTAATAGCTTTAACAATCTCTTCTGACTTAAGACCGATAAAATGGGTCATTTTCAGCTCATTCTGTTGCCAATCAAAAGTCATGCGTAAGAGTGGCTGGCCGTGTACGTCGGTATATGTAGGGTCGAGATCCAAATAACATTGTTTATATGGCATCACTGAGCCGGAAGATCCCACGGACATGTTGTGAAGATAATTATCGCGAATGGCTCGTTTCCAACCGGAACCCCATTTCGGGGAACTAGACGGTAAAGACATCTGCTGGATAGGGCGCCCGCCGGTAGTCGTTGCTGAAATGGTTGCTCCACCAATAAAATTCAGTGTCGAGTGGTCGAAGTTTTCAGAATTAAACTCATCGATAAACATGCCAGTGGTACCGGTTGCAGCGAAAGGATTGAACACATTATTCTTCTCGAAGAATAAATTAATTCCTCCATTCATTTGATAAGCATAGTTACGTCCGACTACGCCTTCTCCGGTGGTTGGGTTATAGGGTTTACCTATCTTTGATAAAAGTAATAGTCGTACATTGTGCAACTGAAATGCACTTAGAATAACCAGACTCGCGGGCTGCTCAACCTCTTGTCCCTCGGCATTGATATAGGTCACTCCTGTAGCATGCTTCCCTGTAGAGTCGGTATTGACTCTAATCACTTGGCATTGGGTGCGCAGTTCTATATTTTGATAGGACTTTAACGCAGGTAGTACACAAGACTGTGGTGATGCCTTAGAGTAGTTATAACATCCGAAACGTTCGCAAAATCCACAGTAGTTGCAAACGCCCATCTGGACACCATAGGGATTGGTATAAGGCTCGCTACAGTTCGCAGCAGGGACAGGGAAGGGGTGGTAGCCTAATTTCTTAGCCGCCTCACTAAACAGAATACCTGCATATTGAGTCTTCAGCGGTTTGGTCGGATAAGCATTTTGACGCGCTGATTCAAATGGATTCCCGCCTTCGATAATCTTACCCTGAATATTACCCGCTTGACCTGCAGCCCCACATATTTTCTCAAACTTATCGAAATAGGGCTCCATTTCAGCATAGGTGAATGGATAATCTTGAACAGTCATGTCTTGAGGGATAAAGCTCGCACCATATTTTTCGATGACGGTAGTACGCATATGTAAATCAGCTTCCAACGGCCGCCATAACATTCCATTCCAATGACTTCCAGCACCACCGACGCCATCGCCCGGTAAAAAAGAGCCAAATCGTCGGTAAGGAAGCGCGGTTTGGCTTGAGTTATGTCTCACTGTGACGGTTTCTTTTGCGGCATTCTGGAAAAGTTTTAGGCGAATGCCATAGGTTAATTCGTCAGTAATTTTTGGATAAGCAAAGTCCGGATACGTATCTCGAGATTCCCCCCTTTCCAGAGCAACTATTTTTAGGCCGCTCTCAGCAAGTTCTTTTGCCATTAATATCCAGTCCAACCAAAACCCACGATCACGATATCTACATCAGGTTTTTTAATCGCCATTTAGAGAGTCCTTTTTCCTGAAATGCTTACCGGACCTAAGGGATAAGTTTGATTAGGATGATCCAAGACTTGAGGATAGTCAGCGCGAGCGCCTGGATAGCCGATTAACTTCCATGATGCAAGTGTCTGATTTCCTCCGTGTATGGGATCTGCGAGATATCCTTCTTTGGTATTCTCGAGTACTTGGGTAAAGAATAGCTTTCCAGAAATATCGGAGAAGTTTAATGAACCTTCCTCCAATTGTTGCAGGATAGAGTCCGCAATAGCGGGGCTAAGACTGGCGAATACTGTATTGTACTGTTCTTGACACCATTGATTTAATGCTCGTATACCACGCCGCCAAGTCTCTCGCGGAACCAACGGTGACTGGTAACCAAGCTCTGGGACTGCCTCAGCAAATGGACCTTGCATATACCATAAATGTCCATATCCATAAGGAAGTTCCAATTGTTTATCAATGTAGATCGGAACGCCTTCGCTAACGGCGCCAGGTCCCATCTCATCCTCAGGAATTAACCGATCGGTGAGTGCGATTACCGTTCGCCACTCATCGTCATTGAAAAAGCTTGCGACGTATTGCTCTGTGACTGCTTCAGATTTAACGACTGTCGCCTGTGCTCCTTGCGTAAGTAGAGTACCGCCAGCTGCTGCAAGCGGAATAAGCGATAGCGAACGCTGTAGAAAACGCCGTCGAGAAGAAATATGCGGATCGTTACTCATAAAAAGTCCCTCTTTATTTTGATTAGTCTTATGTTGGGCGAATAGGCATTCTGCTTGATAGGTATAAGACCTCACAAACTAAGAGGGTTTAATTGTTAATACAAGGTTAAAAAATGCTCTGTTCTTTTGGTTCGGTACGGGGAGTGTTAATAAGCGATTGATTAAATAGAGCAATATGATTTTTGCGTCTACCGAGATAACGAATAATCGAGTCTCTGATTGATCTATATTAAATTTTTTCTAAGTATAGCTACCCAGCTGTCGATTTTATATTCATCATCTATTGGTAAATGTCTTGGCTCTGCGTAGTATAGGCAATGAAAGTCGAGCGAGAGGTAGAGCTGAGGGTGCGAAAAAAAACGTATGCAGTGAGGTACACGGCAGGTCAACCGGCAGAACAGGTCTTTTCCCCAGAGCTGCAATTCCCGTTCGTCCACCGATTGCCCGAGGGTGCACTACTGCCAGATTATAAAAACCTACAAGTCTTGGTGTGGAATATTTTTAAACAACAGCGTGCAGAATGGCAGTCTGTTATCACCGATTTTGGTAAGGATAGTCATCTCGTCATGTTACAAGAAGCACAGACGACTCCAGAACTCGTTACCTTTGCGACCTGCCATTTTATCGCGGTTGATCAAGTTCCTGCATTATCTTTCCCACAGCATCCATCTGGGGTTATGACCTTAGCGAAAAGCGCACCAATCTTTTGTTGCCCCTTGCGGGAGCGTGAACCGCTGTTACGATTAGCTAAATCTGCGTTGATCACCGTCTATCCGATGCCGAATGGTCAAATGCTCATGGCGGTGAATATGCATGCGGTGAATTTTAGCCTAGGGATTGATGTTTATCGTAAACAATTGGCGACAGTGGGCGAGCATATCCAACACCACAGTGGTCCGATACTACTGGCTGGAGACTTTAATGCTTGGAGCCAGCCACGAAGCAAGGCCCTCTATCATTTTGTTCATAAACATCATTTAAAAGAAGTACATTTCGACCACGACCATCGCCGGACGGCTTTTGGAAGGCCACTCGATTTTATCTTTTATCGGGGGATGTCTATCGAAAAAGCGCGAGTATTAAAAACCGAGGCTTCGGATCATAACCCGCTATTAGCTGAATTTAGTTTCGCATAGAGAGCAACTAAGTATGACTTATTTTGATGGACATAATGATCTCTTACTGAACTTATGGCTTAATTATCCTGATAATCCCGGTGTTTTTTTCGACAAGATTGAAGGGCATCTCGACTTCCCCCGGATTCAACAGGCAGGTCTTATCGGTGGCCTTTTTGCGATTTTTATCCCGTCTAAGTCTTACATTAGCGAGAAATACCCGCACCATGCTAAAAAGTTAGATAATCCACTACAGGTGATGTGGGAGCAGCTGGCGATCCTGAAAGAATTGATTAGGTTATCCGAAGGAAAAGTGAAACTCTGTACGACGGCTGCAGAATTGAAGCAGGCTAAAAGAGAACGGGTCTTTGCTGCAGTCGCTCATATAGAAGGTGCCGATGCGTTATCTTTAGAAAGTACAGCACTTGATACTTTTTACCAAGCCGGTGTAAGAAGTGTAGGGCCTTTTTGGAACACCTCTAATGCCTATGGTGCAGGGGTAACTGGTAGTTTTCCGGGTACTCCCAACAGCGGCACCGGTCTCACCCCTGCAGGAAAGCAGTTGATTGCTCAGTTAGTTGATAAAAAAATGGTTATTGACTGTTCTCATATGAACGAGCAAACCTTTTGGGAGGTTGCTCAGCTCTCTCATCAGCCTCTTATTGCCACTCACTCTTCAGTACATCAACTCTGCGCACAGCCCCGTAACCTGACCGATGAACAGCTATTAGCTATTGGTAAGAGTGGTGGTGTGGTCGGTATCAACTTTGGTAACGCATTTATCCGCCCAGATGGCGCACGTAACGAAGAAACCGATCTAGACATTTTGGTCGATCATTTCTGTTATGTGGTTGACCTGGTGGGTGATGAACATGTTGCCCTAGGGTCAGACTTTGACGGTGTATCGGTACCAAAAACACTTGGTGATGTGACCGGGCTACCGTTGCTGGCAGAAAGCCTGAGTCGGCGAGGTTTATCTGGCGAAAGTTTGGCAAAAATAACCTATAAAAATTGGCTGAGAGTGCTCGAACGCACCTGGGGTCAATAACGACGATTAATTTTGGTTTAGTGTTGACCTTGGGGAAACATTAGCGCAACATTTACTCCCCAAGGTAACGAATAGTTACCCAGACCATAATAATGAGGACAACACCATGTGGAAAAAACCAGAATTTGAAGATATGCGTTTAGGTATGGAAATCACTCTGTACATCTCTAACCGCTAAGTCATCTTCTATGCCCGTACTCTAGTATGGGCATCTTCCTCTCTATAAATCGACACTTCTATGTTTATCAAAGTTTTAGGCTCTGCCGCTGGTGGCGGTTTCCCTCAGTGGAATTGCAATTGCGCTAATTGTCAGGGCGTTCGAGAAGGCTCTATCCCTGCACGTCCTCGGACACAGTCATCAATACTTATCAGCGATAATCGCCAAGATTGGGTATTGTGTAATGCTTCTCCAGATATTTCCGAGCAGATTCGCCACACTCCAGAATTCGTTAAACATGGCCATCTTCGCGGTACTACGGTAGGCGATATCATTCTCACCGATAGCCAGATTGACCACAGTACCGGACTTCTGAGCCTGCGCGAAGGGTGCCCTCATCGTGTTTGGTGTACAGCTGAGGTACATGAGGATCTATCAACGGGTTTTCCAATTTTCCCAATGCTCACCCATTGGAATGGGGGCTTGCTTCATCAGCCGATCGTACCGATGCAGCCCTTTAAAACACAAGTTTGTACTCAATTACGTTTTACCCCTATCCCGATTATTAGTAATGCACCGCCGTACTCCCCTTGGCGTGATAAGCCCTTACCCGGTCATAACGTAGCGCTGTTTATCGAAGATGAATCCTCTGGTCAGAGTGTGCTGTATGCACCCGGTTTAGGCGAGCCTGACGAGGTAATTCTACCGTGGTTACAAAAAGCCGATTGCTTACTGATTGATGGGACTGTCTGGCGAGATAACGAGCTCGTCACAACCGGCGTTGGACGTAACACGGGAAAAGCGATGGGACATCTAGCGCTTTCTGAAGAGAAAGGCATGATGGCGATGTTGGCTTCCCTCAAGGCTAAGCGAAAAATTTTAATTCATATTAATAATACTAACCCAATACTTAATGAATCGTCCCCGGAAAGAGCCAGCCTAGATCAGGCGGGTATCGAAGTCAGTTGGGATGGTATGGAAATCACGTTGGGAGAATAGAATGCATATCAGCGAAACGCTAACACCAGAAGCTTTTGAACAAGCCCTACGCGATAAGGGGGCTTATTATCATATCCATCACCCTTACCATATTGCTATGCACAATGGGCAAGCAACAAAAAAACAAATTCAGGGATGGGTAGCAAACCGTTTTTATTACCAAACCAATATACCGTTGAAAGACGCGGCCATTATGGCTAACTGTCCCGATCCGAGTGTAAGACGTCAATGGGTACAACGCATCCTGGATCACGATGGCTATGAAGACAGTGAGGGCGGTATCGAGGCGTGGTTGCAACTTGGGGAAGCGGTTGGGCTAACACGAGAAGAGCTATTATCCGAGCAGCACGTCCTACCTGGAGTGCGCTTTGCCGTGGATGCTTATGTTAATTTTGCACGCCGTGCCAATTGGCAGGAAGCGGCGTGCAGTTCGTTGACCGAGCTGTTTGCTCCACAAATCCATCAATCACGCCTGGACAGTTGGCCGCAGCACTATCCCTGGATTAAGGAAGACGGCTATTTCTATTTTCGTAGTCGTTTAGGTCAAGCTCGGCGTGATGTTGAGCATGGACTATCCTTAGCCTTAGAGATTTTCGATACGGCGGAAAAACAGACGCGGATGTTAGAAATCTTGCAATTTAAGCTCGATATCCTGTGGACGATGCTTGATGCAATGACTATGGCTTATAGTTTGGATCGCGCCCCTTATCACACTGTGACCGACCAAGCGGTTTGGCACACTACGCGTTTGGTGTAAATGATGATGACTTTATCCGCAGTACCCTGTTTTCGCCGTGGCTATCGCATGCAATGGGAAGAGACTCAGCAACAGCACGTCATTCTCTATCCAGAAGGCATGGCTAAACTTAATGAGTCAGCAGCGATGATCCTAGAGCTAGTCGATGGTAACGCGAGCGTTGATATGATTATCGAAACACTCAATACCCGTTTTCCTGATGCCGGCGGCGTGGACGAGGACGTGATCGATTTTCTACAGGCGGCTTACCGTCAAAAATGGATTTTACTGAACGATGCAAAGTAATCCAGCTATCAAAGCACCGTTGTGGCTTCTGGCGGAATTGACCTACCGCTGCCCATTGCAATGCCCGTACTGTTCGAACCCTCTCGATTTCGCACGGGCAAGCGAAGAGTTGACTACAGATCAGTGGATCGAGGTATTTAAGCAAGCCCGTGCAATGGGCAGTGTCCAGCTCGGCTTTTCAGGGGGTGAACCCCTAACGCGTAAAGATTTACCGGAACTTATCGCTGCGGCACGTGGGCTGGGCTTTTACACTAATCTGATTACCTCTGGGATAGGCTTAACGACTAAGAAATTAGATCTATTTGCCGAAGCTGGACTGGATCATATCCAAATTAGCTTCCAAGCCAGCGATGAGACCTTAAATGCCGCGTTGGCAGGATCTAAGAAGGCGTTTGCGCAGAAACTAGAGATGGCTAGGGCAGTTAAAGCACATGGTTATCCTATGGTGCTCAACTTCGTCTTACATCGGCACAATATTGATCAAATCGATCGCATCATCGAGCTATGCATCGAGCTAGACGCCGACGATGTCGAACTTGCGACCTGTCAGTTCTACGGTTGGGCGCAGCTTAACCGGGAAGGGTTGCTCCCGACGAGAAAACAGATCGCCGATGCAGAAAAAGTCGTCGCCGCCTATCGCGAGAAGATGGCGGCTTCGGGTAACCTGACAAATCTAATTTTCGTGACCCCTGATTATTACGAGGAACGCCCCAAAGGTTGTATGGGCGGTTGGGGGGCGATCTTTATGAATGTCACGCCGGATGGTAAGGCATTGCCTTGTCATAGCGCACGCCAGCTGCCGATTGAGTTCCCGTCGGTGTTAGAGCACAGGTTGGACGATATTTGGTACAATTCGTTCGGCTTCAACCGCTACCGCGGTTATGACTGGATGCCTGAACCTTGCCGGTCTTGCGACGAGAAAGAGAAAGATTTTGGCGGATGCCGTTGCCAAGCCTTCATGCTAACCGGTGATGCAGACAACGCTGATCCAGTATGCAGTAAGTCTGCACACCATGGAAAAATTCTTCAGGCGAGAGAAGACGCTAACCATTGTCAGACGACCATAGAACAGCTGCAATTCAGGCATCAGCGTAATTCAGAGTTAATTTTTAAAACCTCGGTTTAAGCATGGATGTAATCAATGATGCTAAGCGCTACCGATTAGCCTCAGGCCTTGAGATAAATATAGAGCATGTGCCGCATCTGCAGCGCGCTGCCGTGGTGTGGATAGTTCCTGTCGGTAGCCATCAAGAGCCAAAGGAGTGGCCAGGCTTAGCTCACCTCACCGAGCATATGGTCTTTGCGGGTGGTCAACAATTTCGTGATCAGCAGCGCCTTATGCCTTGGATTCAGAAGCGAGGAGGGCGAATCAATGCGACGACTCAACAGAATTATACCGCTTACTACTTCGACATTGAGCCAGATGAGCTTCAGCAGGGGGTGTTGCGGCTGAACGATATGCTGACCGCGCCGCGTTTTACGTTGGCAGATCTGCAACGAGAAACCAGAGTCATCGACGAAGAATATCAACTCTATTCTCGCTCACCTCATGCACTAGCTAGCGCAGCGATCCACAGCAAAATCGAGTACCCGCGCGCTTTTTCTGACTTCCATATCGGTAATGCACGGACCTTTGGCAACGATATGACAAAACTGGCCGAGGCTCTTAAGCATTTTTACGCCGAAAGCTATGCCCCCGAATGCAGCCAGGTATGGATCGCGGCCCCTCTAAGCTGTCAGCAACAATACGCTAAGATTAGTGAGTGTCTTGCCATGACCGAGGCATCGGAAATCTTGCAACCGCCGCCTAGTAGTTGGGTGGCGGACGGTGAGCCGATCACTTGGCAAAACTGGCAGGGAGAAATTTGCCTTACCAGACAGCCAGGTTTGGGTATTTCTCTGGTTGTTGTGACGTGCTCACTGAGTGACTGGCCAATATTGGTAGAGCTTATATCCGATACCGCGCCTGGCTCCCTCAGTCAGACGATTAGCCAGCAGCTTGGGCACTTTATCTCTGTACGGGTGGAACGCCATTATCACGATAACCAGCAGATTTTCTTTACCCTATGGTTCGAAGGGGCTGATTTTTCAGAGAAGGATGCACAACAGAGCCTTAGGATATGGCAGCAGTGGTGGGAGGAGGCCTCACGGCTCTCCGCTGAACATATCAACCATTATGAGGCTTTAGCACAAGCTGAGGCTCTGCGGTTACCTGCTATGGAGTTTCTTCGCGAGCATGCCTTAGGCTTTATCTTCGCTTCCTCGACTGAAACAGACCTGAGGGCAAACCGTTTGCAACAGGCTTTTTCCTCGGTAACATGCTACGCATTATTACGAAGCCGACACGACGTCTCAATACAGAACGTCGAATGCCAAGGCTTAGACTGCCGATTTCGCACCACACAATTGGAGCAGGGGGATCGAGCTGGTAAAGTTTATGCTTTTACCTTCTATCCTCAGCCACGCGCTAGGCCTACGATTATCCCGGCACTTACAGAAAATCCTCCCCGAGTGCCTCTGCATTACTGTCACGAGCCATCCGGTAGGGTGAAAATAGTATTACGGCCTGCTGCGGGAGCAGCCATTACTGATACCGTACGAGAATCCTTGATCCAGGCCCTATCGCCAGTATTTAGCCTAGCGAAACATGCTGCAGGAGAAGTTATTTGGCAGCAAGTTAGGGGTAACGATTTACTCTGTATTAGCTTCAAGCACGTGACTGAGCTTAAAGAATGCGTGGCTAACTTGATTAGGTATTGGCCTAAAACGCTCCCACCTAGCACGATAGACCGTTATGCTTCATTATCGCTCAGGGAACTGTTACAGAATATGCCAAGCTTGTTGGCCGACGACTTGGATCAGTGGATGGTTTCCTACATAGGCCATGCACAGGATGAGGCTGAGGCCTTAGAAACCATGCTGAGTGCCTTACCCCTCAGCTGGCAGACATTCACCGCTGATAGACTCCCTTTACAGCGTACGCTGCACTACACAGCCAATGCCCCCGGGTCGGCAACGCTGTTGGCATTTATTCCTTATCCGCTCATCTCGTCGTACTCGAACACGGTTTATCATCGGTTGGCAGGTTATTACGAGAGCGCTTTCTATCATCAACTACGGGAAGTCGAAGCTGTCGGTTATGCCGTAGCCTGCCGCCAGCGAGTCTATCGTGATCGTTGGGGGCTACAAATTATCTTACAGTCCTCACATCTCTCTGCATCGCAACTCTGCGAACGCGTGGTAGTTTTTTTTGAAGAACTAAACGTTTCGGATAAAGCGTTAGCGGCACCGTTGATACTAGGCGATCAGGGCAGCGGTGATGAGGAGATAGATCGTTACCTAGAGGCTCATTTACCGTTACCCTCTGTTAGTAAACAGAAGGACGAAATGGATAATTTATCCCCAGAAAAAGCGCATGCCGAACTCATTAGACAGATAAAGGATAAAACGGGTGGCTGGGTTTTTATCGATGAAAAAGCTGCTCAGAACGAGCAGCTTTTTCATCGATAGTTTAAGAGTTATTAACGAATAACGTCAGTTTCTTACCTGGTTGCAGCGATTGTTCATCACGCGTCAAACTACCATTCCAGCGAAGAACATCTTTGATGTTAACGCCGTGACGCTCTGCGATGCTGGAAAGAGAATCACCTTTGCGAATCTTATAGGTGATGCTGTTTCCATTATCAGCCAGTTGTTGCCTGCTGTTTTTACTCTGACCGCCTAGCTCTAAGGTTTGACCAATTCGTACACTTGCCGTACGTAAATTGTTCATTGATTTTAGTGCTCGGACACTCAATCCGTGTTTTGCTGCTATGGTTGAAAGGGTATCCCCCGATCGCACTTTGTATTGTGAAACAGCACTATTTTCTGCGACGGCTATCGGTTGAACCGCCTGAATATCATGTGTGGCTAAAGAATCTTTTAACCTAACAACATGAGATTTAGGTACCATCACATACTGCGGGCCACTAGGAGCGGTCGATCCGCGCTTATAGCCAGCGTTAAAACTTTTCAGCCGTCCCACCGGGATGCCTGTCATTGAGGCGACTTGGGTCAAGTTAATTTGCTTACCAACGTTAACCTTAGCTAAGGCACGACCGTCGTTTGCTTTAGGTAACTTAATCCCATACTGTTTTGGATTCTTAATCAGCTGGCTTAAGGCCAACATTTTCGGAATATAAACAGTTGTTTCTTTCGGCAGTGATAAGCTCCAAAAATCGGTCGGCTTACCGCGTGCTCGATTGGCTTTCATCGCATTCAGAACTCGACCCTCACCGCTATTATAAGCAGCTACAGTCAGCAACCAATCGCCATGAAACATCTTGTTCAGACGTTGTAGCATGTTAAGTGCCACTGTGGTGGACGCGACTACATCACGTCTTCCGTCGTACCATTGCGTCTGCTTTAATCCATAATTTCGCCCCGTGCTTGCTACGATTTGCCAAATTCCGGCAGCGTTAGCATTGGATGTTGCATGGGGGTCAAAAGCACTCTCCACTATAGGTAAAAGTACCAGCTCCATCGGCATTTTACGTTTTTGTATCTGGTCAACAATCCAGTACATATACGGTTCTGCTTGAGCAGTTACCTCGTGGAGATAACTCTTATCCTTCAAATACTTCAGTTTTTGTTCGCGGATCCGAGGATTATTCGGAACCTTCATCTTCAACTTGTCGCTAATGGTATTCCAGAGATCGCTATTTTCTGCGGTTGTATTCCCATCATCCTGCCAATGGGGGGACAACATGCGTTCTCCGAGATTACCATCACTTCCCTGACTCGCTGAAGACAGACTCTGTGCATGTTGTTCAGGTTCACCAGCATCACTCCCTGATACATGGCAACTGAACAACAAGACTGAGGCGAGAAATATCGCTTTAGTCTTCATATAAGTTCATTGATTGATTAAAAGACAGGCAATGATACGTGACCATGCTGCCTAACACAACCCTAAACTTATCCCTGGTCTTTTAGGCGGCGCAACTCGGCGAAGCGTTGTGCGGGGGTGGATAATGTCGGATTATCCTCGAACAAGGCTATCACCTCTGGCCTTTCTGTCATCAGAAATAGGTTAATTAGTCGTTCTGTTTCAAGTGTGGTGGGTAGCGTTATTTGGGCATTTTCTCTCAGTTTTTTTACTTTATTTCGGTATTCATTAATCATCGAATCTTGCGGTAGGGTACGATGGGCGAAGTTTAAATTAGAGAGCGTATATTCATGAGCGCAGCATACGAGCGTCTCTTTAGGTAACTGGTTCAGTCGGGTCAATGCCAGGAACATCTGGTCAGCAGTGCCTTCAAATAACCGACCGCAACCGCCGGAAAATAGCGTATCCCCACAGAATAGGTAAGGTTTAGCGTAATAAACGATATGCCCTAAGGTATGACCGGGTGTGGCAATGACTGAAAAGCTGTGGCCAAGAAGTTCGAGACTATCGCCGTCTTCAACGTGTTGAGTCGCCCCTTTTTTCAGCGTCTCTTGCGGCCCGTAAACCGGTATAGCTGGATAGCGGTCAGTAAGTAACTTAACGCCGCCACTATGGTCGGCATGGTGGTGCGTAAGTAGGAGCGCGTCAAGCTCCCAACGATGTTGTGCGATCGCATCTAAAACGGGTTGCGCCTCCCCCGGATCAACAATGATCGCCCGATTGTTGTCATCGATCAAAGCCCAGATATAATTATCGTCTAATGCGGGCAGGGCTGTTAGTGTTAAGCTCATAAGGATTCCTTTGTCATCTAACCAGTGATTACTCAATGAAGATTGCAAAAATCAGACGTTCTCTTTCTAGCCCTTTGCTATGGTGTTCGTTGCGCTGGGGGCCACAGTTCCAGACGATGATCGGTGATGAGATACAGCCTTGGTTAAGTAAACTCTATGGTTCGCACTTCGTTAAGATTGGGCCGCTGAGCCACACTATCGATACTAGTCGCTGTGCCATAATCCATCAAGTTAGGATCGGTCATGATGCAGGGCAGGTAGACTTGGTGGGCGATAAAGAAAAATTACCCATAATGAGTAAGTCGATAGATGCTTGCCTTATTACTCATGCATTAGCGTGGAGTACAGATCCTCATCAGGTTTTGAGGGAGGCTGATCGCATATTAGTCGACGATGGCTGGATAGTGCTCTCAGAGTTTAACCCTTATAGCTGGCTAGGACTCACTCGCTGGTGGCCAGGCGTATCGCTGAAGGCGCGTTTCTATTCTAAGAGTCGATTAATCGATTGGCTAAGCTTACTTAATTACGAGATTGTCAGCTATCGGGCTACGCAACTACTCCCTTGGCGCTCGCAGTCGGGGATATTAACAAGACACTTACCTATGCTTGGTTGCAACCATCTTATTTTGGCGCGTAAGCGGACTTACCCGCTGATCTTAGCGAAGAAAAGAGCCTCAGCTCAGGGCGCGCGCTTACGCCCTGCCGTCAACGTGAGCCGGCAAATTTGCTCACTTGGCGATCACGAAGCGGATAAATAACCGTTATCAGGATGATTGGGGCTGTTTGCAGCCTCGCGGGCTAATTCATCGCAACGCTCATTCTCAGGGTGTCCTGCATGACCTTTGACCCACATCCAGTTGATAGTGTGGTCTTTCAATGCTAGGTCAAGCCGCTGCCAGAGGTCGACATTTTTTACGGGCTTTTTATCCGTGGTTTTCCAGCCTCGTTTCTTCCAGTTGTGGATCCACTGTGTTATTCCCTGACGAACATATTGGCTATCTGTCGTCAGCGTGACATCACAAGGCTGCGATAATGCTTCAAGGGCTACGATGGCCGCGAGTAACTCCATACGGTTATTGGTGGTAAGCTGATAACCTGCGCTGAATTCCTTTATGTGTTGCCCGTAACGTAAAATCGCGGCGTAACCTCCCGGTCCGGGATTTCCTAGGCATGAACCATCGGTGAAAACTTCTACCTGTTTACGCATATCTGGTAGACTTCCTTGAGTAAAACGGCAAGTTTATCGGAATGAGAGCTATGAGCACAGTAAAAAACCGTCAGATTGTCCTCGATACTGAAACAACCGGTATGAATATGGTCGGCGTACACTATGAGGGGCACCGCATCATTGAGATCGGTGCGGTGGAAGTGATCAACCGCCGGCTTACTGGGAATAACTTCCATGTGTACATTAAACCTGACCGCTTAGTCGATCCTGAAGCCTTTGGCGTACATGGGATTGCTGATGAATTCTTAAGTGATAAGCCGAGTTTCGTAGATATCGCGGCAGAATTTCTGGACTATATTAAGGGTGCCGAGCTTATCATTCATAATGCGCCGTTCGATATCGGCTTTATGGATTATGAGTTTGATAAACTTAAGCAGGGCATAGGTCATACCCGCGAGTTTTGCAGTATTACAGATAGCCTTCTCATGGCGCGTAAGCAGTTTCCGGGTAAACGTAATAGCCTTGATGCATTATGCGGGCGATTCGACATCGATAACACAAAGCGTACATTACATGGCGCTTTACTCGATGCTGAGATTCTTGCCGACGTTTACCTTGCCATGACTGGTGGGCAAACGACGTTGACCTTTAATGCAGAGAATGAACACGCTGCCGATTCAGGCCTTCTTGCTCAACATCAAGCAGTGAAGACGACCGGTCAGCTACGAGTGATTACCGCCACAGCAGGCGAACAGGCCTTACATGAAGAATATTTGGACCGAATCGAGAAAAAGTCGGGTCAATGCCTGTGGCGATAATGCTTTGATCGAAAAAGAAGCAAACGAGTGGTGGCAGGCGTAATATCGGTTGACGATAATCATTAACCTGATTAGTATACGCAGCGTTCCCGACGGGGGACAAGCGCGGAGCGGTAGTTCAGTTGGTTAGAATACCTGCCTGTCACGCAGGGGGTCGCGGGTTCGAGCCCCGTCCGTTCCGCCAAAATTTAAGCCCAAGTTAGCTTGCTAACTTGGGCTTTTTCTTTGTTTTTGTCAGAGAGTAAAAAAATTTCTCTGCCAAGCAGGCATTTGTTGTTTTCACCTGTCCAAAGGCTCTCTCACCTAACGTATCACTCCCTTGATGTTAAAAGTTGGTGGAAAAGACTTGGATTTCAAGCTTTAAGCTGGAATCGTCTTCTCTTTTATTATTACCCTCAATATTCGTGTGACCATACTCCCATATCTGTAATACCATTCTACCTTTCGCACAGTATTTATGGACATGATGCTGTGGTTTGCCGTTGGCGTTGGATATTATTATTAACACAGGAAAACTATGGACAGGAATTTTATAAAAAAACATTTACTCTGGTTGTTGGTCGCCCTTTTGGGGGCTGGATGCCTCGGCGTTATTGCGCTTCGTCGCGGGGAGAGCATTAGTGCATTATGGTTAGTGATAGCAGCAGTCTCGGTGTACCTTGTCGCCTATCGCTATTATAGCCTTTATATCGCGCGTAACGTATTGGGCCTCGATGCAACTCGAGCCACGCCTGCCTTTGTGAATGGCGATGGACTCAATTATGTCCCCACTAACCGTTATGTCCTTTTCGGCCACCACTTTGCGGCGATAGCGGGAGCCGGGCCTTTAGTTGGGCCGGTTCTTGCGGCACAGATGGGGTATTTACCGGGTACGCTTTGGCTATTAGCAGGTGTAGTGGTCGCTGGCGCGGTACAAGACTTTATGGTGCTATTCATCTCGAGTAGACGGAACGGTAACTCTCTTGGAGAGATGGTCAAACAGGAAATGGGCGCAGTGCCTGGCTTTTTAGCGCTTTTTGGCTGTTTTCTAATAATGATCATTATTCTCGCAGTATTGGCACTCATTGTGGTAAAAGCGCTAGCTGAGAGTCCATGGGGCGTATTCACGGTATGTTCGACACTACCGATTGCGCTGTTCATGGGGATCTACATGCGTTTCATTCGCCCTGGACGGGTCGGGGAAATTTCCGTGATTGGCGGGCTTCTACTCTTACTCGCCATCTGGTTAGGAGGCGTAATCGCCCATGACCCGTATTGGGGGCCGGCTTTAACGTTCAAAGATACTACGATTACCTGGGCGCTTATTGGTTATGCCTTCATTTCAGCGCTATTACCTGTATGGTTAATCCTTGCGCCGCGTGACTATTTAGCAACGTTTCTTAAAATCGGGGTGATAGTTGGCTTGGCTATCGGCATTATTATCCTGCATCCACAGCTAAAAATGCCGGCGGTAACGCAGTTTATTAGCGGAAATGGTCCTGTCTGGAAAGGGGCTATGTTCCCATTCTTATTTATTACCATCGCTTGTGGTGCGGTATCCGGTTTTCATGCGTTAATTTCTAGCGGTACCACGCCCAAACTACTCGCTAATGAAACCGATGCGCGTTTCATTGGTTATGGTGCGATGTTGATGGAGTCTTTTGTGGCACTAATGGCGCTAGTTTCTGCAGCCATCATTGAACCAGGCCTCTATTTTGCGATGAACACCCCACCTGCCGGTCTAGGTATCACTATGCCAAATCTTCACGAGCTTGGTGGTGATCAGGCTGCATTAATCATGCAGCAATTACAAATTGCCACTGAACAAGCTGCAGCCAAAGTGAGTAGTTGGGGATTTGTTATTTCGCCCGAAACAATCCAACATACTGCCTCTGCTATCGGCGAACCCTCAGTATTGAACAGGGCTGGTGGTGCACCTACTCTCGCGGTCGGAATAGCGATGGTTTTCCATACGATTATTCCAGCTATAGACATGGGATTCTGGTACCACTTTGGAATACTCTTCGAAGCCTTATTTATCTTAACGGCGTTAGACGCGGGGACGCGAGCCGGGCGATTTATGTTGCAAGATCTGCTGGGTAATTTTATTCCAAGTTTGAAAAAGACTAACTCGTTACTCGCCGGAATTTTGGGTACGGCAGGGTGTGTCGGCTTATGGGGTTACTTGCTCTATCAAGGGGTTGTCGATCCACTAGGCGGTGTTAAAAGCTTATGGCCGTTATTTGGGATATCAAACCAGATGCTGGCGGCGGTAGCCTTAGTATTAGTTGCGGTGATTTTAGCTAAAATGAAGCGCGACCGTTATCTTTGGGTTCCGATTATTCCTGCAGTATGGTTGATGATTTGTACGACTTGGGCCTTAGTGTTAAAACTCTTCAGCGATAACCCACAGGCGGAAGGATTTTTCTATATGGCACGTCTCTATCGTCAGAAAATCGCTGAGGGTGCAGGGACTATCTCATCAGAGCAAGTTGCGAATTGGCAACATATTGTGGTGAATAATTATACGAATGCAGCGCTGAGTATCCTGTTCTTAATCGTTGTTTACGGGATTGTGTTCTATGGCATTAAAGTTTGGTGGCAAGCAACACGTCAACCTCAGCGTTCTGATCATGAGACGCCTTATGTTGAACTCGACCCTGATGTTGCGAAGAGAACGATGTCATCGGGTTCACACCACTAATAGGTAGGTAAATGATGGTATTGCGTCAACTACAACGTATCACTAAACGTTTAGCTCAGGCAGGCAATATGCTGGTCGGGATCCCTGATTACGAGCATTATGTTCAGCATATGCAGTTAAAACATCCTGAAAGCCCGGTAATGAGTTACGAAGATTTCTTTCGTGAGCGGCAGCAGGCGAGGTATGCGGGAAAAGGGAAGGGCGGCATGCGTTGCTGTTAACAAAGAGGAGCCCAAGTGGGCTCCTCTTTTGCTAGGATTGTGGCTGACCGACTGGCCCTGACCCGACGGGGCCTCCTGGGACTGATTGGCCACTTGGTGCTACAGGACGACCATTCTCAAGTGCGTCGCTATTATGGCGTTGGCAACCGGCGAGAGCAGTCATTGCAACGACGACCAATAATCCTTTCGAAATCATATTCATACTTTGTGACCTCTTCGTATGGGAGAGCAGTAAACGGATATATTAAGCCTAGAAAAGAATCACTAACTCCGCCAGATTTATCTGAATAAATTTGATCGCTTATTCAGTCTCCGTCATCAACTACGCTACACTCAGGCTATCCATAAACAATTACTGAGACAAAGAGCATGAAGATTTTCGCATTTATTGTAGGGAGTCTAGCGCTGTTAACGAGTCCTTTCTCTTCTGCCCAGTGGCCACCAGAAACTGGCGCCAAGGTCCCTGGCAATACTTTAGAACTTCCTACTACTCTGAAACCTGTATCTGTCCCTTTAGAAAAATTACTCAACCAAGGGGCGACGCTTATTACCGCTCAGCGTGATGTTAATGGCCCGGTCGTTACCGTTAAAAAAGGTAAGCAATACATTATGTGTATCGTTATCGGGGCAGGGAGCGGCGGCGATCAAAATATCGCGACCTCACGTTGTTATGCGATGAACTAAAGTCTCAGAGATAGCTCAGGGCTCTTCAGGCGTAAATCGCGTCGCGGCAAAATAATTTAATACTTTATGCATCACGAAGGTTACGACTAACGTAGCCAGCAACGATACAGTGACGGAAGTCAGACGATAGAGATCACTGAATACGATGTCGCTGTCGGGATGCATATACTGCCCGAAGATTAAGCCTAATGTCGTCAAAATCGAAAAACCGACGCCAGACCCCACTTTTTCGAAAACATGAACACGTGCTGCGATTAACAAGGCTATGCTCACTAAAGGGAGAAGCAGTAATAGATGACGACTAAAATCATACATGATGAGCTGAATGCATAGCGCAAAGAGACACCCTACAATCACGCCCCAAATTCGCCAAGTTGCTGAGAGAATGGCACCACGATAATGCATTGGAAACAGGGCGAAGATGCCTGCCATTAATGCGGCTAAAGAATCACTCAATGTGTACACCTGAAATATCACGAAGAGTAATGTAGCGATAAACGATCCGAGTAACGTCTCGTGCATAATTCTCGAATTACTCTTGATAATTGGAGCGGGACGCTGCCGCGGTTCAGTGTCAGGGAAGATAAAGCAGGCGATAGCAGATAAGACAACCGCTAAGAGACTTCCGATTATGTTGGAAAACATCAGGTCATTCATATCGGTAGTGGGATAACTTAAAAAATGCGGCATCACACTAAGGCATATCACTCCCATCGATCCGAAAAGGAACAATGGACCCCGACTCATCAAATAAAAACGTAGGGTATAGAGAATAAACACGGCCAATGTCATTGGAAGTGGATAGTTGACTAGAAAAGTGAATAGCAGCAGCATTTCTACACAGTTGATAATCGCATTGGCGACCATTTGCCGCGCGATGTGTAGGTTAAACAGCGGCACTAATCCGGTCAGCATAATAGGATACACGACGTAGAAAACGCCATATTGTGTATCTATCCAGCTATGAAAGAATAACCCTACGCTCCCCGCGAACGTAATCCTCAACATATGTCGCAGGTCATTTCCAGAAAGCGGTTGGTATCTGGCCGGAAACTTTCTTTCCAAAAGGCGACTAATAAACATAATGTAATACACTTATTAAGCGGATTTGTAAGCGGCCTAAAAGGGATGATATTCCGTTTCCGCTATTATACAGCTGAACAGTTGCCCTAGCGCCGGCGGGTAAGTCTAGATGTTGCCCTGAGTTCAATACCAAGTGAATACGCATACGTTGTGCATCCCGAACCCAACGATTTGACTCTTGTGGGGCGGCTAAATAACCGTTGATATCTTGCTGCCCGGCCATTACTCCGGCATCTCGGCTCACTACAGATGCTTTAAAAACCTGTCCGGGCAAGCCATCGAATACAATTTCGGCTGCCGTTCCGATATGTGTCTTAGTCAGGCTTTTTTCACGAAAATCGGCGATGATATCGGGTGTATTGTTGACTAAGGCCATCGCTGCAACACCCGCATTCGAGTACCAGCCTTCTTTAAGTTGTAAGTTACTGACGATCCCATCGCTGTCTGCGCGAACCTTGGTGTAGTTAAGATTAAGGTTAGCGTCCTCAAGCATATTTTGATACTTCTGCAGAAGAACGTTTTTATTATCGTGACTACCGCGAGAAATGATTAGTTGATTGAGGGTGGCAGTTAAATTCTCTACAGTCTGCAAACTGGTCTGCCAAGTGGTATAGGCGGTATCAAGAGCTTGGCGAGAGATCAGTTGATTATGATCTAATGTACGGTAGCGTTGATAATCACGCCCTGCGTTTTGGGCATCCAGTTGGGCTGCGCGTATTTTTGCCCGTGTTGCACTGATCTGCGCATCAATTTGTTGATTATCAAGGGTTGCTTGTTGGTAAGCGATTCTCGCTGAGTCCACTTGATTTTGATAAGGGCGCGGATCGATCTCATACAGTAGGTCACCTTTCTTCACATGGCTGTTGTTACTTACGTAGATATGAGTCACATAGCCAGGTGCTCGGGAGGATACCGGAGTAACGACGCGCATTACGGTAGATTCTGGTGTTTGAGGGAACCAAATATCTGCGATTAAGAAATAGCCAAACATGGCAATAAATAGTATTAGCGTAAACTTTACCCAACGAGAAAATTGTTGTTCAGGGGTCATTGTGTTAACTCGCTTTAGAATTAAGGACCACATTAGAGCTAAATGAGTTTGCTCATGTTTTCAGTTAATAGATTAAGAGTGCTGCTAAATTGTGCTAAATCATCAGGGGCTAGTCCTTGGCTCACTTTGTGTTGGCACTCTTCAACCACTTTATTAACATTGGCGACTTGCTGTTCGCCAGCTGGAGTCAGCTTGACTAAACGGATACGACGATCAGTGGGATCTTCGATGCGCATGATTAGTCCACTTTCAACTAGCTGATTTAACGTTCGCGTGAGGGGGGGATGTTCAATACCCATCGAGAAAGCCAACTCGCTGACGCTCAGTGGGCCATCTACGACCTGTAGTTGCATTAATACTGTCCAGCGACTTTGCGTCAGTCCTGTTTCGATCAGGGCGTGGTCGATTACCGTTCGCCATAATCTAGCCAGCATAGCCAGTCGCATACCCAGTGGGCGATGCGCAAAATTTTCAGCATGGAACTTCTTATCATTCATGTTCAGTACCCTCTAAGTAAGCGCATAGATTATTACTTACCTTGATAAGTATCAAGGTAAGTAATGAGTTTTTTTATGTTGTATGCTATAGTTACCCATCAAAACAGAGGGAGGTAGGTATGGGTGGTTATGGATACAAGACTGTCTTAGCCTGTGGCTTACTTGTGCTCAGCGGGTGTAAGAAGAGCTACACACCTTCTGATTTTATGAAAGATGACGCTTTACGAAGTCGAGTTCTCAAGCAATGTTCACAACCCACGCAAGCACAGAGCAAGAATTGTCAGAATGCTTATGAGGCGCAGCGAAAAATTGATTTTGCGAAGAAAACGGGTCGTACCGATATAAAATAGTGGCTAGGTGCAAGGCTCGCGCTATTGAAGGTCAAGCACTTCGTCTATGGCCGGTGACTCAGCCTAGTAAAATAACAATGGCTACTATTATCATTAATTTATTTCAGATAACTGAAAGATCCCTCTTATTCTTCGCAATGAAATATAGCAATACTCATTCGATTGCCGTTATGTACTGGCGAGTGGCATCCTATAACTCTTAAAATATTTCGAGATAGTCAGAAATAACAAAATCAAGCAGCTGTTAATGTAACGATTAATCGATAAAAAGTAAGAGGTACTTTTTTTATAGAAGTAGCACCTCATAACGGCTATTCATTAATGCTTTAAGGAATAATTAAAGCACCGAGAGTAGAATTTTCTCGGCACTATCTGCTGCTAACGGATCACAACCTAACCTCAAGATACTAATAAATTCATGTAGCTGTGTGGGAGTGAGCCCAGCATTCAAGCTGATTTGGAAATGGCTCTTCAATTGGCTTTCTACTCCGGTCAGCACTGATAACGCGGAAAGTGTAGTAAGTTCTCGATCTATCCAAGAGAGTTGCGTGCGTTGGAAAAGATCGCCGAACAGGTGCGCTTTTAGGAATTGGTCGATGGCAGGAGCGAAGCTAAATAGGGGGCCGCTTACAGGTTGCCCTGCTAGTTTGGTCTGGTTTTCTGTGCCGATCTGCAGGCTGTTGGGGAGAACCACTTCTGGCTGTTCCACGTCTCCTGGTACATCGTTTAATCCTTGATCTTGACGCTTATCTACTAGGGTCATTAATGTATTCAGTGCGTTTAAGCTACGGGGAAAACCTACGTAAGCATATAGGTGCACCATGACTTCTTTCGCCATAGAAATCGGTAGCTGCTGATTGAGCGTACTGTCTAAGTGTTCGGTCAACCGAGATATATCACCGGTCGCTGAGCTGGCGGCAATAGGGATAATCGCGTGCTGAAAAGAATTTAACGTTGATGACATAGGCTCTCTCCTTAATATTCTACACATGCCTAAGTGTAACGATTTCAATAGCAGGTATTACCCTATGCAAAGAGGATGTGCCTATGCATAGTATTCATCAATTACTGAGCGGCTATTAAGGTGTCCATACTCGATAACTCCACAGGAAATCTGGCGCATGACCGAAAGGGAAGTGGTGAGAGTGTCGTACAAGATAGGGTAATGAGAAGCACTGTCCAAATGCCTAAAGCGGGGGCATAGCATTTACGTATCAAAAACTATCTGCGCGCACAGTTGTACGCGCAGGGAAACTGACTTAGACAACCTCACCTTTAATGACTTTTTTGAAGCCTTGCTCAACCATAAACTCGTCGACCAGCGTATCGACTTGTGCGAGAACTTGCGCCAAAGGCTGATCAGCGTCGATATTGATGATTTTTTTACCGCCGAAATCGAGTTTAGGTGTGATTTCAATCTTTCTTCTTAATGCATCACGGCGGTGATCGGGCTTACGGGCACAGGCTACATCTAACGATACATTCAACTTTATGACTAAATCTGGGCGATATTGTGTCATCCACTGGAATGCATTGAGCTCGCGTTTAGTGATCCAATTAATAAACGGGTTTTTCGAGGGGGCGCTAGGTAAGGTAAGACTGTCGTAAGCGCCAGGAACCTGTAAGTGAGGATAGCGGTCAGCGAGGATAATGTGTCCTTGCTTGCGAAGGCTAAGCATATTACGAAAGCGTCGTACCCGACGGATCAGAAAAAGACCAACCACTAAGCCAGAGAGAGTTGTGTGGTTTGTTTTATTCACCTTTACACGGGTTTTCTCGATCTTATGCCCAACTGAGCGGCCAATCAGCGGAAGGTTTGCCGCTGCCCGTCCGACATTACCTGCTTGCTTTCCTAAATGTACGTAAGAAGTGGTGCCATATTCAGAGAGCGTGCTCACGAGGTGCTCACAGACTGTAGATTTACCTGAACCATCACTACCAATGACGGCAATGACGGGAGTGGACTTGGTAGACATATAAACCTCGTGTTCAACACTTTAAAAGACGGATGGTAGTAAGAGTTTTGGTTAGTAAAAATCATCGGCTTGAGTAGGGTACATTACGGCTACGGTAGGCTTCGCCGAGCATTCTGCAGCAGTTGATTCCACATATTTTGGCATTTTATGCTGCTGTAGGAGGTAGATAGCAGTTTACTATCTTCTACACCGAGGATCGCCGTGAGCTATCGTTAATGATTTTACTGATTCCGAATAGGGTAAATTTTCGTAAACTCTAAAGATACTGAATTTTTGATACCTTAACACTATTAACGTTTAAACGTAACGCTTTGGTGTTAACAGGGGAAGTGAAGACATTGAGCAGTAAATCCTCTACTATATTGAAAATTGAATAGTAGAATGCGTACAGAAATTGTGAATAAACCGACTTCATCACCTCAATCTCCTCCCTTACGTGTCATTGCTATCACGGGATGTGATGGCTCAGGTAAATCAACACTGGCTAATCGACTGGTTCAAACCCTTGCGTTAAGAACGCCTGTAGAGCCGGTATATTTAGGGCAGTCATCGGGGTTTATTAAACAGAAAATTACCGAGTTGCCGGTAGTTGGTGAAAAAATTGCAGCCTATCTAGTCAGTAAATCCGATAAAGTTCATGAAAAACCGAATACTCCACCGGGCAATGCAGAGGGGACGGTCATCTTTCTTTTATCTTGCTGGCGCGCGTATAAGTTCAGGCGAATGTTGCGTCGGGAACGAGAAGGGGTTCTCTTAGTCACAGACCGCTATCCACAAGCGGAAGTCGCAGGTTTTCGGGTCGACGGACCGCATCTTGGCAAGGCACAAGGTGGTAGCTGGTGGATACAGCAGCTAAGAAAGCGTGAGCAACGTCTTTATGACTGGATGGCTTCTTATCCCCCAGCTTTACTCATCCGTTTATCGGTTGATGAGCAAACGGCTTATGCACGTAAACCCGATCATGATATAGCTTCCTTGCGTGAGAAAATTAGGGTTATTCCAACCTTAACGTTTAACGGTGCGCACATTCTTGAGCTGAGTGGAAATGATCCTGAAGATGAAGTGTTTAAAGCTTCACTTGTCGCCATTCATAACACATTTGATCTCCCTAATTAATTTTAATAACGGTAAAAACGCTAGATATGAATACTCCTCCTGACTCGCGGGTCACGTCGACCTCCACCGTGACACCTATCGTTATTCCACGAATGGTGGCGATTGTCGGCTGTGATGGTTCCGGTAAATCGACAATCACCGCTGATTTGATTAAAGAGATGCAGAAAGTTCGTCCAACCGAACGTCGCTATTTAGGTCTTATTTCTGGTGAAGATGGCGATAAAATTAAAAAACTCCCAATCATTGGGGTATGGCTAGAGCGGCGGCTTGCCAAAAAATCTGAAAAAACACAGAGCATGCGAAGCGACGCTCCACCGCTCTGGGCCGCCTTAATCATGTATGCGCTCTCTTGCTGGCGTTCCTCAAATTTCCACAAAGCGAAAGCCTTAGCTGAAAGCGGAGTTTTAGTGATCGCCGATCGTTATCCGCAGGCTGAAATTTCAGGTTTTCACTACGATGGTCCAGGTCTAGGCATGGAGCGGGTAAAAGGGTGGTTATTGAAGGAAATGGCCAAGAAAGAAGAGGTCATCTATCATAAATTGGCTGAATACCAGCCGGAGTTGATTATTCGCTTGGATATTGACGTCGATACTGCCTTCGCACGTAAGCCCGATCATAATTACCAGGAACTTAGCGATAAGATTAGCGTTATGCGCCAGCTTACCTACAATGGCGCAAAAATACTCGATTTAGATTCAAGGCAACCTTACGATGAGGTCCTCGGTCGGGCGCTGGCAGCAGTAAAAGCGGTTAAGTAACGAAAAAAAGGGCGTGAGATAGCCACTCGCGCCCATATTCTACTACTTAATATCGGTCAGAAAATAATGATTAACCACGTTAATAACGTTGCGACAATTGCGATAAGTTGCGCGGCTCCGGCCATATCTTTGGCCCGCTTAGAAAGCGGGTGTATCTCATAAGAAATACGGTCAACGACGGTCTCAATGGCAGTATTAAGTAACTCAATGACGATCAGTAGGAAGCTACAGAGAATTAATAGAATATGCTGCGTCTTGGATATCGATAAAGTTAGCGAAATAAGCACTAAAATAGTGCTAAAAATAAAGATGTGGCGAAAGGCGTCTTCTGTCTTGAAGGCATCGGTGACGCCAGCCCAAGAGTTTTTAATACTGAAGACCAGACGCTTTGTTCCAGTTAGTTTTTCAATCGACATAATAAACCATCGTCAATAAAGAAAAAGTCGATAGCAAGCGACTCAGCGTCGCTGCCATCATAATAATCGCTTAGCTTTCGGGCGTGATCTTTTTCTCGAATAAACGATAATTTTTGTAAGGCTCAGCGCCAATACGTTCCAAGATAGTCCGCATTCCGGTGTTAGTTTCTAGAATCCATGACATTTCAAGTGCATCGATATTACGGCGGCGGAAAGGCTCACGCAGTGCCTCGATCAGCAAAAGTGCGATGATAGGTCCTATACGACTGAATTGATATTCTTTCTTAACGCCCATCAGGGGAACTCGGGCGGTTCGTACACCGCTGACCTTTAAGCGCCACAACACCTTAGCCCAGCCGAAAGGAAGAAGCTTACCCTTCAGTCCGCTAATTGCTTCGTTGATATTCGGTAATCCCACAATAAAGGCTGCCGGTTCGCCGTCAATCTCAGCAATGTAGATCATGTCGTCAGGGACCAAGTATTTAAGCTGTTGGCCCATCGTCGCGAATTCATGCTCAGTAAAAGGAACAAATCCCCAGTTATCTTGCCAACCTAAGTTGAATAGATTCCTCAGGATCTGCATCTCTTGATCGAAGATTTTACGATTAAGCGGACGGATTGTGACGCGTTTGCGTACGTTGTCCATAAGCTTGGTAAGACTTGGTTCAAAGTGAAGATCGGTGCGCTTCATCCAATAAGCGATGAGATCGATGGCTTTGCTATAACCTAGTTTCTCGATGTGTTTTGCATACCAAGGCTTGCCATGCGTCATTAACGCAGAGGGTGGGGTATCGAAGCCTTCGACCAGTAATCCGCTTTCTTGATTGATATTGAGGCTGAATGGGCCAGTGATTTGGTGAGCGCCTTGGGACACTAACCACTCCTCAGCGGCTTTAAATAATGCGGCAAAAACCTCTTCGTCATCGATTGCGTCGATCATCCCAAAATGGCCGGTATTCGGTCCATAGAGCTCTCGGTGTAGAGAGTCGACTTGGGCAGTAATGCGCCCGACAACCTCAGAGCCTCGCTTTGCTAACCAGGCTTGCCATACCACGTGGTCAGACGCTGGATTTTTCTTGGAAAGATGCTCTTCACGCTCGACGTATAATGGGTCGATCCAATTCTCGTCACCCGCAAACAGGGTTGAGGGGAAATTGATGAAGGCTTTCAGATCCTGTTTGGACGATACTTTTTCTATTGAGATCATAAATACCATTACTTCAAGTAATTGTTCAATGGATAGCAAATCACTACATGTACAAATAACAGCAACATGCAGCAATAAAGAAAGAGGAGGCTATAGGCTCGGCAGTATGTTAGTATATCGAAACAGTCACGGTAGTAATTGTCAATTTATTTTTCAACGTTAGCGTGAAAACATTCTGACATACTATTAATTTGTAACGAAAACCATGATTTTAATAGAAAACGTTACAGCTTTCTGGTGAGTGCGTTATTTCCTACTAAAAGTAGTGGAACGCACATATTACCTATGACATGATATTTTAAGATCTTTACAATTGCAGGGTATTTTCGGAGCAAGACCCTGAGAAGCGCATACACTGGTCAGCAAGCAGTCGTCACGACCCTAGGCGCTTTTCTGTGGCGAACGAGCGACGATGTTATAATCGTAAGTTGGAAGATGCTTGAATTACTACTTTGGTCGGGAGCTCTCTAAGGAGCTTGAACTTCCTCAATATTTATCAGTATCAACAGGTGTACCACTATATGGAAGCGTCTACAACGTTTGCAACTCAATCCCATCATCAACTTCCAATTCGCTATGCAGACTTTGCTACATTAGCAGAGGCCTTGGATTACGCTGCATTGGGTGAAACCGGCATGAATTTCTATGACCGCCGTAACACCTTAATTGCTGCCGTGCCCTACAGCGTCCTACGGGATAAAGCGGTAGAGGGTGCTCATAAGTTGCTTTCTTTAGGATTGACTAAAGGGGATCGCGTTGCACTCATTGCAGAAACAAGCGTTGAGTTTGTTGAAACCTTTTTCGCGTGCCAATACGCAGGATTAGTTGCTGTCCCTCTTGCAATCCCTATGGGGATAGGGCAGAGCGCTTCATACGTAAAAAAATTAACCGGTCTACTGAATGGCTGCCAAGCCTCTGTAGTGCTCAGCAGTAAAGAGTGGTTGCCGATGGTGCAAGAGGTTGTGTGTGACTACGCCCTCCCGACTATTCTTAGCCATGAAGACTTTGCGTTGCTGACTCATGAAAGTAACGGCGAACTGCCACAGGTCGTTGAGGACGATATTGCCTATTTACAATATACCTCAGGGAGTACCCGCTTCCCTCGTGGAGTCGTTGTGACACAAGCCTCAGCAATGGCGAACCTTCGTGCCATCAGCCATGATGGGATTAAACTACAAAAAGATGACCGTTGTGTCTCTTGGCTGCCGTTCTATCATGATATGGGGCTAGTAGGGTTTGTTCTGACTCCCGTTGCCACGCAAATCTCTGTCGATTACTTACGTACTCAAGACTTCGCGATGCGCCCGATGCAATGGCTGAAACTCATTACTAAAAACAAAGGTACAGTCTCTGTTGCCCCCCCCTTTGGCTACGAAATATGCTTACGTCGTAGTAACGAAAAAGAGTTAGCTGAGCTCGATTTAGCGAGCTGGAGAATTGCGGGTATTGGCGCAGAACCTATTCCGTCTGGATTACTGGACCGCTTTACTCAACACTTTAGCCAAGTCGGCTTCGGTGACGATACTTTCATGCCATGCTATGGCCTAGCCGAGAATACACTGGCAGTAAGCTTTTTTGATAAAGCGACAGGTCCTCGTTACAACATCGTCGATCGCTATATCTTAGAATACGAGAGCAAAGCCGTGCCTCCGCAAAGCGAGAGCGCTACGCAAGCCGTGTTCGTTAACTGCGGTAAAGCTATGCCCGATCATGAAATTGTGATCCGCAACGAAAAAGATGAGCCGTTACCCGAACGTAGTATCGGTCATATCTGTATCGCTGGCCCGAGCTTAATGCGCGGTTATTTTCGTGATAAAGAGTCTCACCAGCAAATCGCCGAGAAAGGGTGGTTAGATACGGGTGATCTTGGCTATTTACTTGATGGCAACCTCTATATCACTGGACGTAAAAAAGACCTTATCATTATTCGTGGACGTAATATCTGGCCACAGGATATTGAATATATGGCCGAAGCAGAGCCTGAGGTGCGTACCGGCGATGCTATTGCGTTCATGACTAACCAAGAACACGATGATGCTGAACGGATTATCTTGCAGATTCAATGCCGAGTAACGTCGACCGAGCGTCGTGGGCAGATCGTTCATTCGCTTTCTTCGCGAATTCGTAACGAATTTGGTGTATCGGTAGATGTTGTTTTAGTGCCGCCGCACAGTATTCCACGTACCTCGTCGGGTAAACCCGCGCGCGCAGAAGCCAAAAAGCTCTATCTAAATCAGCACTTCGAGCCTCAGTTACAACTGGCCGGAAATAAACAATGATTCAAACTGTTGCCTTAACAGGTGCGACGGGATTTATCGGATCGCATATTGTTGAGAAACTGTTGTCATCGGGTTTTCATGTACGAGCATTGACCCGCTCCCCTCCCGCCGCAGGACAGCGTAATGGCTTAACCTGGGTGAGGGGAAGTCTTGAAGACGAAAGCGCTCTTAATGAATTAGTCTATGGCGCGCAGGTAGTCGTGCACTGCGCTGGCCATGTTAGAGGTAAAAACCTCTTAACATTCACTCAGGCAAATGTTGAGGGAAGTTTACGCTTACTCAATGCGGCTGAGAACAGTCTTAGCTGTAAGCGTTATCTCTTTATCTCCTCTCTTGCGGCGCGGCATCCAGAGTTATCTTGGTACGCGCAATCCAAAGTGGCGGCAGAACAGCAACTTATCGAAAATGCCTCGTCAGTCTCTATCGGGATCTTCCGGCCAACTGCGGTCTACGGACCTCGCGATAAAGAGTTACAGCCTGTTTTCAGGTGGTTACTTCGAGGACTACTTCCGCAGACCGGTTCATCTGCTACTCAGCTCTCGTTTTTACACGTCTACGATTTTGCAGAGGCTGTCGCGAAATGGATCACCGCTGATGTGCATAACGAAACGCCTTATGAGCTTTGCGATGGCAGACCATCCGGTTACCGCTGGTCCGATCTTCAAGAGATCGGGGAATCTATCCGTCATAAGCCGGTCAAAGTATTGAAAATTCCCCTGCCATTGCTGAAATCTATCGCAATGCTCTCTACTCAAGTCAGTCGACTAACGGGGAAAGAACCGATGTTGACGCAGAGTAAGATAGGGGAGTTAACACATATAGACTGGTCGGCAACTAATGTTATGATAACCAGCAACATCGGCTGGACCCCGACTATACAGTTAGAACGCGCGCTTCGCGACGGGCTATTTTGATTTACATTTTTATCTAAGAATATTGTAATGGAAAATAAACAGCAACTACTTGATTACGTTATTGATTGCCTTGGGCAATTAGTAGCTGAAGGGAAAACAGTTAAGCCTGATAGTGATCTCGTCAATGATCTCGGCTTAGAGTCAGTCAATGTCATGCGCTTACTGATGATGCTGGAAGACGAATTAGATATTTCGATCCCTATCAATATCCTGATGAATGTAAAAAACCCGGAGCAGTTAGTCGCTGCCATTGAACCGTTAATCGGAGATCAATAATGGGTTTATACGACAAGTTCACGCGTTTTGTTGAAGAGCGTCAAAAATTTCAGGTTTCCGGGATCAACCCCTTCGGAACCTGCATTGACGAGATTTACTCTGCAACCGAAGGTCGGATCGGCGATAAAAAGATTATCCTGGCGGGATCGAATAACTATCTTGGACTAACTTTTGATGAACAAGCCATCAAAGAAAGCCAAGCAGCACTGAGCCAACAAGGGACCGGAACAACCGGTTCGCGCATGGCGAACGGAACGTTTGGGTCGCATCTGGCGCTTGAACAAGAAATTGCCGCGTTTTTTGAACTCCCGACTGCCATCGTTTTCTCAACCGGTTACACTGCAAATCTCGGTGTGATCAGCGCATTGGCGACCCCCGATGCCGTAGTGATTATCGACGAAGACTCTCATGCCAGTATCTATGATGCTTGTGCTCTGGGCGGTGCTCAGATTATCCGCTTTCGTCACAACGATGCAAAAGACCTTGAGCGTCGTATGCAGCGTCTTGGCGAGAAAGCGAAAGAGGCTATCATTATCGTTGAAGGCATCTACAGTATGCTTGGCGATGTGGCTCCACTGAAAGAAATTGTCGATATCAAACGACGTTATGGTGGCTACATCTTGGTCGATGAAGCTCACTCTTTCGGGGTAATGGGCGCCAAAGGACGTGGCTTAGTCGAAGAGTTAGGTGTTGAAGATGATATCGATATCATCTTGGGGACTTTCTCTAAAAGCCTCGCTGCGATCGGTGGTTTCGCTGTCGGCGGCAAGCAGCTTGACGTATTACGCTACTGTAGCCGTCCTTATATTTTTACCGCATCACCTTCTCCGGCGAGTATTGCCTCAGTCAGGGCGACACTTCGTCAAGTAGGACACTCGACGGAGCTACGTGAAAAGCTATGGAGTAATGCACATCGCTTATACAAAGGACTTGCTGAGCTAGGCTACAAACTCGGTGAGCGTGTCAGCCCCGTTGTACCGGTAATGATTGAGTCTAAAGAGGCGGGTCTAGAGATGTGGCGTTCACTGGTCGAAAAAGGGGTTTACGTTAACCTCGTTCTTCCTCCTGCGGCACCTTTTGGAATGACCCTGTTGCGCTGTAGTGTTAACGCTGCGCACAGCGATGAGCAAATCGATGCCATCATCCGCGCTTTTGCAGAAGTAAAAGCGTAATCACATTAATGCCTTAATACTTACGAGTAAGTATTAAGGCATCCTAATTTATGACCGCGAGTGAGCGGCTTTCGCTATCAATTCCCTGAGCAACTGAATGACATGATTGACTTGATCGTCCGTCATCGGCCCATCTTTTTCCCACTGAACGTTACCCTGCTCATCGGTCACAATAATTGTCGATGTCGCGGGAGGTAATTGCCACAGAGCCTTACCTCGCCCGTCATTATCAATGATAAATTGCGCCCAAGGATATTTACGTTGGTTCTTCTCGATTTTACCCTGTACAAAAAGACCAGTACCAAATAGCTCGTCGTCGGCATTAACAATGGTTACAGGCTGAAAGTCAGCGGTTGGCAAATTCGCCGCTTTTACCGCCTTAATCATATCGCCATTCTGTTTTTTTGCGGAACTACGCCCAGCTATATATTGGATAATTCGTACTTTACCTACGAGGCTCTGACTCTCCCAGGGGCGATATGAGATGTGATCATCAGAGAGTAGCAGCTCGCCTTTGTCGGCGATGGATAGCGGCTTTAGCGGCTGGCCAATCACAAAGTTATTGGCCAGCGCGAGTGTAGGGATCAGCGATAGTAATACAGCGACAATCTTAGGTGTCATCTTTCTATCCTATGGCAGAGGGTAAGCATAGTTTGGTTATCGTTAAACTCTGATAGTTTTCTCCACCAGTTGTTCCAAGTCGCTTCTTAGTTGGCTATCGAGGGTCGTCGGTGTCTCATATTCCCGGACGCCCGAGAGTTTATCGGCCACCATTTCATCGTGTTTATCACCCATCAGGCCGTTGATATTGGCCAGAAAACGAGAAATCGCATAGACCTGAGTCGGGTTATTTTCGATCGAACGCTGCGTATCGAAGAAAGAGACCTGTTGACTAACAATTTTCCGAATATCGTGAAATTCTGTTCCTGTGACCGTCGCTTTATTTAACATCGTCGAAAGCTCATTAAGTTGAGCGCAGACGTAGCGTTGGAATCCGGTCTCACTATCGACGTGCAGATGATTTAGGGAGTATTTCACCCAGCTCCAAATTGGACGACTCAGTAATAAGCGGAGAATTTTTCCGTAGTACTGTACGCTGTTCTTATCACCATTCTTAAAGCCATCTTGGAAATGACCTAAATAAACGGTCGTGGCCTTGAAGATTTTATCAGCATCGTGTTTTTGGCTGTAAAGACGCTGAGCAAACCGTAGGTGCTTATAACGTGCGCGAATAAATTTATATTGCTTACGCTGTGCCTTAGTTAATTCTTGTCCAGCGAGTACCTGGTTAATTAGGGAGAGTAATTCCTGTCGGGTGAAGCCTTCTTCCCATAGTTGTAAACATAATGCGTAATAATCACGAATATTTTGCTGTGATGTACCCAATACGACAGAGGGGAACTCCGTCGTTTCACTATTGATAACATCGTCTTCATCAATAGCGAGAAATAAGCGGTCGACGACCTCTTGAGGATATTTTTTCCAACCCATATTTTTCATTTATGCGGTCTCAAGCGGTTTATGATAAATCAGCGTACTCCGCCGACGATAAGCCATTAGCGTTGGGAAAAGCGTCAGAATCGCTTCCGAAGATTGACCTATTAAATAAGCAACTGCTGCACCCTCAACGCCATACAGGTGCGATAGTAGCATTAATAAGAAAATATAGGAGCCGGCGGCGACTATCTGTACCCCTAAATATATACGCTGTTTACCCGCCATTAAGAGTAATGACTCTTGGGGGAAGCCCATCATAGAAATAACAATTGCGCCAAGCATGATTTGTATCAAGCCGTAAGCTTCGAGATATTTTTGCCCAAATACAAAGGCGATGACTGACCCCCCTGCGGCATAAATGACTAAAGCGATAAGTAAGCCAATACCTCCGGCAAATAACGCTGAGCGGATCCCTAACAGCCAAGGCTTTGCCGTTCGTGGATCGAGACGCATAATTTCTGGATAAAAACTTTTCTCCAGCAACTTAGCGGGGGTTCCGGTTGCGTCGAAGAACGTCATGGCGATTTTAAATAAACCAGCTGCGCTTGGGCCAATAAAAATACCGACTAGCAGGGTGCTACATGAGTTCTGAGCGGCCCAGATTGAGTGTGCGAAGTTGGTCGTCCATACGAAGTTCCAACACCCAGGAATACGCTTACTCGCCTTAAATAGCGAAGGTCGTAACGCATTATGCAGGTTATGCCGTTTAAGTTCTTGGCGTGCAAACCACCAAAATAGTGATCCACCGACGAGGTTAGCAAGATACCAAGAGACGACGAATCCAGCGAAGCCGAGCTGCGCAAAATAAGAGATAACGCTTCCAATCGCGATCAATAGGGGTTTGACGGCTTGTTGAATCGCGATAAGGTCGAACCGATCGAGGGTCCGTAAAACTCCCGTTGGCGTTGAAGATGCCATCGAAGGAATCAGGGTGCAGTAGAGTAGGGCTAGCTTAAAAGACGTCGCGTCCAATCCGAGTGAATGAGATAGGAAGGGAAGCAGGAGCATGCCGCCCGCAATCGCGACAATACTACTCACGATATCGAGCCCAAATGAGAAAGAGATGACGTCACGCAGACGTTGGCTATCGCCTTTAGTGTGGGCAGGAGCACCATATTGCACGACAAACTGCCAAGTTTGAAATTTGACGAAATCGCTGATGGCTTTGGTGTACGACTGGATGACGACTAATGTCCCAAACATTTGAGGAGTCATGCCTTTGCCCGCACAGGAGAGGGCTAAGAGTCCGAGGAGCGCGCTGACAACATTACCGGAGAGTAAATAGGCGCTGTTTCGAAGAATAGTGCGGAAGGCACCGTCTGAAAACCAATTTTTCATTAAAGACCAACTCTAAGACAATTTTAATAGCGATTAGGGTATGACTCCTTCAGGCCAATCGTGCAGGATGGATATCTCGCAATACTGAGTGCGGAAGGATCCTATTGGAAATGAAGGAGTAATGCGACCTTTTCATTATGCACATGGCGTAATCGATACGGCGTAAGCAGGCGTTGTCGCTTCTGTTTCGGACGCAGCATGATAAAGCATTCACTGCCTATTGTTAAGCTCCGCTACGGATGATCAGTGCGACGCTCATACTACCTTCAGAGCGATTCTCGGCTAAGATGATAAAAGTTGAGCTCATGGCGATAACCGTTTAAGGATAACCTTTTTATTCTCGACGCAGTATAATAAGGAACTTAGACGGCCGATTTAGCGCTAGTATGCTAACATCCCCGTCGAATGGCACTCACTACCCCAGTGTATCGAACGGCTCGAGTGTGAATCGCCCTTAGTCCGTATTGCGAGGTCAATGTTAAGTTATGTATCTGTTTGAGCGTTATGTCATGAAAGAAACCCGCAACGTCGTGTTGATGATTGTCGGTTTTTTAATCTTTATCTTCACTATTTATTCTGCTCAACGATATCTGACTGATGCGGCAAACGGTACGCTTGCGCTGAAGGCTGTATTCGTCATTGTTTTTTATAAGGCATTAATCGCCTTGGAGATGCTGCTGCCCATCGGGCTGTATGTTGCGACCGCTATCTCCTTGGGGCAGCTTTATAGTGACTCTGAGATTACCGCGGCACTCGCAGCAGGGATCTCACCCCTAAGGCTTTATCGCGGTATTCTGTTACTCGCCATCCCGGTCGGTATCGCCTGTGCGCTGCTATCAATGTATGGCCGCCCGTGGGCATACGCACACATCGATCAGTTAATGCAGAATTCGCAGTCGAGTTTTGACGTTAGCCACTTGCAAGCGAATAAATTTAATATCGAGGATAACGGTACGATGGTTCACGCACAAACTATCACGCCGAACGATAATCATATTCAAAATACCTTTATTTACACGACAGCTAATGGCGTCACCAAGGTCTTCCGCTCTCAGGTGGCGAATATCGATAATACTCATCCCGAGACGCCAATTGCTCATCTACAGTCGGGGTCGGCTTACACGTTTGAACATGGTAGTAGCAACGATAGCCAGCAGACGTATCGTAACCTCGCCATTAACCTAAAGCCGCCCGTGGACGACGATGAAACCCGCAGTAAAGCCAAGTCTATGCGTACGCTCGAGAGATCGCAGGATTTATCCGACGTTGCAGAGCGCCAATGGCGTCAGACACGTGGGCTTAATGCTGTGCTCATGACCTTGCTCGCGATCCCCCTTAGCCGCGTTCGTCCGCGACAAGGACGCTTCTCAGTCTTACTGCCGTTAGCCTTGGTATTCATCGTGATCTTTTTTGCCGGGAATATCTGCCGCACCTTGGTGAGCAACGGGATGTTACCGTCAATCCCAGGCGTATGGTTAGTTTCGTGGTGTATGTTACTGGGTATCGCTTATTTTTGGGTTAGAGACTCTTCACTGCTAAAGAAGTTTATTAAATGAATATCTTTTCGCGCTATCTCATCCGCCATCTGTTCATCGGCTATTTTGCTGCGGCACTCTTATTGGTGCCGCTATTTACGCTCTTTGATTTTATCTCTGAGTTAGAAGATGTCACTACCAGCTATAGCTGGGGACAGGCACTCCTCGTCGTGGTATATCTCGTCCCTCGCTGCTTGGTGAATCTAAGCCCGTTTATCGCATTATTAGGCGGTATCGTTGGATTGGGGAATATGTCGAAGAATATGGAACTGACTGCGATCCGCTGTGCAGGTTTCTCTATTTTTCGCATCGCTCTCGTCGTATTACTCTCAGGGGTTATGTTCACCGCCTCGTTGGCGATTATCGATGAGTGGATTGCTTCGCCTTTGCAGCAACAGGCTCAATTACGTAAGGACACGGCGTTGGCGGAGAGCCAAGATAGCGATTCCGATGCGAAAACGATTTGGGGGCAGCAGGGGGATGAGTTTGTCCGTATTGACCACTTAGATAAACAAGGGCAACCTCAGGGTATCGAGATCTTTGATTACAACAGTGATCTCACCTTAAAAAATTATTTGTCTGCTGAATCAGCGACCTATGGTGAAAATAATGCTTGGACACTGCACAATGTAAAACATACTCAGTGGCAGGGAGACCGCCAATCCACCAGCCAACAGGCGACGATGCCCTGGGTATCTATATTTAATAGTAACAACCTAAAACAGCTACAGTTATCGAGCGAGAGCTATTCTATTCCTCAGCTAAAGAATTATATTCACTATTTGAAAGCGACCGAACAGCCGTCGATGGAATATCGTTCGGCATTGTGGCAAAAGCTGGGGCGGCCTATCTTAGTATTAGCGATGGTGCTGTTAATTATTCCCTTTACCTTCGTTAATGCTCGGGAAACAGGAATGGGAAATCGGCTGGCGTTGGGGGTTATTGTCGGCTTGGTGACGTATATCATCTACCAGATATGTATTAACCTCGGGCTTATTTTCTCCATTACTCCGCTTATTGCCGTCGTTATTCCTCCTGTACTCATGTTATTGGCCTCTATCGCCTTGGTCTACCGATTCAATCAGAAGAAGTAGGCAAGATGAGTGGCTATAGCAAATAGCTTAACGCCTCGCGGGAAATAAGCCGCGAGGCGAGTCGGTAGCTAGTTCACCAGCGTTACTGTCTTAATATCAATATCGACGTTGTTGCCATCTTTATCAATTTCACCCTCTAACCGCACTCGATTTTTGGGCGAGATGGATTGTCCATTCCATTTATGGTCGTCGATTTCTACTACGATGCTGCCGGAGCTATCCATAAACTCATAGTGCTCGTCGCTAATCTTTTTGGTGATATTTCCCTCTACGACTACCTTGGTATCGTCTTTCAACGCCTTAGCCTGTGCAACCGATAACGTTTTATGCGGGCCATTGAATCCTCCCCGCTGAGTGCTGTCACTTCCCGGCCCTGTAAAACCTCCCTGATCGGCAAATGCTGGTAGAGTTAAACTCGAGAGTAATGAGAGTAAAAGTAACTTTTTCACGGCGTTCTCCTTTTAAGATTTCCTATAAAGCGTAGCAGTGGCTTGTCATAAAGTTTTACATGTTACTGAATTTTGTGAGCGACATTACGGTTTTGGTGTTGGCAAGTAAGGATAGGGGGTATTTATCAAACTTGGTTGTGCTCGACTTACGCCGATACAAGGCGTAAATCGTAATAGGGTTGATTAGTGGGGAAAGTGTTATTGGCCCATGCGGGCTTTCAGAACTTCTACGGATGGCTCTGGAATAATCTTTGAAGACTGATGGAGTTTGAATAAGTACGTCTAGTTATTGCTCAAAAGGTTATTGTTTGATTAAGTTTCCTTTCGTGTACCTAAAAGTGAGCCAATTATTTTTTCTCATCATGAAATATTCTCCTGTAAACCTCATCTCTTTGACGCGATCTGACGTACTGTCATCGGGATTTCATAAGCAGTGGTTTCCCAAAATTTAGGCGAAAAATCAAACTCGTATCGACTTCTGAACTCTTTTTCGAAACCGTCACCATAGGCGGAAATAAAATCATCAACTTCCAGCGTTTTGCCAGATGATTTCATCTGCTCTGCCATTACATGGCCTAACGGAGTACTGAGCGATCGGATCATATCCATTATCAGGTTTCGCTTTTCGTGGGCCTCACGTGCGGCCTGTTCCCATGTGACGAAACCGAGATTAGCTCGTGTTCTGAGGTCCTCAGCTATTTCTCCGATACGCTTTCAATATACAAGACGTCAACGAGGTCCGGGCCGCTACCGCTGAAATATCCCCCCTGAAGCACATTAATAGCTGCTTCAAACTGCTCACGCCCGCGACTGTCTATTGAGTTCAAAAAAGACGTGCCCATTTTTATTCCATCTGCCATATTTAGCTACCTGTACCAAAACAAGCTAGGGATCTGAAATCTAGTCGTCCCATTAAAATAGTTTTATAGAAGAGCTTACACACTTTCCACCCTAGTTTTTTGAATTTATAAATAGTCATTTTATTGGTGATTGATTGAGCTTACACGCCAAATACATTGGGCATAGCGGATGTAGCGTCCAAATCGGTGAATAACATGAAACCTGATGCGAAAGGCAATACCCAGCTAGGAAGCGTAGCTAATACCGAGTCAATCGAATCAAAAGCCACAAGTGTCGAGGGATAGGGACTCACCGTAGGGGACTTCTTATAAGGATTAAAAAAAAGTTCGGCGATCCCGGTATATTTTAGTACTTGTACGCTTTATAGCCGCATACACATTCTGCTCGAAGTGAATAACGGCCAAAATTTTCGGGGGATTACCGTACTTGCCAGCTCGATACTGATTTTGTTTAGTCATTGCGGATCATGTTCCTTCGCCTGTATCGGCTCAGGGAACGTCAGGAGAACCCGGCTGCACGATACGTCGCTAATGGAGTTACTGAAGTGTGTCCATTCGTTATTTAACACCGGACTGTGTAAGGAATGGACTTCGCGATATTTGGGGAGCAATTGCCACCGTATCGTCTCTGCATCTCTTCTTGTTAGGTAGGATAATGAGCAAAAAGTCTTTAGCTAAGGTTTTACTTTGAAGATGTTGTTATGGGGGGCCCGTGTTATCCGAGGGATGACTGGCTTCAATCCACAATCATTACACTTTTTGGTATACATTATAACGTGTACCAATTATCGCCAAGTTAAGAGGGGATATTGGTACGTATAGCGATCTCCTTTAGGGAACCTATTCAGTATGTCGAAATATCTCTAAAAGTGAATGGTTCTTTTTGCGCAGATACTTACAGAACCTCAAAGGCCAGCATTACACGCCAGATTTAACCAATTAGAGGTATCACCAATGATAAATAGTCAAATTTTTAAAAATTACGTTTGATAGTAAATGTTACTGGAAAATACAAAAACTTGAGATAAGCTTAAATTATTCGACTACTGTGAGTATATTTCCTTGAAAAGTTCTCTGGTCGTATACGCTGGATTATCTATCTCTATTATATTCATACACAGTGCGTTGTGTTACGCATCGGATGGGCGAATCAACTTCCAAGGATACATTACAACAATACCTTGTGAAATAGAGACTTCACGTGCAGTGCTGGTACATTGTATGGAAGCGGGGAGTGTACAAGCTGAGGACGTTCATCTGGAGGGAAACGAGCCATTTACTAATACCTTTGTCAAGGTATCAACGCAGAACATTGCTTCAAATGCTAGGAATATCACGATTCAATATAACTAAATGTGTTTATAGATCAGATAACTAGGTATAAATTTGTCAGTAGGGGCCTCCGAGTAGTAGGACATTAGCTTCTCGATAAGCGCCCCTGCGACTTTTTCGTAGATCTCAACTCATCGCGAGAAGCAAATTGTTTTACGAGCTAACCGCCTAATTCTAATTCGGGTGCTGAACGTCAGGTTATTACGCGTGATATGCTGGGTGAATATTATACTCGTAAGATGCTTATTCTTTGGTCATTTCCACTTCGCGGCTTTAAAGAAGAGACAGGCGTCAAAGGACAGGTGCTTAGGGTAGGGGACTTAGAACTAGGACTAATGCAAAGTTCGCGGATCTCGATAGATCTTAATACTTGTATGTTTGATAACGGCGCGCACATTCTACTCTATACGCGTGATTGCCGGGATGTTCCCCTCGTTTTGACTAGTGGAGGTTTTAACGCGCACTGTACAGATGGGTAATATTTGCAGCACAAATGCACTATATCTTTGTCGATATAAATAATACAAGCCACGTTTCTCTCTGGGGTGCGCTCAACTAGGTGAAGTGGCGGTGTAGTGGTCAACAATAACCTCCATCAGCAACCTAGAAGAGATTAGAACTATTTGCCATTGAGTGGCGGGCATATCGAGGGTGACTTAATTATTTCAGGGCGTTATGCAGTTGAAGGCAGAAATATTATTGAGAAATCAGGGTAAGATTAGCATCTGATAACCAGCGTCAGACAAAGGGTTTAAGAGTTGCGGGTTATAGAAATCTAAAGGTTGAATTTTTTGGAGAATCATCGAGCTAAAAGATACCCCATAAAATCGCCGCAGAGAAAATAGCGCCGTTACAAGATGCCGTGGATCTACAAATAGCGACTAAAGAAGAGATACAGAGATTGAAAGAGTGGAAAAGGTATCGAGTGATACTTAGCCGGGTAGAGCTTAATACTGATGCAGTAATATGGCCAGATAAGCCGGCTGAAGGCTAAGAGACATTTTAGGCTCTTCCCACCCATTAACTCTACCCCAAAAAATAGCTAGTTCGGGTCACCAAAGTTGAACAAAGAATAGTTTGAGGGTTTAAATTGCGTTTATAAAATATTCCATTGAGCTGCTAGTAGCAGTTTGAAAATTTATGATAGTTACAATGATAACCGCAGATAATATCTAAGTAATACTTAGATGTCTCTTCCAAATACGTAACACATTTTGGTCAAAATTTAGTAGGAAAATTACCACTTTTCTCCGGTTGAAAAGATCTTCGTGATAGGTAGTATTTCAGTGGTATAAAAAACATCCTTATGTTAAATAGAAAGTGTATTAATATAGTTTATCGTATATTTTTACATTTTCTATACTCACATTCATCTAGCTTTGGGAGTTATTTTTTATGTCACTATTATCAGAAAAAATCCGTCAGAATCAGAAGTATCATTAAGTGATTATATTTATCGTTAAACTTGAATTATGATTAATAAGAGAAGTGGTAAGATATCTAGAAATTAATTATTATATTACGCACATAACACCAAGCTTTGCTGAATAAATTTGCTGAGTAAGGCTGTTCTACAATATACTAGTTATCTCTGTAAATAGAGTATATGGATCAGCCCATAATTTATTGATGCCAACTTACAACAACTACTACCTAGGGTTATTCAAACGTTAGATAACTATTGTTACCGTTTTGTAAGCATTTGCCACATGAACTCCTCGAGCATCGCGTAGTAAAATGCTGCCTGGCTATTTTCTAGGGCAATACCGTGGCCAGCCTCACTTTCTTCATACAACCATACATTCTTATGGCCCTGCTGCTGCATCATGGCAACCATTTTTCTTGCATGTGCAGGACTAACACGATCGTCCTGAGTACCTGTGGTAAATAGCACTGGCGGATAGCATTCTTCGGATGATACTTTGTCGAATGGCGAATAGCTTTGTAGCCATTGTAGTTCCTCGACTAGTTTCCGGATCTCCATATTCAGCAATCCATGAGGAACCAGCTAGCCAACGATGGTAGTTGCTCATGTCAAGAAGTGGAACTTCGCATACCAAAGCCCCAAAATATGTGGGGTAGTCTGTCAGCATATTACCAATCAGCAATCCTCCGTTACTCCCTCCCTGAGCTGCAAGTTTGGCTGCACAGGTTACGCCGCGTCGAATCAAATCCTTAGCAACGGCTACGAAATCTTCATATGCGCGATGGCGATACTGCTTAAGCGCCGCCCGATGCCACTCTGGACCGTATTCACCGCCCCCACGAATATTAGCTACAACGTAAACTCCCCCCTTTTGTAACCAGGTAATTCCTTTAGAACCTATATATTCAGGGGTTAAAGATACTTCAAAACCGCCATAACCATTTAATTGAGTAGGATGCTGACCAGTCAGTGCAAGTTCTTTACTAGCTATCTGAAAATATGGGATACGAGTGCCATCCAGAGAATTAGTAAAATGCTGAGTAACTTGAAAATTAGTATTATCAAAGCATTCTGGATCTTGCTTCACTACACAGAGCGTTTTGTCATCTAGATTGCCATAACTCAAGCTACAGGGCTGCAGAAAACCATAACTTACCAGCTGGTAACGATTACTTTCCAAGTCACAATTTGAAGCTGTAATCGTCGTGAAATCAGGCAATGACAGTGTTTGCACATTAACCCACTGTCCTTTCTCTATTTTTAAAATCTCAACGCATCCCACCACATCTCGGATTATGTTCAGGAGAAGATAATCACGCGTCGAACTGTAACTCTTTAATATAGCTTGACTATCAGGCATGAACAAAGCGGTAAAAGTCCTCTGGCCCTGTTGGAAATTAATGAAATCTATTGCCAGTAAAGCCCCAGCGGGATAAGTATTATCCTTCATTACCCATGCGGTAGTGAGTGTGACTAGTAACCACTTATTAAAAAATCTGCATGATGCATCTTCGGGGATATCGATGGAGTGCAATGTTCCCTGATCAGTGAGCTGGAATATGCAACTTCGATAAAAATCTAGATTACATTGTACTAATGTTTTTTCGTAACCCAGCGTAAGGTCCCGCCAAGCTGAAACTGTCAAATTGGTAGTTTCGCTGGCATAAATTAGAGCTGCATCGGTAGGCAGCGTTCCACGCGACCATCTGTATAGACAACGCGGATAACCTGACGTGGTGAGCGTACCTGCTCCCGAATCCAAAGCTAGTAACAGAGTATTAACATCCAGCCAGACCACCGAACTTTTACTTTCGGGAAGAAAGAAACCACCGCTAATAAAAGTTTTACTAAGAAGATCGAACTCTCTTATTTCACAAGCATCGCCACCCTTCGATAAAAAAATAAGTGCCCGTGAAAAATTAGGATAAAGTAGGTCAGCACCTCTGAAACTCCAGTTTGTATTTTCACATTCATTCAAGTGATCGATATCCAGCACTGTTTCCCATTCTGGATCAGTAGTCAAATAGGATGTTTCGTGAGTTCGTCGCCAGATACCGCGAGGGTGACATTCATCTTGCCAGAAATTATAAATAGTATCGTTATAATGGGTACCCCAAGGAATATGCGCTTTGTCATTTAGTGATGTCAGTACATCCTGCTGCATATTTTGAAAACGATCACCTTGGGTAAATTTCGACATGGTTTTATGATTTTGCTTAGCCACCCAGCGCAGCGCTGTATCGTCCAGTGGTATCTCAAGTTTACTTAGAAAATCATGTAAATGTTTCTGCTCCATCACGAATCCTTTTGTTGATAAGCTATCTACTCTTCAATATAGCTCTATTAAGTGCTTCTGTAAGTAGATCTATTTTAGTTCCAGACACTTTTTGAGGTTTCCGGATTTGCAGCAATCAATCGGCATTCTTCAGGCGTCAGGTTGTTTAGGGATTCATGAGGTCGCTCACTGTTATATTACCTTTGTCAGCGATTTGTAATTTCCCGTTCTTCATTCAGGATTCTGAACAGATAAAAATCCAGTATTTCAGTCCTGTATGTCTAGTTAAATCGTTCAATAAAAGCATTCTGAGTGGGTTTCCCCAGGCTTAATAAACTCCAGTTGCACACCATGATCTTCAGCCGATTGAGCCAGCGTCAGTGAAATAAATACCGGCTCGTTATCCATCCTAAGTTTCAGCGGATAACCGCGGCTGGCAATGATGCGACCCAAAACTCTGATGACCCGCGTATAATTCCATTCATGACCCTGCCTGCGAATAACTTGAAAAAGCTCCTTAAAACCGTATCGTGGATAGCGTTCAGCCAGCACGGTTAGAGCATCAATGACAACTTTATCACGCCGTATTTCGCTTTCCAGTTGTAATAGCTGACTTCTGAAATTGCCGCTTCGCGATAGATATCGTTCACCGTTAGACCGGCCCCAACAAACTTCAGAGCGGCGATAATCTGGTGTTCAGTAAATCGGACCTTACGCATAGAGATCGCTTTTAGGGAACATATTTAGTATGTCGGAAGATATCTAAAAGTGAATGGTTTTTTTTGAGGGATAATTACACACCTATTAACTCCCGCCCATAAAAAAAGCCTCAGACCGAAGTCTAAGGCTTTTTTTTTACGCTTGGAGCCGCGGCTCTTTTGCGTTTCCTTTCATGTCCCATCATCGTCTGGTCGATGTCTGGGTACAGTGTCCAAATGCTTGATTTCTCTAGCTCTGTCCGGTCACTGTCCAACCATGATTGGTGGAGCTGGCGGGAGTTGAACCCGCGTCCAGAATTACTACACCGTCGGCACTACATGCTTAGTCCAATCTTTACATTCGCCAATTAGCTGCGGATGGACACGCCACTAACGAACTAGCCTGATTAAGTTTAATGCTTCAACCCCAGGCAGGGCATCCACACGATCTCTTTTAGGTTTGACCTCTCTTGATCCCCGTCCTAAGAGCGGAGGCTAGGGAGAGAGGGCTCTGAGCAGGTTATTAAGCTGCTAGTGCGTAGTTTTCGTCGTTTGCGACTATTTTTTTGCGGCTTTTTACGAGGCCAACCGCCCCTCGGCATGCTCCTAGGGCTTCGCGAATCCTGTCGAATCCAGAATCAGCCCCAAGTACTGTTATACAGTGTAGCAGATAATTACGCTGCCACACCAGTATTTTAACGATTTGCGTTCTTCATGATACGTGCTTTATCCAACTGCCACTCACGATTCTTGATATCGTCGCGCTTGTCGTGCTCTTTTTTACCTTTGGCTACGCCAATTTTCAGCTTACACCATGCATTTTTCCAATACAGCGATAATGCAACGATGGTATATCCCTCGCGGTTCACTCGACCATAGAGTGAATCCAGCTCACGCTGTTTAAGCAATAATTTACGATTACGTGTCGGGTCGCAGACCACATGGGAGGAGGCGACCATTAAAGGCTGAAAGGTCGAACCGAAGAGGTATGCCTCGCCATCGCGTAATAAAATATAGCTTTCACTAATATTTGCCTTGCCGGCTCGTAAGGATTTTACTTCCCATCCCTGTAAGGAAAGACCGGCTTCGAATTCCTCTTCAATGAAATATTCGTGGCGCGCACGCTTATTCATTGCAATGGTCGCGGAACCAGGCTTATTTGATTTTTTCTTCGTCATAGTATCCCTTTTCTACACCACTTCATTGAAGCGTAGCTGACTTCCTTAAGTAAGAAAGTTAAGTAATGGTGCTATTCTAGCACGCTGATTCCGATTAGACATTTCTGTTTACTTGCTGAAACTGCTATGATCACGATGTTTTTTTCAGACCAGGAACTCTTTATGGCCCAGATCAGTCGTTCAGCGTTGGTGCCTTTCAGCGCAGGTAAAATGTATCAACTCGTTAATGACGTCGATAGCTACCCACAATTTCTCCCTGGCTGCACCGGTAGCAAAATTTTAGAGCAATCCGAGCAGCAGATGACCGCCTCAGTGGATGTCTCAAAAGCGGGGATCAGTAAAACTTTTACGACCCGGAATACGCTCACTGAAGATCAGCGTATCGCGATGGAGCTTGTCGACGGGCCGTTTCGAAAATTAACCGGTGGCTGGACGTTTACGCCGTTGGGTGATGACGCTTGCAAAGTGGAATTGAGTCTCGATTTCGAATTTTCCAATATGTTAGTAGAAATGGCTTTCGGTCGAATTTTCAAAGAATTGGCGAATAATATGGTTAAAGCGTTCAGCGAACGTGCCCATGAGGTTTACCGTGGCTGATATTCGTGTCGAAGTTGTCTACGCTCTACCAGAAAAACAATATCTACGACCGGTAACGGTAGATGAGGGATGCACCGTTGAACAAGCGATTATCGCCTCAGGCCTGTTAGAGCTTCGCAAGGATATCCAACTGACAGAGAACAAAGTGGGTATCTACAGTCGACCAGTGAAGCTTTCGGACATCGTTGAAGAAGGCGATAGGGTAGAAATCTATCGTCCGTTATTAGCAGACCCGAAAGAGCTTCGTAGGCAGCGCGCGGAGCGTTCTGCAGCGACTAAAAAATAAAACTCTCGCTACACGTAGACTTACGCGTAGCGAAAAAACTTAGCGGGTCTTACTTAACGCAGGCTTATTATCAATATTGGTGAGGATGCCGCTACTGTTGAACGTCAGGGTGAGGGTTTGTTGAGTAACCTTCTCATGGCCTGGCTCTTGGCGGAAGACGTAATACCATACATTGCTTCCGAAAGGATCACTCATCATCGGAGTTCCTAATGTATAGGCAACCTGCTGCTGACTCATACCAGTATGAATTTTGCTGACATCGGTCGCGACTAAATAATTCCCTTGGTTGATATCTGGGCGATAAACTACACGTTCCAACGTCGAGCAACCAGCGGTGGTTAATAACAGCGCCGCGGTCGCAGCAGTCAGTATTTTACTGCGCATGAATCGTTTCCTTTTTCTTGACCAGTTGCCCGCAGGCATGACTTGCCATCACAATAAGTTTACCCTGATCGCAGGGAAGCTAGATGTCGATAATAATAGACCTTACGCCAGATGAAAACCTCTGGCGCAAGATATGACTGTTATAGAGAGAAAAAGTGCCCGATTAGGCGGCTAAAAGTTCTTTTGCGTTAGCTAAGGTATTACGAGTAACCTCGCTACCTCCTAGTAACCGAGCTAATTCTTTCAAACGCGCAGGCTTATCCAAGTTTACCATGCGTGTTTCTGTCATTGTGCCGTCGGTTAATTTGCTAATGTAGAAGTGCGCGTGACCACAGCCAGCGACTTGTGGCAAGTGTGTTACACAAAGCACTTGTGTCGACTCGCCTAGCTTGCGCAGCATCTTACCGACTATCGCTGCCGTTGGGCCGCTGATCCCGACATCGACCTCATCAAAGATCATTGCAGGGGTTTCCATTTTACGAGCAGTAATGACCTGAATGGCCAAGGCGATACGCGAAAGCTCGCCTCCTGAAACAACTTTACCCAATGGTTGTAACGATTGACCAGGGTTAGCCGAAACACGAAACTCAATATTGTCTGCGCCTTCGGCCGTAAGTTTCTCAGGCGCATGTGTCATCGCGATAGTAAATTGACCATGAGGCATGGCGAGCTGCTGAATTGAGTCGGTGATTAGCGCCGATAGCTCCACTGCAAAATGCTGCCGTTGGGCAGACAACTCGCCAGCAATCGCTAGTGCTTGCTGATGATGGTGCTCCACTTCAACGACGAGTTGTTCAATATCAGACTCAACGTTTTCTAGTTGCGCGTATTCGTCGAGTAATTGCTGATGAGTGCTATATAACATATCAGGAGTTACATGGTGCTTACGCGCTAGCGAAATATAACGTGAGAGGCGCTGTTCTAACCCTTGCAGACGATTAGGGTCTAAATCAATCGCTTCGTGATAGTGGCGTAGTTCGTCACTGATTTCACTGAGTAAAATGGCGGCATTATCCATCATCCCATGCACAGGAGCTAAACGGTCATCGAGCGAGACTAATTCCTGTAAGAGCTGTTGAGCCTGATGCATGAGTGATTGTAATGAGGCATCTTCACTTTCTGAGACGATATGAACAATCTGTTGACTTAATGTGATGCGCTGACCGCTGCTCGCGAGTTGCCTATATTCTTCGTCGATTTGCGTATATTCGTCCGCGACCGGGGAGAATTTATTGAGTTCTTGGAGTTGATACTCCAATAGTTCGCGGCGAGCGGCGCGATCATTTTTTTGCTGAGTCAATACCGCTAGCTGTCGACAACTTTTATGCCAATTTTCGTAGGCAGCTCGCATGTTCTCTAACAGCACGGGATGATGGCTGTAAGCATCGAGGAGCATACGCTGATGGTCGGCTTTCAACAGTAGTTGATGAGCATGTTGTCCATGAATTTGGATTAATAATTGGCCGAGCTCACGCAGTTGTGACAGGGGAACGGCAGTACCATTGATAAAACCGCGAGAACGCCCGTCAGCGCTTATTACCCTACGTAATAAACATTCGCCCTGATCGTCCAAGTGATTATCGATAAGCCATTGCTGGGCTGAAGGCGATTTTTTAAGAAGAAATCTGGCACAAATATCTGCACGCTGCGCACCAGGGCGTACGGTTTCCGCATCGGCTCGATTACCTAAGCAGAGTCCTAACGCATCGATAGCAATTGATTTACCGGCACCTGTTTCACCGGTAATCGCCGTCATACCCGGTTGGAAGTCGATATCTAGTTCGCGAACAATAGCAAAATTACTGATAGTAAGTTGTGCCAGCATATAATCACCTGTATAGAAAAGCATGACTGTTTTTTTATACAGTATAAGCATCTTTTTTACTGAGTAAAGACCCCTACGGTGATTTTCAGAATAATTTTTCGGACCATCCTAATTTACCGGTTAGCGTGGTGAAATAGTTGTAGTCTTTAGGATGTAATAAGAAGAGTTCATCCGGGCTGCGGCGGATAATCACCTCTTCACCTTCCTGGACCGGAAGTGCTAACTGACTATCACAACTGACTTCTAACTCGTTTCGTAAACTGGCGAAACGTAAGCTGATAGTGCTGCGGCTATCGATAACGAGCGGTCGAGCTGAGAGGGTATGAGGAAACATAGGAACGATAGCAATAGCTTCCAATGAGGGCATTAAAATGGGGCCACCCGCAGAAAGGGAATAAGCCGTGGAACCTGTGGTCGTCGAGATAATCAAACCGTCGGAGCGTTGAGAAAACGCGAACTGATTATCGATATAGACTTCAAACTCAATCATATGCGCGACTTTACCCGGATGGAGCACAATCTCGTTGAGCGCGGTAGCGAGCCGCGGCTGAGGTTGGTGACCTCTTACGGAGGCTTCGAGTAATGCACGCGAATCAGTGATATATTCACCGGCTAGGACTTTGGCGAGCTCTTCAATGGCATTCTCGGGATTAAGATCGGTAAGAAAGCCCAAATTCCCTCGATTGATACCAATGACTTTAATGTCGTAACGGGCGAGCACACGTGCGGCCCCTAACATATTACCGTCCCCACCGATAACGACCGCAAGGTCGGCGTTCTGACCTATCTGGGCAAGAGTTGCCGTCTGCACGTTGGATAATTGCATTTCACGAGCAATCTGTTCTTCAACAAGCACCTCATAGCCTTGCTGACTTAGCCAACAACAGAGTTGCTCGTGGGTAGATAGTGCGCTCAAATTTCTCGGATGGCCTACAATACCGATACAATTAAACAACTTATTCATTAATTAATGCTTCCTCTTTGCGCAAAACGCTCGACAATCTGTCAGAGTCTCTTGAATCCGAAAATTTCATCCCCATAATAGCTTTATTGCCGAGATGAATGTGAACAGCGGAGATTTTTCATGAGTAGTAAAGAACAGAATACCCCGAATCAACAAGATCCTGAAGTATTGAATGCCGAGCAAGCTGAACAGCAATTCGAAGGCGACGCGCAGGATATCGATCCTCGCGATGCACGTATTGCTGAATTAGAGAAAGCTCTGGCCGAGTCCCAGGGGGGCGTACGCGAAGCACAGGTTCGTGCGCAGGCAGAAATTGAGAACATCCGTCGACGTACTGAAATCGATGTTGGCAAAGCACATAAATTTGCGTTAGAAAAATTCGCAAATGAGCTCCTACCGGTCATCGACAGCTTAGAACGTGCGTTAGAAGTTGCTAACAAAGAAAATCCTGAACTAGCTTCGATGGTGGAAGGGATCGAGCTGACTCTGAAATCATTGTTAGATGCTGTACGTAAATTTGGCGTCGAAGTGGTTGGGGATGTCCATGTGCCGTTTAACCCAGATGTCCACCAGGCGATGTCAATGATCGAGTCAGCTGAGGTTGCGCCAAACCACGTGATTATGGTTATGCAACGTGGCTATACTTTAAATGGTCGTCTACTGCGCCCAGCAATGGTTGCGGTCTCCAAAGCGTAGTTATGAATCAATGCTTGAGAAGCTGCCCGAGGGCAGCTTTTTTTATCGGTATTATTCTATCTTCCAGTCGATCTCTGGTAAGCCCTGTGAGGTTAGGATAGCGTTGGTTTGCGAGAAGTGCTGGCATCCAAGAAAACCACGGTGTGCAGAGAGTGGGGAAGGGTGTGGCGCTTTTAAGATATGATGCCGTTGTGAGTCGATGATCTGCCCTTTCTTCTGCGCATGTGCGCCCCATAGCAAGAAAACAACCCCTTCATGATGCTGATTGATCATACTAATAACATGAGAAGTAAAAGTTTCCCACCCTAAGCCAGCATGAGAATGGGCTTGACCCGCTCTTACCGTTAATACGGTATTGAGGAGTAACACTCCTTGCTCAGCCCAACTCGCCAGATAACCGCTTTTTGGGCGGGTAAAATTAGGGATATCGGTAACGAGCTCTTTATAGATATTTACCAGCGATGGTGGAGGGGTGATACCAGGTTGTACTGAGAAGGCTAAACCGTGGGCCTGATTGGGGCCATGATAAGGGTCTTGCCCTAAAATAACGACGCGGATATTGGCAAAATCAGTGAGTTTGAAGGCACTGAATACGTCTGCAGCAGGAGGATAAATAATCATACCCTCACTACGTTCTTGCTGAACGTGGCCAAGCGTCTGCGTAAAGTAGGACTTCTGTTTCTCATCCCCTAGCACATCATGCCAGGTCAGCGAGGTTCTCATGACTGACTCCTGTCTTCAGGTATAAAAAAAAGGCGCGATATGCGCCTCTGTCTTTTATTCGCTACTTTTTGGTGGCTGCTTAGCGTCTACAACAGCTGGCTTACGACGTTTACCAACATTCTTCGCATCACGATGACGATTTTTAACACGAGGTTTGTCATCATCTTTTAAAGCATCACGTTTTTGTTTCCGGCGCTCCATCTCTTTTTTAGACGCTTTTTTCGGTCCTTTTTCAGAAGGTGCGCGAGTCGTCGGGCGTAACTCGTCGATAGTGCGTGCCTTAAGCGGTTCGTTAATATAACGACTAATCTTAAGTAATAGTGCGTTATCGTGGGCTTCAACGAGTGAAAGCGCTGTTCCCTTGCGTCCTGCACGGCCAGTACGACCAATACGGTGCAAGTAAATATCGGCAGTACGCGGCATATCGAAGTTAAAGACGTGGCTGATGTCATCAATATCGATGCCACGGGCTGCAATATCGGTCGCAACGAGAACATTTACAGTGCCTTCCGCTAGGCGCTTGATGGCTTCGTTACGTTTGATCTGTACCATTTCGCCTTCAAGGTAAGTACAGCGGATACCGGCCTCACGTAACCATGCAGCCACTTCATGTACACGATCTCTTTTTCTGATAAAGACCACGGAACGTGTGACATCTTCTTGTTGAAGCAAGTGAATCAATAATTTACGTTTGTGCTCTAAATCGTCGGCGCGGTAATACCATTGCTGAATTTTTTTGCGCTCACGGCGGCTCGGATCGGCATCTAATGTTACGGGCTCATTGAGAATGCGTTGGGCAAAATCTTCAATGTCTTCGCCTTCGAGTGTGGCGGAGAACAACATCGTCTGTTTACGCCAGCGGGTTTCGGCTGCGATAGTTTCGATATCGTTAGCAAAGCCCATGTCTAACATGCGATCGGCTTCATCGAGGATTAGCGTTTCAACTGCGCGGCAGTCAAAATTTTCTTCTTTAATATATTGTAATAACCGACCTGTCGTGGCGACAACAACATCTTGATTCGTGCTAAACACTTCGGCGTGATTCATATACGCCACACCACCGGTAATCGTCGAGATATCAAGATGCGTGTGTTTCGCTAGCGCTTTCGCTTGATCGGCAACCTGCATAGCCAATTCGCGGGTCGGCGTCAAGATTAGGATCCGGGGTGGACCTTGTTTCTTGCGCGGGAAATCCAATAAATGTTGTAAGGCAGGCAATAAGTAAGCCGCAGTTTTTCCAGTGCCGGTAGGGGCTGAACCGAGGATATCACGGCCTTCAAGGGCGGGTGGGATTGCAGCTGCTTGGATAGCCGTTGGGCGCTGATAGTTTTTATCCTGTAGGGCTTCTAGCAGGCTTTCATCAAGTTCTAATTCGGAAAATGTGGTTACAGTCATGTTCTACCTCTGGTTGGGGCGCCGATTATAGACATTTCACCGGAATTGTTCACCTTTTACTGCCGATTAATTCTGCTTTGTTCAGGTAAAAGATAACAATTACTGGTAAAGTTCGCCGAAGACAGTGGCCTGAGTAGGCGAATAGAGACGATCCGGAGACGTATAAGATGACCAGCATATCATCACCACTTCGTCGTGGGGGCTTTACCTTTAAACAATTTTTCGTTGGTCATGACCGCTGTGGAATGAAAGTGAGCACGGATGGAGTATTGCTGGGAGCTTGGGCACCACTCCCCGCCATTAGGCGCGTGTTAGATATTGGGACAGGAAGCGGTCTGTTAGCGCTAATGCTGGCACAGCGCTTAAGTCTGGAAGATACCGCCTTTGAAATTGATGCAATCGATATCGATAACCTCGCCGTCGAACAAGCGATAGATAACTGTACTTACACCCCATGGCGGGCAAGCATTCGGGTAGAACAGCAGGATTTTCTAACTTGGGATCGCTCATCTTCGCCAAAGTATGGGTTGGTCATCTGTAACCCTCCCTATTTCGAACAAGGCAAAGACTATCGAGACGTGCAGCGAGAAAAAGCGCGTGATAGTCGTACACTTGGTCATCGTGACTTATTACGGCAGGTTGCCGATGTGATCGCGGATAACGGTTTTTTTTCACTCATCCTCCCACAACAGGAGGCGCAGCGTTTCGAGGAATTAGCTCACCAAGAAGGTTGGATGTTGCATCAACAGTGTGAGGTGAGGGAACGGATTAATACACCCGTTAAACGTGTATTAATGACATGGTGTCGTCACACCCTCCGCTGTCAACGTGGGCAGCTAATAATTCGTGACCCCCAAGATGACTACAGCGCAGATTTTAAGTCCCTCACGCAACAATTTTATCTAGCGTTTTAAGCCATCATCTATACTGATAAAAACATGAAAATTAATGGTTAATAGGGTAAATTGCCGTACAGTCAGTTTTATTGTTTCTAAGATAAATTCCATTTGGAATGAGCTAGATAGCAATTAACTTAATTTTCAGTGAACTTTTGAACATTATTCAGTTCCAGCCTTTGGCTCGCTAATGGCAGTAGCATTTCGGTACTGGGTGGTGACAAATTGAATATTTTATGAGGACAGAACCTCAGATGAGCGAGCAGTTAACGGATCAAGTTCTCGTTGAGCGGGTCCAGAAAGGGGACCAAAAATCGTTCAATTTACTGGTGCTACGTTATCAACACAAAGTGGCCAGTTTAGTGACACGTTATGTTCCCCCAGGTGATGTGCCAGATGTCGTACAAGAGTCGTTTATTAAGGCTTATCGTGCACTGGAGTCGTTTCGCGGGGATAGTGCCTTCTATACGTGGCTATATCGTATAGCAGTCAATACCGCGAAAAACTATTTAGTGGCTCAGGGGCGTCGTCCACCCGCCAGTGATGTTGATGCCAGCGACGCTGAGAATTTCGAAGCGGCGAGCGCATTGAAAGAAATTTCGAACCCTGAGAACTTAATGTTGTCAGAGGAATTGAAGCAGATAGTTTTTAGGACAATTGAAACTCTTCCGGAAGATTTACGGATGGCGATCACGCTTCGTGAATTAGATGGGTTGAGTTACGAGGAAATCGCTGAAATTATGGAGTGCCCAGTCGGCACAGTTCGTTCACGTATTTTTCGTGCACGGGAAGCGATTGATAATAAAGTTCAACCACTACTGCAGCGCTGATGCGCATCGCAGGGTGACTACCTAAAGGGTATTAAGGTATGCAGAAAGAGCAACTTTCCGCGTTAATGGATGGCGAAGCCTTAGATCAATCTTTACTCACTGAACTTTCTAAAGACGCTGAGTTACAGGCTAGCTGGGAGCGCTATCACTTAGTCCGTGACACTTTACGGGGTGATATTGCACCAATCATTCATTTTGATATTGCTGCTAAGGTTGCCGAAGCCATCGCTCAGGAGCCAGCTTCTAGCACCGTCACGCCGCTTATTGTAGAAGAGCAACCTACGCCGTCTCGCTGGCGAAAAATGGGCTTTTTCTCTAAGACAGGTGGGTGGGGCGCTCAATTGGCACAAGTAGGTGTGGCAGCCTGTGTCTCAATGGCGGTCATCGTCGGTGTACAGCAGTATAATCACTCTGGCGACTCTGCTTCAGCTGATAGTCAAGACACCCCGGCATTTAATACCCTGCCGATGATGGGGAAAGCTTCACCTGTTAGCCTCGGCGTACCAGGTGACATGTTCGAAGCCTCGTCTTCTACAGGACAAGTTCAAGAACAGCGCGCGCGTATCAATGCAATGCTGCAAGACTACGAATTACAGCGCCGGCTCAACGATGGTGACAATCTACCCCCTACGTCGTCCATCCTTGATAAGCAACAGTATTCGGGTACTGTTCATCAATAATGAAAGCAAAAACGCTTCTCTCTGCCGCATTTTTCGGCAGCCTGCTCTATTCCTGTGCCCTTTTTGCTGACGAGGGTACGAATGCGCTAGCGACCAAGGCTATTCCTCCTTTCGCGATGCTTGAACAGATGGATAAAGCGGTGGATTCGCTCAACTACCAGCTTTCCTATATCAATATCACTGAGCAGGGGATAGAGTCCTTACGCTATCGTCACGCCGTGGTGAACAACCAGGTTCTCGCACAGCTATTGCAGATGGATGGCCCGCATCGTGAAGTGATTCAGCGCAATCATGCCATTAGTTATTTTGATGCAAGCTCCGGGGTTGATCCGTTCACACTTCCCGGTGAGCATATAATAGATGGTTTGCCCTCGATACTTTTTGCTAATTTCGCTCGTCTAAAAGAGTATTACGACTTTATCAGCGTCGGACGATCCCGCGTCGCCGATCATCTTTGTAATGTGGTACGGATTGTATCGAAGGATGGGTCACGTTTCAGTTATGCGGTTTGGTTAGACAGCACGACATCGCTTCCGCTGCGTGCCGATCTTCTCTCGCAAGAGGGTGAGACTATTGAGCAATTTCAGGTTATTGATTTTGCCGTGGACGACCAGATTCAACAAGTTATGGCGCCACTCGTGGATGCTCAACTTCCTCCGGAGATGACGTCATTACCTAAAAACGCTCATACAAAGTTGAGTTGGACCGCTGGCTGGCTACCCGCGGGGGCGATAGCGCTTTCACAAAGTCAGCGGCACGTTCCCGCTTTAGCGAAAACTATCGAATCTCGTCTCTATTCAGATGGGCTATTCACTTTTACGGTAAACGTCTCGCCTGTAACGCAAGCTTCTCCTCCGCAATCTTATAGCACTGGGCGTCGTACGCTTTACGTTGAAATACGCAATAATAAAGAAATTAGCGTCGTTGGTGAGCTACCTCATGATACGGCGAAGCATATTGCGGATACGGTTAATACAGGTAATTAACAATGATGAGAGAATGGGCTACGGTCGTCGCATGGGATAACGGTATTGCGACGCTGCATACCGAAGCTAAAACGACGTGTAACAGCTGCTCAGCGCGTAAAGGCTGTGGCAGCCAGATGCTTAATAAACTTGGTCCTAAAGACGCGCACGTTATGCAGATCAGTAGTGATAAACCGCTCCAGCCCGGACAGCGTATTGAACTCGGTATTAAAGAGAGTAGCCTGTTAAGCTCTGCATTGATGGTTTATATCACGCCACTCGTTGGACTGTTTATCGGTGCTGGATTAATGCAGTACTGGTTTAACGCCGATTTAGCGAGCGCAGGTGGCGCATTATTGGGAGGAGTAGGCGGCTTCTTCGTCGCAAAATATCTTTCTAAAATGATGGGTGATAAGCACTCATTCCAGCCAATAATCTTAACCGTCGCGCTTGGTCCAGATCAATTACGCGTTGATCCTGTCCATTCTTCGCATACGGCCTCATAATTAAGTCGTTTTATCGAGTAAACCGTATGACCTCAAGCGGTTTGCTCACTCCCCATTTCGCTCGCCTTGCCACATATTGCCTTAAAAAAAAACTGTCCAAGGCTGTTGATATGCTGACGTCTTTGCCGTGGTCGTGTAATATGCTTCGCAGTAAAAAAGTGGGTACATGCATCATGGGTCCATTTATGTGTCCACCTGAACAAATTTTTGCAGGAAACTATGAAAAAATCCCCGGAAATGAAGAATATTAGAAATTTCTCCATCATTGCTCATATCGACCACGGAAAATCCACTTTATCTGACCGCCTAATTCAAACCTGTGGCGGATTAAGTGATCGTGAAATGGCCGCGCAGGTTCTGGATTCAATGGATCTTGAGCGCGAACGTGGTATTACCATCAAAGCACAGAGTGTGACCCTCGACTATCACGCGCAAAATGGCGAAATTTACCAACTTAACTTCATTGATACGCCGGGGCATGTTGACTTCTCCTATGAAGTTTCACGTTCTCTTGCTGCCTGTGAGGGTGCGCTTCTAGTGGTTGACGCAGGACAGGGGGTTGAAGCTCAGACCCTTGCCAACTGTTACACCGCATTAGATATGGATCTTGAAGTCGTTCCAGTCTTAAATAAAATTGACCTGCCTGCTGCGGATCCGGATCGTGTCTCACAAGAGATTGAAGACATCGTCGGTATCGATGCAACCGATGCGGTAAGATGCTCGGCGAAAACTGGACTTGGCGTTCCTGAAGTACTAGAACGCCTTGTACGTGATATCCCACCGCCGGAAGGGGATATTGATGCACCATTGCAAGCCTTAATTATTGACTCCTGGTTCGACAATTATTTGGGGGTTGTTTCCTTAGTACGTGTCAAAAACGGCGTGTTACGCAAGGGTGATAAAATTAAGGTAATGAGTACCGGGCAGGTCTATAACGCCGATCGTCTAGGTATCTTCACACCGAAACGCGTTGACCGTGATGAGTTACGGAGCGGGGAAGTGGGCTGGTTGGTCTGTGCGATCAAGGACATCCTTGGTGCGCCAGTCGGCGATACTCTCACCGCGGCGAAGCACTCGGCTGATAAGCCTTTACCGGGGTTCAAAAAGGTTAAACCGCAGGTTTATGCAGGGCTATTCCCTGTAAGCTCCGACGATTATGAGAACTTCCGCGATGCGTTAGGCAAATTAAGTCTGAACGACGCCTCATTATTCTATGAGCCAGAAAGTTCGACAGCCCTGGGCTTCGGTTTCCGTTGTGGCTTCCTTGGCCTGCTGCACATGGAAATCATCCAAGAACGTCTAGAGCGTGAGTATGACCTTGACCTTATTACTACCGCACCGACAGTGGTCTATGAGGTGATTACCACAAGCGGCGAGACGCTCTACGTCGATAGTCCGGCTAAATTGCCACCGCTGAATAACATCGAGGAATTGCGCGAGCCGATTACCGAATGCCATATGCTGTTACCTCAAGAGTACCTAGGTAACGTTATTACACTTTGCGTCGAGAAACGCGGAATGCAAACCAACATGGTTTATCATGGCAATCAAGTCGCGTTGACCTATGAGATCCCAATGGCGGAAGTCGTATTGGACTTCTTTGACCGCATCAAGTCGACGTCGCGCGGTTATGCATCGCTGGATTACAACTTTAAGCGTTTCCAAAATTCTGACATGGTGCGTGTTGATGTGATGATCAACTCCGAGCGCGTGGATGCCTTGGCGCTAATCACCCACCGTGATAATTCACAATCGCGTGGGCGTGATCTCGTCGAGAAAATGCGTGAGCTCATTCCTCGCCAGCAATTCGATATCGCAATCCAAGCCGCCATCGGTAACCATATTATTGCGCGTTCCACCGTTAAACAATTGCGTAAAAACGTTATTGCGAAATGTTATGGTGGTGACGTTAGCCGTAAGAAGAAACTGTTGCAGAAGCAAAAAGACGGTAAGAAGCGTATGAAACAAGTGGGTAATGTTGAATTACCGCAAGAAGCCTTCTTAGCAATTTTGCATGTAGGTAAAGATTAGTTAAAAAGGATTAGTCATGGCAAATATGTTTGCACTGATTTTGGCGCTTGCGACACTACTCACCGGTATTGTCTGGTGTCTTGATAAATTTAAATGGGCGTCTGCGCGACGCGTTAAGCGTCAACATGCGCAAGACCAGGCAGCTAGCCCACTCGATAAATCGGCGCTGGATAGTGTTGCACGTCAGCCAAGCTGGGTCGAAACCTCTGTATCGGTTTTCCCGGTACTAGCAGTGGTTTTCATTGTACGTTCATTCATCTATGAGCCTTTTCAGATCCCTTCTGGTTCGATGATGCCGACGTTACTGATTGGCGACTTTATCCTAGTGGAAAAATTTGCCTATGGGCTTAAAGATCCGATTACCCAGACGACATTGATCCCAACAGGCCATCCAAAACGTGGTGACGTAGTGGTCTTTAAATATCCGAAAGATCCTTCCGTCGATTACATCAAACGTGTGGTGGGCTTGCCGGGGGATAAAATTGTTTTCGATCCCGACAGTAAAACTGTTACGGTGACGCCAGGATGTGGCGCAGGTCATTGTGAGAATCCCGTTGCGGTGACTTACTCGGCTATGGAAAAGAGCGATTTCCTACAAATTTTTAGTGGTTTTGATGGCAACGAAGTCGGTAATGGCTTTTATCAAATCTCTAAAGCGGGTATGTTACCCGGCGGGCTGCAACTTGGTGAACGCCAAGAAACGCTCGGCAACGTAACGCATAATATTTTATTGGTTAACCAAGCGCAAAGCCAAGTGGATGCTTACTACCAGCAAGACGGCCAATCGCAGTCTACATGGGTGGTACCCGCTGGAGAGTATTTCATGATGGGTGATAACCGTGATAATAGCGCTGATAGCCGTTATTGGGGGTTTGTCTCAGAGAAAAACTTAGTCGGCAAAGCCGTCGCTATTTGGATGAGCTTCGATAAGCAAGAAGGCAAATGGCCAACGGGCGTAAGATTAAGCCGTATTGGCGGTATCCATTAAGTGATATCGGGCCCAAGGATGGGCCCATTACGTTAAACTTTCACTACTGCACATGAAACCGTGAGTTGATACCAGCCCTGTTTCATGTGCAATTAACCTACGCAAAGAATAATTGGAACAGCATGAACCCCATTCTTACAAACAAGCTGCAGCGTAAATTAGGCTACACTTTTACTCATCCAGAACTTCTTCAACAAGCATTGACGCATCGCAGTGCGAGTAGTAAACATAACGAACGTTTAGAGTTTTTAGGTGACTCGATCTTAAGTTATGTAATTGCCAACGCATTGTATTGTCAATTCCCGCGCGTTGACGAAGGTGATATGAGCCGCATGCGTGCAACGCTGGTACGAGGTAACACCTTGGCAGAGATGGCGCGGGAATTTGAGCTCGGCGAATGCTTACGCTTAGGCCCGGGCGAACTTAAGAGTGGCGGATTTCGCCGCGAGTCGATTCTTGCAGATACCGTCGAAGCATTAATTGGTGGGATTTTTCTAGATAGCGATATTCAGAAAACCGAGACATTAATCCTCAACTGGTATCAGTCACGGTTAGAAGCAATTAGCCCAGGCGATAAACAGAAAGACCCTAAAACTCGTTTGCAGGAATACCTGCAAGGGCGTCACTTACCTCTACCGGCTTATCTCGTGGTCCAGGTGAGGGGAGAGGCCCATGATCAAGAATTTACGATTCACTGCCAAGTGAGTGGTATGAATGAAGCGGTAGTTGGCATTGGTTCTAGCCGCCGCAAAGCAGAACAGGCTGCTGCAGAGCAAGCACTGACTAAGTTAGGAATTGAATGAGCGAACAAGCAACCCATTGCGGTTTTATCGCAATTGTCGGCCGTCCGAATGTCGGTAAATCAACTTTATTGAACCAATTATTGGGTCAGAAAATTTCGATCACCTCACGCAAACCGCAAACGACGCGCCATCGTATTATGGGCATCGATACTCAAGGGGCATATCAGGCTATTTACGTTGATACCCCGGGTCTGCATATTGAAGAAAAGCGTGCGATTAACCGTCTCATGAACCGTGCTGCTAGCAGCTCTATCGGTGACGTTGAGCTTATCGTTTTCGTTGTCGAAGGCACGCGCTGGACTGACGACGATGAGATGGTATTAAATAAATTAACATCGGTAAAAGTGCCGGTTATTTTAGCGATTAATAAAATCGATAATATCCAAGATAAGACCATTTTACTGCCGCATATTCAGCAGATTAGTCAGAAGATGAACTTCGCTGATGTGGTACCCCTGTGTGCTGAATCCGGGCAGAACGTCGATGCTATCGCGCGTATAGTGCATAATACATTGCCGGAAGCGGATCATCATTTCCCTGAAGATTATGTGACCGATCGCTCACAACGCTTTATGGCCTCAGAGATTATTCGCGAAAAATTAATGCGTTTCTTAGGGGCTGAATTACCGTACTCGGTGACCGTCGAGATCGAGCGCTTCGTGACAAATGAGCGGGGGGGCTACGATATTCACGGTCTGATCCTGGTCGAGCGCGAAGGCCAGAAGAAGATGGTTATCGGTAATAAAGGGACTAAGATCAAAACCATTGGTATCGAAGCACGCCGTGATATGGAAGATATGTTTGAATCCCGCGTTCACTTAGAGTTATGGGTGAAAGTTAAGTCCGGCTGGGCAGATGATGAGCGTGCGCTGCGTAGCTTAGGCTATTCCGACGATCACTAACTGATGGAGGGCTGGCAGCGCGTCTTTGTATTACATGCTCGTCCGTATAGCGAAACGAGCCTGCTGCTTGAGATTTTCAGCGAAAGTGATGGGCGAGTCACGGTATTAGCCAAAGGGGCTCGCTCACGTCGTTCTAACCTCAAAGGTGCGTTGCAACCCTTTACGCCACTTCTCATGCGTTGGAGTGGTAAAGGGGAAGTCAAGACACTACGTAGTGCCGAGCCTGTTTCAATGGGACTACCCCTAAGTGGTGTTTATCTCTACTGCGGACTTTATGTCAACGAACTGTTGATGAGAGTCCTTGGGCAGGAGATTGGCCATTCGGCCCTCTTTTTCGATTATCTTCATTGTTTACAATCGCTCGCCGCACTCGATACCTCCGCAGAACCTGTCTTACGCCGCTTCGAATTTGCGCTGTTATCCCATTTGGGTTACGGCGTCGATTTCTTACACTGCGCGGGAAGCGGAGAAGAAGTCAGTGATGAAATGACCTATAACTATCGCCAAGAGCGTGGTTTTATTGCGAGTATTATGCCAACGGCGCAGACCTTCACTGGACGACAGTTGCGGGCGTTTTATCAGCGTGAGTTCCCAGAAGTTGATACACTACGGGCGGCAAAACGCTTTACTCGAATGGCGTTGAAGCCCTATTTAGGCGGGCGTCCGCTAAAAAGCCAAGCACTCTTTCGTCAATTCCAGCAACCTGCCATTAAGCCGGAAGAGTGATGTGATCCCCTTTTATTTTTGTGAATATCTACGAGGTTTAGCATGGCGGAAGTTTATTTAGGCGTTAATATCGACCATATTGCCACGGTTCGTAACGCTCGAGGTACGCAGTATCCTGACCCAGTACAAGCCGCGTTTGTTGCAGAACAAGCGGGAGCCGATGGTATCACGGTACATCTACGCGAAGACCGCCGACATATTACTGACCGCGATATTGCGCTGCTTCGCCAAACTATCCAGACCCGAATGAACTTGGAGATGGCGGTAACCGAAGAGATGCTTGCTATTGCCTGCCAAACTCGACCGCATTTTTGCTGCTTAGTCCCCGAAAAGCGTGAAGAAGTGACGACGGAGGGGGGGCTAGATGTTGCAGGGCAGCAGAGTAAAATGAATGACGCGGTAGCCCGTTTACAGCAAGTGGGGATTTTAGTGTCATTATTTATCGACCCCGATGTTCAACAAATTGATGCAGCCGTCGCAGCAAAAGCGCCTTTTATCGAGATCCACACCGGGGCCTATGCACAAGCACAGGATCCTCAGGAAATTGAAAACGAGTTAGAGCGCATCCGGGCGGCAGTGAGCTACGCGGCGTCGAAAGGCTTGAAAGTGAATGCCGGTCACGGACTGACTTACCATAATGTTCAAGCTATTGAAGCGTTACCAGAGATCTACGAGCTTAATATTGGACACGCGATAATCGGCCGTGCGCTATTCAGTGGACTGTCGGATGCCGTACGCGAGATGAAACAGTGCTTACAGGATGCCCGACGCTAATGGCTATCGTGGGGCTGGGGACTGATATTGTCGAGATCACCCGTATCGAACAGGTGATAGAACGTTCAGGTGACCGGTTAGCAAAACGTGTTTTGACCGAAAGTGAGTGGTTACAGTATCAGCAGCACCACCAGCCAGTACGATTTTTGGCGAAACGTTTTGCGGTGAAAGAGGCTGCTGCGAAGGCATTCGGCACGGGGATCCGTAACGGATTAGCATTCAATCAATTTGAAGTCTTTAATAATCCTCTCGGTAAGCCGTGTTTAAGATTACTTGGACAAGCTGCCGTGCTGGCTGAGGAATTACAGATAAAGCATCACCATGTAACCCTCGCAGATGAACGCCGCTACGCCTGTGCGACAGTTATTTTTGAGAGTGAGTAAAAAATTTTGGTAATTATGGGTAAAGCATTACGAACTTTTCCCATAGTTGTTCACGAGTTTCCTGCCACTCAGTATCCTGAATGATCGTATTTGTGATAGGACATACACTTTGGCAGGTCGGTGCGTCGTAATGTCCGATACATTCAGTGCAACGGGTCGGATCGATTTCATAGATCTCTGTACCGAGCGCGATGGCCTGATTAGGACACTCTGGTTCGCACATATCACAATTGATACAGCGTTTCGTAATTAGTAAAGCCACTTCAATAAATTACCTTTTTATCTTTTACAATCAATTGGTTATATAGCTCTGCATTCCCTGCGATGGTTAGTTACCTGTGGATTCGGACAGTATAAAGCACTGACACACTCACTTGCGTAACACAAAACCGCAACACAGACCGAAATCATCACCCTAAAAATCCTCATGTGCGAGCCTATCTCGCGATGGGCCATAGGATAAGGAATTTCAATGCCGCGCACTGTAACACAGAACCCCGAAAAGCCCAATAATGACGATTTTTTGAGCGCTTTAGAGCGTTGGGAGGGGGGTAAGCCGCCATACACAAGCCCACACATGTGAATCTGTGCTACGGTAGTAAAAACCATACTCAAGCTAACGGTTGTCAACCCCAAAAGGTGTTCAAGAATCCAAACCTGTAGCCCTGCAAGGTGCTGGCTTACATATCGGGTAGTTCGAGATCAAAAGCATCTGCTATGTGCTTCAGCATGGCGTCACGCTGTGTTGCCACCTGCACCTCGTTGCCCATGAGTTCCCATGCTCGTTTGGCTAGAACCTTCTGTTCTATCTCACCGCTACCCTTGCAAGCTGCACGTCCATGAATACGCCACGATCATTAATGCGCTGATCCCGGTGTTAGAGCGCCAGTTCCTGACCTGAGGAATTCCAGCCAGTGGCTTTTTGTCGATCTCGCGCATGTCATCGATATCCTGCCTTGCGTATTCAACTCATCGCCGCCACTCGACAGGGTGTATTTTGGCGGATAGTGCTGTTTTTAGGGCGAGGCTTACAGAATAGCTGGATCAGTTGCTTACCGACCTTATTCTTGGCTTCATCCTGTGAAGCACTGAGAATGGCACACCGATCGACCAGCGTACCCGACAGGCCGTGTGCCAACGGCCTGCTATTGTATCCCGCCAGCGCTCGACGCCACTAGCTGTTAGGCCCGGTATGGCGTGATCTATTATAGTGCGGTCAAAATGGCTATTGTGGGCGTAAATCAGCACATCAGGATTTTCGGGCTCAAGTCGGAGTTCACGAGGGATTTTTGTATTCGCGGTAACATGCCATACCTGTACAGGGTCACTATCAATCGCCCAGGGGAAACAGCATGATCTCTACCTTTTCGGCGTGGGCATGGGTTCCGTTTTTCATGGGCACTTATCTGAAAGTTTCGAGGTCGATCCATAATACCTTGGGCATAAAACCCTTATGATATAGGTTAAACGGGAATGGTTAAATGTTTGTGGGAAGGAGTCCCTATGCTTAAAAGAGGTGGTTTGCGATTATTAACTACGGGTGAAATTCGCCTGGCAATGGAGTTATATGGTCAAAGCATCCAATACAATCGGATATGGGTTCATCACGGTAGCTACTTACCATTCGGTATGCAGGAAAATAACACTGCGATGACCCCGAACGGCGAAATATGGTTTGAAACTAACGTTTATCGTGATGATTATTCGAAAAATTTAATAGATTTACAGCATTTGTTCATGCATGAAATGATGCATATTTGGCAATATCAGCGCGGTATGAATGTCAAAATTCGCGGTTTAGTTTCTTGGGCGGTAAATTACAAATACGATCTTGATAGAAAAATGTTATCTAGTTATCCCATGGAGCAACAGGCGAGTATTGTCGCGGATTATTGGTTACTTATCCGGTTCGGTTTTAACGGTTTTAAACGAATAGTCAATTACGTAAATTACGATAACACGGAGCCTAAAAAATCTTTGATTGTAAAATATCAGAAGGTCCTTGGCGGATTTCCTCTGTGATGAAATATGTATATTTATCGTTTATTCTTTTTTTCCTATCGGGTTGCGTTGGTGATAGGTTAGTTTTCCGTGATAAAGGTGATGCTGTTGTGCTTAAAAATTCTATTTGTATTGCGTCAGAATCCGGAGATATTTTAGATTATTATATGCTAAGTTATTCTGTAAATAATTATCATCCACCATTAGTTATGGAGGATGGTATAGCTAAAAAATATCCCGATACCTGTATAAAGATAGAATTAGTAAATAATGCCGATTACGGATTGGTTTACGCAATAAATGGAAAAAAATATCGATTTGAATTTAATATCGATGTTAACGGAAAAATAACAAAAACCTATAGCAAGTCGTAAAAAACATCCGACATTTAGCCGGGTGGGGGATCATCGATAAGGCAGCTTTGTTGAATAAATCGAATTTTTGCAGAATTGAAGGATCTGATCTCGTACTCCCTGACAACGCAGGCAGTTCCGTGGCAAAGCAGAAATTCAAAATCACCCACTGGCATACCTATAATAAAACCCTAATCAACTACGATACCCTGCTATGCCACGATGAACTGCGACGTAAAAAATCAGTGCACTAATCTCTTCCCGAAAAAGAGCGGCTTACTGGCTGGTTGATTACTCAGACTGTAATCGTGCCGTAGCGAATCAGCGAATTACCGGCAATAATGCGCGATGGAAGCAGGCAACAGATTACAACCACCGCCTGATAACGCAAACGGCGATGTACAGGGTGAAACAGCTGTGTGGCGGTTCACTGACGCTGCGTGATTATGATAGGCAGGTTGCGGAGCCTATGGCTATGGTGCGTCCACTGAAAAAATGGCGAAGTCAGCTATGTGAGAAAGTGTGCGTATTGCTTGAAAAGCCGACCCGCTACAGATAGGCTTACCCAAAAAATGGTGTGGCTAAGCTTCTGGGTCCCCAAATAAAACTATTATACTCTCTCGCAGGCTGTTCCCCAGCGGCTTATTGATGCAGATTTTTATCCCCCAAACGAGTGATTTCACTCTCAGTAAGCCTAAAGGTGTTAACTTTCCCGGCTGAAAACGCAATCCCTGTTACCACACTGCTTGGTGGGCGTTGATGGGGCGTGGAGCTAAGAATATATTGAACGAGATACTGCCTATTATCGGTGAATGTATAAAAACTTGGCGGAACGCATAACAGGTTATTTTTTTAAAGTGAGTGACGGGGTGAGGTTCACAGATAGCTGTTGAGTTGGCGTGCCTCTTGGATTGATAGCGATAAGGGTTGGATACAAATTTACGGCTTCTTGTACTAAAAAGCATATCTTTGAACTCACTCGGAGATATTAGTGGTTTCGTCAGCTTTTAATCTGTCCCCTGAACCTGGACAGCCAGTGAGAAGTACGACAGGAATTAACGTCATAGAAATTGAGAAGAAGCGTCTAGTAAACAATTTTAAATGACTTTTTTTTCCAACACATTGTTCAAACAAAGGGCTATATTTTAGTCCCCGGCGCTTACCCTGCATCAATAATCTCCCCCTAAAATAGTAAGCAATGCGTATAATACCTCGCTATTGACTGCTTTAAGGATCGCGACTATGGATAATACTATCCCTGCTAATGATGACGAAAAATGGATGCGCCATGCGTTACAACTCGCGCAACGCGCTTATACATTGGGTGAGGTCCCGGTCGGTGCAGTATTAGTCTATCAACAGCAAGTGATTGGCGAGGGGTGGAATCTACCAATTAATGCCCACGATCCGACCGCACATGCGGAAATTATGGCCATTCGTCAAGGTGGACAGGCCTTAGAAAACTATCGTCTACTCGATACGACGCTGTATGTCACCTTAGAACCCTGTGTGATGTGCGCAGGAGCCATGATTCATGGGCGTATTGGTCGGATAGTGTATGGTGCGAGCGATGCGAAAACGGGCGCGGCGGGATCGTTAGTTGACCTATTACGCCATCCTGGGATGAACCATCAGCCGATCATTAGTGGGGGAGTGTTAGCAGAAGAGTGTGGCAACATGCTCAGTGATTTTTTCAGGCAGCGACGAGCCGAAAAAAAAGCCGCGCGCCTTGCAGCGCGGGCAGAAGAATAAAGCTAATTCATCACTAATTGAGGTTCAAGCGGTGTCGTAGTAATGCCGCTTGGCGAATGTGGCGTATCGAGAGGCTGCTGTTCCATCTCGTTAAGATAGCCGACTAAACTTAGATTGTATTTACGAACTTTCTCAACATAGTTGTAGGCTTCTTGCCCGCGAGCGTAGCCGTAAGTCGTTTGTGAGTAGTAACGTTTTTTGCCGAGTAAAGGTAAACGTACTTTCACATCGCCCCAACTATTTGGATCGCCGCCTTGGTTAACCGTCAGCTGTCGAGCATCCATAAGATGGGCTAAGCCAATATTATAGGCAGCTAAGGCAAACCATATGCGTTCATCCTTCGGTATCTCGCGAGGTAAGCGCTGGAGTAGTCGCTGCAGATACTCGCTTCCTCCGCGAATACTCTCCTCGGTGTCGAGACGATTACTCACATCAAGACTGCTGGCGGTTGTCTTCGTCAACATCATCATACCCCTCACTCCGGTAGGGGAGGTGGCATGGGGATCCCAGTGCGATTCTTGCCACGCCATCGCCGCGAGCAACTGCCAATCAAAGTTCTGCGCATACTTTTCGAAAACCGGCTTCAGGGTCGGTAAGCGTGTATCTACGGCTTGCAAGAAACTCCGGGTATCGACGTAATCGAAGCTTCCTGAATGCCCTAAATATTTCTCTTCTAAACGCGCTAGCGTCCCTTGCTCATTGAGTTGATTGAAAAAATCCAACATTGCCGCGTGTAAACTATCGCTCTGCGCAGCACCAATGTACCAGTTTACGGGTTTGTCTTCGGTTACCGTAAACGCGACCGCCAGCTTCGGGTAAATACGCTGCATCATCTCAATCGTTGCAGAGTCCGCAATCGTGTAATCGATCTTACCTTCAACAACTTCCCTTAAGATCTGCTGCGGCCCCAGATACTGTTCTGTCGCCCACTGTAAATGCGGGGAACGTGCAGCTTTCTCTGCCTCAAGCGTCTGCGCGAAGGTGGAGCCTTCGAGGATACTTAAGGTGCCTTGCAAATCACTTAGGTTTTTCGGTCGTGGTTTATCGACACGATAAACAAGTTGTTGCGAAGTACTGTAATAAGCCGGTCCCGCGACAAATTCTTGAGCTCGGTTCGCATCCCAGTTCAAGCCAGCGGCTAACAGGTCTGCATGTTGCTCTGATAAGTCGTTAAACAAGCTCTTGATAGTAGGGCGGACTGTGACCTCTAACTTAACGCCTAAATAATCGGCAAAGCGTTTAGCGAGTTCGTAGTCCATCCCTTGCGATTGATCTTTAATCTGTTGGTAAGTCAGCGCCGAATTAAGGGTGCTGATCCGCAACACTCCACGCGCTTGGATCTGCGCGAGAGAATCTTGTTTCCCAGTGTGCCAGGGTATTGCTGGCCATAAAGCTGATGCTAATAGTAAGGTGACAAGACCGATAAAGAAATAATTAAATTTTATATATTTCAAATAGTTATCTCTCGTTTCTGCTCGCGCCCCCCTTAATGTTGGGGAGTGAATCTTATGATTTCTTAGCGCAAGACGGAGTGCATTCTGAGCAATTTAACGCCAGAGAGCAACTTTTTAAGCAAGAAATGTTCAAGGTTAACTTACTTGATGAATACGATAAATTCCGCGCAAACGGTTTCGTATTGCAGCGAGATTTATTATACTAGCGCCGTTTTCCCACTGTAGCGCCAGTGTATGTCAGCCAGACATACCGACGACGAGAGATGATTAATGATGGAAATTTTGCGTGGTTCGCCTGCCCTGTCTGCCTTTCGAATTAACAAGCTAGTCACGACCTTTCAAGACCTTCAACTGCCTATTCGTTCACTCTATGCCGAATACGTACATTTTGCTGATGTAACTCAGCCGTTAACGGATACGCAAACAGCGCGACTAGAAAAATTATTACGCTACGGTCCCTCTTTAACCGAGCATACGCCACAGGGCCAATTACTCTTAGTTACCCCTCGTCCCGGAACCATCTCGCCTTGGTCATCGAAAGCTACCGATATTGCACACAACTGTGAACTCTCCGTGGTCAAACGGTTGGAGCGCGGTTTAGCCTTCTATATTGATGCCCCTGAATTGGACGAGAGACAATTTGCACAAGTCTCTGGCTTACTGCACGATCGTATGATGGAAACTGTCTTTACGACGCTTTCTGCTGCTGAGCAGCTCTTTACACAGCAAGAACCCCATCCTTTGACGGTGGTTGATATTCAACAAGGCGGACGCCAAGCGCTCGCCGAAGCGAACAGACGCCTTGGTCTGGCGCTGGCGGAAGATGAGATTGATTACCTGCTCAACGCTTTCACCCAATTGGACCGTAATCCTAATGACGTCGAGCTGTACATGTTTGCGCAAGCAAACTCAGAACATTGTCGCCATAAAATTTTTAATGCTGACTGGATTATCGACGGTGTAGAGCAACCCAAATCGCTGTTCAAAATGATCAAAAATACCTTTGAGGCGACACCCGATCATGTTCTCTCAGCCTATAAAGATAATGCTGCAGTAATGGAAGGCTCGGTAGCCGGTCGTTTTTATGCAGAGGCCGAAACGGGACAGTATGATTTCCATCAAGAGCCTGTGCATATTTTAATGAAGGTTGAAACGCATAATCACCCAACGGCAATCTCGCCATGGCCGGGCGCTGCAACAGGCTCAGGCGGTGAGATCCGTGATGAAGGGGCGACTGGTCGAGGCGCAAAACCAAAAGCGGGATTAACCGGTTTTTCTGTTTCCAACTTACGTATTCCTGGGTTTGAGCAGCCATGGGAAGAAGACTTTGGTAAACCAGAACGTATAGTCACCGCTCTGGATATCATGCTTGAAGGTCCACTAGGCGGTGCCGCATTCAATAACGAATTTGGTCGTCCGGCCCTTAATGGCTACTTCCGTACCTATGAAGAGAATGTCAACAGCCACAATGGCGAAGAGATCCGCGGTTACCATAAACCGATCATGCTAGCTGGCGGGATCGGTAATATCCGTGACGATCATGTTCAAAAAGGCGAGATCACGGTTGGAGCGAAACTGATCGTTCTCGGAGGCCCGTCGATGAATATTGGGCTGGGTGGTGGGGCCGCCTCATCGATGGATTCAGGCCAGTCAGATGCTGACTTAGACTTTGCCTCAGTCCAGCGCGACAACCCAGAAATGGAGCGTCGCTGCCAAGAGGTCATCGATCGCTGCTGGCAACGTGGTGAAGCAAACCCTATTCTCTTTATCCACGATGTGGGCGCGGGTGGGCTATCCAACGCGATGCCAGAACTCGTTTCAGATGGTGGGCGCGGCGGGCGCTTCGATCTGCGTAAGATCCTCAACGATGAGCCGGGGATGACGCCTTTAGAGATCTGGTGTAACGAATCTCAAGAGCGTTATGTCCTCGCGATCGATGCCGAAAAGTTAGCGGAATTCGACGCGATCTGTCAGCGTGAGCGTGCGCCGTACGCGGTGATCGGTGAAGCGACAGAGCAACAACACCTGACATTAAACGATCTACACTTCGCTAACCAACCGATCGATATGCCGCTGGATGTCCTATTAGGTAAAACCCCTAAAATGACGCGTGACGTTCGTCGTCAGCAGGCACAAGGCGATGACTTCACTGCCGAGGGTATCGATCTGGCACAGGCGGTCAAACGTGTACTGCATCTTCCCGCAGTCGCAGAGAAAACCTTCTTAATCACCATTGGTGACCGCACCGTTACCGGTATGGTCGCGCGTGACCAGATGGTTGGACCTTGGCAGATCCCGGTTGCCAACTGTGCGGTAACCACGACCAGTTTAGATAGCTACACGGGCGAAGCCTTTGCGATGGGCGAGCGTGCACCCGTTGCACTGCTCGATTACGCGGCCTCTGCCCGCCTCGCGGTAGGTGAAGCGCTGACCAACTTGGCGGCAACTGCTATCGGCGACCTCAAGCAGATCAAACTCTCTGCAAACTGGATGGCGGCGGCAGGACACCCTGGCGAAGATGCTGGATTATATGATGCAGTGAAAGCTGTCGGTGAAGAACTCTGCCCGGCGCTGGGGCTCACGATTCCAGTAGGCAAAGACTCCATGTCGATGAAAACCCGCTGGCAGGAGCAGGGCGAAGACCGTGAGGTGATCTCACCGATGTCATTGGCGATCACTGCATTTGCTCGAGTGGAAGACGTACGGCTAACGGTAACGCCAGAGCTACGTACTGACCGCGATAACCTGTTATTACTCGTCGATTTAGGCCAAGGACAACAAGCGCTGGGCGCCACCGCACTGGCCCAAGTCTATCGCAAGTTGGGTCAACAGCCTGCCGATGTACGCGATACTGAGAAATTACGCGGCTTTTTTGTTGCGATTCAACAGCTGGTTAGCGAGCGTGCCCTGCTGGCTTACCATGACCGCTCGGATGGTGGACTCTTTGTCACCTTAGCCGAGATGGCGTTCACCGGTCACTGCGCGATCGATGCCGATATTAGCGCGCTGGGGACTCAGCATATTGCAGCTCTATTCAATGAAGAGCTGGGCGCGGTAATACAGATCGCGTCAGAAGACCTTGCGACAGTTGAAGCTGTCTTCGCAGAACAGGGGTTAACTGACGAACTGAAAGTTATCGGTAAGGCAAGCAAAGGAGACCACGTAACACTCGTGGCGCAAGGGCAAACAGTCTATACCGAAAAACGCTCGCAATTGCGTGAGTGGTGGGCGGAAACGACGTGGCAAATGCAACGTCTGCGCGATAACCCGGCGTGCGCCGATGAAGAGCATCACGCGAAATTGGAAGAGCGCGATCCCGGACTTAACGTCTCGCTAAGCTTTGATCCAAATGAGGATATCGCTGCGCCGATGATTGCAACTGGCGCTCGTCCTGTGCTGGCGGTACTCCGTGAGCAAGGGGTTAACTCTCATGTGGAAATGGCTGCCGCATTCCACCGGGCAGGTTTCGATACCCGTGACGTACATATGAGTGATTTACTCGCAGGACGGACGACGCTCGACGATTTTCATATGCTGGCGGCGTGTGGCGGATTCTCTTACGGAGACGTGCTTGGGGCCGGCGAGGGGTGGGCGAAATCCATTCTCTTCAATCCACGTGTACGGGACACCTTCGAGGCGTTCTTCAACCGTGATCAAACGTTGGCACTGGGCGTCTGCAATGGTTGTCAGATGGTCTCTAATCTCCGCGAGATTATCCCTGGTAGCGAATTATGGCCACGCTTTGTCCGTAATCAGTCCGAGCGTTTCGAGGCACGTTTCAGTTTAGTCGAAGTCGTGGAAAGCCCATCGCTAGTGCTAGAGGGAATGGTCGGTTCGCGCATGCCTATCGCCGTTTCCCATGGTGAAGGCTTCGTTGAAGTCCGCGACCAAGAGCATCTGCAACAGCTGGAAAGTCATAAACTGGCGGCTTTACGCTTCGTGAATAACCACGGTGAAGTGACTCAGCAATATCCGGCTAACCCGAACGGTTCTCCTAACGGGATCACCGCGGTAACGACAACGTCAGGACGCGTCACCGTCATGATGCCGCACCCAGAACGTGTGTTCCGTACGGTCAGCAACTCTTGGCACCCTGAAAACTGGGGCGAAGATAGCCCATGGATGCGTCTATTTAGAAATGCGCGTAAACAGTTAGGCTAAGAGTCACTCTGGATAACTCCGAAAGCGTTGTCAGCCTATTTGTCTGGCAGCGCTTTGTTGTTATCATCCGCTGGATTCATTTACTGTTATGATGATACTTAGATTCATAAATATAAATGATGTTTTAAAGGTGCCCTCTGTCCTAGAGTTGATAATTGTTTATCCTATCTGGACATCACATCAGTGGGGCACCTTTTCCTCGTCCAGTGACTTCCTTAAATAATTACGCAATAATACCTTTCTCTCGCGTTAACCGTGCGGTAAGCCATCAGTGATGGTGACGCAACTGCTAATAAGGTTTTGTCATGAAGAAAATAGAAGCGATCATTAAACCCTTCAAATTGGACGATGTTCGAGAATCGTTGGCGGAAGTAGGCATTACCGGTATGACGGTCACGGAAGTCAAAGGCTTTGGACGTCAGAAGGGACATACTGAGCTATATCGTGGCGCAGAATATATGGTCGATTTCCTTCCCAAAGTCAAAATTGAAATCGTAATTGCCGACGATATGGTTGATACCTGTCTTGAAACTATCATGAAGACGGCACAGACCGGTAAGATCGGTGATGGCAAAATCTTTGTCGTAGACGTTGCGCGCGTAGTGCGTATTCGTACCGGCGAAGAAGATGAGGATGCGATTTAAAGTTCCTTCGCAATTGAGAATTGAGCAGGGAGGTTTCTGGTTTTCTCTGCTCAATTTTGCTCCTTTACAAAGCCCTCCTTACTAATTTTATCCTTCATTATCTACCCTCATCCAACGTAACATTGTGACTGGCAAAGCGTTCGAGGTTAAAAGCCAAACGATTGCGTAAAAAGACAGGCTTCTCTCTACCACCCAGCTTGAAAAGCGTTTACACTAACGGACATTACCCGTTGTGGGGGATTTTTGATGTTAAAAGCAAGCTGAGTGGAGATGGGAATGTTAAAGCGAGAGATGAACATAGCCGATTACGATGCGGCATTATGGCAGGCGATGGAGCAAGAAAAGGTGCGTCAGGAAGAGCATATCGAACTGATTGCTTCAGAAAACTACACCAGTCCACGTGTCATGGAAGCGCAAGGATCACAGCTAACAAATAAGTATGCTGAAGGCTACCCAGGCAAGCGTTATTACGGTGGTTGTGAGCACGTTGATGTCGTTGAACAACTCGCGATTGATCGCGCCAAAGCGCTTTTCGGAGCCGACTATGCAAACGTCCAGCCTCACTCAGGTTCTCAAGCTAACTTCGGTGTATTTACCGCGTTGCTGAACCCAGGCGATACTATCCTTGGGATGAATTTAGCGCACGGTGGCCATTTAACTCACGGTTCTCCGGTCAACTTATCCGGTAAATTATATAACGTCATTCCTTACGGTATCGATGAGGCCGGGAAGATTGACTATGACGAATTAGCCGCGCTCGCTCAGCAGCATCAGCCGAAAATGATCATTGGCGGATTCTCGGCTTACTCAGGCGTATGTGACTGGGCCAAAATGCGTGAAATCGCGGATAGCATCGGCGCATGGTTATTTGTCGATATGGCACACGTTGCCGGCCTCGTCGCAGCAGATGTCTATCCCAATCCGCTTCCTCACGCACATGTGGTTACCACAACGACCCACAAAACCTTAGCGGGTCCACGCGGCGGGTTGATCTTGGCGCAAGGGGGCGACGAGGATCTGTATAAGAAGCTAAACTCTGCCGTATTCCCAGGTGGTCAGGGTGGCCCACTGATGCACGTTATCGCAGGTAAAGCGGTCGCGTTCAAAGAGGCGATGGAACCAGAGTTCAAGACTTACCAACAGCAAGTCGCGAAAAATGCTAAGGCGATGGTAGAAGTATTGCTCGCACGCGGTTACAACATCGTTTCCGGCGGGACTCACAACCATCTTTTCTTATTAGATCTGGTTGAGAAAAACCTTACCGGTAAAGAAGCGGATGCGGCGCTAGGTAGCGCGAACATTACCGTTAATAAGAACAGCGTACCGAACGACCCGAAAAGTCCGTTTGTGACATCGGGGATCCGTATTGGTACACCGGCGGTAACCCGTCGTGGCTTTAAAGAAGCCGAAGTTCGCGAATTAGCGGGCTGGATTGCCGATGTGTTGGACAACGTGAACGACGCTGCGACTATCGAGCGCGTAAAAGGCCAAGTATTGGCGCTTTGTGCGCGTTTCCCAGTTTACGCGTAATAGAGTTTATAAAATGATCCCCGTAGTTGTAATACCTTCTATCGGGGATCTTAATAGGAATATGGCCAGAAATCTTCGTAAGTAATTTTTAAAATATAATGTATTTCCCCTCTAGATTATCTACTTAAAAAATATTGTGGACACTTTATAGCTCATATTAGTGTTATCTGAAATGTCAGAGAAAAATTGTGACACTAGCCGTGTATGAATTTTCGACAATATATCCTATCCATGTAATGAGTAATGTATGCAACGATGAAGAGAGAAAAATCTTCTGTCAGAAAATGTGAATCGAGCTGAGTGTTTTATAAAAATAGCGCATTCACGTTTTAATATTGCTAGGTTGTAAATTTCATTACACGCTCTTCAAGTAAGCTCTTCAATGTATGTAAATTCTCAAAAAGCACTTTGTTATAAAAAATTTTAAGACAATCACTATGTAGGCGACTCATGGCCGACGATGAATATTTTTCATTGAAAGGGCGCGGGGAATGGGGATTTTAATAAGAGCGTCTATCGTATATATCGTATTGACAGTCTATTTAGCTAATAATATTTCTCTTGGTTTTAACTGGGGTTGAAGAGGATTTGTATGTGGCTAAAAACTCGAGGATCGAGACTTCTATTATCCGGTAACACTCGCTTTTCAGTAAGCTAAAAATGATTAAAATATTTTATCAAAAATATTAATAAAGTTTTCTTTTTGTAAAGGATCAGGTATAAATCTGAAAATATAATCAATCCTTATATAGTGCTTATTCATTAACGACCCTTCGTGTTGCATAAGCAAAAAAAACTGAACAATGCAGCCATCCCATTTGCTGTGAATTTATACAGATTTTTGTATATAGTTTTGATAAATAAAAGTAATTAAATTTTATACGACAACTATGGCCCCACTATCCCATAACTTTTAGAATGCTTTTTTTAAAGGATGATTTCTGCGTGAAAATAATTCGTCGGACTGCTTGCTTATTGCTCTCTACCTCATTGTTTCTTTCCGGTTGTGCAAATACGGGATCTAGCTTGTTTTCCACTCAGCCTGACTCTCGCTTGACGAGTGGTGAACAAGCTAAATTCTTTAGCTCATCGGGGGCTCAGGGGTGTGGATTGGGGGCGCTATCTGGCGCGGGAATTGGTGCTTTGGCTGGTGCTTTGAGTGGTGACAGTAAATCAGCCCTTAAAGGTGCATTAATTGGTGGTGCTGCAGGGTGTGCGACCGGCATGGCAGCTAACTATTATCTCGATAGTTTACAGAAAAAATATAAAAACACAGCTGATCGCTTACAGGCGATGAATGATGATATTACTGCGGATACTACTGCTGTAGAGAAAAATACCGCAGCTATGAATCAAGTGATTAAAGATAACCGCGCCACCTTAACAAGATTAAGTATTCAAAAAGATCAAGCAGGCTTCGATAAATCTAAAGCGAGCAAAGATTTAGCGCAAATTGATGCCAATATTGCCTACATGAAAGATAAAATTAAGGTGATGCGTGAGAAGAGTACGTCATATCAGACTGCGCTAAAAGATCAGGCGGCAACCACTCGTAGCGATAAAACTCAACTCGTCGCATTAAATAAAGAATATAACCAACTTAACAATCAAATTACAGCGTTAGAAAATGAAGCCAATGGGCTTTGCTCTGCACTCTCATTAGGTTAATCATCCCTTGCCGATAGCATGTCTATCGGCTTTTTTTTATAAAGAATTTGGTTAGACGAAAAATGAAAAAAACATTTGTTATGCTTTCATTATTAGTGGCGGGCTGTTCAACTTCTCCACAAAATTGTGACGTCAATGAAAAGGATCCTAGTTTTCTGACTAAATTAACGTGTGTGAGCTCTGGCGGATATCGCGCGAATATTGATAAACAAGAACAACAAGTTATCGCCAGTCAAAGAGAAAATGCGCTCGCAAAACAGAATCTCACCACAACGACACAGCAGGCTAATCAATCTCGTCAACAACTAACAGACGAAAAAACGCGATTATCTGCAGTACGTAATGATTTATCTGCCACTTTAAATCAGCTGCATCGCCAAAAGACGAAAAGTAAAGCAAGCCGCCAAGCCATTGCGGAACTTCAGCAACTACAAAAGCAAGCCAATAGTGGTGATATGTCGTCTGCGGAAGTGACGGCACTGCAGAAAAAAATTACCGACGCTAAGCAAAAAGTCAGCGCGCTGCAGCAAGCTAATACACAGCAATAATTAGGCTGATGTTACAGAATAATATGGGATAAAAAAGAACTGCGATGCAACGATTATCTATTGATGCAGTGAACGGCGGGCATTTAATGGCCCTCTATCAGCAGACTGTGCGTATTATTCAGAGTCATCTCTCTCCATCGGTAGCGGCCTTATTTGCTGAGATGCGATACAACGGCCAACAACAGACGGAATGGTGGACTGCTCGTGAAGGTGAAGTGATTCGCTTTGATCAGCTCTCGTTATCATCGCAACAGCATATTTTGCAGAAGCGCGAAGGCTATTTACAGGTGATTGCTGAACTAAAGGAGCTATTAGCATCACGCGGTGAACAGGCGGCTGTGCAACTATTGCAGCAGCTATTGCTTACCGCCGCGCAGGCAACTACTTACTCTGTGGGAAATGAACCGGTATTAACCCACTGGACTCAGGAACAAAAAATAGTTGAGCGCGTAGCCCCTTCTCTGCACAAGGTCCCTGTACGCTCTCGAAAACGTTGGCCTTGGCTGGTGGCAGCGTTGTTGTTATTGCTACTGATCCCACTAGGACTGTATTTCTTTTTGTATTTATCGACACCTAAAGCCTCTCTCTACAATGCCGCACCGCTTCCGACGGCTCCTGCTCCTGTTTCCGCTGTAGTAAGAGAACTGACTCATCAGCATCCTAATATGGACCTTAACCCTCAGAAGGATTTTGGTCGTATCTCAGTGAATTTGACCTGGGAAAATGAGCAGAAAACTAAGCCCTTAGACCTGGATATTGCAGCATTTGTACACTTAAAAAATGGGGGGAAATATGGCGTTGAAGCATTGAGTCATATGCTCGGGAATTATGAGCGAGCACCCTATGTGGTATTACAAAAAGATTTACGTAATGGTGATCAAAGTAATAACGGTGAATGGCTCTTTATTAATGGCAGCCATTGGCAAGATATTGATGAGGTACTGATTTATAGCTTTATTTATTCAGGCTCGCACACGTGGCAGGGTACTGATGCGAAAATTACTCTGTCTATTCCAGGTCAAGCGCCTATTGTCACGCGTATTACCGATGATAGCGGTCAGGATAATGTTGCGGTGATCGCCAGAATAAAAAATAACCTCAATAGTATTCAAGTACAGCGGATTAATCGATTCTTTCCGAGTCGGCAGGCTATTGATGATTATTATCAGTGGGGCTTCAAATGGCATCCCGGTGCAACAAAAAATTAAGCGTTTATAGCCCTAGGGCATTTATTGGCAAAGAAGGAGTCACCCATGCGTAATTCGGTTCACGGCCCTTTACTTCGGTCAGGACTTAACTCCTCGTTTAAAGCCCTAGGCGAAACAGGATACCCGGTCTTTAAGATGGCGTTTCAACTTAGAGAAGCGATTTCTCGTCTCGATCAAGGACGTGATTTGGCTCGCCATCTCGCGGTTCCTCAAAATGATCAGGGTGGCGATAAAACGGATTGGTATAGCAGTTTTCCGGGCGAAGTGATTCCTTGGAAAAATGCTACGGAAGCTGAGCGTAGTGCCGCCCGCTTACAGTTTAACGAATTCAAAATGGCCGTACAGGGGTTGAGTGATCAACAGCTGACCTTTTCTCCATCAGAAAAGGGGGGGGATCGCCGTATTTTTGCGAAGTTATTAAAATCCGTCATCTATTTTCCCGATGATGAATTTCTTTTCCTAGTGAACGGGGTATTAGTCATTACTTTTTGGGGATTTGTTCATCGTCATGGTGAAATGAAGGAGCCTCTTCATTGGCTCTCCGCTCCTGCCCCTAGCCCTGTCGCGCCGAAATTAGCCTCAGTGGAACCGATTGTGCCGATTCAGGAACCGGTTACAAGGCCAATTATCTTAGAAACGGTTGTGAAACGTCCTTTTCGCTGGTGGCGTTGGTTATTAGGCTTTTTCGTTGGGCTGCTCCTGATTACATTATTACTCGGCTTATTACGCGGCTGTGCGCCAACCATTAGCGCCCATGTGCCATTTTTATCTACGCCACTCTCTCACTTACCGGCGATCCCAGGCTTTTCGACGCAAACGCCGCAATCTGATGATAATCTTTCTCTACCTTCTGCGCATTTGCCGACAATCGGCTCCGTATCAACCGACGATCATAGCTCCCCGGCTGTCGTGGCACCGTCCTCGGCCGCAGTGACCTCTGATCCTCCGGCTAATGCGTCAGCCGACGACAATCTTGGTCAACCTCCTTCCGCGACAACACCTCCGAGTGCGGTCGATTCACACACACAACCACCGGCCTTACCTCAGGTTAATCGGCAAGATACCGGTAATCAGACTCAGCCACCGATCGTTCCCGCAGCCGGTAAACCCTTATCTTTACCGAGTCATCTGCCCGATGGACAGGCAACATTTTTGAACGGCCAATGGCGGGCGAATGGCGGTATTCAAGATAAATTTAATGGTCGACCTTTGCAGCTGCAATACCACTTCGCTGAAGGAAAAGGCCAGGTCAGTGTCCGCCAATCGAATGGCGTCGAGTGTCATGGGCCTGCAAATGGGGCCGTGGTGAAAGGGCAATTGAATATTGATAATCCTGAGCAGATGACCTGTTCTGATGGGACCCACTTCCTAGTACCCAATATTAGCTGTAGTTCTGCGACGGCCGGTAAAACAGACTGCTTGGGCAGTAATGATGGCGAAAAAAACTTTCCAATTCGAATGCTACAACCTAACTCATAGATAGGGACGAAAATTATGTTACCTGAAATTGTACCTATTGATGTTGATTTGATTACCTTGGTCGGTGACTCCGGAATCCAATTTATGGATTTTGGTCTGACGATGAGTAAGTCGATCACCAATGAATTCATTACCTTATCCAATAATGTTGTGACGCGACTTATTCTTAATGATATGGATGACACTTTTTTCTATCGTCCAACGAAATCAGAGTTTAAGACCGCGAAACCGCAGTTTGATTTTACGCTAGAGAACAGCCTACAGCATTTTAATGGTCAATGGCTGCCTCTTCCGCTGTTTCGCTGTAGTGTCAATGCCAATCTGAGCGAAGGGGTCGACTTTCACGAAGGCCCGATTAACTGGGCGAGATTTCGGCTGATTAAATTAGCCACGCCGGATATGGATGGTCATACGCACCGTATGACCCTCGCTATTGATACAAAAATCATGAAAAATCATCAACATACGGCTGATTTATATCCTAATAGTGATGATGTAGGCGTGGGATCCTACTTTTCTGTTGCGACAGATACTTATGCCTTGAACTGGTTTCTCACTCAGCAGTGGGTTACGGAATGGGTGAATGAACTGTACAAAGAGGCGAACAAAGATCACAGTTCGGATGAGATCGATGATGATATTAAAAATCAGTATCCCGTCGCCCATTATCTCGGTCTCCTGTCTCTGATGGCGAAACCGGTTGAAGGTAAGCAAATCGAGACTAAACCGCTTATTTTCTTGCCTAAATTTAAGATGATCGATAATGGACCGAGCGATTTAAAAGCCCCCATTCCCGTCGATCTGATTCTTGATGTCGGCAATTCCCGCACCTGTGGCATTTTGATAGAAGATCATGGTCAGTCTGGTTCTGGATTGATGGATAATTACGTTTTGAGACTGCGTGATCTGACGCATCCAGAAAAAGTGTACACCGAAGCCTTTGAAAGCCGAGTGGAATTCTCGCAAGCGTTTTTCGGTAAAAATCACTTATCTTCCAAAAGCGGTCGACACGATGCCTTTCAGTGGCCAACGATTGCACGCATTGGAGGAGAAGCGAATCGACTCGCTGGTAAGCGTCGAGGCAGTGAAGGCTCAACGGGATTATCCAGCCCGAAACGCTATCTTTGGGATGAGAAATACTATACCCACGGTTGGTATTTCAATGGTAGCTATGTGCAGGACATCAATCCTCCGGCAACCGCTGCGCCTTTTGCCAACTATATCGATAGACGAGGCGAAGCGCTGCATACCATCGAGGATGAGATGGATCGTATCCCGGTATTTACCCCAGACTATTCGCGTAGCTCGTTAATGACCTTTATGCTTTCTGAGGTTCTGACTCAGGCATTAAGTCAAATTAATAGCCCCGAACAGCGTATTAAAGTGGGACACGCCGCGCGTCCTCGTCAATTACGTAATATTATTCTTACTGTGCCGCCGGGGATGCCGATGGCCGAGCGCTGTATTCTGGATGACCGCATGCATCAAGCCGTTGGCCTGGTATGGAAATCATTACGCTGGCATTCAGATGAAAATGATCCCTATCAAGAGCAACAAGATGGCATAACCCATAATCTCAGCGTCCCTCTACCGAAAATCCGTGTCGAATGGGATGAAGCTTCCTGTGCGCAGTTAGTCTATTTGTACACAGAAATTAATGAAAATTTCGCCGGCCATCCTGAATCCTTCTTTAATATGCTGGCTCGTCCAGGGAAAAAAGAGGAAGAGACGGTCACGATTGCCTCTATTGATATCGGCGGGGGAACCACGGATCTGGTTATTACCGACTATCGGCTTGACCGTAATGGCGATCTGGGAGGAGGGACGAATGTCCACATTATTCCGCAGCAGCGTTTTCGTGACAGTTTTAAAGTCGCGGGTGATGATATTCTATTACAGATTATTCAAAATACGGTGCTACCTTGCGTAGAAAAAGCTTTTCGTGAAGCGGGTGTCTCTGCCGTAGAGATGTTGATTTCCCGTCTAGCGGGTTCACAAAATGTGACCGCAGCGGAAGGTGTTCTCCGTCAACAGCTGACTCTGCAAGTTTTTGTCCCCTTAGCGTTGCATATTTTGCGCTGCTATGAAAAGTTTGATCCCAGTGAGGAGCAGACGCCACCCACCATTACCCAGACATTTGGTGAGTTGTTAGCCGCTGAGAGCGTCAGCGAAGGCGTGCTGAATTATATGCGCCGTGAAGTGCAGAAAGAAGGTGGGGTTGTTGATTTCAACCTCAACGCGATCACCTTGACGGTATCGATGGGCAAACTGCATCACGATTTCTGCTCGAAGAAATATAGTATTGATAAAGTGCTGAGCGCGTTATGTGAAGTCGTTTCCTACTACTCGTGCGATTTACTGCTACTCACTGGACGTCCTTCACGATTACCGGGTATTCAGGCGATTGTTCGGCGTAATGTGCCGTTACCGCCAAGTCGTATCTTACCTCTACATGGTTACAAAACCGGCACTTGGTATCCTTTCCACAAAAATGGCAAGATTGATGATCCAAAGAGCAGTGCCTCAGTGGGGGCGATGCTCTCGCAATTGTGCGCGAATCATAGTATCGCTAATTTCCACTTTTCGACGTCGGCCTTAAAGCCTTATTCCACGATACGCCATATTGGCTTTATTGATATGGACAATCTGATTTACCAAAAAGATGTGGTTTATGCCGATATTCGTTCGGATAAAGGGCAAATAATACTGCCGATAGAGGTAAATGAGAATGGTGACGAGGTGACGCCAGCGATCGTCATGCGGGGTGACATTCGTCTGGGCTTTCGACAGCTTGATGCTGAGCGTTGGACGGCTGCGCCATTGTATACGTTACGTCTGAACAAAGAAGGTCGTCAGAAGTTTTCTAATACGACGACTGAAGATGGTAATCCACCTCATCTCAAAGTCCGTTTGACTATTGATCGCGGCCAAAAGGCAAAGAAATTAGGCTTAATTAGCGATCGAATGACCATTGCCTCCGTCGAGAGTAATACGAAGAAGTCTTTCAATAAGTGGGACTTAGAACTTGAACTCAATACCATGCCAGATACTGGTTTAATTGATAATCGCCATTGGTTAGATAGTGGGAGTATTAAAAAATAATGAATAATCAACAGAATAATCTCACGCAAGGATGGGCGGCGATCGCACAAGGTTGTTATCAAGGGGTTGAGTGGGTTGAGGAGGTGAGAGGGAGTTCTCGCCGACTCGATAATGAAGCCGATCCGCTGCATATCCAGCTTCTGCGTACCGCCAACTTAGCCAATAGTTTAAAAGCTGTTTCACAAACTCCGATGACGGTCGGTTTTTTCGGTTTATCGCAGGCAGGAAAATCCTACCTAATCTCTGCCTTAGCGGCAGGGAGCAATGGGCTATTAGAGTCGGTCTATGATGGGCAAAAAATCGATTTTATTAAGCATGTGAACCCGGTCGGAGGCGGTAAAGAAGCGACAGGATTAGTGACTCGTTTCACCCGTCACTATCCGGATGCACCAGCGGGTTACCCGATCCCTTTGCGTTTATTTAGCGAAATAGATATCGCAAAAATTCTTGCCAATACGTGGTTTCAAGACTTTAACCATGAGCAGTTGACCTATCAATTAGACCAATCGCGAATCGACGCGCATTTACGTCCTTATCTCCAGCAAGGTTGCGGGGGAGGGGCATACAATGGCGTGAGCCAAGAAGATGTGGTGGCATTGTGGGATTACCTCAATACGTCGTTCCGCAAATCGGTTGAAAAACTCGAGCATGGATATTGGCCACAGGTGCTGAAAATTGCCCCGAGATTAAGCCCGCAACAACGTGCCGAGCTTTTCTCTCTCCTCTGGGGAGAAGAGCCTGCGCTGACCGAAATGTATCGCTCTTTAGCGTCTGTGCTGACCCGACTGAATCATGCGCAATTGGTTTTCGCACCGTTAGATTCGTTGATCGATCATCAACGTGGCAGCATCATGAACGTTGATTGTCTCAACCAGTTAGGATCGGCCACGGATCGTCGTGTCGAGGTCTGTTTTACGCAAGATCAACAATTGGTTAAAGGCGGATTGACCCAAGCCGAGCTTGCCGCATTAACCACTGAATTAATTTTCCCCTTGGCAGATGTTCAACTAGGAAGCATTGTCGAGAACGTGGATTTGCTCGATTTTCCGGGGTATCGCGGGCGTTTGAATATTACTAGTGTGAGCGATGCGGGCAGCGATGGGCAAAATCCAGTATCACAATTATTGTTACGCGGTAAAGTCGCTTACTTGCTTGAGCGATATACCGATAATCAAGAGATGAATGCTCTGGTGGTGTGCGCCAGTACGGCGAAGCAAAGTGACGTTTCAGATGTCGGCCCTATACTGACGCGTTGGGTCGAAAAAACACAAGGCCATTCCCCTGAAGCTCGTGCGAATAATAAGCCGGGACTTTTCTGGGCGATGACTATGTGTGATATGCGTATTAATAACAGCCTCCAGTTGACCGAGAGCCAACTGAAAGAGGGCTGGGAAGGCATGTTACATATGACCTTGTTAGAGCGTTTTTCCCACTACGAGTGGTTACAAAACTGGACCGCTAATCAGTCCTTTAATAATTGTTTCCTCGTGCGCAAACCGGGTATTGATACCCCCTTCTTAACCTTAGAAGGCGAGGGCGGAGAAACGCTAAAAGAGGTCGGTTTCAGTCCGCGCTATCAGGATGTCCTGAGAACAATGGGACAAACATTTGTCGCAGCCAAAAATACCAATAGGCATATCGCGGATCCTAAAGCAGCGTGGGTAGCGATGCTGTCGCTGAATGATGGTGGAATGTCGCGCCTGACCGACTCATTACGTGGTGTGGCAAATGGTGAATTTAAAGCACAACGTTTACAGCAACAGCTGGTGGAATGTCGTAAAGAATTAGCTGAAAAGCGCTTAGGGCGCTGGTATGAAAGCGACAGTGCTAATCAGCATGAAAAGAAGAAAGGGGTGGCGAGCGCATTGTGGCAAGGTTTGACCAGTAGTCCAATGAGTATTGGTGAAATGATTAGCCATTTAGGGCTGTCATCGGAAGAGATGCGCGATATTTATCTCAGTATCCGTGAGCCGGTTGATAATGATACGGCAACGGGAGATATGAGCACTCCTCCCGCTTTTGGTGGTCAAGAATTTGGCTTTAATCCATTTGCGGCAAATCCCTTCGATAATAATCCGTTTGCCGACGCGAGCCCGTCTGAACTACCCGCACTCGCCGAGCCGAAGAGCGTCGGACAAGATGACGAATTTGCACATCAATTATTTAAAAACTGGGTCGCATATTTACGTGACTTGCCTCAGCGCGCGCTTTTTTGGCAGAAAATGGGCTTTAAAAGTGAATTAATCCATCTGTTAACCGAAGAGTTAGTCACGGCTGCGACGCGGATGGATCTTGAAGCGCAACTGAAGCAGTCCCTAAGCGGACAGGAGCAAGCGGGAGTCGCTCGGGAAACCTTGGCAACCCGTCAGGTATTGCGTGCGCAATGCACTTTACAAGATTTCATCTCTTGGTTCGGCTATCTGACGTTACCTAGCGACAAAGTCCCTCATAGTTATATGGGTGATAAAAAGAAAGTGTTTATCTCGCAACCGACCATCGACAACGATGATTTACCTAGCTTACCTCCACACGCTCAACAGCTAGGCTCGCAATATTTAACCGACTGGGTTTGCGCGCTGATGGCCGTTGTGCTGGACAATGCAGGGCATACCGCCACTCGGGATATCTCCTTTGAGCAAAATGAACGACTTGGTCAAATCATCAGAAACCTGCAACAAGAGAACGCATTATGAATGTAAGAATTATTGGCGTAGATAATCATGAACCCGGCCGAGGGCAATTGTGGATCCGTTATCAAGATATGCCGGAGACATTATCGACTCTGACATTCTCGATTTTAAATAACCAACAGAAGTATCTACAAGATAATGCTCAGTGGCAAACGATGCCGCATTGGTTCACGATTCAAAACGGCCATGCGGCACATAATAAAGGCACCATCTTCCCTATAGGCCCTGAATTACTGGACCCGATTCTCGCGGATGCCGGGGCGATGCAAATTACCGTACAGTTACCTCAAGGAGAGAAACGCCCGACAACCCTGCAGGTTAAACGCGACGAGTTATTTTCGTCGAATGCGGCAGGTCGTCCTAACCCGACCAGTGGCAGCAGTGAGTTGTCTTCGGCGCAGCCCGTCCAGCCAGTCCCTAAACCGATTGCCGAGCCTGAGCCGATGATCGAACCGCCTGTCGAAGCGCCAGAGCCAATTAAGGCGGAGAAGGTGAAACCCTCTTCGGCGACGAAGGTGAAGGGGAAAAAGAGGCTACTTTTCGGACTGCTGGCCCTCTTAGGCCTCGCCGCGGCCGGTGGGGCAGCGTGGTGGTATTTCGGGCACTCTACTGCGAAAGTAAAGCCTGTGCCGGCCCAGAGTGAACAGGCTAATAGTGGAAAAAATCAGGGCGAAGGATGTACGGCGGACGATCTCAATAAAGAAAACGAATTACAGTTTGTCCAGCACTGTGTTGATCAAAAACTCGATAGCGACAAGCTATTGGCCATTATCTCTGCGGCAAAACGGGCGGGTAAATGTGGCGTGGCACAGCGTCTTTATGCGAATCGCGCGCAAAGTGGTGATAATAAGGTTGCACTGGCCTATGCCGCGGAATATGACCCTAAACTTCATCAAGACAGTCAATGCTTTAAAGGTGCGGATAAAGATACCGCCGTGTATTGGTATCAAACCGTCTTACAAAATGATGCCAATAATGCCTTGGCGAAAGCGCGTCTTCAGGAGTTAGGACAATGATAAAAAATGCATGGTTACGTTGGATGCTACCCGCTTGTGCATTGTTGAGTAGTGCTCATGTGCTTGCCGAGGGAAGTAAACCGTTATTGCAGGAAGGAAAAAAAACGTTGTACCAGCGTGTATTAACTACACCTGGGTGTAAAATCGAAGTCAAAGCGGGTGAGAACGCAGGTGCGATTCAGCCAGCGTTCAGTAGTTTTTATGTATACCAACGCGCCAATGTTAATGGTCAGCCTTGGGTGCAAGTTGGGCCTGATAGCTTTGGTAAAACCATTGGCTGGTTACCGAAATCTTGTGTGGTTGATTGGAAAATGCAACTGACGCTGGCGTTTACTAATCCAGCAAACCGTGATCGCTTACTATTTTTTAAAGAGCGAAAAAGTCTTGATGATATTTTCGCCGCGGCGGATCCCGTCTCAATTGTTGCGCCGCTGCGTGCAAAACTGAAACGGGATGGACAGGTCGATGGAGTTGTCGCGCAAGAGCCGCAATATTTTGTTGATCTGCAAAAGCATTTCTATTTGCTACCAATCTTAAGTGGCGAAGAAGAAATGACAGAAAGTGGCTTTTATACTCGAATCCTGAATGTTGCCTCGGTCAGTGAACCAGAAAAAAATGCACAACCGGCACCGCAAGGCGTTAACCAGCTTAAGGGCTTTAATGCCGCGGTGGTGTTTGTCATTGACTCGACAGTATCAATGGGGCCTTACATTGACCGTACTAAACAAGCGGTCAATAAAATCTACGACAAGATCAAACAAGAGCACTTAGGTGATCAAGTGAAATTTGGTTTGGTGTCCTTCCGATCCAGTACTAAAGCCGTACCTGGATTGGAATTTACTAGCAAAATTTTCGCTGATCCGAACCAAGTAAAAAATGGTCAGGACTTTTTGGATAAGGTCTCTGGGCTGGGTGAAGCCAAAGTTTCTAGTCAGTTATTTGATGAAGATGCTTATTCTGGCGTAATGTCGGCGATCGATCATATCGATTGGAATGGTTTCGGTGCTCGCTATATTGTACTAGTGACCGATGCCGGGGCGATTGACGGCAGTAATAAGCTCTCTTCGACCGGTCTGGATGCGAAACAGATACGGCTAGAGGCCGGTAATAAAGGCATAGCAATTTATACGTTACATCTTAAAACACCAGAAGGAAAAAAAGATCACGCGAAAGCTGAGGCGCAATATCGTGATCTATCGCATTTTGATAGTACCCAGTCTGATCTTTATGAATCGGTTAATGCTGGGGACCTGAATGCCTTTGGTAAACAAGTTGATCTGCTGTCGAATGCGATTACCCAGCAAGTCAAAGCAGCCTATATGGGCGATGCGGCGGTAGGTAGTGCACTCTACGCGAAAGACTCTACAACTACAGCCAGCACCACCCCCGATCAAAAATTATTGACGGATACTGCGTTAATTGGCAATGCCATGCAGCTTGCCTACTTAGGTAGAAAAAATGGTACTCAAGCCCCATTGGTATTCAAAGCGTGGATTAGCGATCGCGATTTAATTAAACAAAACATCCCAACTACCGATGTCCGCGTACTCCTGACAAAAGGCCAGTTGAGTGATTTGAGTGATGCAGTCAGCCAAATCCTGAAGGCTGCGAATGAAGGGATGATCTCACCGGAGAAAATGTTTGAGCGTTTGCGGACGGTCGCGGCGACCATGGGCACGGATCCCAATCAGCTTAAACAAAAAGATAACGCGAAAATTAATGATTTAGGCGTTCTCGGTGAGTATCTGTCGGAATTACCTTATCACAGTGATGTGTTGAATCTCGATGAGGAGACGTGGAAAAGCTGGGATGGTCTGTCGCAAGAGAAGTTTATCCGTACACTCACCGTAAAATTACGGCATTACCAAAAGTACAATGCTGATGTGGATCGCTGGGTCTCCCTCGCGCAAGGTAGCGATCCCCGAGACCGAGTCTATCCGATCCCTTTGGAAATGATGCCGTAATGCTCACAATCCATGACTTACATATTCTTCGGGGAGAAGGAGCAGACGCCCATCACGTTTTCCTGCCGCAGCTTATTCTGCGGCCTGGAGAAGTGTTGGCGATCACCGGAGAGAGTGGATGTGGGAAAAGCACGCTACTCGAAGCGATAGGCTTATTATTACCTCCTCACCAGCTTAAGGCATTCTCTTTACAGAAGGATGAACATACGCTAGACCTTGCGCAGTTGCTGAGGGAACAGCAGCACCAACAACTGGCTCATGTTCGTGCTAGCCAATTGGGCTTTGTCCTGCAGAACGGTGGATTACTGCCTTATCTGTCGGTACTAGACAATATTCGCTTACCGAGTCAGCTAGCGGGTAAAGAGCCTGATTCGGCCTTATTTGTACGTATTACTCAGGCACTGAAATTAGAGTCATTATTACAAAAAATGCCCGCACAACTCTCTATCGGAGAACGTCAGCGCACGGCATTCGCACGAGCGATCGTACATCGGCCGTGTTTACTGTTAGCCGATGAGCCGACTGCCGCGTTAGATCCGGAAAATGCCGAGAGTATGTTCACGCTTTTTCTGCAATTGGTGAAAGAGGAAGGCATGATGGCGCTCGTTGTTTGTCACGATCGCCATCTAGTCGAAGCCTTTCAATTACCTTGCTTACGTGCTCATTTTCAATCAGAAGGGGCTGGTTTATCCCCGTTATTTACGGATCGAGGAAGTTATTTTGTCCGCTAAGCGCTGTCGGTTATTAGCACGATTGGCATTACAGGATCTTTGGCATGATCGGATGATCTCGTTTTGTATCATCTCCGCCTTGGTCGCGGTCATCGCTCCGTTGCTATTACTTTTTGGATTACGCTTCGGTATTGTCAGCCAGCTAGAACAACAGCTGATCAGCGATCCTCGTAATTTAGAGATTAGGATGTTAAGCAGTGGCAATTATTCTCAGGCATGGATTGACCATTTAAAACAGCGATCAGAGGTGGGATTTGCGATAGGGCAAACACGGTCATTAAACACGCTCGCCGATTTACAAAAAGATCCGCGCCACTTTATCGAAAATGCTGAAGTCATTCCCACCGCCTCGGGTGATCCGCTACTGGGTAATATCCATCTTATCAAAGATGATGATGTGGTTTTAACTGAAAACGCTGCGCGCCAATTATCGGTTAAGTCTGGCGATTCAATCACATTACGGGTAAGTCGTAGTTTGGAGGGACGCTTAGAAATGGGACAACGACGAGTACATATCGTGGGTGTATTAGCGCCTACCTATTTTAACCGGAGCGCGTTGTTCACCCGTCAAGATCTGCTGGTGATGCTTGAGAATTTCCGCGATGGTTATCTGACTCCCAGTTTGGGCGCTCAAGATGGGACGAGTCTTGCGCAACATATTCAACATTTTGCGCGCGTCCGTCTCTATGCAAAAGATATCGATCAGGTCGCGGGTCTCGAACAAGTATTGAATCAACAGCGTATCGAAACCAGCAGCCGCCTTGCGGATATTGAGAATGTGAAAAGTATTAACCGTGTTCTAGGGGTTATTTTCAATATTATTGCCGCCACTGCATTATTGGGATCTATCGCTTCCTTAGTCGGTTCGTTTATTGCCAATATCGATCGTAAACGTAAACATATTGCTGTCTTACGGCTGCTAGGATTTACGCGATCAGGGGTGGCGATTTATGTGATATTACAAGGATTAATCCTCAGTCTAGCGGCCTACCTTGGCGGCTACAGCCTCTATCTTTTCTCCAGTTCGGTGTTTAATCATGTGCTCTCAACCAGCCAAATAACCGGGCAAATGTTATGCCGTCTAACTCCGATACATGCCTTGATTGCAATGGGGTTGACCGTTGTTATTTCTCTAGTGGTCGCCACTATTGCGGCATATCGTGCAACCATTATTGAGCCGGCTCAGAGCCTTCGCGAGCTCTAACTTTTTCCGACAATTAATTGACAGTAGATGTGACTATGTCCCGCCGTTTTTTCCCTGTTTCCCTATTTCTTGGTGGCAGTTTGCTCCTCGGAAGTGGGCTGGTTTACGCTGAGAGTTGGCCGGAAAATGTTTATAATCCAAAGCCGGATCAGGATGATGTTATTTTACCTATGCCCTGTAATGGTGCGATGGTTTTTCGGAAAATTGAAATTCCAATGGCAAACCCTCTTGATGATTTACCAATCACTCTTGGGCAGGATGGGGATGAATGGGGATTTGTTGAACATAGTTATCCTGCCTTTATTGCGGGGAGTTTTAGCAAAGATAAGCAAAGTAAGCGCCGTTACTATTTAATGGCGAAGTATGAAATGACAACACTGCAATACCAAGCGCTAATGGAGGGAACTTGTCCGACACCGTCACGTAAGTTGAGTGTCCCCATCACTAGTATAAGTTGGTTTGATGCCATTAATGTGAGTAATAAATACAATGAATGGTTGCGTAATAATGGCCAAACCCAAATTCCTAAAGAGGACGGGGTAGAGGGATTTGTTCGATTACCCACAGAGCCTGAATGGGAATTTGCAGCACGTGGTGGGTCTAAGGTCAACAGTGCCGAGTTTAGGGATATTCATTATCCCATGGATAATATCCAAAATTATGAATGGTATTCGGGGGCGCAATCCTCAAACAATAAAATTCAGTTAATAGGTCTGCTGCATCCAAACCCCCTTGGCCTTTACGATATGCTCGGTAATGTCTCGGAGATGATGTTCACCCCTTTCTATTTAAATAAATTGAATCGCTTACACGGTGAAGCCGGTGGGTTTGTCGTTCGTGGTGGCAATTATCTTGCGGATGCGGACTCTATTCGTAGTTCGTCGCGAAAGGAGGTGAACTACTATGATGGTAGCGCGCCGATGACCAGTAAAACAACAGGAATGCGTTTGGTGGTTGTCTCTCCGATCATGACTTCCACACAGAGAGTGAAAGCCATCGAGCAAAGCTGGCAAAAGTTGGGTAACAGCGCTGGACATGATGATAAAGCTGAGAAAGGGCATGATACAGTAAGAGAATTAGGGACTTTAGCCTCTAATACAGAAGACAAAAATTTAAAACAGAAGCTGAATGATCTCGAAGGTCAGTTAAGGGCAAGTAATCAAAAACAAGAGGAAGAACGCGCACAGTCAATTCGTGCAAGTTTGAATTTAGGGGCTTTCCTTTGTACTAAATTACAAGATGATGGAAAATTCCTTGATTTTATCACTCAAAACTACGCATTACTCTGTAAAGATAAGGATGCGAACGACCAAAACTGTGTGCTGCGTAAGAATAAGCTTGTAGACCAAAATGAGCGTTTAACTCAGCTAACCGGTTATTATGCGAGTAGTTTGGTTGATGCTGCAAGTCTATATGGTGAAAAACGACTGACGGAACAGATGACAGTCTTTACGCAAATGCTCTCGCTAAATAAGCGACTGAGTGGGTTAAGCCCTTTTCTTAATGCGCATTGGCAGAATCAGAAGCAATATCTTGCCGATGGTAAAATCAATACCGCTACGTGGCTTGCACGTTGCAAACAAGTATCGGCTACAAAGCAGTAACATTGCTGTTTACAATAAATCGACTTTATCGTTAGCGTGTTAATCCGAAAGGTTGGCAGGCTAACGGTATATACAGACATCGATAAGTTAAGAAGGTTAAATTGTATCCCCTGGGTTTCTTAGCTGGTGAGCGTCACTATTTTATCTTAAATTTTGAGAAAAAACGTTTTATTCAATGACAAGAAGAACACTATGGCAAATTGATAGCTATTATCTGACTATGAGAGGTCTTTCAAAATGTGGCAATTATTACCGCAATATTGATGACCGAATGTTTTAGTATTACAATACCAAGCGGATTAAAGCCAAATAAAAAGGCCTAACTTCGGTTGAATGCCGAAATTAGGCCAATAAGCCGTCCAACGTAAAGCAATCGACAATCGGTAATGATATTACCTATCGCGGCCTTTATTATGAATAAGGACTTAGCGTTTTAATGCATCGCTTAACTGATCGCGCATTACGGATAACATATCACGGACGACGCGTGAGTTGCCTGCCACTATGTTTCCTGATTGCAGATAGCCATGCCCACCGGTGAAATCGGTCACCAGACTTCCCGCTTCACGAACGAGTAACTCGCCTGCTGCAAAGTCCCAAGGTTTTAAGCCAATCTCGAAATAACCATCGGTGCGGCCAGCTGCAACGTAGGCTAAATCTAACGCGGCTGAACCAGTACGGCGAAAATCTGCACACTTGGTGAACAGTGCCGTTACAACATTCATATAGCTTGCAGCGTGCTGTTTGGCTTTGAATGGGAAACCTGTTGCGAGAATTGTACCATCGAGATCGCGGGCGGTGCTGCCACGTAAACGGTAACCATTAAGCTGAGCGCCTTGACCACGTACGGCGGTAAAGAGTTCGTTACGCATCGGATCGTAAACGACCGCGACTTCAGTACGACCTTTAACACGTACCGCGATAGAGACAGAAAAGTGGGGGAAACGCTTGATGAAGTTACTGGTGCCATCCAGGGGATCGATAACCCATTGTATATCCTTATCTTCACCACCTAAATCTCCGCTCTCTTCCGTCACAATGCTGTGCAGAGGATAAGATTTACGGATGACTTCGATAATTAAACGCTCGGCGTCACGGTCAACGTTGGTGACAAAGTCGTTGGTGCCTTTCTGGTTTGTTTCTACTGCGTCAGGCGTTTCATAATTTTTGGCGATAAGATTGCCGGCCTTGCGCGCTGCGCGCACGGCGATGTTCAGCATCGGATGCATCGGTTATTCCCACTGGATGTTAAAGAACGAAAAATCGCGGCGAGTATAGCAGAAGGTTAAATAAAAGTCTCAGTTTATGTTATTCTTCGCGCATCATTTCTATTAGCGACACGAATCCTACTTATGTTACAGAATATCCGCATTGTCCTGGTCGAAACATCGCACACCGGAAATATGGGCTCCGTCGCCCGCGCAATGAAAACGATGGGTCTCTCTAACCTCTATTTGGTTAACCCACTGCTCAAGCCCGATTCGCAAGCGATATCCCTCGCGGCCGGAGCGAGCGACTTGATCGGCAATGCGACGATTGTCGATACCCTCGATGAGGCCATTTCAGGCTGTAGCCTAGTAGTCGGTACTAGCGCACGTTCGCGTTCGCTACCTTGGCCGATGCTGGATGCCCGTGAATGTGGGATTAAAAGCGTCGAGGAGGGGCAGCAGGCTCCAGTGGCATTGGTTTTCGGTCGAGAGCGTGTAGGGTTGACGAACGACGAATTACAGAAGTGTCACTACCACGTCGCCATTCCGGCTAATCCAGACTATAGCTCGTTAAACCTCGCGATGGCGGTACAGATCATCGCTTACGAAGTCCGGATGGCATGGTTAGCGAGCGAGGAAGCACCGGTTCCCGCTAAACACGATGAGTCCCCTTATCCTTTAGTCGATGATCTCGAGCGTTTCTATCAGCATATGGAAGGTATGATGATGGAAAGCGGTTTTATCCGTCAGGGTAACCCGAGTCAAGTGATGAGCAAGTTGCGTCGCCTCTTTACCCGCGCACGTCCGGAACGCGATGAGCTGAATATCTTACGCGGGATGCTGTCATCTTTTCAGAAGGGCGATCGTAATAAAGGGTAGGGCCGTGAGTACGCACATTCGGTTAAATACTTGAGTAATTTAGTCAGGTAAATAGTTGACCAATTCACTCAGGAATGTCAGACTGTTCGCATCAATTATTTAACATTCTGACAACTGTGAAAACCGAGGTCGCATCACAATGAGACTGACATCCAAAGGGCGTTACGCAGTCACCGCTATGTTAGACGTTGCGTTACACTCACATGAAGGGCCAGTGCCCCTAGCGGATATCTCAGAACGTCAAGGTATCTCGCTCTCATATTTAGAGCAGCTGTTCTCTCGCCTCAGAAGGCACGAACTCGTTGCCAGCGTGCGTGGACCGGGCGGCGGTTATCTTTTGGGTCAGCAGGCTGGCAATATCTCCGTCGGTACCGTGATCATGGCGGTAGATGAATCGGTTGACGCGACTAAGTGTCAAGGCAAAGAAGGATGTCAAGGCGGCGAGCGCTGCTTAACGCATGCGCTTTGGCGTGACCTTAGCGATAGAATCAGCGATTTCTTAAATAACATTACGCTGGCGGAATTGGTCAATAACCAAGAGATCTTGGATGTTGCCGGTCGCCAAGTGACTGTCGATAACCGTCGTTTTCAACATGCTGGCCGTTTAGCAGAAAAAATCGACGTGAAGTTACGCGCTGTCGGCTCGTAGCCATTACACTGATATCGACGCCCGAATTCAATAAAATATAACATGCAATGAAGTGATGTACGGAGCTTAAGAGCAATGAAATTACCAATTTATCTCGACTACTCAGCGACGACACCTGTTGATGCTCGCGTTGCTGAAAAAATGATGCAGTTCATGACCCAAGACGGCAACTTCGGTAACCCAGCGTCGCGCTCACACCGTTTCGGTTGGCAGGCGGAAGAGGCAGTTGATATCGCGCGTAATCAAATCGCTGAGCTGATCGGCGCTGACCCACGCGAAATCGTTTTCACCTCTGGCGCGACTGAGTCGGATAACCTTGCAATCAAAGGTGCCGCGACGTTTTACCAGAAGAAAGGTAAGCACGTCGTCACGGTGAAAACCGAGCATAAAGCGGTACTCGATACCTGTCGTCAGCTCGAGCGCGAAGGCTTTGAAATCACCTATTTATCGCCGCAAGCCAATGGCCTCATCACTTTAGAGCAATTCACTGCAGCGTTACGTGACGATACGGTGTTGGCATCGGTTATGCACGTAAACAACGAAATCGGTGTGGTACAAGATATCGCAGGCCTGGGCGAGATTTGCCGGGCTAAAGGTATTATTTTCCATGTCGATGCGACGCAGAGCGTGGGTAAATTACCTATCGACCTCTCGACCTTAAAAGTCGATCTTATGTCTTTCTCTGCACATAAAATCTACGGACCGAAAGGTATCGGTGGCTTGTATGTGCGCCGTAAACCCCGTATCCGTCTTGAAGCACAAATCCACGGTGGTGGACACGAGCGTGGCATGCGTTCAGGGACTCTGCCTGTGCACCAAATCGTCGGTATGGGCGAAGCGTACCGTATTGCCAAGGAAGAGATGAGCACTGAGATGGCTCGTCTGAGTCAACTGCGTCGTCGCTTGTGGGATGGCCTGAAAGATATGGAAGAAGTTTATCTGAACGGTGATCTAGAAAACGGTGCCCCGAACATTCTTAATGTCAGCTTCAACTATGTTGAAGGCGAGTCGCTCATTATGGCACTGAAAGATCTTGCTGTATCTTCGGGTTCAGCTTGTACTTCTGCTAGCTTGGAACCTTCCTACGTACTCCGTGCGTTAGGTATGAACGATGAACTGGCTCATAGCTCAATTCGTTTCTCTTTAGGACGTTTCACCACTGAAGAAGAAGTCGATTATGCTATCGACCTATGCCACAAATCTATCGGTCGCCTCCGCGATTTATCTCCATTATGGGAGATGTTTAAAGCTGGCGTAGATTTAAATAGCATCGAATGGGCGCACCACTAATTTTAGGTTTCTGGAGAAAAATATCATGGCTTACAGCGAAAAAGTAATCGATCACTATGAAAACCCACGTAACGTGGGATCGTTCGACAATGCAGACCCAAGTGTTGGGAGCGGCATGGTTGGCGCACCAGCGTGTGGCGATGTGATGAAACTACAAATTAAAGTGAGCGATAGCGGGATTATCGAAGATGCTCGTTTCAAAACCTATGGTTGTGGTTCTGCAATTGCCTCAAGCTCACTAATCACTGAGTGGGTAAAAGGTAAATCATTAGACGAAGCGCAGAGCATCTCTAACATGCAGATCGCCGAAGAACTTGAGCTACCGCCAGTGAAGATCCACTGTTCTATCCTCGCGGAAGATGCGATTAAAGCGGCTATCGACGATTATAAGAGCAAGAAAACTGCTAAGTAAGTTAGGGAGCGATTATGTCTATTTCCCTGAGTGACTCAGCGGCAGCTCGTGTAGGTGCCTTCCTTACCAACCGCGGACAAGGCGTAGGCCTTCGTCTTGCGGTTCGCACCTCAGGGTGCTCCGGCATGGCTTACGTTTTAGAGTTTGTCGATGAGTTACAGCCCGACGATCTTGTTTTTGAAGATAAGGGCGTTAAAGTGATTGTTGATGGAAAAAGTCTCGTCTACCTCGATGGCACGGAGCTAGACTTCGTGAAAGAAGGATTAAACGAAGGCTTTAAATTTAATAATCCGAATGTCAAAGACGAATGCGGTTGTGGCGAAAGCTTCAACGTATAGTTTTGATGTCATACACTGATTTAACTCATCGCCCCAGCTCGCTGGGGCGATGAGTTTGTCTTATGCGAACTGAAAGCTTATGAACTTTTTTACGCTGTTTGATCTGCCAGAAAGCTTCACGCTCGACACCTCGTCTCTCGCCGAGCGTTATCAAGCTTTACAACGTCGTTATCACCCGGATAATTTTGCCACTCAGCCTGAAGGCGAGCGCTTACAAGCCCTTCAGTACGCGGCCAATATCAATCAGGGTTATCAAGCCTTACGCAAGCCTTTACCTCGTGCTGAATACATCCTGTCGTTACATGGTTTCGATATCAATAACGAACAACACACTATGCACGATACCGAATTTCTGATGGCGCAACTCACATTACGCGAGACGCTCGAAGAGATCGAACAGCAACAGGATGGCGACCGTTTAGCAGACTATTTAAGCGATATCAAACAGCAACATAAAGCCCTAATGAGCGTTGTCGCGCAGCAGCTCGCTGAGCAAAAGTGGCAGCAAGCAGCCGACACAGTGCGTAAACTCCGTTTCTTCTCCAGACTGGCCGAGCATGCCGAAGCGCTGGAAGAGAAGTGGCTCGATTTTTAAGGACAGACGATGGCGTTACTTCAAATCAGCGAACCCGGCCTTAGCGCGGTTCCGCACCAGCGTCGATTAGCCGCTGGTATCGACTTGGGGACCACCCACTCCTTAGTGGCTACAGTACGCAGTGGCCAAGCGACAACCTTGCCCGATGAGCAAGCCCGCGATCTGCTCCCTTCGGTCGTGCGTTATGCTGCGAAAGAGACAATCGTTGGCTGGGCGGCTCGAGAACAAGCGGTATCTGATCCAGCACATACTTTTAGTTCGGTGAAACGCTTATTAGGGCGCTCCTTGACCGACGTACAACAGCGTTATCCGCAACTTCCTTATCACTTCACCGCAAGTGAGAATGGCCTACCGCTGATGTCGACTCCGCAGGGGCAGGTAAACCCGATTTTGGTCTCGTCTGCGATTCTAGCCACCTTGGCGAAGCGCGCGCAAGATACCCTCGGGGGAGAACTCGATGGAGTTGTGATCACGGTTCCCGCTTATTTCGACGATGCTCAACGCCAAGGTACAAAAGATGCAGCACGTCTCGCAGGACTAAACGTATTACGTCTCCTCAATGAGCCAACCGCCGCTGCGGTCGCTTATGGGTTGGACTCTGGACAGGAAGGGGTTATCGCCGTCTACGATCTAGGCGGTGGGACCTTCGATATTTCGATTCTTCGTCTTAGCCGCGGCGTATTTGAAGTGCTGGCAACAGGTGGCGATTCGGCATTGGGCGGGGATGATTTCGATCAGCTGATCGCTCAATGGGTCCAACAACAGGCTGGTATCACCGATCTCTCCGATCGTCATTTACTGCGTCAGGTGTTGGATGCAGCGACACAGGCGAAAATTGAACTAAGTCGCGCATCAGAAACCTCGATTACCATTGGAAACTGGCAAGGGACATTAACTCGCGAACAGTTTGAACAGCTTATTGCGCCATTACTCAAGCGTACCTTAACGGTATGCCGCCGTACGGTAAAAGATGCGGGTGTTGAAGACGATGAGATCGCGCAAGTCGTGATGGTAGGCGGGTCGACGCGCCTACCCGCCGTGCGCGAACGTGTAGGTGAATTCTTCGGTCGCGAACCGCTAACATCAATCGATCCTGATAAAGTGGTTGCACTCGGTGCGGCGATCCAAGCGGATATTTTGGCGGGTAATAAACCGGATAGCGAGATGTTGCTACTCGATGTTATCCCGCTATCCTTAGGCTTGGAAACCATGGGCGGCCTCGCGGATAAAGTCATTCCGCGTAATACCACCATTCCCGTGGCGCGCGCGCAAGAGTTCACCACCTTTAAAGATGGTCAAACCGCGATGAGTATTCATGTATTGCAAGGGGAGCGGGAGTTGGTAGAAGATTGCCGCTCACTCGCTCGCTTTGCGTTACGGGGTATTCCGGCGATGCCTGCAGGGGGTGCCCATATTCGGGTGACCTTCCAAGTCGATGCAGACGGCTTATTGAGCGTTACGGCAATGGAAAAATCGACGGGCGTCGAGGCCTCTATACAGGTTAAACCCTCTTATGGGTTAACTGAAAACGAAATTGCGACCATGCTTACCGACTCGATGACTCACGCTCGCGACGATATCTCGGCGCGTAAGCTGGCTGAACAGAAAGTCGATGGGCTGCGTGTGTTAGAAAGTTTAGCGGGAGCATTAGCTGAAGATGCTGCCCTGCTTAGCCAAGATGAACAGCAAGCAATTAACGCCGCACAAACCGAACTGCATAATGCAGTGGCGGGGAGTGATGCTGAGCGTATTGCTGACGGAATAAAACAACTCGATCAAGTAACCCAGAACTTCGCCGCGCAACGGATGGATAAATCCATTCGTCAAGCGTTGACCGGACATTCTGTGGATGAGGTTTAATTATGCCAAAAGTAGTGATTTTACCCCACGCCGATTTATTACCGGATGGCGGTGTCTATGATGCGACCCCTGGAGAAACCGTTCTGGATGTGGCGCTGAGAAATGGAATCGATGTCGAGCATGCCTGCGAGAAATCCTGTGCCTGTACTACCTGCCACTGTATCGTTCGCGAAGGCTTCGATTCTCTGGCGGAAAGCTCGGAGCTCGAAGACGACATGTTAGATAAAGCGTGGGGCCTAGAGCCGGAGAGCCGCTTAAGCTGCCAAGCACGCGTTACTGACGAAGATCTTACTGTCGAATTCCCACGCTATACCGTGAACCACGCGCGGGAACATTAATTAATTCCTCTTCGGGCCAGACTTATTATCTGGCCCGATTGTTATGGAGATAATGAGCATGTCGTTAAAATGGACCGATAGCCGCGAGATCGGCGAAGCCCTTTATGACCTCTACCCCGATACCGATCCGAAAACCGTAAGATTCACGGATCTCCATGCCTGGATCTGTGGGCTAGAGGATTTCGATGATAATCCTGACGCATCAAACGAAAAAATTCTAGAAGCCATTCTGTTAGTCTGGATTGACGAATACGAATAATTAGAGGAGTCAGTGATGACTATCGCCATGCAATTACAGCTAAGTCAGCAACCCGCAGCAGAATGCTGGGGAACTAAAGCCTTGATGAGCCCCCATGCCGAAGGGATGACCATTCATCTCGCTGAGGCAGAGAAAAATAGTGCCATTCAGCGTGCGGGCCGTAAACTCGATCAACAAGGCATTCGTCACGTCGTCCTCGCGGGCGAAGGATGGGATCTTGAAGCCTGTTGGGCGTTCTGGCAAGGATTTCGCTCGCCAAAAGGGCAGCGTGACGTCACCTGGCCCACGCTCTCTGAAGCGGACCGCACTGAGCTTGAACACCGTCTAACCATCATCGATTGGGTGCGCGATACTATCAATACGCCTGCCGAAGACCTCGGTCCGCAAGACCTTGCGCGTGCTGCTGTAGATCTTCTAAATCGAGTTGCGCCGAATGCGGTTAACTACCGTATTCTCAAAGGCGAAGAACTCCGCGAGCAGGGGTACGCGGGGCTACACATGGTGGGACGCGCGTCAAGCCGCTCACCTGCGTTACTGACCCTCGATTTTAACCCAACAGGGGACGAGTCAGCCCCTGTCTTTGCCTGCTTAGTCGGTAAAGGGATCACTTTCGATACGGGGGGCTATAGCCTTAAGCCTAGCACCCCGATGGACTCGATGAAGTCAGATATGGGCGGAGCAGCGACCCTAACTGGCGCGTTGGCTTTAGCTATCACCCGTGGCTTAACTAAACGCGTAAAATTGATCCTCTGCTGTGCGGATAATATGGTTAACGGCAATGCAATGCGCCTCGGCGATATTATCCGTTACCGTAATGGCAAATCGGTCGAGGTGATGAACACCGATGCGGAAGGCCGCTTAGTGTTGGCCGATGGATTGATCGATGCAAGTGCTCAGCAGCCAGAGCTATTGATCGATGCGGCAACCCTGACCGGCGCGGCGAAGATGGCGTTGGGTAATGATTACCATGCTCTGTTTAGCTTTGATGATATCGCTGCACAATCGCTATTACACAGTGCCGGTATTGAAGGGGAGAGTTTCTGGCGTTTACCGCTCGCTGAATTCCATCGCCAACACTTACCTTCTAACTTCGCTGATCTGAATAATATCGCCAGTCCTGCGCACACTGCCGGTGCAAGCAGCGCCGCAGCCTTCCTATCTTGGTTTGTGACTGACTATAAAAAAGGCTGGTTACATATCGATTGCTCGGCGACATATCGCAAGTCGGCGGTCGACCAATGGTCAGCGGGAGCTACGGGTATTGGCGTGCGTACTTTAGCAAATCTCTTATTAAAATAATTTACCGGCAGGCGCGTAGCCTGCCGATATCGAGAGCCGATTATGTCCGTTGAATTGGAAACGTTGTTGGAGCAGGCCGCCACCGAACCTGCACATCGACCTGCTTTTTTTCAGTCATTATTAGAGGCTGATGTCTGGGCTTTGGGCCGTAGCGTCGAACAACAGCTGACCGCAGATTCCGCCGTCGAACTAACGCATTGGGAAAAAGCGGATGGCGAGAGCGTGATCCCCTTCTTTACCTCTGAACAGGTGCTTAACGAGGTCTGCGAGGCGGGAGAGCCGTGGGTTAAACTTCCGGTTAAAACGCTTTTCGAGCTCACGCGTGGCGAAACCCTATTCCTGAATCCTAAACGGACTACGGGTAAAGAGTTCTCCCCGGCTGAAATCACCGCCTTACTCGATAATCAAGGCAATGCACTGACTGAACAAAGGGTAGTGGAAGGGGGACAGGCGTTATTAATGTCCGCCGTCGACGAACCGCCTGCACAATTGGTGAGTTCACTCACCACATTGTTTGCCGGACTTAAACCTGTTCGTCGTGCCTTTTTGGCGGAGATCCGCGAAGGGGAAGGGCAGCCTGCTAATCTACTCGTTGGCATAGAAGTGGATGAGGATATCGAACCTGTCATCCAGCAAGCTGGCCAGGTCGCGGTGGATACCCTGCCGGACGATGCATTGATTGATCTTTGTGAGGTGACGAGTCAACCTTCCGGGGTCAGCCACTTCTTTACGGCGCATATAACTCCGTTTTATGAGCGGCGTTGGGGCAGTTTTCTGCGTGATTTTAAAGGTAGTGAACGGATAATATAAATAATTCGATCCCCCGATAGTGATAACCCTATTGGGGGATTTTTTGTAAGATGTTTGCACTATCAGCATGAGCCTTGCAACTTTCAGATTTGCTTTTGGTCAGCTATTTCGTCACTAAACCAGGATTACCGAAGTACTCTTCAGAAAAGTATCCCTTTTGCGTAAGCTGTACTGCACGTGTAATTAATATAAAAGTTCAGTAGCATAAAAAATACACGTATAAGTAATTATTAAGTTAACCAATTCTTTTAAGAAATAAGTAAAAGATGGAAGGGAACCATTATAATCGCTCCCTACGTTGGGTACGCAGCCGACTTCAATGGCAGAGTTGATCCGCGATAGATATGCCAAAGGATATCGCATAGGATAAATTGCTCGAGAAACCGGCCATTAATCGGCTGAGTCTTAGTGCCGCTAAGGCCTAATAGGTAGATCGTCGCGACTTCCCCATTCCCCCCAAGAGCCATCATAAAGACTTACGTGTGATTGCCCCAGTTGATAGAGTGCCAGCAACAGTACTACTGCGGTAACCCCAGACCCGCAAGTTACCACAGCCGGCTGTGTAGTATCGATGCCCGCCTGCTCGAACAGAGCTTGCAACTGAATATTATCCTTAAGGCGTCCTTCACTCACTAATTGGTCCCAAGGCAGATTAAGGCTGTTCGGGATGTGCCCGCGACGCAATCCCGGGCGAGGTTCATCGGCCTCGGCGTTGAAGCGTGGGGCAGAACGTGCATCGATAATTTGCGTGCCGCCCTCGTGGCTAAGCACTAACATTTTGGTCAGGGATACTACGGCCTCGTCAGCCACTTGAGCTTCAAATTGTGTCGTCGGCAGAGTGACCTCACCGGTGGCGAGCGGCAAGCCTGCCTGTTGCCGAGCCTTCAACCCTCCCGCCAATATCGAGACCTTTTCTACACCAAAATGGCGTAGCATCCACCACGCACGTGGGGCGGAAAAAAGATTTCCTTCGTCGTAAACGATAAGATGTTTTTCATGGTCGACCCCGAGTTCTCGCATGGCAACGGCAAACTGATCGGCGCGAGGTAACATATGGGGGTAGGGGCTGTGTAGATCGGAGAGATGTTCAATATTAAAAAATACCGCGTATGGTAGATGTTCTGCGAGGTATTCCGCATCAATATCTCGCACCAGTTCTTGGCCGGGAGGCAGCAAACGGGCATCTAACACCTGTATCTGCGTATCATTGAGGTGCTCGGCCAGCCACTGCGGCGTGACAAAAATATCGTTGCTCATAGTCTCTCCACTCCTTAAAAGATCAAGAAGAACAGAGTGACAAAGCTTACTGGATTTGTCACGGGGCTTTTTAACGTCTCAGGAGAGCGGGTCCACCGCCACTCTGTTTAGAGGCCCAATAGAAGAAAATCAGGACTAAATGATAAAAAATAATGGATTAACCTAGGCAACGACCTGTTTGCCACCTATAATCGGCGCCGTTTCTCACTATCGTCACTCATCTATGATGGCTGATGACGGTAGGGTATTTTGCAAGCTCAGACTGAGGTCACTATGACAATCGAACGTACTTTTTCTATCATCAAGCCAAACGCCGTTGCTAAAAATGTAATTGGTGCAATCTACAACCGTTTTGAAAGCGCAGGCTTCAAAATCGTTGGTGCTAAAATGCTGCAACTGACTAAAGAGCAAGCAGAAGGCTTCTACGCTGAGCACAAAGGCCGCCCATTCTTTGACGGTCTGGTTGAGTTCATGACCTCTGGTCCAGTAGTTGTTTCTGTGTTAGAAGGCGAAAACGCTATCCAACGTCACCGTGATCTGATGGGTGCAACTAACCCAGATAACGCATTAGCAGGAACTCTGCGTGCGGATTACGCTGATAGCTTCACCGAAAACGCAACTCACGGTTCTGACTCTGCTGAGTCTGCAGCACGTGAAATTGCTTACTTCTTCTCTGCAGAAGAAGTTTGTGCACGTACTCGTTAATTTTTAACGCGTCGTAGTACACCGTACATTCGCATCTGTTAGCAGATGATGTACAATACGCACCCCTTCGCTAAGCGAGGGGGTGCGTTTTTTTACTTTTTAATTCCTGTTACGAGCCATAACGTGTAACAACGAGGCCAGAGATTATTATGTCAGACTCTATCACCACCCCAGAAATTTTCGCGCCAACACCTTCGCCAGCCAAATCAACCAAGGTTAATTTACTTGACCTAAACCGCACAGAAATGCGCAAATTTGTCGCATCGTTGGGCGAAAAACCGTTTCGCGCCGACCAGATAATGAAGTGGATCTACCACTACTGCTGTGACGATTTTGAGCAAATGACGGATATCAATAAGAAATTCCGTCAGAAACTCAGTGATATGGCGGAGATCCGTGCACCAGAGGTCGCTGAAGAAATGCGCTCTTCTGATGGCACCATCAAGTGGGCGATACGAGTCGGTGACCAACTGGTTGAGACCGTTTATATTCCGGAAAAAGACCGTGCCACCTTGTGTGTGTCCTCGCAAGTCGGCTGTGCTCTGGAGTGTAAATTCTGTTCGACCGCGCAACAGGGTTTTAACCGTAACTTAAAAGTTTCCGAAATTATCGGTCAAGTATGGCGCGCCGCGAAGATTATCGGGGCAGCGAAAGTGACCGGTCAACGTCCGATTACTAACGTCGTGATGATGGGGATGGGTGAACCGCTACTCAATCTGACCAACGTGGTACCTGCCATGGAAATCATGTTAGATGACTTTGGTTTTGGGCTTTCTAAACGCCGCGTTACGCTATCTACCTCAGGTGTCGTCCCTGCGCTCGATAAACTCGGCGATGTTATTGATGTCGCGTTAGCGATTTCGCTGCACGCTTCGAATGATAAAGTCCGTGACGAGATTGTACCTATTAATAAAAAGTACAATATTGAAATGTTCTTAGCGGCCGTTAAACGCTATATCGGAAAATCTAATGCTAACCAAGGACGTGTGACGATTGAATACGTCATGCTGGACCATGTTAACGACAGCACCGATGATGCTCACGAACTGGCGGAACTGCTCAAAGATACGCCGTGTAAAATCAACCTGATCCCATGGAATCCCTTCCCAGGTGCTCCTTACGGACGTAGCTCAAATAGCCGTATTGACCGCTTCTCTAAGGTGTTAATGGACTACGGTTTCACGACTATCGTGCGTAAGACGCGCGGCGACGATATCGATGCCGCTTGCGGACAGCTGGCAGGGGATGTTATCGACCGAACCAAGCGTACGCTACGCAAGAAGATGGCAGGTGAACAAATTTCTGTGAAAGCCGTCTAGCCGTTAATCAAAGAGTCCACCTTCGCTTCTCCTTGTCATCCTTGATGGGTATTCAGGGATGACAAGGAGAAGCGGATGCGTAAAGGGAGTCTGGTTTTAGTGATCAGTCTATTGGCCGGATGTCATTCCACCCCGCAAAGCGAGCAAAGCGTGGCGTTACGGCTCTACCTTGGCGAGCAATATTTACGCCTTAATCAACTGGACCATGCCGCACGTAATTTTCGAAAAGTCACAGTGTTACAACCGAAAAGCAGTCAGGGGTGGTGGGGCTTGGCAAAGACTACAGCCCAACAAGGCGACACGGCAGCGGCCTCATCTTATTATCAGTATGCGTATCAGATGGCTCCAGAAAATGCCCTCTTGCGCGATAATTACGGTGCTTTTCTCTGTGCTTTAGGGCAGTATGATGAAGCCCGACGTATCGTTGAATACGATGAAAAAAGGGCAGGCAAACAAAACAGCGTGCGAGGAAACTCGTCCTCTTCCTGTTTACCGCCTAAGGGCCAGCCGACCAGTAGTGGAAGTGACGCCACGACTATGAAGGATGCTGGCTGACAAGAGAGAACCGAATAAGACTAAACAGCGGCCGCTAAGTAGCGGTTGTATTCAGTAAAACGCTCTATGATTATACTGGATCAGCTGAACAGAGTAATGTGGACTATGATTTTATCGCCGCGCAACGAAGAACGAGTACGTCAGCCATCAAGACAGAACATCGTTAGCGCACACTTTTCACCCTCGATACAGTACTGACGTTATATTGCGAATGAATACTGAAGCCAATCAAGAAACTATCAATAAATCTGCGGGTGAGCGTTTACGTAATGCTCGTGAAGCTAAAGGGATGACGCAGCAAAATATCGCTGATAGGCTCTGCCTCAAACTCTCTACAGTGCGGGATATCGAAGACGATAAAGCACCTGCTGAACTCGCGGCAACCTTCTTACGCGGGTATATCCGTTCCTATGCGCGTCTAGTACAGATACCAGAAGGCGAGCTGCTTCCCGCGATCACGCAGCAAGCCCCGGTACGCCCAGCAAAAATAACGCCGATGCAGAATTACTCGCTAAACAGTCGTCGCAGTAGAAAAAAACGTGACGGCTTGCTGACGACTTTTACTTGGCTAATTATTTTTGTTGTTGTCGGTCTTACCGTCGCGTGGTGGTGGCAAAATCACAAAGCGGCGCAGAGCGAACTGACGAATAGCGTTGCGACACAGGATAACGACAATGGTGGTAACAGCCAGTCTATTCCGTTGTCGACCGATCCTTCTTCTCAGCAAGCGACGCAAAGCGAGTCTCAACTCGCGGTGAATGATGCTCAGCCTGAGCCGAGCACGCAACCAGATACCTCAACGCCCACCACTAGCGCTCCGGCCACGGAGAGCAATGCTGCGGCGACTTCTTCAAGTATGGTATCTCCAACTCAACCGACTACGGCGACGACTCCCCCAGCCGTTTCCACCTCACTTCCTGCACAGCCTGCTTCGACTCAATCTAACGAAGCCGCGGTACAGACTCCAGCAGGCGCTGACGCGTTAACCTTACAATTTAAGGCTGATTGCTGGTTAGAAGTGAGCGATGCAACAGGGAAGAAGCTGTTTAGCGGCTTACAACATGGTGGTGCTTCACTAAATCTAAGCGGTAAGCTTCCTTATCGTTTGAAAATCGGCGCCCCATCTACGGTATCGGTACAGTTCCGTGGCCAGCCCGTCGATCTTAGCCGTTTTGTTCATCGTAATCAGGTAGCACGTCTGAGTGTGGGCGCGTAAGCGTCCGCATTGAGACCAGCGGAGAAAAGCTATGCATAACCAGGCTCCCATTAATCGTCGTAAATCCACGCGTATTTATGTCGGTAAGGTGCCAATCGGCGATGGCGCTCCCATTGCCGTACAATCAATGACGAATACCCGGACTACCGACGTTGCCGCGACGGTCAATCAGATCAAAGCATTAGAGCGCGTCGGTGCAGATATTGTGCGGGTATCGGTTCCAACTATGGATGCAGCAGAAGCCTTTAAGCTTATCAAACAGCAGGTCGATGTGCCGCTGGTGGCTGACATCCACTTCGATTATCGTATCGCATTAAAAGTCGCCGAATACGGCGTTGACTGCTTACGTATTAATCCGGGTAACATTGGTAATAACGAGCGAATTCGACAAGTCGTCGATTGTGCTCGTCACTACAATATCCCGATCCGTATCGGGGTTAATGCCGGTTCTCTAGAAAAAGATCTCCAAGAGAAGTATGGCGAACCCACTCCACAAGCCTTGGTCGAGTCGGCGTTACGTCATGTTGAGCATTTAGACCGCCTCAACTTCGATCAATTTAAAGTTAGCGTTAAAGCCTCCGACGTATTTTTGGCGGTAGAATCCTATCGACTCCTGGCTCAACAGATCAAGCAGCCTCTACACCTAGGAATTACCGAAGCTGGCGGTGCACGGGCTGGAGCGGTGAAATCAGCGATTGGATTAGGACTGTTACTCTCAGAGGGTATCGGGGACACGCTACGCGTTTCTCTTGCCGCAGATCCGATTGAAGAGATTAAAGTCGGTTTTGATATTCTCAAATCACTGCGTATACGTGCGCGAGGGATTAACTTTATCGCTTGCCCAACCTGCTCGCGCCAAGAATTTGATGTTATCGGTACGGTGAATGCCTTAGAGCAACGCCTTGAAGATATCATTACGCCAATGGATATCTCGATCATTGGCTGTGTGGTCAATGGCCCTGGCGAAGCGACGGTATCTACCCTCGGCGTCACCGGTGGCAATAAGAAGAGCGGTTTCTACGAAGATGGTGTGCGCCAACGTGCTCGCTTAGACAACGACGATATGATTGACCAATTGGAAGCTCGAATTCGTGCAAAAGCCTCAATGTTGGACGAAAATGCACGCATTGCTATTCAACATATCGATAATTAATTGATTTAATAGGGCTTCGTGCCCTGTTATTAGCCTTTGAAATAAAGAGATTGTAACGTGGCGAAAAATATTCAAGCGATACGCGGAATGAACGATTATCTGCCTGCCGATACCGCGGTATGGCAGCGCATCGAGCAGAGTCTTAAACAAGTATTGGCAGGGTACGGCTTCAGTGAAATCCGTCTACCAATCGTTGAACAGACACCATTATTCAAACGCGCGATTGGTGAAGTCACCGACGTGGTTGAAAAAGAGATGTATACCTTTGACGACCGTAATGGTGAAAGCTTAACGTTACGTCCAGAAGGGACCGCTGGCTGCGTCCGTGCAGGCATCGAGCATGGTCTACTTTATAATCAAGAGCAACGCTTGTGGTATATGGGACCTATGTTCCGTTACGAGCGTCCACAAAAAGGGCGCTATCGTCAATTCTTCCAACTCGGTGCTGAAGTCTTCGGCTTACAGGGACCGGATATTGACGCCGAGCTGATTATGATGACGGCGCGCTGGTGGAAGGTGTTAGGGATTGCCGAACATGTGGAGCTAGAACTTAACTCTATTGGTTCTCTCGAAGCACGTGCCGCTTACCGCGATGCGTTAGTGGCATTCCTTGAACAGCACAAAGATGCGTTGGACGAAGATTGTCTGCGTCGTATGTATAGTAATCCACTGCGTGTACTCGACAGCAAAAACGCAGGTGTACAAACGTTGTTAAATGATGCGCCGAAGCTGCATGATTATCTCGACGAGGAGTCGCGTGAGCACTTCGCGGGTGTCTGCCAATTATTAGATGATGCAGGTATTAGCTACCGAATCAATCAACGCCTAGTGCGTGGCTTAGATTACTACAACCGCACGGTGTTCGAGTGGGTCACTAGTAGCCTTGGCGCTCAAGGGACTGTCTGTGCGGGTGGACGCTACGATGGACTAGTCGAACAGCTAGGTGGTCGTGCAACGCCAGCCGTTGGTTTTGCTATGGGTCTAGAGCGCTTAGTACTGTTAGTTCAGTCTGTTGTTCCTGATTTTGAACCAGTTAACAAAGTCGATGTCTACGTCATATCGTCCGGCCAAGGTGTGCAATCTGCCGCGATGCAATTAGCCGAAACGCTGCGTGATCAAGCCCCTAGCTTGAAAATTATGACTAACTTCGGTGGTGGTAATTTTAAGAAGCAATTTGCCCGCGCCGATAAAAACGGGGCGAAAATTGCGCTAGTACTGGGTGAAGATGAAGTCCAGAATGGACAGGTCGTGATTAAGAACTTGGCCCGTGGTGAGCAAACCTTGGTGAGCGCAAAGGATGTTCTGGCCGAATTACAGGCAGCGCTTCTCGCTGAGTAAGCGCGGGTAGAGAGTGATACAGGAGTAAGAGTGGTGGAAGTTTATAGCAGCGATAATCAACGCGATCAGACTGAAGTCGTTAAACAGTTTTTTGCGAATAATGGTAAAGCCCTCGCAGTCGGTGCGGTGATCGGTATTGCCGCGCTAGTGGGATGGCGATTTTGGGTGAATCATCAACAAAATAATGCTTTAGCATCTTCAGACCACTACCAGCAGCTTGTTTCGACGCTTAAGAGCGATAATCCGGCATCAATTCAAGCATTATCCAGCTTCGTCGATCACGAAAAAAATAGTTATGGTGCATTGGCATCGTTGACGTTAGCAAAAACGTATATCGATAAACATGACCTAGCCAATGCAGAAAAAACGTTAGCTCAGGGGCTTAATGATTCTTCAGACCCTAGCCTGCAAGCCGTTATCCGCTTACGACTCGCGCGCGTACAGTCTGAACTTAAGACACCCGATGCCGCATTAAAAACCCTTGATGGTGTGAAAGGGGATAACTGGGCAGGCATCGCTGCCGATATTCGTGGCGACGTTTTATTGAATAAAGGCGATAAGCAGGGCGCTGCAGCGGCCTGGCGTCAAGGAATGAAATCAGAGGTATCGCCTGCACTGAAGCAGATGATGCAAACTAAATTGAACAATTTTAGCTAAGCCAGTGAGAGAGCGCATGGAATTACGTAAATACCTGCTGCCGGCATTAATTTCGGCCACCCTATTAAGTGGTTGTTCGCTGTTCAGTGGTGAAGAGGACGTCGTAAAGATGGCGCCGCTTCCAAAAGTACAAAATCAATTTACCCCTTCTACGGCATGGAGTACTTCGGTCGGCGACGGTGTGGGTAATTTCTATTCCAATCTGCATCCAGCTTGGCAGGATGGTACTGTTTATGCGGCAGATCGCCACGGTACCGTCAAAGCGCTCGATGCGGCTAATGGCAAAGAAAAATGGCAGATTGATCTGTCTGAGAAACAAGGCTTCTTCTCCAGCAATCTCTCTGCCTTACTCTCCGGTGGGATTACTGTTGATGGGTCAACGCTCTACATTGGTAGCGAGCGCGGTGCGGTCTACGCCCTGAATACTGCCGATGGTAAGACGCTATGGAAAACCCAGGTGACTGGCGAAGCCATGTCGCGTCCTGTGGTCAGCGATGGCTTAGTCTTAGTGCATCAAAGTAACGGCATTCTCCAGGTGCTGGATCAGCAATCGGGTGCCATTAAATGGTCGGTGAACTTAGATATTCCTTCACTCTCCCTGCGTGGTGAGTCGGCACCTGCTGTGGCGTATGGTGGAGCGATTGTCGGCGGCGACAATGGTCGAGTCAGCGCGGTTATTCTTAACCAAGGCCAAATCATCTGGCAGCAGCGGATCTCTCAGCCTAGCGGCTCGACAGAGATCGACCGCCTGAATGATGTCGATACGACGCCTATCATCGTTAACAACGTGGTGTATGCCTTAGCCTACAACGGTAGCTTGACGGCGATGGATTTACGTTCTGGACAAGTGATCTGGAAACGTGATGTCGGTGGCGTGAAAAACATCATCGTGGAAGGTAACAATATTTACGTTGTCGACCAAGACGATCGGGTTATCGCGCTGAATACCGATGGCGGCGTGGCTATCTGGCGTCAAAGCGAGCTGCTACACCGTAATTTGACCTCGCCAGTCTTGTTTAACGGCTATTTAGTGGTCGGGGACAGCGAAGGCTACCTGCACTGGATCAACACGGCAGATGGACGCTTTGTCGCCCAGCAGAAAGTCGATAGTTCAGGCTTCCAGACCGACCCTGTTGTCGCGGGAACTAAACTCTTGATTCAAGCGAAAGGTGGCGAGGTTTACTCCATCTCGCGTTAAACATCCTCAGTAATTTCGCTTAGGTGTGTTATATTGCACGGCTCCTGGAACACGGGAGCCGTTTATTTTTTATGGTAAGCCACTTTTATTTGACTAAGAGTGATTGCGAATAAAAGTTGGGTTAGCAGATTTATTTTGTCATGAGGCTTTATTATGGTACCTGTGGTCGCGCTTGTTGGGCGCCCGAATGTTGGAAAGTCAACATTATTCAATCGGTTAACTCGCACACGTGATGCGCTGGTTGCGGACTTCCCTGGTCTGACACGCGATCGCAAGTATGGGAAAGCCGAAATAGAAGGTCGTGAATTCATCTGTATCGATACAGGTGGTATTGACGGTACTGAGGAAGGCGTTGAAACGCGAATGGCCGCACAATCGCTTCTAGCAATCGAAGAGGCTGATGTCGTCTTATTTATGGTCGACGCCCGCGCGGGTGTGATGCCAGCGGACGAGCAGATTGCACAGCATTTGCGTTCACGTGAAAAGGCGACCTTCCTCGTTGCGAATAAGACCGATGGTCTCGATGCCGATGCGGCAATCAGCGATTTCTGGTCTTTAGGCATGGGTGATATTCATGCTATCGCGGCATCCCATGGACGTGGGGTGACCTCGCTACTCGAAACCGCATTATTCCCGTGGATGGACAAGAAAGAAGAAGAAGTCCCACTCACCGAGGAAGAAGAGAATGCGGCTTACTGGGCTGAGCTGGAAGCGGAAGAGCTACAGCAGCTTGAGGAAGAGGAAGAGTTTGACCCGACGACCTTACCCATTAAATTGGCTATCGTCGGACGCCCTAACGTCGGGAAGTCAACACTGACTAACCGTATCTTAGGCGAAGACCGCGTCGTCGTGTATGACATGCCAGGTACCACGCGCGACAGTATCTATATTCCGATGGAACGTGATGAGCGTGAATACATCCTGATCGATACTGCGGGTGTCCGTAAGCGCGGAAAAATTAATGATGCAGTAGAGAAATTCTCGGTCATTAAAACGCTGCAAGCGATCGAAGATGCTAACGTAGTGATGTTGGTCATCGATGCTCGCGAAGGGATCTCTGACCAAGACTTGTCGTTACTTGGCTTTATCCTTAACAGCGGTCGCTCTCTAGTCATCGTTGTGAATAAGTGGGATGGCTTATCTCAGGAAGTCAGAGACGAAATCAAAGAATCCCTGGATTATCGTTTAGGCTTTATCGACTTTGCGCGCGTACACTTTATTTCTGCGTTACATGGTAGCGGTGTAGGTAACTTATTCGAGTCCATCACTGAAGCCTATGACAGCTCTACGAAGCGTGTAAATACCGCAATGTTGACGCGTATCATGCATATGGCGCAGGATGATCACCAGCCGCCACTAGTGCGTGGCCGTCGGGTGAAATTGAAGTTCGCCCACGCCGGAGGATATAACCCGCCGATCGTGGTGATCCACGGTAATCAGGTTAAAGACCTACCTGATTCCTATAAGCGTTATTTGATGAACTATTACCGTCGAACGCTAAACGTGATGGGAACGCCAATCCGTATCCAGTTTAAAGAGGGCGAGAACCCATTCGCTGGTAAGCGTAACCTGCTTACTCCGACGCAGCAGCGTAAACGTAAGCGTCTAATGGCGCATATGAAAAAGAATAAGCGTTAATTAATACGGTGATCTATTTATAAGGCCAGTCAGTACACACTGATTGGCCTTTTTGTTTGATAGTTTTGCGTCGTGCTACAGGCGCATAATCCCCGTAATAGTGATGAATTTGAGTATCATTAAAATTCCATAAGAACTCGGCTTTGTACCAATGCTAACAACCTCTACCCATACTTGAGCATTTATGAAAGGGGGATGTCATATTAATAATAGAGATATCGAGTGGATATCGTTACTATGGATTATCTTCTGTTAGTAAAGGTAGGATAACGCATTGATCATTTACCGCTTTCCTCGAAGCCGCTCGTTGAAGGTATTATGGACCTTAGAAGAACTCGGGGTCGCTTACGACTCCGTAAAAGTTGACCTACTCACAGCAAATAAAAATAGTGAATCACCTCACCCTTTTGGTAAAGTCCCCTATCTTGTTGACGGAGATATTTCCATCAGCGAAACGCTGGCAATCTGTATATTTATCTGTGAAAAATACAGTGGTGAATCGCTTTATCCCTCCGCCCTCCTAGAAAAATCACTCGTTAATACGTGGATCAGCTTCGCCATAACCGATCTCGAGTCGTGTGTATGGGGTTTACTTAAACAACTATTGTTTATACCGGAAGATAAACGAAATAGCGCCATAGTGAGCGAGCTACGAGATGAGGTTTATAAAGTTATTACTCAAATAAAGATCGATCCTCGCAAAAAATGGATAGCGTCGGATACTTTTTCATTAGCGGATATCTTTATGTCGCAAACACTTCAATGGGCCAAGTATTGTGGTATAGAGCTAGACGAGCCTATCAATACCTATTTAGAGAAGACCATCAATCGGCGCTCTTACCAAATAGCGAGTGAACGGAACGATGCTTAAAGAATTTATAGTTCAATACTCGGCATAAGCTGAATAATGGCAGAATTAATTTAGTAAGATACAGAGTAGATTTTGTTCATTAGGTATTACACAAAATAACGTTAATAGGAGGATACATGTCAGAGGTTGGTACCATTCACGTTGCGGCAGCACTAATACAAGATAGTGAAAAAAACGTGCTACTTGTCAGGAAGAAGGGCACTGACTATTTTATGCAGCCTGGAGGCAAGATAGAACCGACAGAATCCCCAGAAGACGCACTGATAAGAGAGCTTTTCGAGGAGTTAGGTATAGTCATCGATAAAGAACAATTAATGCCAATGGGATTATTCACAGACGTTGCAGCAAACGAACTTAACCATACCTTATTCGCTCATATGTTTACGATCAGGGACGTATCGTTACAGATCAGACCCGCAGCAGAGATAGCAGAAGCAATCTGGCTGAGTGCTGACCACGTTGCAGCTATCACTTTAGCGCCGTTGACGAAAAACCAAATCTTACCCTTGGCATGGAAGGAAGAGTACCAGGTTTAGCTACTCAGATAATATAAACTTAAAACCCTCTGAATATTATCAATCAAAATAGTTTTAGTCGGCGTGCTCATGAATTGATAATAGCGGGTGCTAGCAGCACTTTATTTATATCGCTGATTAAGCGTGCCAGTAGATAATAGTCTGCCTAAAGGTCGTTTCATCGAGTCGTTACGCTTACTCGAAAAGCTCCATTCCTTCATAAGGGTGATAGCGGCAAAGCTTGAGACGGCTGTCGATATCTCCGTCGTGAATTTCCAGTTTATGGCCGTCTGGATCTAAGAAGTAGAAGGACCGCCCTTCACTCCGGTTAACTTTCCATTCCACGGTACCCCTATCTTTTATTCGTTGAGTAAAATCATCGAAATTATCACCAGAGATAGTCAATGCATAATGGGTGTAGTCACTGTTAATCGATACTGTGTCTACAGAAAGGCAAAACCATAGCTCGCCCAAAAGGAGATAGGCTCCCTGACTCCATCGCGCTTTGAGCGTAAATCCGAGTGTATTTACATAGAAATCTATACTTTTAGATAAATCACCGACCGCAAGAGTGATGTGGTTCAAACCTGTTAGCATTATGAGTTCTCTAAAATGATGGCGAGGGTCACTCGACCTAACGCTGTCGAGTTAGGCCTAGTTTTAATCGAGCGTATCGGGCTTTTTACGAGTACGTTTTTTTGTCTTTTCGACATGCAACACTTCGCTTTCCGCCCAACCGTCCTCGAGCCGAGTACGGAGCTTATCTCCCGCTCGGAGATCTTTTGTCTGACGTATCACCTCGCCGTGTTGGCTTGTCGTAACGCTGTAGCCTCGAGCAAGGGTAGCGAGTGGACTGACAGCCTCAAGTTGAACGACAAGGTTACCGAAGCGCTGTTTACGTTGTTCGATCTGCTGCTGTAAGGCGGCCTGTAATCGGTAATGGTGTAAAGATAGCGATTGATGATGCTGGGCAATCTTTGCCGACGGGGCCTGACGGGTAAGGCGACGCGTTAGGCCTTCATAGCGCTGTACGGTACGAGATTGCAGGCGCTGTACGGCATTTTGTAGCCGCCGTTGTTGCTGTTGCAATTGGGATTGTTGGCGAACTAATCGCAATTGCGGGTGTTGTTGCGTAAGGCGATGCGTCAAGGCCGTTAAACGACGTTGCTGCCCAGTATGGTAATAGTCGAAAGCCATTTCTAGGCGCTGCTGTTGCGTCTGTAGCTGACGCGATAGCTCTTGTTGATTGCGACTTACCATCTCTGCAGCCGCTGAAGGTGTTGGCGCGCGCAAATCGGCGACAAAATCAGCAATCGTGACATCCGTTTCGTGGCCGACGGCGCTGACGATCGGTAACTGGCTATCCGCGATAGCGCGTGCGACGCTCTCTTCGTTAAAACACCACAAATCTTCCAGCGATCCGCCGCCACGTCCCACAATCAACACATCGCATTCTTTACGTCGGTTGGCGAGGGCGATGGCCTTAACGATGGCAGCAGTCGCGTCGCGGCCTTGCACAGCGGTCGGGTAAATAACTACCGGGAGCGCAGGATCGCGTCGGCGTAAGACGTGAAGAATATCATGCAGTGCGGCACCAGATGGAGAAGTTATCACCCCCACGCGTGTCGCCGGAGTAGGCAGAGGGCGCTTACGCCCCTGAGCAAAGAGTCCTTCGCTGTCTAGCTTGAGTTTCAAGGCTTGGAATTGTTGCTGTAGCAACCCTTCGCCCGCCGGATGCATCGACTCGACGACTAATTGGTAGTCGCCGCGCGGATCGTAAAGGGTCACTGAGGCGCGAACGAGGATTTGCATACCATTCTGTGGCTGGAAAGTGACGCGCTGATTGTTACCACGAAACATCGCGCAGCGTACCTGGGCGGCATCATCTTTCAGCGTAAAGTACCAATGCCCAGAAGCGGGACGACTAAAGTTCGAAATTTCGGCGCTAAGCCAGACGCGACCCAGCTGCTTCTCCAAAAGCTGTCGAACGCTACCGTTTAGCTGGGCGACGGAATAAATTGTGCTGTTTTCTGCTGGTAACATGTGATCAAGATCAAACTTTAAATCAGAGGGTTAAGCGTTGATACTAACCTTCTCCTTATAACTATCAAGTTTTTTCGATAAATAAAGCTGGAGCGAAGGGCAATGCGCCTGTATAATGCATCGGCAATATTTTATCCGTTCTCACACACCTTAGGTTGGGATATTGCCATGCTACGAATTGCCAAAGAAGCCCTCACGTTCGACGATGTTTTACTGGTTCCTGCCTACTCTACAGTGCTGCCTAATACGGCTACATTGACTACCCAACTGACGAAAAACATTCGCCTAAATATCCCTATGCTGTCTGCGGCGATGGATACCGTGACCGAAGCCCGTTTAGCCATCGCGCTGGCTCAAGAAGGCGGTTTAGGCTTTATTCACAAAAACATGACCATTGAGCGCCAAGCGGATGAAGTGCGTAAGGTTAAAAAATACGAAAGTGGCATCGTCACCGACCCACAAAGCGTATTACCTACCACTACCCTGCGTGAAGTGAAAGAGTTGACTGAAATTAATGGTTTTGCGGGTTATCCGGTTGTGAACGAGCAACACGAGCTGGTCGGTATTATTACTGGCCGTGATGTACGCTTCGTGACTGATCTCAACCAAGCCGTCAGCACCTTCATGACGCCGAAAGAGCGTCTAGTGACGGTGAAAGAGGGTGATGCACGGGAAATCGTTCTGCAAAAAATGCACGAGCACCGTGTTGAAAAAGCATTGGTCGTTGATGAGGCATTCCATCTACGTGGCATGATCACCGTTAAGGACTTCCAGAAAGCGGAACGTAAGCCTAACGCCTGTAAAGACTCACAAGGTCGTTTACGCGTCGGCGCGGCAGTTGGCGCTGGAGCTGGCAACGAAGAGCGTGTTGATGCTCTCGTCGCAGCAGGCGTTGATGTCTTACTGATCGACTCGTCGCACGGTCACTCAGAAGGCGTCTTACAACGTATTCGTGAAACGCGTGCTAAATACCCTGACTTAGAAATTATCGGTGGTAACGTCGCGACTGCAGCGGGCGCAAAAGCCTTGGCTGACGCAGGTGTGAGCGCGGTTAAAGTAGGGATTGGTCCTGGCTCTATCTGTACCACTCGTATTGTTACTGGCGTCGGTGTCCCACAAATCACCGCAGTGTCAGATGCCGTCGCAGCATTGGAAGGAACGGGTATTCCAGTCGTCGCCGATGGCGGGATCCGTTTCTCGGGGGATATTGCTAAGGCGATCGCCGCGGGAGCAGCTGCCGTGATGGTAGGTTCAATGTTAGCGGGTACTGACGAATCGCCTGGCGAAATCGAACTGTTCCAGGGTCGTTCTTACAAATCCTACCGTGGCATGGGCTCTCTAGGCGCGATGTCTAAAGGCTCTTCTGACCGTTACTTCCAGACGGATAACGCTGCAGACAAATTAGTGCCTGAAGGCATCGAAGGTCGTGTCGCGTACAAAGGTCACTTAAAAGAGATTATCCATCAGCAGATGGGTGGCTTACGCTCATGCATGGGCTTAACTGGCTGCGCGACCATTGATGATTTACGGACCAAAGCAGAATTTGTCCGCATCAGTGGTGCAGGTATCTCGGAAAGTCACGTCCACGATGTTACCATTACCAAAGAAGCACCAAATTATCGTATGGGGTCATAATCCCGACTGATTTTGCGCCCGGCGATTGCCGGGCGCGTCATTTCATAACGCTATCGCCTGGAAAATTTTAATGACGACAGAAAATATTCATAAACACCGTATTCTGATCCTCGACTTTGGCTCCCAGTATACGCAGCTGGTCGCACGTCGCGTGCGTGAGCTGGGCGTGTACTGTGAATTATGGGCTTGGGATGTGACCGAAGCACAGATCCGCGAATTTAACCCGAGCGGTATTATTTTATCGGGTGGTCCGGAGAGTACGACGGAAAACAATAGCCCACGCGCACCAGAATATGTGTTTACTGCCGGAGTTCCAGTTCTCGGTGTCTGCTATGGTATGCAAACCATGGCGATGCAACTGGGTGGCCAAGTTCAAGGTTCCAACGAGCGCGAATTCGGTTATGCGCAAGTCGAAGTCGTGGCCGACAGTGCATTAGTCCGTGATATCAAAGATAGCCTCACCGAGCAGGGCGCGCCTATCTTAGACGTGTGGATGAGCCATGGTGACAAAGTCACCGCCATCCCAGCTGACTTCACCACCGTGGCAAGCACCGCAACCTGCCCGTTTGCGATTATGGCGAACGAAGAGAAGCGTTTCTACGGCGTACAGTTCCACCCTGAAGTGACCCACACTCGCCAAGGCCAGCAACTGCTTGAGCGTTTTGTACGCGATATCTGCCAATGTGAGGCGTTATGGACGCCTGCTAAGATTATCGACGATGCCGTCGAGCGTCTGCGTGTACAGGTCGGTAACGATAAAGTGATCCTCGGCCTATCCGGCGGAGTCGACTCTTCAGTCACCGCGCTACTCCTTCATCGCGCCATTGGCGATCGCTTAACCTGCGTCTTCGTCGATAACGGGCTGCTGCGTCTAAACGAAGCAGAACAAGTGATGGAGATGTTTGGCGATCGTTTCGGCCTGAATATCATCCATGTTGAAGCGGAAAAACGTTTCCTCGACGCATTGGCGGGAATTGACGAACCCGAAGCGAAGCGTAAAACCATTGGTCGCGTATTCGTCGAAGTGTTCGATGAAGAAGCGCTGAAACTGCAAGACGTGAAGTGGTTAGCGCAAGGGACTATCTACCCAGACGTTATCGAATCTGCCGCATCAGCGACCGGTAAAGCGCACGTGATTAAATCACACCATAACGTAGGTGGCTTACCGAAAGAGATGAAGATGGGCCTAGTTGAGCCGCTTAAAGAGCTGTTCAAAGATGAAGTCCGTAAAATCGGTCTAGAATTAGGCCTGCCGTTCGACATGCTCTATCGCCACCCGTTCCCAGGTCCAGGCCTTGGTGTACGTGTACTGGGTGAAGTGAAGAAAGAGTATTGCGATCTGCTCCGTCGTGCCGATGCCATCTTTATCGAAGAGCTACATAAAGCCAAACTGTACGATAAAGTCAGCCAAGCCTTCACCGTATTCTTACCGGTGCGCTCAGTTGGGGTAATGGGCGATGGCCGTAAATACGATTGGGTTGTCTCGCTGCGTGCCGTAGAAACCATCGACTTTATGACCGCGCATTGGGCACACCTGCCTTATGAGTTCTTAGGCCGTGTTTCTAACCGTATCATCAACGAAGTTAACGGTATTTCCCGTGTCGTTTATGATATCAGCGGTAAGCCGCCTGCGACGATCGAGTGGGAATGATTTAACGTCTAGCAACCGCTAGCACCACTAAGCAGTAAAACACTCTAAGCCCGCGTCATTGCGGGCTTTTTTGTTTTTGTGTCTTACCCTTTAGGCAGCGATTAGCAATACCTCTCTTTAGCCGAAAAACACTCGATGATGCGAGCCCAGCACCATCAAATTCACGCGATTCGATATCAGACTAGGAGAAGCATCGTTTGCCTGAGCTACAGGTTTAGAGAATGAAAGATCCACAGACAATGTCTAAATCCATAGGTCATCTATACTTAGATGATCTATCTCTTTAATCATTACTATTAATTTTATGACGGGTGAAGGTTGATTTATCAGGCTACCTCGAGGCTAGCTAGGAAATTAAACAAGGGAGAGTAAAGCGAATGGCTCTTACTGTAACGGTACAAGCCGAACTCGTTGTCGGGAAGCCACAGGTGATAAAGAGCTTAGCTCCTGCAGGTACGTTTGCGGCCATGTTCGAAGACGATGGCAACACAGGGTATTTCTACGCCCTCGATGAATCTATCGACGGAAATCCGATAGTGGATGCCGTACATATCTACAACGCTGAAGATATTTCTGACGGCCATATTCCTTCCAACGTTCAAATTGGCTGGTCAGAAGACAGCCAAAAGTGCGTACTGCTCATTAACGGTTACCCGCACGGAGTGTTCGATTTTGTAGAAAAAAATGGCTACTGCAGAAGTGGTTTTCCGCCGCCAACAAACCATGAGTGGTCGCTCTCTGGCCATGAGTGGAGCGATTCTGTGGATGACTTTTTCCGTTGATATTCGGCAAGATGAGTGTTTATCGTCATGATTCTATCAATGCCTCCCATATCAACGAACAGCCATTTAGAGATGTAAACAATCGTTACTTTGACCTACTCATAGGGTAAGCGAAGCGATAATTTAGATTATCCCTCGTCATGTTAAGCCCAGACTCTTTAACTAAATTATAGTGAGTATAGTCACTATTAAGAATGGCCCTTGATTTCGAAGTGGGCTCCTCACAACTATAAGGAATAATCATGACAGACAATCAAAGTAAAGCCCCACAAGTCGATCACGCTGAGCGTAATGCTTTTTTCCCATCGTCATATTCACTTTCCCAGTTTACATCCTCGGTGTCTGACCTTAATGATGCCGAATACGTGAATAAGTACCAAGGTAAAGCAAAGATACTCGTCATTGCCGCCGATGAGCGCTACTTAACGACCGATAACGGGAAATTGTTTTCGACGGGTAATCATCCTGTCGAGACACTGTTACCGATGTATCATCTCCATGCCGCTGGATTTGATTTCGATATCGCGACGTCTTCGGGAAGGATGACTAAATTTGAATACTGGGCGATGCCAAATGATGATGAAAAGGTCATCCCATTCTTTGAGAAATATAAAGAAAAATTCCTCAATCCATTAGCGCTTCCTGATGTTGTCGAACAGCTGTCAGAGCATGATTATGCTGCCGTTTTTATCCCGGGAGGTCATGGTGCGTTAATTGGTTTACCAGACGACCATAACGTCGCTAAAATCTTACGTTGGGCGATTGAGAAAGATAAATTTATTCTGTCAATTTGCCACGGCCCAGCGGCTTTCCTATCTCTGCGTGATGGCGACAATCCATTGAAAGGCTATTCAATCTGTGCTTTCCCAGACAGCGCCGACAAACAAACACCAGATATCGGCTATATGCCCGGTGGATTAACGTGGTTCTTCGGTGAGCAGTTAACAGATATGGGGCTGACCTTAGTTAATAAGGATATTACAGGAAAAGTTTACGCTGACCGAAAAGTAATCACTGGCGATAGCCCCTTTGCTGCTAACGAATTAGGTAAAGTCGCGGCGAATACGTTACTTGAATTTTTCAATAAAGGATAAGGTATGAGATTCGTTGAGATCACTCAGCCTGGTGGACCCGAAGTCCTTAAGATTGCCGAGGGTGAACGTCCTGCCATTGAAAAGCATGAAGTCTTGATAAAGGTGCATGCTGCGGGCGTTAATCGACCCGATATTTTACAACGTCAGGGTAAATACCCGATGCCTAAGGGGTTAACCCCCATCCCTGGCTTAGAAGTATCAGGCACCATCGAAGCGATCGGCGAAGAGGTGACAACCTACAAATTGGGGGATGCCGTCTGTGCACTGACTAATGGTGGCGGTTATGCAGAGTTTTGTGCCGTTCCTGCAGCACAGACTTTGCCGATTCCTAAGGGGATAAGTTTCGAAGAAGCGGCGGCGATACCGGAAACATTCTTTACTGTCTGGGCGAATTTATTTCAGATTGGCAAGGCACGCTCTCAAGAGAGCGTCCTAATTCATGGTGGAGCCAGCGGCATTGTTACCACCGCCATGGCTTTATGTAAAGAATTTGGCCTGAATGTTTTCGCCACCGTCGGAGGCGACAAAAAAATTGAGGAATTAAAACACTCGGCAACTCTCATCAACTATAAGAAAGATGACTTCGAAGAAAAAGTGAAAGCGCTTACTCAGGACCAAGGCGTTGATATTATCTTAGATATCGTCGGTGCATCCTATTTCAATAAGAACATGAATCTACTGAAAAAAGATGGCAGGTTGGTGATTATTGGCTTTATGGGGGGGAACCTAGTCGATAATTTTGATATCACAAACATGATGGTCAAACGTATTACGATCACGGGCTCAACCATGCGTGGCCGAAATCTAGAGGAAAAAAGAGCGATCGCTGAGCAGTTAAAAGAAAAAGTCTGGCCAGCCTTGGAGAAGGGGCGTTGTAAACCCATTATTTATGCCACCTATCCTCTGGAAGAGATCGCTAAAGCACATGAGTGCTTGGATACAGGAACTCATATCGGTAAAGTCGTTATTACGATGTAATCATTGGTATCACTCATCCCGTACCATGCGGAATGAGTGATAGATTGAACAGAGCTCTATCTTGGACAATGCTTACGACAATAATGTCTTGTTTTCCGAAATCAACGTCTCTAAAAAATTAACAACGGCTCTCACTCTGCGCGAATGTGCGAGATCAGAATGAATAGCCAACCAAATCGGCTGGTCACAATCGACATCCTCTTGCATACAGACCAATTTTTTTAATATAGAGGAACAGTCATCTATCGACTGCTCCCTCAAACTACAATCGATGCAATGACGCGCTACCGACCAATTAAATCTTATTCCGTCAGGTTCGAACGTTATAAAGGCAGGAATGTTTCGTGCAAATGTCGCCACTGTAATCTGTCTTGTTCATGGGTCAAGACCAAGGTGGAATAGCGTAAGGTACTGGGCTTGTCTGGGAAGTCTTGCCGTTCTTTATAGGCGATAATCGTATTTTTTTCGTCTTCAGCGATCAGGATAAAGTCGAAAAGCGAGATCGTAAGCCCAGGGCGCGTGCCTTGTTGCTGTTCGAAAAAGTCGACGAGTCGTTGATGGTCAAATATCGCCCCACTGGGCGCTACCATGGTAAACGCAGGGTTGAATCGAGCGAGTAATTGTAAGCGTTTATCGCCGCTAGCGTCGTGTTCACCAAGAACATCACTGATGAGCTGGTGGGCATCAATCACTTCTTGGAAATAACGATTCATTATATCCTCTGTCGTCGTCAGGATAGTTAAAAGGGTAGTGGGCTTTCAAGTGCCATGGCCGTGCTAGAGAGGGGATGCTGGAAGCGTATCGCGCTGGCGTGAAGCATCAGGCGTAGGGGCGGTGCTGAGTCTAGATAATCACGGCCACCATACAGGTCACAGCCCAAAATGGGATAGCCCAAATATTGGCAGTGGATCCGTAATTGATGTGTGCGGCCCGTTAGCGGCGACAGTTTCACTTGTGTGATCGGCAGTGTTTGGCCGGTACTCAACGGATACTCAATACGTTGCTCCACCTCATAACCAGATTGCGCCGCTTTACCTGTCGTTGCATCGATTCGCATTAGGGGGAAGTGCTGCGGATCTTTTGCAATAGGTGCGTCAATGATCCCGCTATTACTCGGAAGATGGCCGCAAAGAAGGGCATGATAAGTCTTGTCGACAGAACGTTCACTGAATTGCTGACTAAGGGCAGCAGTACTGGCTTTATTCAACCCAACGAGCATCAGACCGGAGGTACCAAAATCGAGTCGATGCACCAGCGTACACCCCGGAAACTGCTGAAGCAGACGGTAATGAACCGAATCCCAATTAAGCGGGTTTTTACCAGAAAGGCTCAATAATCCGCTAGGCTTATTAATGACAAGTAGTGCCTCATCCTGATAGAGGATCTCGATTGCGGCCTCGCAGGGTGGGGCGATAAAAGTATCGATAATACTCGCCATGATGGTCTCAGCGGTGACAGATTAAGGTTAGAAGGATAAGTGATTTTGCTCTTGAGGTGAAGCCTCATCGCATTATGTCGAGGCGCTTAACTGTTTATCTCTCCACTCTTTTACTGAATTAGGCTGACGAAGTTAATGTAATTTACATCTAATTATTTGAATAAGATTGGCGATTTTTTTCGATATTCAATCCAAAAGACGGTGAGTATTATAGCGGCTATCGCAACAGGGTCTTATTCAAAACCAGTAAAACTACGGAACAGAATCATGAAATCAATCAAAAAAATTGTCGCCATTTTTGCTTTAACTCTCGCCTCATTCGGAGCTTCTGCGCAAAGTGTTACCGCATGTGCCTCTACGATCGACGAAGCCGAAGGTATCGTCGCCGCACAAGCCAAGCAAGCAGGTGCCTCTTACAAAATTACTGAAGCACATTTCAACAATGGCGTGCATATGACCGCTAAACTGCTCCCTAAGCAGTAGGTGAGATCTAGGATAGGCACTGCCAGCAAACCTATCACCCTTCATCTATACTCATTATTTGTACGGATGATTCAGGAGGTACTATGGCTGGAGGATGGGCGGAAGATGGCGCAGTTCAAAAGCAGATTGATGATACCGTCGACGACGCCATCGCGCAGGCGAGGAGTCAGCTCCACCACGGTGAAAGCGCGGAATTTTGCGAGGCCTGTGGTGAGCCTATACCGCTCGCTCGCCGTCAAGCATTACCAGGAGTGATCTATTGTATTAACTGCCAAGACACGCAGGATAAGAAAATGTCTGCGGCGAGCGGTATCAACCGCCGCGGGAGTAAAGATAGTCAATTGCGCTAAGGGATGATATGCCGTTGAGGGAGAACTTTGATATAAACTTCACCCGAATAGATAAGATTAATATAAATAGTTTGGAAGTCTGCTATGGTTCATCGCTCAATAGGCGTTGTATAAGGATAAAGAGGTATTTAATTGAAGTTAATCATTATTCCTTCCGCTTAATTTTAAGCAAGTGAGAAGCGATTCCCCATCTTAGAGCGATACATTCCCCATTAACTAGATCAAATAAGGTGTAGCTTGCATTGGGTTGTGTATATTCAGGGAAATTATTAAGAGTCCTTTCTTTCAATAACGTAACAATTCCTTGAATAATACGACCATGAGACACTACGCAGATAGTTTCGTGGGGTGAAGTTTTTTCCAGATTATATATAAAGTGAACAATGCGCTGTGAAGACTCCGCCAGTGACTCTCCGCCCACAGGTCGAAACTCGGGATTGAGCTTAAATAGATCATTAGCTTCTTTTGGATAATGCTTCATCACTAGGTCTAATGACATCCCCTCAAACTGACCAAATGATTGTTCCTTAAGCGCAGGCTCAATTATCAATGGACAGAGAAAGTGGTCAGATAGACTCCGCCCCATATGTAAGGTACGGTTAAGTGGAGAAGTATACACACATTCCACTTGATAATTATGGATAATTAGCGCCGCTAGTAAGGCTGAAGTTTCGCGCAAACCTTTAGGTGTTAGCGAACTATAGCTGTGTCCCTGAATAATTCTTTTCACATTCCAGTCAGTTTCGGCATGTCGAACTAATATTACTTTCATCGTCTTAAAGTTATTCTCCTTGCAAGGAAAAACCTTGTATTTCTACATCATTTTTTCCTTGTTCGGTTATTCTCGCTTCAAGGACCAATACATCAGTTAAGGCTAAAAATAGATGATACGTTGAAACGTAATCTACTAAGTTGCAATCGTTGTAGTGTGTGATGGAGATTTGAGTCAATCAAAGACTAACGCACACTTAAAAGTAAAAATTGAAACCTTGCAACCAAGCGGGTTCTAAGCTAAGTGGTAGGAAGTTATATCCTAAACTGTATTTCTAGTTCTAAGATTGAACATTGCTATGTCGGATCTTCAGCACTAAATTACTTCTCACATAATTGGCTAACCTTAGCATCAACAATTTAGGATTATTTGATTTATATGATAATTCTCTAGAGATATTTAAGGAAATTTATCAGCATCTTTAACCAAAGAAGCCTCTCTCCCCCAATAACTAGCAACGATAAGAAAAACATATGCCATCTAACTGTTTGTTTTTAAATAATTTTAAATTATTTTTCTAGAACTGTGATCTAAAACATTATAAATATAATCCTTTATGTTTTATAAATGAGTTCACTTTTTTGAATGTATTGTGCCAGCGAGAGACTCTACAATGGAAAAATCAACACAATCCCCCGTACAAGATGCACCGCAAGCTGGTAAAGAGCAATTCCAACGCTCAATTGGGCTTATCTCCAACTTCTCGTTAGGCTTTACCTATCTTTCACCGCTGACCGCCGTCTATTCACTATTCGCCTTGGCTATTACCCTCGCGGGGCCTCCGGCGATCTGGTGGATCGTCATCGCAGCGGTAGGGCAACTGTTAGTGGCGTTAGTCTTTGGCGAAATCGCCTCACAATACCCCATCACGGGAGGGTTATACCCTTGGGCAAGGCGCTTATGGGGAAGAAAATATGCGTGGATTGCGGCTTGGATCTATTTATGGGCTTTGGTGGTGACCATTACCTCGATTGCGGAATATACCGCTACGTTTGTGGCCAGCCTTGCTGCATTTAGCCCTACACCGCTTCATCTCCTGATGACTTCAGTGGTCTTGCTAGCGGTGATGATGGGAGTAAACCTATCAGGGACTAAAAACCTCGCTCGTGTCGCAAGAATTGGCTTTTGGTGTGAGATTGTCAGTGTGATTGCATTAGGGATCTATCTGTTAATATTTCACCGTTCACAACCCTTCTCCGTTATCTTCGATTCAATGGGGATCTTATCGAGTAGCGGTAGTTATGTCGGGGCCTTTATGGCCGCCTCGCTGATGGGGCTGTTTATGTTCTTCGGTTTCGAGGCCTGCGGCAACGTCGCGGAAGAAGTGCAAGACGCCAGTCGTAAAATTCCTGTAGCGATGATCCTAAGTATTGTCTTCGGGGCAATCTCGGCGATTATCTCGGTATTAGGGTATCTGCTTTCCTCACCTAATCTACGCAATATTGTCAGCGGTAAGGTCAGTGATCCCATTCCAGCGATTCTCAACGAGGCCTTGGGGCCCATTGGGGCGAAAGTGTTTATCGTGATTGCGATTATCGCCATGCTCTCTTGCATACTCTCGTTACAAGCTGCACTAAGCCGCCTCATTTTTTCCTTTTCTCGCGATCAGATGTTACCAGGCAGCCGTTGGATGGCGAAAATATCCACTCATGATGTGCCCGATAACGCGATGATTATCAGTTGTCTACTCCCGGTGATCTTCTGTGTCTGGGTCTATTTCCAACCGGATAACTTAGCGCGTATTACCGCGTTTGCGGTCATCGGCATCTATCTCTCTTTCCAGATGGTTGTCTTCGCCGCGTTACGTCAACGTTTAAAAGGCTGGAAGCCTGGAGGAGAATGGCATATCGGCGGGAGTGGATTAATAGTGAACGTCATCGCATTGGCCTATGGCGTGGTGGGGATCTACCTACTCGCCCAACCTGCGGAGAGTCCTAACTTCATCGATAAATGGACAGTGCTGATTGGCTTGGCGATCGTGGTTGGTGTTGGATTACTCTACATGCTGATTCGCCGTCCTTACGGGAAATCTAGCGCACCAGAAAACGATGCGCTAGAGCATGCTAATGCGCTGAGAGAACTACGCCGTCAAACGGAATCATAGCGGTAAGTACAGGGAAAAAAGAGCATGCTGGTGGCTGAGCCTCAGCGTGCTACTCCCTAGGATATCCCCGACACGGTAGCCGGTTAGCGTCGAAAAAATAATACGACCGAAGCTATTGGTCACTACTAGCTTAGTCCTTGGCGAAGAAAGGGCGTTGACGATCTCCTCTTCGATACGACTGACCAAAATATCGATGGCGGCAACCCCATAGAAGCACTCTTCGATAAAAATCGGTGCTGCAGAGGTCATGGTGTAAGACGTATTGCAGATGTAATCGACATAGGGGCCGTGAAAATAGTGGTCCTTCGAAGATTTAGTCTTAAGGAACCATTCGAAGGTGCGAAAGTCGAGATGTTGATGGGTCAGCGGCGTTAATTCCAGTGTAGTGCCATCGGCGGCTTCTTTATACATCCAGAATAGGGACCAAGTTGCCTGCGGATTTAATGGACTATCGGCGTGATAGGCAAAGCCCGCCCCAGAAGCGAAGCGATTGGTAGAGAGCGCGTCGCGGATGAGGGATTTGATGGGTGGAGTAGGGAAGGCGTGAACCGGTAGCGCCGTGGGCAGGACCGCGGTGACGAGAGGTGTCAATAGCTGCGTGAGTTGCAGAGCGAGTTGCTGGCTTGAGCGTGAACATTGATCGAACAGTTGTTCGAGTGAGTCAATAACGGCGTGTAACGAGGCAGTCGATTTCACTTAAGAGAGTCTCCCTGATGTGGGGATATTGAGATTGCGCTTACAGTCAAGAAGCTGTTCAGCGATAAACATAATAAGATCACTGACAGCTTGGGTAGCCGCTTCGCTACGGTGTTGAGACAAAGCTTCCATCAGTTCTTGATAACGTTGCACGCATTGCCGATGTAATGCGTCATCACCATAGAGTAGCGCCACGAACGGTGCCCATTCGGATTGCAGCAATAATTCGCTATTGGCTAAGCGAGCCGATTGGGAGCTTGCAGAGAGAAAGAGTAAGCAGCGCATATCGGCTTGAGCGCGCGATTCAGCGCTATCTGCCTGCTGAAAAGCGTCGATTAATGCGAAGAAGGTGAGCTGTTCACTCTCGCTCATTCGTTTAGTAGCGAGGCGTGCACTGTGTGTCAGTACGGCACAATGCATCTCACCAAGATCGAGCAAGTAATCACTACTGAGTTGACGGAGCGGATGATAGTTATGGGGTCGATTTTCAAGGTTCGCACAGACAAAACTGCCACCGTGGCGTCCACGACTGGTGTAAATCAGCTCCTTGGCGCGCAGTGTATTCAAGGCCTCGCGTACCGTGATATGCGAAACCCCCAGCATCTTGGCCAGCTCTGCTTCGTTGGGCAGCTGTTCATGGGCCTGCAACAGCCCAGTCATGATGGCATTGGCGAGGCGGGTCACAATCTGTTCCGCTCGGCTTGCCTGTCCGATTGGCGCGAATATTATCGCATGCGTCATCATCGTTATGCTTTTACCGGTTGTCCACGAGGAAAACAGTCTTAACACAGCAAGGGTATTTTTCAAAGCGCTGCGCCACGCCTTAGAGCGAGAATCCCCGGCGAGTGCATTTTTCTTAGGTTTGTAGTGAACTTATCGAGGATAAAACGATGCAACGACTGAAACATTTTATTGATGGCCAATACGTTGATGCGGCATCAACGGCCTATTTTGACTTGATTAGTCCGGTGGATGGTAGCTGCTATGCCCAGAGCCCAAAAGGAGAGGCCGCCGAGGTGACGCTGGCGTATCAGGCGGCGGCCCGCGCCTTCAAGCAATGGCGACGCTCCACGCCCTCCGAGAGACAAAAAGCCTTACTTCAGCTAGCTGAGGCGGTTGAGGCTAACACGCAACGCCTCGTCGACCTGCAATGCCGAGAAACTGGACAGTTAAAACACTTTATAGAGAAAGAAGAGGTCGCGGCCTCTTGTGATGCTTTGCGGTTCTTTGCCGGAGCAGCCCGGCATTTAGAGGGACGAGCCAGCTATGAATATTTAGACGGCTTTACCTCAAGCATTCGCCGCGAGCCTCTTGGCATAGTTGGGCAAGTCACGCCATGGAACTATCCTTTTATGATGGCGATTTGGAAAATCGCGCCTGCCTTAGCCGCAGGGAATACGGTGGTACTTAAGCCCAGTGATACTACGCCGATGAGCACCCTATTACTGGCCGAGCTGGCGGCAGAGTTTTTCCCAAAAGGTGCCGTTAATGTGATCTTAGGGCAGGCGGAAACCGGATCGCTGGTAGTGTCCAATCCTAACGCATCACTGGTTTCCATTACCGGATCGGTGCGTGCCGGTGTACAGGTCGCCACTTCGGCGGCTGCGAATCTGACTAAGTCCCATTTAGAGTTAGGCGGTAAAGCGCCGGCCATCGTTTTTGCCGATGCGAATATCGAGAAGGCGATTGACGGTATTACGACCGCGGGCTTCTTCAATGCGGGCCAAGACTGTACCGCCGCGACGCGTATTTTAGTCGAGGCCTCAATTTATCCGGCTTTCTTACAGCAGCTAGTCGCTAAAACTGAGCACATCCGTTTCGGCAAGCCTGATGATAGCGACGCTTTATTCGGGGCGCTCAACAGTGCGAATCAGCTGGCGCAAGTCGAAGGCTTTATACAACGGTTACCGGCCCATGCCAAAGTGGAAATCGGCGGTAGTGCGGCGCAAGGGGCTGGGTTTTATTTCCCAGCGACCATCATTTCAGGACTAAAGCAGGAAGATGAGGCGATTCAACAGGAAGTATTTGGTCCGGTGATGACGATACAATCCTTCGACAATGAGGCTGATGCCCTCAGCAAAGCCAATGACGTCGACTATGGGCTCGCCGCTAGTGTATGGACCGGCTCGGTGGCGAAGGCCCATCGACTCACGCGCGATCTCGACTTTGGCACCGTTTGGGTTAACAACCATATTCCGCTCTGTGCAGAAATGCCTCACGGCGGCTTTAAGAAGTCAGGTTACGGTAAAGATCTCTCGGCCTATGCGCTGGAGGAATATACCCGAGTGAAACATGTGATGATCGATCTTGAGCAAGACTAAGCGAGGTGATAATGCGTAAATTCGGTGCCTACACTCTTTTCACACTCTGCCTGACGAGCGGACTAAGCTATGCAGAAACGACGCCGCTAACGGTCGTCACGCAGTATATGCAGGCGTGGAACCAGCACGACAGTAACAAGGCAGGGACTTATTTCGCGGACAAAGTCAGTTATTACGATGCCTCGGTCGGTGAGCCCGTCGTCGGTAAGCAACAGGCCACACAACAGGTCGTTAAAACCTTCGTCGATGCAGTACCTGATTTACGCTGGGTGATGACCAGTAAACCGGTCTATAACGGCGACACGATTGCGTTCCAATGGCGTTTTACCTGAACTAACGATGGTGCTTGGGCCGGTACTCCGGCTACGCATAAAAAAATCAGCTTTGATGGGGTGAGTTTTATCAAGGTGTCAAAAGGTAAGATTACTTACCAGGGCGATTATTATGATTCGAAAAAATTATCGGATCAGTTGAGATAGTTGTTTAAACCAACCCTGGCTCGGTCAGCTCATCGCACCAGGGTTAATTCAGTTCTAATTCGCTAAGCATTTTAGCTATCTCATTCATCGCTGAATCGGGTAGCGGCTGAATAGGGCGAGGCAGGCAATCCCTCTCAGTAAGCCGCAGTCGTTGAGAAAAAACGCTTTAGCCTATGGTCATCTAATTCGCCAGTTATCGTTCCATTCTGGCGGCTAACTCTTCATAAATTGAATCTCTACGATCGACGGCCACGACAGTGACTTTTACGATATATGTGCCGCCTGACTCATCATGCACGGTGTAAGCTAAGCGATAGCCGTCAGTTCTAAGCTTAATCTTGTAGCAGTTATGCTGTAATGAGAGCCTATTTTTCGGCATTGTGAGCAATTCATACGAGTTCAGACGTTTTTCAAGGAGCTTCTTAAACTTCGTTTTAATTGCCGGGGAAAGGGCTTGCCATTCCGAAAGGGCCTGTTTTTTAAAGACTAGCTTAGCTTTAAAAGCTGGACTCATTATAGGTCATCCAGACTGATCTCAACTTCTTCGTCGTCTGCTCGAGACAAGGCTTTTTGCAGTAAAAGTTGGTCGCCCACTTGATCGATTAATATTTCGAATAGGGCAGGGGGTACACAATAGAATGCGGCCTTATTGTGACTTAGCACAGCCAGTGGCTCACCCTTAGACTCAGACATAGCCGCCGATGGATTCTTTTTAAACTCGCTAATCGATGATGTGCGATTGGCTAGGATAGATTTGGTTAGCATAGTAAATACTCCACAGAGCTAAAATATGGTCTAATTTTAGCTCTTATAGGAACGTTGTCCAGACAAAGATGAGGGTTCTGTGAGGTACTTTTAGGTTTAAAGTGTTTCGACAAGCGTAGTAAAGCCACTAGTCGACTTATCGTCGATGATAATTTGTGAGGTTGTCTCTATCAGCCTACCGGTATTCTTACTTATCGCTTAACGGCTATTGCTCGGTAAATACCGATGTGACTTCTTACCTATTCCTTCAGTCCATCGAGTTGGACTTCTACCTTGATACCTTCTGCTCATTACTAATTGCTATTGTTGCTTGTTTTAGTTGCTACAAAAATATAAAGGCCCACATTCATCTTCGTTAGTTGTAGAGGCTGATTTTTTATCTGGAGAAGCAATGAGAGACAAAGCTATAAACTTCATTGTAGAAATTATTCTTTTCACTTTTGCGCGTGGTTAGTAGATAAAGATGTATCCTCGCCGTGTTACGAAGAAAGAGCTTAAAGCGCTGACGAGTGTTTACCAACTCTCAGTCCTCAATGCAGCCTCAGTAGGTTGACCTTATTACCTAACCGATAGGGGTAATCAAACCGTCATTACCCTCTTAACGCTGTCTTGATGCTAGGCGTTTAGCTCATGGCTGCATGCGTCTTAACCGCTTTTCGCCCATTCCACTCGTCGCGCGTAATCTCCCATAATGTCGAGGGGATATCGCCGATATGGTATTCGCCGATCTCTTCACGGATCATTCGCATACCGCTCTCCTGTGAAATCTTAAGTGAGCGATGGTTCTCTTTCGCTTTTGGCGCGCGCAGAACGGGTTGCCTTAATTGATTAAACCAAAAGTCTGTCACCGCGTGGCAGGCTTCACGAATATAACCTTGGCCTTGCCATTCTGGCACTAACCAAAATCCGCGGTTGTTATCCACTTCTAAGGCGAGGCGGATCAGACCGATAAATTGCTCAGGCGAAGAGAGAGGGCGCAGCGTCCATACCCACTCCGTTTGCTGCTGCATCGCTTGCAGGGTCATGGCACAGAAGGTCTCCGCACCCTTGGCAGGATAGGGCCAAGGCACTTTACGCGTCAGGTATTTCACAATCTCCCAACGCGGGAAAGCCTGCTGAATCAAGGGGGCATCGTTTGCGACCAACGGGGCGAGGATAAGTCGAGCTGTTTCTAATCGAGGTACCATAACGACTCCACTCCTAATCAACAATTGAAGGTTATCTTTACGACACTTAACCGGTTATATCAATACTTTAGGATATTATCCTCTTCCCGCTATACTGGTTTTTTAACTAGAAGCGAGTCAAGAGGCCGAGCTGGGAACTTATTACCGGCTGATCATGCCGTATCCACTGGTTTTCTTTATCAGTTGGATTGCACTGCTCAGCCTTTGGTATTTCTGCGGCTTACCCATTGGGCCTGGGGTGTATCCTCATCTCAGTTAATTTATTTTTGCAATGACGAGGGCGGCTCTTGCGGCAATTGCTGAGCCTTACGCCGCTGAGCTCGCCCCAAGGCTAGGCTCAAGCCTGCCCAGCCTGCCGCTAAGGTAATGCTAAGTAGCGTCAACGGTAGGGCGGCAACCCCGAGTAGGCCCACGGCCTGATAGCTCCATGCCCCCACTTGATCGCCCATTCGGTAAACGAGCGTATCGATAAATACCTTGGCGTGGTATTTCTCCGAGCTGGGTACCACGGTGAATAAGATCTCGCGACTGGGACGGGCCAACGCAAAGTTGATTGCTCGTCGCACGATAGTAAAACCGACCAAGACGGATAAACTGGGGGCCACGCCCAGCCAGCCAAAGCCCACGATACTGACTAGCGGCAGCAGGGCTAAGCTCAGTGCAACGCCCCAGCGCGCGAGTATCTTACCACTGGCGGTTAGCTGGCAAACCAGGGTTAATACGTTTATCGCCAAATCGACATTAGCAAAAAAGGCTGTCCGTTGCGCGGGTTGGGTAAAGGCGTGCTGGACGATGGTCGCCTGCTGAAAATAGAGCAGGGTTGAGGTGACAGAATAGAAGAGGATATAACCACAAATCCCCAGTAAATAGGGAGAGGCTAGCGTCTGACGAATACCGATTAGTAATGGGGCTAGCCCACCGCCTGAAGCGGGGGGGGTGAGGCTGTTCTTCCTTCGTGGTGTGCGACAGTCGGCGACCACAGCGCGATAAACGTCTGGCGCTAAACACTGAGACTTGGATGAGCCCGACGGCAATAAGCAACAACATGGGGGTCGAGAGATGGTCGGCGACTAGGCTGGTTAAACCGGAACCACCAATCGCACCGAGCGTCGCTGCCGCCGCCAGCAAGCCAAATAGCCGTTTTCCGCGTTCGCTATCAAAAATATCGACGATCAGCGCCCAGAAGACGGATACCGCAAATAAGTTAAAGACCGACACCCAGATAAAAAAAGCGCGGCCCAAGAACAGATCGTGCAGCCCGCCGTGGCGCGAAAATCCCAATGCGAAGGCACAGAGGATTACAGCACAGGCTTGATAGCTATAGCTAATAAAACGCTCTCGGGGTAACCGTTGAGAGAGCTTATTATAAGGCCACTGTAGTAGTAGCATGGTGATTAACACCGCCGTAAATAACCAAGGCAGTGAGTGCGCGCCGGTGAGGGTGCTTACCGTATCGCGGATTGGGCGCAAGATATAGTAGGCGCATAGTAGCGAAAAGATATATAACCAGCCCCAACAGAGTGGGGCTAGCTCTTCTTGCTTAATCGATACTAAGCGCTGAAAGCGCCCGAGTACCGGCGACGTTGAGTGCTCAGTCATCATCGATTACCGGGCGCTGGCCAATGGCGCCCGCAGCGCTTTCTCATCTAATACTTGCAAGAATAGCGATGAACCTGGTTGAAAACGTGTCGCCGTGGCGAGGTCGCCAGTCTTCACTGGAGCAAAGCCAGCCTGCTGGATCAACGTTTTGGCCTGAGCCAAGGCTTGAGGATTGTCGCCTGCATAAGGCACTGCAATCAGCGGTGAGTGATGCGCATTCGAGGCAATAGCCGTGGCGGCTAACGAATTAAAGGCTCGTACCACATGTGCGCCCGATAAGTATTGTGCCGACGCCTTACCGCTACCCAGGCTCAGAGCTTTTGCCGCGGTTGCCCCATCACGACCTGGATAGGGATTGCTGACATCGATCACGGTTTTACCCGCAAGTTGCTGGTGAAGAGATTTACCCAGTTGTGGCAAAGCGCCATAAGGGACCGCCATCACCACGACATCGCCAAATTGGCTAGCCTGCTCGGCGGTTCCTACTTGAGTACCATGACCGATATCCTTGGCGGTAGATTGCAAACTATCGGGATGGCGTGAGGCGAGCATGACATGGTATCCCGCATCGGCCCAAAGTTTTCCTAAAGTTTCGCCCATATTCCCTGCGCCGACAATACCGATATTATGGATTTCAGGCGCAGAAGAGGGGGGCGCCGCGAGGGCCGTATGGCTTCCTAAGGTCGTGGCGAGCAACAGAGAAGCAAGACAAGTGATTTTCTTAACAGACATAATATCCTCGTAGTAATGGAATCGGTTCCAATGATGATCGAAAAATTAGGCTTTCCACAGAGTTAAAATACCACCTTGCTTGCCGGTCACCGGATCGGTAGTCGGCATCGTAATCTTGGCGATATGTTGTTGAGCTTCTGCCAGTTTCGAGGGGTCGTCGTGATAGAGATCCGGGCTTAGCCCCTGAGGATAGGCGCCGAGTACTTGGAAATCTTCCGTAGCGGAGAGCTGTTTATGACCTACTCCAGCAGGAATTAAGATCACGTCGCCTTTGTTAACAGATACGGTTGGCCCCGTCTCGCCGCCTAGCTGAACCTTGGCGCTACCTTGGCTAACCCCCAGAAGCTCATGGGTATTCGAGTGATAATGGGTAAAGGGGAAGATTTGATAACGCCATTGTACCGGCCAGCCATTTTTCGCGAAGAGCTGGCTAAGATAGCCATCCGCATCATCAGTCGAAGCAGGAACTGCCTGTTGATAAATCAGTAACGGCAGTTTATCGTTCGGTACGCCATTCACCACTTTTGTGAGGGAGAGGGGCTGAATGGCGACACGGGGGGATTCTGCTTGAGAACGAGCGTAACTACTGAGCGGCATCGCCGAGGCGGCGAGCAGCAGTTGGCAAAAGTTGCGTCGAGAAAACTGCGAAGGTGAGGTCATCTTCATCGTGCGCTCCTGTGCAGTAATAAATAAAGTCTTCCTTAAAATATGTGACATAGATCGCGCATCTGTCAAATTATGCACAAAAAATAAGCTTAATAAGCCAGGGCATCGCTCTGGTTTATGCTGACATTATTCTTTGATAGTGGTGTCAGGGAATTTCTCAACCCTATCCAAAACTCTATCTTTGGTGTAATTTTTTAGCTAAATAGCAACTAAAGGACTTTGTCATGATCACCGTTGAAGTCGCTGATCCGCGTTCTACGGAATCTCTATTTCTAATAGAAAGACTTTCATTAGAATTGACGACTATTACTGGCGATAGTGGTAAAAGTCATTTTAACGTAGATTCAATGGATGCAAGTGGATGCTTATGGGTACTCGTAAGAGATGAGTATAGAAGGCCTGTAGGATGCGGAGCCATTAGGCCATTAACCCCAAATATAGGCGAACTCAAAAGAATGTTTTCAGACCGTAGCATTCCAGGTATCGGCAGTGCTCTACTGAATTATCTGGAAACATGGGCTAAAAATAAGGGGTATAGTGAAATATGGCTTGAAACACGGCACATCAACTTCAGAGCAGTGAGGTTCTATAAAAATAATGGATTCAAACGGATAGATAATTATGGACCCTATGTAGGCCGAGAAGAGGCAGCCTGTTTCGCCAAGTCTATAAAGTTTACATAGACTGAATTCACTGTGGTAGATTTCTATTCATCTTAAAATGTTTGAGAAAGCCATATAGCGGAAAGTGGTCTGATAGCTTAATCAGTGCTTGTAAGCGCCCATGCGTATTGCTGTAAGCTTATGGTTTGTAGAAAATATCGTACTCATGAGTAATCCCTACATATTATTAGGCTAGACGTTTAGAAGATCAGTACCGTAAGAATTATCAATCGAACACAACCAATTGCCTTTATCATCACACTTGAAAACATAAGTGGCCCTGCGAACGGTTTCACCTACCCTTCCATCATCTCCCCTCAATTATTACGATATCAATAAGCCTATAGAGGGACTAGCCTAATGTAAGCCCTTCTAAAACGAACATAGCCCGCGCATAGAAATTAGGCAATATTTCCTGCTAGCTCATAGAATTAATCGGTTTCTCTATGGTGGTGTCAGCAAGTTCAACATTCATCGGTTCAGCGTAAGAACCATGACTACAAGTGTGCCCAGCAAAAGAAGACGTAGCAAAGAAAGTATTAGAGCAGAGATAATTACTAATAGTCCTGATTGGATGAATAACGTAATAAGGTTAATCCTAAGGCCAATAAATAGCTAACAATGAAGGATTCCCTAAACGTGAAAAAAATAGCCATTGCTGCAATATCACTCATCCTCTCTACATCAGCGATTGCAGGAGGTCGCTACTACCATTTATCAGGAACCGGAAGCAGTTATAGCCACAGCAGAGCTAGTGGGTATATGAGATCAAATGGTATCCATGTCAACTCATACGAAAGAACGACAAGAGACAGCACTCAATTAAATAACTACAGTACCAAGGGAAATTACAATCCCTCCACTGGAAAGATTGGGACACGGTATGCCACGCATTAGTATTCAACATCAGCCACTCTTAAGAGAACCCTAAAAAAACAAGGAATGAAACGGAGAAAAAACATGCTAGAGCTACGACCAAACTGTGAACTTTGCGATGTGGATTTATCTCCTGAATCGAGAGACGTTTTTATTTGCTCATTCGAATGTACTTTTTGTCGTCATTGCACGAAGACTAAATTAGAGGGGATATGTCCGAACTGTAACGGTGAACTCGTTCGTAGGCCGATACGTCCTGTTGCGTCTTTAAAAAAATATCCAGCATCAATACACCGGGTACACCCAAGGTAGTTGTGCTATTTGTCCTAATCTGATCCTACGTGCACCACTCAAACGCTCTAAAACGAATGCTAGGTTTAGCCCTTAAAGCCGCTTAAATAAGTTCTGAGCTATGAATCGTTATGTATCCAACCAAGTCGCGACTGTTTTCGTCGCGGTACGACAACCAAACAGCCGAAATTTTGCTGGTTCAGTTCATCGAAAACGAGGAATGGGAAAATAACGTACTCACCCTACATCTGGTCAGGGTTGCCGAAGAGAGGAAATAAGGCAAAAAAAGAGGTCGTTTCCACACAATACTCTTCGTGCAGAGCACATGACAATATCGGGTTGTAAAATGCAGGGGAGTCTATCTCCCCTGACAACGTTAGCGTAGGCTATGGGCATGCCAGAGTGCGAGACGAAAAGCCGTACGCTTAATATATTTAGGATAATTGGCAGAGAGTAGGTAAGCACAGAGACGTTGCATGGTACACCTCACGAGTAATCAGACAGAGAGAGTACAACAGATCAACATGTCAGAAATATGGCAAAAAAAACGCCCGAAGTGGGCGTTTTGCTTAAGTTAGGCACTCTTAACGTTAGCGGGGACTTCCTCTTTCTTACCGTAACGTTTACGCATCATGGCTTCGATCTCTTCAAGAGATTTATCTTTCGTCTCCGGTAGGCAAAAGAAGACGAAGACCAGAGAAACCAGGTTAATGGCAGCGAAAACATAGAAGCTTTGGTTACCGATCGCCGAGAGCATCGGCGGGAAAATAAAGGCCACCGCCGCATTGCAGATCCATTGACAGGCTACCGCAATACCGGTGAGAGCACCGCGAAGCTTCATCGGGAAGAGCTCAGACATTAATAACCAGTAAATGGGGGCGACACACATCTGCATAAAGAATAGGAATAACAGAATACAACCGAGTGCTAAATAGCTCTGTGTCATGTCTTTCGGTAGGAAAATGAGTACGGAACCCAAGGCTAATTGCATCAGGATCACGGCGAGCAGGCCGAAAATTAACATCGAACGACGCTTCACATGAGAGACGGCCTTCAAAGCAATTAACGCGGCAATTACGGCTACGACACCATTACCGATAGTTGCGGTTAAGGATGCGTTGGTTCCCATTCCCGTCGTTTTTAGGATGATCGGCGTGTAGTACATAAAGGCGTTGACGCCGGTAAACTGAGCGACTGCGCCCATACCGATACCTAATAATAAAAGACGTACGACCCAGCGCTCTTTGAGTAGCTCCTTGGTCGATGGTCCTTCGCGTGAGGCTTTAGCTTGCTCACGCATCTGGTTGATCTCTTTACGTACCTCTTTACGCGACCGGCGTAGGCGGCGCATGATGCGTACCGCCTCACGTAGTCGTCCCTCGGCTACCAGCCAATGTGGCGAGCCCGGAACGAAAAAGGTGCCGATGAAGAGCAGCAAGCCAGGTACCGTGGCGAGCGCTAGCATATAGCGCCACAGATGGTTGTCGTGCAGCAAGACGCTCATCAGGGCGCTGACGATGTAGGCGGTTAACTGCCCGGCGACGATCATCAGCTCGTTGCGGCTGACCAGCGGTGCACGGTGACGAGGCCCGGCAATTTCGGCAATAAATACCGGAACGGTCGATGATCCCCCTCCGACCGCAATTCCCAGCAAGAATCGCATCATAATCATGATATGTACGTTCGGCGCAAGGGTCGTACCGAGTGCACCGAGGACAAAGATTAATGCGAGCGTGCGCAAGGTAACGCGACGGCCGAAGCGGTCTGAAACGAAACCACTGATAAAGGCACCTACCGCCGCACCGAAAATTAATGCAGAAGTGACGAGTCCCTCGGTCAATGGCGTCAGGTTTAATCCGCCCTGATCGAGTGGTTGCGTCATAAACGGGAGGGCTCCCGAGATGATCCCTGTGTCATAACCGAAGGCAAGCGCACCCATCGTGGCAACGAGGACGATAAAAAATAGGCGTTGTTTAATCGTATCCGAGGAAACCAGTTTTTCCGCATCGGAAGGTGAAAGTCTAGGCATAGCTTATCCCTGATGAAGCTTTGTTATTATTAGAGAACGCTAAGTATAGTTCAGGCCTAAGAAGCAACCGTTTTATTTACTCGGAATCGCCCTATTTTTTTGATGCTGTATTTTTTAGCCCACGATGTAATTCTTGTAGTCTTTTCATCGACTTCACCGCCCGTTGTGACATTGAGGCGGCGGTAGCGACAACCAAGATTTCGAGACAAGCCAACACTGGCCCATGTAACGGCATATTGCTCTGTTCTGTACCACGCGGGACATGAATCACCACATCGGCCTGCTGGACGAATTTAGACTCTTTAGCACTGGTCAGTAATATAACGGGAACGCCTAGGCGCTGGGCCTCGCGTAGCGTCGTCATCCCTTCACGGTGAGCGGATTTTTGCGCCATCATAATCAACACATCGCCGCGTTGTAGCGATAGCAGCTGTTCAGCTAGGCCGATACCAGAGCGATTAAGCGGGAGGGTAGGCAAGCCATTGCGATGGAATAGGCGGGCAGCGTACTCCGCCAAGATCCCTGAAGCGTTAATACCAAAAATCGCTAATTGTCGGGCATTGACCAGTAAAGAAACCGCTTGGGCGATGGCCTGACGATTTTCTCCGCTACGTAGGGTTTGGACGGCGGTGAGATGGCCCTCTACCACATAGTCGATCGATTGGTTCACATCCTCGGCAAGATGGCTCAAGGTAGTATCCATTTTATCGGCTGAGTTTAACGGGGGATCGAACCACTGTTCCAGTACGGATTTCAATTCTCGCAAGCCGCTAAAGCCGATAGCTTGAATGGCACGGACCACGGTTGCATCTGAGGTTTGCGTGGCCGCAGCGATCTCTAACGCAGTGCTCTCAATCACTAATGCACGGTGTTGATCGATATAGAGCAGCACTTGTTGCAGGCCTGAAGAGAGGCTATCGATACGTGCGCGTAAGCGCTCAGAAAATAAGTCGTGTCGCATGGACATAGTCTTCCCTTAATGAGTGGCCGGGGGTAGGGTCATCCCGGATAAGCTGGTCTCGACCACGGCAACCATCTTCGATAGCGAGGCAAAACTATTGACGATGGCATCCTCGCGGGCAACCATTACCCAATGTCCCCGTTGGCACGCTTGCATAAACTGGCACCACCCGGGTAACACTGCGTCCATCGCCTTACGCTCATCCTGCGCGGTCAAATCACCGTCCCCCCGCCATGTATCGAAAACGATATCGGCATCCAATGCCGGTAACTGCTCTGCATTAAGGTTGGCGCGTCCCTCTTCAGGTAGTTGGTCGATAAGTGTTGGGAAACTAAATCCGGCATCGCGCAAAACTTGGCCTAGCGCATGATAGGTATGCAGAATATTCACCTTGCCATTGTTGGCCTGTAATACGGATACCGTCACCTGATGTTCGCCTCGTAAGCGCCGTAATTCGGCAATTTGTGCCTGATAACTGCTCACTAACTGTTGATATTTCCCTTGGGTATGCGTCAGGTCGGCTAACCGTTGGTAGAGTCTTACTGGCCCACCTTGGCGGTTATCGATGCTCACCGTTGGGGCAATATTCTGTAACTGCTGTAGGTCGGTGGTGCGGCTCGGCTCGGTAATAATCAGGTCCGGATGTAATGCTGCGATCTTCTCAAGGTTAATATCAGCAGTACCTAAATATTGAATAGACGTATTATCGAAATCGAGCCCGGTTAAGCGTTTTGCTGATCGCAGATAGGGTTTGCCCTGCGCCGATAGGCGGCCATGGCTACCAACGGGCGTTACGCCGAGTTCCAGCAGCGGGATCGTAATATCTAAGTCATGCAAGGAAATAATACGCAGCGGCTGCTGTGGGATCACCACATCGCGCTGAACATCATCCAGAAAGTGGCGGGTGGGAGGGGCCGCCGCCGTACAGATGAGACTCACACAAAGTCCTAAAAGTAATATTACTGAGCGCATCCTGACTCCTAGTCGTTAACGTTGTGTGGCACGTTTCCACAATAAGATGAATAAAAAAGGGCCGCCGAGTAAGGCGACGATGATCCCCGCGGGTAGTTGAGTCGGGGCGAAGGCTAGACGGCCTACGCAATCGGCCAGCAGCAGTAATAGCGCCCCAACGAGTGCGCTGCCACAGAGTAAGTAGCTTTGTCCGCCGCTGACGATCCGCCGCGTAAGATGGGGAGCCATCAAACCAATAAACCCAACGCTTCCCACTGTTGAGACAGTTAGTGCCGTTAAGATCACCGCGCTTATCACCCGCAGCCTATTTATCGGTGGGGGATTAACGCCGAGGGAGGTTGCGGTCGCGTCTCCCAGTTGCAGGATAGTGCTAGCTCGGCAGCTATAGAGTAGGAGCGCGAAAATGGGCAGCGCGATAAGTAACATCAATTGCGCCGTATCGAGGGTGGCGTGTTGCAGGCTACCCGCCATCCACAGCATCAGCTGTTGCGCCTGTTTCGGGTCGAGTGTCGTCAAGATGACGCCTAGCAGTGCATTCAGCCCCCAACTTATCCCAATACCGATCAAAATAAATCTTGAGCTTGCGGTCCCTCTGGCAAATAACATAACGATGCCTGTTACCAGTAAGCCGGCGATCATGGCGGAGATCGGCCGCCATAGTGGGGAGAGCGTCGGAAAAAATAATAACTCGATCCATACCACTAAGCAGGCGGCCTCCTTGATCCCCAATAACGAGGGATCAGCTAGACCGTTACGCGTGGTGGATTGCATTACCGCCCCGGCGGCGCCTAATACCCCTCCGGCAATGATCGCCACCACGCTGCGCGGTAGACGCATTTGCCAAAAGAGCGTTTGATTGAGTGAGGCGGTAGCCTGTGCATGGGTAAGTTGCTCATAGATTTCACGAAGCGAGAGAGGTAACTCACCCTGAGTCAGTGATAAAATCAGCAGCACAATGACTAGCGCTAATAGGCTAGCCGCTAACAGGGCGTGAGGGGAGAGTAGTATACTCATACTGCCAAGACGTAGCGGTTTATCCGCTGACCGTAGCAATGAACGCCTCATCGAAAATACCTCACTGCCAATGCCACGAAAACCGGTGCGCCAAGGAGTGCGGTGACGGTACCTGTGGCTAAAGACTGGCTCCCGAGCAGATGCTGCGCGCAGAGATCGGCCGCCAGTAATAGCACTGCCCCCATCAAGGCATTGACCCACAAGGCACTACGCGGTTGCACGGTAATAAGCTGGCGGACGATATTGGGGACGATTAAGCCGACAAAGCCAATCGGACCGGCCAAGGAGACGGCGATCCCACAAAATAGCGCGATGGCCCCAAGCCCTATAATCCGTGAACGCAGTACTCGAACCCCGAGCCCCTCGGCAACCTGTTCGCCAAGACTTAGCACACAGAGCGCGGGTGAGACCAGGAACGCAACGACTACCGCCAGTAGAAAGGGCGGTAAAGTGGCATAGACCGCAGACCAGTTTAAGCCCGCGATATCGCCATTTAACCAGAGCAGCGTAGCTTGTAACGTCTGCTCATTGAACAGCAAGAGAAGCGAGGTCAGGGAGGCAGCAAACGCTGAGAGCGTAATCCCACACAGTGTCGTGGTGACGACCGCTAACCCTTGTCGGCTTAGGTAGGCGGCGAATAACACTGCGCTGAAAAGCATGCCGCCGCCGATGGCCGCAATCAGCGGACGTAAAAACGGCGAGAGTAATAGCGCATTACCGAAGGCGCTACAGGCCACCACCGCCAGTGAGGCCCCTGCATTAAGACCAAAAATATGCGGTTCACCTAACGGGTTACCGATAATCGTTTGCAGCAAATACCCCGCCATCGCAAGGCAGGCTCCGACCACGGCGGCGACAATCAGATGTAATAGGCGAATATCGACGATAATGCGATCGCTGAACACCGTGGGTTGATAGTGAAAGAGCGCATGCAGGAGGGTATCCACAGAGAAGTGCATCGCACCTATGCTCAGCTCGGCAAAGGCTAACAGGATCAGCAAAAGTAATAAGACGGCGGCCACCCAAGCTAAGGGCAATGATCTAACCTTCATTGGCTGACCAATGCGGAACGACGATCGGCTTATGGGTACGCGGATCGCTAACCAAGTGCGCACGCACGCCGAAGGTTTCCTCAATCAGCTCTGCAGTACAGTCGTTAGCATCATCGAGCTGGGCAATGACCTTGCCAGCTTTCACGAACAGGAGCCTATCGGCGAAATGGAGGGCGAAATTGAGATCGTGCAACACCATGACCACGGTCTTATTGTGCTGCTGGGTGAGCGTTTGTAACAGCGTCAGTACCTCGACCTGATAGCGTAAATCGAGATAGGTCGTCGGCTCATCCAGTAACAAAAGGGGCGTTTGTTGTGCCAGCGTCATGGCAATCCAACAGCGCTGGCGTTGCCCGCCAGAAAGTGCCGCGACGGGGTGATCCTTAAAGGCCGTTAGCCCGGTGAGCTGCAGTGCTTCATTGACCGCCTGTTCATCGTGCGGCGACCATTGATGTAGAAGACCTTGCCAAGGGAAACGTCCGCGAGCCACTAGCGCGGAGACCTTAATCGCGTCGGGAATCGGTGAGGATTGCGCTAGAAAGCTCATTCGTTTAGCGATATCCCGGCGGTTAAGCTGCGAAAGGTCGCATCCTTCTAGCAATACTTTACCGTCTAGCGCGGGATTAAGACGGGCGAGAGTATGCAGCAATGTCGATTTTCCAGAGCCGTTGGCACCGACAATGATGGTGGTTTTTTGCGCGGGAATAGTGAGGGTAACATCATGAATGACTTGATGTTTATCGTAACCCGCGCAGAGATTTTCGGTAGCAAGCGGAAATGACATTAATGCATCGACTCTTTTTAACTAAGAATGACTCTCATTCTCTTTGTAGTGATTTTGATAATAATCACTGTAGTAGTCAAGATGTAATTGATCATCGATAACCCGATATGGAGAAGGTGTCGTGGTAATACCGCTATTTTTCTGTGGAAATGCGATGGAATCGGTTTTTTAATCGCCGTTTTCAGTCAATGATGGTCTGTAGTGAATTAATTTTAAAATAACTATACTACTACATTACTTCGTGATTGAATGATTCTCAATTACATCAATATGTGTATTTTTATTTATTCGACGTCATACCACTTAAACGCAATACCCTCATCCTTCACAGCCTGTTGCTGGGGGAAGGGACGATCCTAATTATAAAAAAGACCTTATTCGCCTGGGAAATAGTAGATATGAAGCACGACAGAAATATGTCTCATTACAAGCGTCCATTAAGCAAAATATGGCTTGCGGTTTATGGCGGAGCATTAGTCTCTTCAGCGGGAAGTTACGCTGCCGAGAGTACCGATAAGACTAACAATAATACGCTGACCGTTACGGCTAATAAGACGGATGATGGTGATGGCTACTCTAGCCCAACAACGTCTATCGCAAGTAAAACTCCTACTTCAAAATTGGATGAAGCGCAGTCGGTCAGTGTTGTGACTCAACAGCAGCTTCAAGATTTCCAAACCACAACTGTGTCTGAAGCGATGCGTTTTGTCAGCGGAACTTCCGAGTCGAACACCCTAGGTCAGACTGAAGATGGCATTATTCGCCGTGGTTTTGGGCTTAATGCTGATGGTTCTGTCTTCCGCGACGGTATTCGCAGTAGTGAGGGATTAAACTTCGATCAGACAACGGATCACGTTGAGGTATTAAAAGGTTCTTCCTCATTGTTATACGGTATTCTAAATCCCGGGGGAATGATCAACGTTGTCAGTAAAAAACCGGAATATCAATGGCGCACTATAGTGGGTGGGCACTATAACGGTACGGGCGGTGGTGCTGGAAATATTGATATTACCGGTCCATTAGGAAATGGTTTCGCTTTTCGCTTTATTGCCGAGAAGCAAGATCAGGATTATTGGCGTAGTTTTGGCAATAATAAACATACTTTACTCGCTCCTTCATTACAGTGGTACGGTGAGAAGGCGAGCTTTAATATTACCTACGAAAATTACCAATACGATATTCCCTATGATCGCGGGACAGCGTTTATTAAGGGTAAACCCGTTAATATTGGCTATAAAACACGACTTGATGATTACTCAAACCGAGCATGGGGACGTACGCAAACCCTAAGTTCACATTGGGATTATCAGTTCAATGATACGTGGTCGACACGTATTACCGGTGGCTTTAACCAGCGTAAATACAATAGCGATAATGTGACGACTACGGCAGTGAATACGACCACGGGAGTCGTAACCCGTCGTGCGGATGCTTTCCGCGGTTTTAATCATCAAACAAAATATCTGTCTTGGGATATGATTGGTACGCCAAAAATCCTGGGTATGACGCATAACCTGGTCGTTGGGACCGATTATGAAATGGACCAAACGTACCGTGCACACGCTTATAATGGTAAAAAGAACAGCGATTTTACACTCGACAACCCAGTCTATGGCCTACAAACCGTTACGGACAGCACAACAGAAAAATCAGCCGATAAATACCTACTGAATAGAGTTCATAACCATTCTATTTACCTCAAAGATAATATTGAATTAACACAACAGTGGATACTTGTTGCAGGTGCTCGTTATCAACATTATGAACAACGAGAAACGAAAGGGATCCCGACGACGCTTAGTTACGACGATGAAGGTAACAAATTTCTCCCTCAGGCTGGGCTAGTGTATAAGCTGACACCCGATGTATCTTTCTACGGCAGTATGAGTAAATCTTTTACACCGTCGACTAACCCAGATGATAACGGGAATATTGGTGCGCCTGAGGAAGGAACTTCTTATGAAGTTGGCAGTAAGTGGCAGCTGACGCCATCATTATTAGCCACTGTTGCACTTTATCGTATTGATGAGCGTAATCTTTCCTTATATTTAAACGGCGATACTTATGCTGTGGATAAAGCCCGTTCAACTGGCGTTGAGTTCGAACTGAACGGTGAAATTTATCCAGGTTGGGACTTCAGTGCGAATTATAGTCACGGTAAAGCGAAAATTGTTAATGATAAAAATAATTCAGACAATAACGGAAATCTTCTACAAAACGCGCCAAAAAATTCAGGTGGGGTGTATTTAAGCCATAACATCACTATTCATTCGTTACCAGGGAGTTTCCGTCTCGGTGGTGGGGTGCGTTACATGGGAACACGTGCAGGAGACCCGGATAATAGTTTCAGCCTGCCGGCCTATACGGTTGCGGACACCTTTATTGGTTGGGATAACCAACTGTTAGGGAAGAAAACGCATTTACAACTTAATTTGAACAACCTCTTTAATAAACACTATTACACGTCAAGTGGCGGAAACTTACGTGTCTCAGAGGGGCAAACGCGCAATGTGGTCCTCAGTGCAAGCGTTGAATTTTAACCTCAATTGAGATAAGTAACGGCTGAGAAGCACAAGTGAGGTATGAGATCTCCTCATACCTCACGAAAGTCGCTAAAGAGCTGACGACTCTTCCCCACGACAGTATCAACCTAGTGCCCTGCATAATACGCCGAAACCTTCGGCGTCGACTAATCTGAGTTATACGCTGACCATACCGCCTTCACCTCACCGCACTCTCTAGTGGCCGAGAGTTTCTTTCGCTGCGACCATCGCATCTTAGGGTAATAAATAGCGCTGCAGTTAAATCTGGGTTCAATAAGTATTATTACGCCTCAAGCGGGGATAACCTACGCGAGGCAGAGGGCAGAGGCGTAACTTAACCCTATCGGTCAGTGTGGTGTGTTCACGCCTAAAGGCGAAGTCAGCTATCAGTGGGGAAGGTGCTTGGCTCAGACAGGCAGCCGTACTTTTTTAGGCAAGGTAGTTATTCAAGGAATTTCATCGCAGGATAAGAAAAAGGCCCCTGTTGATAGGGGCCTTGTTGTATCTCTAAAGCGTTTCTGCCGTTTGCAGTACTAACGCTAAAAGCGTTTTGATATCGTCTACCGTCACAGTAGGATTCAGTAACGTCAATTTTAGGCAGGTCACGCCGTTGTGTTCGGTCACCCCGACATTCGCCCGTCCAGAGTCAAGCAGTGCATCGCCAATCTTCTGATTAAACAGCGCCGTTTGCGTATCGTCAAAGCCATCACGACGTACGCGGAACAGGACACTCGCCAGCTGAGGCTTCATCACTAACTCAACATCAGCCATGCTTTCGATATAGGCGGCAACATCTTGTGCTAAGGTCACACCATTATCAATAATCGCGGCATACTGCTTTTGCCCGAGCGCCTCAAGACCCATCCACAGTTTCAATGCATCGAAACGACGAGTGGTTTGTAATGATTTCGACACGAGGTTAGGGACACCCTGTGCTTCATCGAACTCTGAGTTAAGGTATGCCGCTTGATAGCGCATTAACTCGTAGTGCTTCGGATCTTTTAGTAGGAACGCGCCGCAACTGATGGTTTGGAAATATTGCTTATGGAAATCTAAGGTGACCGAGTCAGCCTCTTCTAACCCGGCTAACCAGTGACGATATTTCTCCGACAGCAGTAAGGCTCCGCCCCACGCTGCATCGACGTGTACCCAGATATTTTGCTCAGCCGCTAAGGTGTTGATAGCCGTAAGGTTATCGATCGCCCCCGCATCAGTCGTTCCCGCGGTGGCAACGATAGCCATCACTTCTTCGCCTTGGCTTTTCGCGGTTGCCAGCTTTTCCAAGAGATCGTTAAGATCGATACGCGAATACTCATCGGTTTTGATCTGCACGACCGACTGGTAACCATGACCCATCAGGGCCATATTTTTCTGCACAGAGAAATGCGCGTGCTCAGAGCAGAAAACTTTATAGTTACGCAGGTTATTCGGTAAGCCGTCTTGTTGGATAGAGTGGCCACGACGTGCGAAAAACGCATCGCGGGCCAACATCAGTCCCATCATGTTGCTCTGAGTACCGCCACTGGTGAAGACCCCGGCGTCACCCGCCGAGTAGCCGATTTGGCTGCGTAGCCATTCGACCAGTTTCACTTCCATGATGGTAGCCGACGGGCTTTGATCCCAAGAGTCCATACTTTGGTTAGTGGCGTTGATAAACACTTCCGCCGCTTGGCTAATCACCAAACTTGGGCAGTGTAGATGCGCCACACACTGTGGATGATGGACCGCTAGGCTGTCCTTCAGAAAATACTCCACCGCACGGTCGATAGTTTCTTTGTTACCTAAGCCCTCAGCCGTGAAGTGCAGGTTAATGCGCTCACGAAGTTCTGCAACGGATTTGCCTTGATACATTTCCGGCTGCTGAAGCCAAGCCGCGACGGCTTGCTGGCTCTGTGTCATCGCTTCTTGATAGGCCTGAAGGCTTTCAGGTGTACCGGTAAGGATAGGGTTGGTCATAATTATCCCTGAGGTTGCAGGCCGGCGCTTAATAACGCTTGCTCGAACTTTTCGAGGAACAAGGTCAATTCAACTTGGCTAATCAGTAGTGATGGCAGAAGACGTAAGACGCAACCGTTGCGTCCGCCGCGCTCAAGGATGAGCCCCGCTTCGAAACATTTCTTCTGCAGTAGTACCGCCAGCTCAGGGTCGGCAGGGTGGCAGCCTAAGTGGTCGGTGGGAGCTTGTGGTTTCACAATTTCCATACCGATCATTAAACCTAAACCACGGATATGACCGATTTGCGGGAAGCGTTTTTGCAGTTGGGTTAACTGCGCCTTCAGCCACTCGCCTTTGACCGCGACTTGACCAGCAATATCTTGCTCTTTCAAGATTTTCAGCGTGGTAAGACCGGTGGCCATCGCCAGTTGGTTACCGCGGAAGGTGCCGCTGTGGTGACCCGGTGACCAAGCATCAAACTCTTTCTTAATGCCCAGTACCGCGAGCGGTAAACCGCCGCCTACCGCTTTAGACATCACGATAATATCGGGTTCGATTCCTGCGTGCTCGAAGGCGAAGAAACGGCCGGTACGAGCGAAGCCCGCTTGGACTTCATCGACGATTAACAGAATGCCGTGTTCTTGCGTCACTTTACGGATTCGTTGTAACCATTCGACTGGCGCTGGGTTAACCCCACCTTCGCCTTGAACAGCTTCTAAGATCACCGCAGCGGGCTTACGAACACCACTTTCGACGTCATTAATTAGATTTTCGAAGTAGTAGCCGAGTGCATCGATCCCCGCTTGACCGCCAATCCCCAGTGGGCAACGATAAAGATGCGGATAAGGCATAAACTGCACTTCAGTCATCATACCGCTGGTGGCTTCTTTCGGTCCGAGGTTTCCGGTGACCGATAGCGCACCGTGGGTCATGCCATGGTAGCCGCCGGAGAAGCTGATGACGCTGTTTCTGCCCGTGGTCTTTTTCGCCAATTTAAGGGCAGCTTCGACAGCATCTGCACCGGTCGGGCCGGTGAATTGTAGACAGTAATCTTTACCCTGGTGAGGGAGCAAAGAGAGGAGATATTCTGAAAATTGATCTTTTAACGGAGTCGTCAGATCTAAGGTATGTAACGGTAAGCCGCTGCTTATAACATTTTGGATGCTTTGCAGGACATCAGGATGATTATGGCCTAATGCTAAGGTTCCTGCTCCAGCCAGACAGTCAAGATAATCTTTGTTCTCAACGTCGGTGATCCAGACGCCGTTCGCTTTAGCAATCGCTAAAGGCAACTTGCGTGGATAACTTCTGACATTCGATTCAAATTCTGCTTGACGCGCCAAGAATTGATCGTTGTTCCCCTTGAAAGAGGTGGCATCTAAAGTTTCAATACGGACCTTATCCGTCATCATATCTCTCCCACAACCAAGGCTGCGCTCAGCCCCAATTGATTAAATAAAATAATTAAAAGTGTGTGCTAAAAAAAGCGCGGCCAATATAGAGCCTTTTTGGTGGGGGGGCAATGATTAGTTAGCCCGATTTAGGTTAATTATTCATTTATTTGAATAATTAAATTTTGAAACATTTTTACCGTTAGGCGTAGCAATGGTTCTGATGGCCAATCAAAAACCGGTTCCATGATTCAGTGAATAAAAATCTAAAAGCGGGGGGCACGGCGCGAACCGTGCCACAGGGAATTAATGCAGTAAGAACAGCGTGGCCAATCCTAAGAAAATAAAGAAGCCGCCAGTATCGGTGGTGGCAGTAATCAGTACGCTAGAGCCGATGGCGGGATCGCGTTTAAGTTTGGTCATAATCAGTGGGATCATAACGCCCATAAAGGCCGCCAGCAGGAGGTTAAGCACCATCGCCAGCATCATTACGCCGCTGAGTGCCAGATTGTGATACATCAAGTAAGTGATGCCACCCATCACGCCCCCCCAGAGGATGCCGTTGATCAGTGCGACACCAATTTCCCGTAAAAACAGAAAGGAGAAGTTGCTCGGCTCGATTTGATGGAGGGCTAAGGCACGAACGATCATGGTAATCGTCTGGTTACCGGTATTACCGCCGATACCAGCGACGATCGGCATCAAGGTTGCTAGGGCGACCAGATGAGCAATAGTATTTTCGAATAAACCGATTACCCGCGAGGCGATAAAGGCGGTACAGAGGTTAAGGGCTAACCACGCCCACCGGTTTCTGACCGACTTCGCCACCGGGGCAAACACATCTTCTTCTTCGCGTATCCCGCCCATCTTCCGGATATTGTTTTCGTTCTCTTGATTGACCAAGTCGATGATGTCTTCAATCGCAATCCGGCCAATCAATTTACCTTCACCGTCGGTCACTGCTGCGGAGATAAGGTTATACCGTTCAAAGGCACTGGCGGCATTTTCAGCCTGTTCATCAAGTTGGAAGGTCACAGGATGAGGATTCATCACGTCCAATACCTTCGCGTGGGGAGTGTGCAGCAGAATATCGGTGAGAAGGAGTTCGCCTAGAAGCTGATTTTGGTGATCGATAATAAAGATCTTATCGGTACCACTTTGAATTTTCTTCAGATGACGTAAATAGCGTTGCACCACGCCAAGGGTGACATTCGGCCGCACCGTGATAATGTTGAAGTCCATCACCTGCGCCACGCCACCACGATCTTTACCGATCAGTTGTAAGATACGTGCGCGCTGCTTAGGTTCAAGGCCAGTTAACAATTTTCCCGTGAGGTCGCGGGATAAAAAGCGCGATAACCAGGCCTGATCATCAAGGTCGAGGGGAGCGATAGCTTGTAGGGTCTGCTTATCGCTCATACATTCAATCAGGCTTTCCCAGACCGTTTCAGAAGCCTCGACTAAGATCCGCCCACGGTTCTCTACAGGAATAATCTGCCATACCGCTTGTCGCGCTTCTTCTGGCATTGACTCCAAAATATCCGCGATATCCGCAGCATGCAGCACCAGAATGGTCTCGATCAGTTGTTGCTTCTGTTGGGCGACCTGTTTAACTTGTGAGTTAGTCAGTTTTTTTTCAGGTTCTAGCAGGCTATCAACCAATAATGGGTTGTTGAGCACTAACTCTAAAATATTCTGGCGGCGTTGGGCCAGTAATTGACTATACACTTCTGACATATTACATCCTTTGTGATTCTCAGCTGGGCTAAGATATCCTTATTGTCATAAATTAGGGGCTAGGCGTAGCCTGATAAGGGGCTGAGACCTTGGGTTGCGCTCCGGTACTTTCTTGTTTGGCCCGGTGATGGTCAAACGCAGCAGGCAGGACCCAAATCAGTCGTGCTACCAGTAATACTAGACTTAACCAGAAGACAATTCGAATCAATGATCGGCTTTTCTTTTTCTGACGACTTAAGGGTGAGTTATTCATCAAAAGGTTCCAGGGTTAGCGGAGGGAAGACAGTAACCGGCATCATCCCTCCGGCAGATTACAACGCTTTAATCGAGATTTTTTGCGCCAATAAGGTTGCAAAGCGTAGCGATATTGGTTCAGTCGGCGAAGCGGGAGGGGACCAAGTCGCTAGCTGTTCATGATAGTGAACAATATGCCAACGTCGATAATAATGGCTTAACTCGCCTGAACTGAAGCTAAACGGGAACTCGACTGGACTGGCTTGGTGTTCATCGCGCATCACGCAGACGATAAGGTTGTATCCCCCCTTAAGGGTGGCTGCTTGCATATCGGCAATCAACTGACCGATCACCGAGGGGTCTAAATACATTAAGGTATCCACTGCCACAATAGCGTGGTACTGGCCATTAAATCGGTGGTGGTTTAGATCGGGCGTTGCAACAGTAATTCCCGTGAGCGCGGCGTTGGCGCTCAGCTGCGTTAAGTGTTGGATGGCCAGTAGGTCGTTATCCCATGCGGTAACGGGAAAACCTTGCTGTTGCAGGTAAAGGGCATGCCGACCGGAGCCACAGCCAAGATCCAAAATCTCCCCTTCGACCAATCGAGGCACTAGCGCGACGACTTCGGGGTGGGGAGCAGCCAGCTTGATAGGGTGCAGAGCCTCTACTTTTGGATGTGTTGTCATACTTACCTCAGCGTAAAGCGCTATTTTTCTTCGCTTAAATTCAACTGCCATCCCGTTACTTCGGCCCAGTAGGCTTGTTCACGCTCGAGATCTAATTGAACTAGCGCATTTTGATTGAAATACTCTTTTGGAAAGATCAACGTCCAGTGGCCTTCATCGGTATGCAATAAGAGTTTTTCTGGGCGTGTAGTGGCCTGACGCTGGTTATTCAAGAGAATGGCGAGGCGTAATAAGAATATCAGCGGAAAAAACTGTTTACGCTTAAAGGCAGTGAAACGCGGAACGTCGTCTGTTTTAATGCCCTTACGGTGAAAACGGACTAACGTCGCCAGCAGCAGTTGCTGTTGTTGGCTAAAGCCGGGCATATTCGAATGTTGCAAAATATAAGCCGAGTGGCGTTGCATCGCGCTGTGGTTAATCGTTAAGCCGACTTCATGTAACATCGCCGCCCATTCGAGTAGTGCGGTGAGGGCTTTATTGGCGAGCTTGGGGTTCTGCTTCTCCCACTGACGATGTAGGACTCGCGTCGTTTCCAACACTTGCTTGGCTTGGTCGCGATCGACGACGTAGTGCTCGGCAAGGCTTAATGCGGTGCGTTTGCGGATATCTTGATGGCGAAAACGGCCTTCCATCTCATAGAGGACGCCTTCACGTAGCGCGCCATCTGAATAAAGCAGCTCTTTGATCTGTAGGGCATCGAAGATCCCGCAGAGGATAGCTAATCCCGGTACGAAGACGGACTTACGATCGTCGGATAGCCCCGGTAAATCGAGCTCATCCATGGTATCGAAATCGCTGATTTTCTCCCACAACAACGCGAGACTATCGCGGGTGATCACTTTTTCTTTCTCGCCGAGTGCGGCCAGTACTTCGCAGGCCGCTTTAATGCTGCCTGAAGCGCCCATTGCCACTTGCCAACCGGCTTGACGATATTGGCAGGCGAGAGTCTCAAGTTTGTGTACCGCCGCTAGGCGAGCGCGGCGGAAGTTATCATGACTGATTTTTCCGCCGGGAAAATAGAGTTTACTAAAACTCACACAGCCCATGCGACGACTCTCAATGAGCTGTGGTTCAAAATCTTCACCGATCACCAGCTCAGTGGAGCCACCGCCGATATCGATGACTAACTTACGGCCTTTTTCCGGCTGCGTATGCTCGACGCCCATAAAAATTAAACGCGCTTCCTCGTTACCGGATATCACATCAATGGGATACGGGATAACCTCCGCTGCCCGATTGAGGAATTCTTCGGCGTTGTCGACGACGCGTAACGTGTGAGTGCCTACGATAGAGACATTTGCGGGATCGAAGCCCTGTAATCGTTCAGCAAAAAGCGCGAGAACATTTAAGCCCCGCTCAATTCCTTCTTCGGTGAGCTGATTATCTAAAGTAATCGCATCAGCAAGATGGACGCGTTGTTTTAAACGGCCAAGGACTTGTATTGCACCATCAACAACGCGCGCAATGACCATATGGAAGCTGTTCGAACCAAGGTCAATGGCTGCAAATTCTTGTGGTTTTTCAGGGTTGTTTTGGCTTATAGGCATAAGTTAGTCGGTGCTTTCAATGGTAGTAATGTAATGATAAATAGCGAGCTGCGCCCGAACTTTACGTCGGTTACCGCGCGGACGATAACGGTTTGTAAGCTCTTTATCAATAATTCTCGCTTTAACGGTGTCACTAAACAAAATAGCGATGATCGCTAAGATCTGTTGCTTGACCTTCGGATCGAGAATAGTGACGGCGACTTCGATCCGATTATCGATATTGCGGGTCATCCAGTCAGCAGAGGAGAGGAAGACTTTCGGGTCGCCATTGTTCTCAAAGACGTAGACGCGGTCGTGCTCAAGATAGCGGTCAATAATGCTGTAAATATGTATATTTTCACTGATCCCCGGCATGTTGGGTATTAGTGAACACATTCCACGGACGAGTAAGTTGACCTTCACTCCGGCCCCCGAGGCGGCATAGAGGCGGTCGATGAGGCCGTTATCGACCAGGTTATTGATTTTTAGGGTAATACCCGCCGCGAGCCCTTGCTGTGCATTAGCGATTTCGGTATCGATTAAGCGATAGAGGTTTTGTCGGGTATTCTGCGGCGAAACCATCAGGTACTCGAACTGTACCGGGCGATAGGGATTTTCGATAAAGTTGAAGACGCGACGGACTTCGTTGGTGATCCGCGCGTCACTCGAGAGCAGTGAGTAGTCGGTGTAAGCTCTCGCGGTCCGTTCGTTAAAGTTCCCCGTGCCAATGTGGGCATAGCGGATAACTTTATCGCCTTCACGACGCGTGATTAAAAACAGCTTGGCATGGATTTTTAAGCCTGGGGCAGAGAAAAGCACATGAACACCGGCCTCGGTCAGCCGTTTGGCCCAATAGATGTTGGCTTCTTCATCAAACCGTGCCTGTAATTCGACTACGACCGTCACTTTTTTACCATTATGCGCGGCATGGATCATGGCATCCATAATCCGCGAGTCTTTGGCAACGCGGTAGATATTAATTTTTATCGCTAACACACTAGGATCGAAAGAGGCCTGACGCAGGAACTCCAACACATGCTCGAAGGTGTGGTAGGGGTAGTAGAGCAAAATATCGCGGTCACGTATCGCATCAAAGCCGTTACGAAACGCGTTAAACCCTTTGTGACGAATGGGGGGTAAGGCTTTGTTCTCTAAGTTTGATTTTCCGACATTCGGAAATTTAATAAAATCTTTAAAATTATGGTAGCGGCCGCCCGGAAGAATCGAGTCGAAATTGGTGATCGAGAGCTTTTCACAGAGTAGCGAGACCATTTCCGGGGGCATGTCGCGTTGGTAAACAAAGCGTACCGGCTCGGCAGTAAGACGCTGTTTAAGGCTGGAGGACATCACCTCCAGTAAACTCGATTCCATCTCAGTCACTAGGTCGTATTCCGCATCGCGCGTCATCTTCATCGAATACGCATTGAGCTGGTCGTAGTCAAAGAAGCCTTTAAAGATATCATCAAGGCAGTAGCGCATGATGTTATCTAAAAGGATCATTGGCTTACGCCGCCGCGGCGGCTCGGCAGGGAGATCGATAAAGCGCGGAACTTTATCCGAAGGGATTTCTAACAGGGCGTATTGTCGGTCCTGTTGGCGGATAATTTCTACTGCGAGATAGGTGTAGTCGTCTTTTAAAAACTGCGTGAGGTCGGTTTCTGCATTTAACACAATCGGGGTGACATGTTGGCGCAGTTGTTGATTGAAGTAGATTTTTAACCAGTGTTGCTGATTCGCCGAGAGTTGCCGCTCGTTGATAAGAAAAATTTGGTTACGCGCCATCTCCAATAACAGGTCATTATACAGGACATCGAACTCCTGATCGGCCACGACCACGCGTTGTTGGATCTTCTTAAGTAGATGTCGAGGGACGTTATGGCTGCCTTGTTCTTCGCTAATCAGGATCCGCCGCTTAAGATCGGCGAAACGAACCTTATAGAACTCTTCTAAGTTACTGGAATAGATCCCTAAAAAGCGCATGCGTTCAATAAGCGGATTACGTTTATCTGCGGCTTCCTGTAACACGCGCTCGTTAAAGGCTAACCAACTGATTTCTTTATCTAGATACAGCTTTTCTTGACCCATCCTGACTCCGTTGATCATAACAGAACGCAGACTGCAGTTTCTCTTCACCATTATGGCGATCAATCACCACTTTTGTCTATCGGTGATTCAGCAGTGGTTTTTATTTGCCAATTGGCATGAGTTACGCCACTCTTAGTCTTTATTTAATTGTTAGGAAATATTAATGAAAAAATACCTAGGGATTACGGCAGCACTGTTGTTCAACCAAGCGGCGAGCGCGGATGAGGCACGTTTATTAAATCAGCAACCCGCTATTGCGGAGCAAACCTTTCTCGTCGGTTCTTGGACCGGTGAGGCACAGGGCGCGCGCGTCCAGAAAGCGTTCTATCCTAGCCAAGGCATTTATACGGTACGCCTCGCGGCGAATGGCAGCATGATGCCGATTGCCCTAACGCCAGCGCAAAGTCCATCCTGGCTGACGATTGATGCTACGCATCAGCGCGTTTACGTCGTCAACGAGGTTGAAGACGGTAAAGTCAGCGCCTACCATCTTGAGAAAAATGGTGAGTTAACCTTATTGAATACCGTCGATAGCAGCGGCATGCACCCTACGCACTCGGCGTTGAGTCGTGATGGTCGTTACTTACTGGTTGCTAACTATTCCGCGAAAGACGGACAAGCTGGAGTGAGCGCTATCCCTGTACAGAGAGATGGCCGTTTAGGTAAAACCCAACAGTTCTTCCCGTATAACCAAGGGAGTAACAAAGTTGCGGAACGCCAATCTTCGGGCCATGCGCATTCGGTCACGTTCAGTATTGATGGTCAGTACGTGTTAGCCGCCGACTTGGGCGCGGATAAGATCCACGTCTATCACTACGATACCAAAGCTAAACAGCCGTTCAGCTTGTTAGCAGATAAAACTATCAACTTCCCAGAAGGCGATGGTCCTCGTCATAGCTTATTCTCTGCCGATGGTAAGCATCTGTACATCACGACGGAGATGTCCGCGCAGGTGAAGGTCTACTCTTTTAACCAAGGGAAGACTGAGCTACTGCAATCTGAGAAACTGACTGATTCGACTAAGCCTGACGATATGAGTGGCGCAGGTCTATCACTGTCGCCAGATGGTCGTTTCTTATATGTAGGCAACCGTGGCGAGAAGAACCAGATTGTTCGTTATGCGGTGGATAAGGCGACAGGTAAGCTGTCTGCATCCAAAACCTATTCCGCGGGTGGCGTAGAGCCGCGTGACTTTACGTTTGATGCGACGGGTCGTTATCTGTTCGTGGCGAACGTTTACTCGAATAATGTGGTGGAGTTTGCGCGCGATCTCGAGACTGGTGACCTGTCACCAACGGGTGCAACCTTGCAAATCGGTACGCCGACGCATATTCGTTTTGTGACGATGGCGAAGTAAGATAAAAAAGGCCGCATAAGTGAAGTGACCCCCGATAGTTGGACAACCTATTATCGGGGGTTTTTTATGGCAAAATATAGCCGTCAGTTAAAAATTTTCATCGCTAACCGTTATCTATCCGGTGAGTCTTCGTGCTTACTTTCAAAGGAGTATTCG
>OFEI01000008.1_pt1 | contig 159435 bp, 139 predicted proteins | sample 1521041 | NCBI WGS metagenome assembly OFEI01 (sample SAMN05335687, study PRJEB24111) | insect metagenome | biome: ENVO:00009004; isolation source: gut from larvae fed green and black olives | host: Bactrocera oleae | place: Israel | collected 2011-11
CCCCTCACCGCCCCTTTTCCCCCTTACCTGATCCCTTGCGGGCCATCGGCGGTTTGCTCTCTGTTGCACTGGTCGTGGGCTTGCGCCCCCCAGGCGTTACCTGGCACCCTGCCCTATGGAGCCCGGACTTTCCTCCCCTCCGCCCGTCTCCCTTTCGGGACGACGACGAAGCGGCGACTGTCTGGTCAGCTTCGGCGGCGGATGATAGGGGAAATTGCAGTGATTGTCACGTTTTTCTATCGTTTAATTAGCCTGTTGCTGTGCCAACCCATGCTTGTATAGCGCATTTTTCTTCACGCCATGGATCTCCGCCGCCAGTGCCGCTGCTTTCTTCAAAGGAAGCTCAGCCTGCAATAATGCGAGTGTTCGCAAGGCTTCAACCGGTAGATCGTCGTCTTGTACCTGGTAGCCCGCGACGATAAGAACCATTTCGCCCTTGCGGCGATTATCGTCAGCTTGTACCCAGGCGAGTAATTCGCCCACTGGGGCGCCGTAAATCGACTCCCAGGTCTTGGTGATCTCGCGGGCCAACACAACGTGTCTGTACTCCCCCAACTCAGTAACCATATCGCCTAGGCAATCGAGAAGGCGGTGGGTCGATTCGTAGAAAATGAGGGTGCGAGGCTCTTCGACGACCGCCCGTAGCGCATCACGACGTCCCTTACTTTTCGCGGGGAGAAAACCTTCGTAACAAAAACGATCAGACGGTAGACCTGAAGCACTCAATGCGGTGATTGCCGCACAGGCGCCGGGTAGGGGAACGACCTTTAGCCCCGCCTGACGGCAGCGCGTAACGAGGTGATAGCCCGGATCGTTGATCAGGGGGGTTCCGGCATCTGAAACCAAGGCTATACTTTCACCTTGTTGTAATTTACTTATCAATAGATCAGCTTTTTGCTGTTCATTGTGATCATGCAATGAGAATAAGCGCGCATTGATGGCGAAATGTTGTAGAAGCAGACCGGTATGACGTGTATCTTCTGCTGCAACAAGATCGACACTGGCCAACACTGTCAGTGCGCGTTGGGTAATATCGGCCAAGTTACCAATGGGGGTAGGAACGATATATAATGTTCCTACAGAAATCTCTGACTGATCGTGTTGTTTCATTGTTTCATCCGAATTGCCGCTTTACTATAGGGCGTTCTGAGAAAAACATAATAGGTACTCTATGCTTTCTTCATTTGTGAATCGTCGTAACGCAGGGCGTTTTGTTCCTGTTGTGTTGGCCGGATTAATTTTGGCCGCCTGTGGTGTTAATCAAAATAATCAGACACCATCGGCATCTCTCCAACCCACAGCGAATCAGGGGTCTGCCTATTATCTGCAACAGATGCAGCAAAGCCAAGATGATAGCAGGAGTCATTGGCAATTACTCGCAATACGCGCACTTCTCGACGAGGGAAAGGTGCCCCAAGCTGGACAGCTGTTGCAACAGCTACCGAGTCAACTTAATGCCGAGCAGCAGGCAGAGAGTCATTTATTGTCCGCTCAGTTTGCCATTAAACAGAAACAATTTTCTGCTGCAGCTAAACAGTTAACCGCGGTCTCAGCATCGACATTAAGCGATGCTCAGCGTCAGCGTTATTATCAGCTTATCATTGATAGCGCACCGGGTGAGGCGCCTGTTGACGTATTGCGGGCTCATATTGCTCTACAATCGACATTGCCCGCGACAGCTCAACAGAAAAATATCGATGCGACTTGGCAGACCTTGGTGACAATTCCCCAAGATCAAGCCGGTAATATTACCATTAATGCCAACGAAAATATTCTACAGGGCTGGTTAGATCTTTTAGGTGTTTACTACCAAAATCGCGGTAATCAAGATACGCTAAAAAGCGCGGCCAAAGATTGGCAGACGCGCTACCCGGATAACCCAGCGTCGAAAACCTTACCGGCTGGGCTGGCTCAAGTTATGAACCTTTCTGTGGCTTCCACTAGCACGATAGCGTTGCTTTTACCGCTGACTGGACCGGGGGCGGTTTTTTCTAAAGCGATCGAACAAGGGTTTGAAGATGCGCATAACGGTCACCTCGCAACGAGCGCTCCAGCCGCTAGCGATGCCGTGATCCAAGCCCCTCAATCGTCTGCGAGTGCCGCGAACAATGCAGCGGTCAGCCCGTCAGCGCCTACCCCAGCCACAACAACTGGACAGGATCAGCAGCCAGGCATTCCTCACACTGCCGCGGCAAATACCGCCGCCCAAATAAAAGTCTACGACACGAACGGACACCCGATCGACCAGTTGTTGCAACAGGCACAACAAGACGGCGCGACCCTAGTAGTCGGACCACTTTTAAAAGACGATGTAGCCAAGGCCGTTGCCACGTCGACGTCGCTGAATATTTTGGCGCTAAACGAACCGACCGATTTACAGAATCACCCTAACGTCTGTTACTTTGCGTTGTCGCCGGAGAACGAAGCACGTGATGCCGCCGATCATATGTGGGCGCAAGGTAAACGCATGCCGGTGTTGCTGTTACCGAGTAATTCGTTGGGGGACCGCGTTGCGACCGCCTTTACTCGTCAGTGGCAAACACTGGGGGGAACGACTGTTTTACGGCAGCCTATCGGGTCTGAAAGCGATTTGAGAAGCAGGGTTAATAGTAATACAGGCATAGCGTTATCCGGAACACCGGTAGCCTCGACGTCGACCTCAGATAATAACGCCGTTACCGTGGCCGGTATGACGTTTGACGCGCCTACTGCACAGCCAGTGACCAGTGGAGGTGATATTGATTCTGTCTACATTGTCGCGAACCAAGCCTCGTTAGACCTGATCAAGCCTCTCATCACGATGAGGATAGGTTCACAGAGCCATGTGGCCTTTTACGCAAACTCGCTAAGTTCGCAGGCGGGAGCCGGCCCTGATTTTCGCTTTGAAATGGAAGGGCTGCAGTTTAGCGATATTCCGTTGCTATCCGGGGCAAATCCAAGTTTAAAACAGCAAGTAACCAGTCAGTTTAATCAAGATTATACCCTGACCCGCTTATACGCCATGGGCGTCGATGCGTGGACGTTGGCCAACCACTTTACCCCCCTTCGCCAGCAAGCAGGGTATCAAGTTCAAGGAAATACTGGGTTACTGAAAGCAACACATAACTGCGTGATTAACAGGACGTTATCATGGAACCAATATACTCACGGGGAGGTTGTCCCGGTCAATTAACGCGAAGAGCGCAGGGCAAGCAGATGGAAAAGCTTGCCTGCGACTATCTATGTCAGGCAGGATTAGTCTGGGTTGCCAGCAATGTTTTATATCGGCAAGGTGAACTCGACCTTATTATGCTAGAGGGATCCACGTATGTTTTTGTCGAAGTCCGATATCGTAAAAGTGACGCTTACGGTGGCGCAGCCGCGACAATAACGTGGCGTAAACAGCAGAAGGTCAAGTGGGCGGCGATATACTGGTTAGCGAGCCAAGATCAGTGTTTAGCGACTGCGGAGTGTCGGTTTGATGTTGTGGCGATAACAGGACTACGCATTGAATGGATTAAAAACGCCTTTTATTAGGATCAACAAAGTTAGGTGATGTAGTGCAGGATAGAATTAAAGCGTGTTTTACTGAGAGTATTCAAACCCAAATCGCAGCCGCTGAGGCGTTGCCTGATGCTATCTCACGCGCCACGATGGTAATCGTCCAGTGTTTACTCAACGGTAATAAGATTCTTAGCTGTGGTAATGGCGCGTCTGCGGCGAATGCTCAGCACTTTACGGCTACGATGATCAATCAATTTGAGACCGAACGGCCGAGTTTGCCTGCATTTTGTTTAAGTGCGGATAACATCATGCTGACGGCAATCGGTAATGACCGCCAGCATGACGAAATCTATGCTAAACAGGTACGCGCATTGGGCCAAGCTGGAGATATCCTATTGGCAATATCCACTCGTGGCAATAGCCCAGATATCGTCAAGGCTGTTGAAGCTGCCGTGACTCGGGATATGACTATTGTAGCATTAACGGGTTTTGACGGCGGCGTGCTGGCAGGATTGCTCGGGCCACAAGATGTTGAAATTAGAATACCTTCACACCGTAATGCTCGAATCCAAGAAATGCATATGCTGACGGTAAATTGTTTAAGTGAATTAATTGATAATTCACTCTTCCCTCATCAGGAAGGTTAAGGAGATAAAGTCATGAGGATTCCCCTATTGGTTGTCTTAGTCTGCAGCACTTTAGCCCTACAAGGTTGTGCAGCGGTACTGATTGGATCTGCCGGTGTTGCGACTAAGTCAGCGACCGATGCCCGTACCGTAGGGACGCAAGTCGATGATGGTACATTAGAGTTACGTGTCGCGAATGCGTTAGCGACGAACAAAGAGATCAAAACGACGGCACACATTAACGAGACGGCTTATCAAGGCAAAGTACTCCTTACTGGTCAAGCCCCAAGCCAAGCACTCGCCGATACGGCCCGCGAAATCGCGTCTAAAACAGACGGCACCGTGTCGGTGTACAACGAAATTCGTATTGGCAGCAATGTCAGCTTAGGAACCTCTTCTTCCGATACTTGGATTACCACTAAAATTCGATCGCAGCTACTCGCCAGCGACCAGGTAAAGTCATCGAGTATTAAAGTAACGACCGAAAATGGTGAGGTTTTTCTGATGGGCCTCGTTACCGCAGCGGAAGGGCAAGCAGCCGCTGATCTTGCGAGTCGTGTCAATGGCGTGAAGCACGTTACGACCGTCTATACTTTTTTAAAGTGATCCTATGCCAAAAGAGCGCGCGTTAACGTTAGAAGCCTTGCGAGTGATGGATGCCATAGAGCGGCGCGGTAGCTTTGCCGCCGCCGCCGAAGAGTTAGGTAAAGTTCCCTCTGCACTTAGCTATACGATGCAGAAGTTGGAAGACGAGCTTGATGTTGTTCTCTTCGATCGTTCCGGCCACCGTACTAAATTTACCAACGTCGGGCGCTTACTGTTAGATCGGGGGCGCTTCTTGCTTGATGCGGCTGATAAGCTCGCAGGGGATGCCGAAGCCTTAGCCCGTGGCTGGGAGCCACAGCTCACCATCGTCTGCGAGGCGTTGGTCAGTTGTGAATACCTCTATCCCCTCGTGGATAGGCTCGCTGAGAAAAGCCATACCCAATTAAACCTCTTCACTGAGGTATTGGCTGGGGCATGGGAAAGTCTAGAAGAGGGACGGGCAGATATTGTCATTGCGCCGACGCTACATTTTCGGACCTCTACTGAAATCAATAGCCGCAAATTGTATAGTATACAGAGTCTTTATGTCGCCCGTGCCGATCATCCCATTCATAATGAATCGAACCCGGATGCGGAATCGGTACGACTAAAATATCGAGCTATAGCGGTTGCCGACTCTGCCCGTAAGCGCCCCGCGATTACCGTGCAGGTTCTCGATAGACAAACGCGTTTGACAGTTAGCAATTTAGAGAATAAATATCGCGCGATATTAGCTGGATTGGGCGTTGGGACCCTACCGTATCCGATGATCGAGGAGGATCTACGTCAGGGACGTTTAAAGATTATCTCAGAGACCTACCAACGAGATATCGACGTGATTATGGCCTGGCGACGGGATAGCATGGGGGAGGCAAAGTCGTGGGCGTTGCGTGAAATACCGAAGGTATTAGCGAAGCGATTCCCGCAGCGCTAGCGGGAATCGGTTAAAGAGTATTAGCGAGGGATCATTTTTTTAATCATTCGCCAGCTACTCCACAGTCCAAAGCCGCGTTTAACCATGCGGCCAAGCATCTTGGGTCGTCTGGCAACCCATAATGCAAGAACACCACCACCGACAGCGAAATAACGGCGTGCAGCGTAGGCGGTTGACCACAGTTGGTCGTAACGTGAAGTGGCGACGAGCCATTGTTGCTGACAAGAGACAAGATCCATACGTTGCGTTTGAATAGTGGTTAACAATTCTTGTTTGCGTGCTTCACGTTCGCGACGACTCATGCTTGCTTCTCCTCAAGTTGTTTACGATCCGTATCCAACTCTTTACGAGTGTGCTTCAACAAAGTAGAGCGTCGAGACTTCACTAATGCCCATACGCCGAAAATAATCGCGAGCGCAAAGAGCGCGGCTGTGGTGATTATGATCGCGTAGAGTCGAGCATCAGGGGGGACTGCTAGGATGACGAGGATCATTAAACTCATCAATCCAAACGCAGTAAAAATCATCGTTAAGCCAACCATTAGCAGCATTTGCAATAGATTAGCTTTCTCTTCCTCAAGCTCGACAATGACTAAGCGGATACGTGTCTCAGCGATGCTTACTAGGGTGGTCAGGATACGCTGTCCCACTCCTAGAATGCCTTGTCCTGGCGCTGAACCCGGTCTTGAGCCGCTCATCTTAGCGCCGTGAAATCAGGATGCCGACGACCAAACCGATTGCTGCGCCTAACCCTACACCATGCCATGGTTTATCGTGAACATAAGTATCAGCTTTCTGTGCTGCATCACGAGTGGATTGCGCGATACGCTCGCCGGAATCACCGAGGCGGTCGCGAGAGTTTTGTACAGCGTCCTGTGCTTTCTGATGTAAGCGAGAAAGTTCGGTGCGAGATTTGCTATTACCTTGATTCAACACTTCTTCGAGTGTGTCTGCTAATGAAGCTAATTCTGCGCGTAAATCGTTAGATGCATTATTCTTCGACATCAGAGACTCCTTAAGGGGGGAAATAAGTCCAGTTTAATAAGATAATAAATATCTGGAGTAGATGAGAACACCGCTAGCAGATACCCATTTAATCAACACTTATTTTAGTATAGATGGGGTTTTTAAAAGTTCAAAGCAGGGGGTTAATAAATTACCAATATTACTCAATGCGATAGCTATTATCCAGAATTGTCGCCAAAACTCTTTGCGCGGCGTGGCTGTCATCAGTGGAGTTAAAGCTAATAGTTAAAGAATCACGATTGGAAGTGATACTTTTTATCGCAATTCCCTTAGCGCTCAGATGCTGATAAAGAAAGAACCCGTCAGGTAATGAGACACCATGATTAATCACATTAATCCTGACGATCGCCTCCGGGGTTTGCCAAGCCCGCTGATAAGTAAACCCACCGATGAGTAATAACATCACAACGACTATGGCGCCAATAATGAGCTTACGTTGTGTTAGGGCTAATGAGTAATGCATTAAGCTTGCGGCCTTGATGCCGCTTTACGCTTGCGCCAAAGTAGGATTAACGAGCCGACGAAGCCCCCTACTAATAATACGACGGGTAAAAGCATTAAGCAGAACATCAGCTTATCTTCATACTTCTGGAAGAGTGCTGTTTTTCCTAGCGCGTAACCGGCACAGGTTAAAATCATCACCCATAAAAAACCGCTCAACCAGTTAAAAATTTGGAAGCGTGTACTGCGTAACCCCGATACGCCTGCTAGCGTTGGCAGCAGCGTACGCACGAAGGCAATGAAGCGAGCAATGAGTAACGCAGCCAGGCCGTGCCGCTCGAATAGGGTATGAGTACGCTCATGGTACTTTTGGGGGATATGCGATAGCCATTTTTTGACCAACGGCGTATTTCCCAGCCATCGACCTTGGATATAGCTGAACCAACAACCGAGGCTGGCGGCGGTCGTTAGGATAAGGACCGTGAGTGGAAAACTCATTGTTCCCTTAGCGATGAGTACTCCAACTAAAATTAACAGGCTATCACCCGGTAGAAAGGCCGCAGGTAACAATCCATTCTCTAGGCTGATAATAATAAACAAGATGCCATAGAGCATCCAAACCAACGAGGGATCGGCGAGCGTATTAAAATCCTGATGCCAAAGTGCGGTGAGTAGGGCCTGCAAAGTATCCATTTACTCTTCCTAATGAATAAGGTAACTGGCTCCAGTGTCAGAGCCTGACACATTAACGCCTATCGTGCGGGTATTATGCGCTGTGCAAACGATATGAAATCTAAACGTTTACTAACTTCCTTGCTGGCATAACCGGGCCAAGTGTAACAAAAATTTAGTGTGATAAACACGATAATTGTTGTTAATGCGGGAGTTTTACGCGGGTTAACGGGGAATCCCAACCCTTTTTACATAGGCTGACATTTTTCGTTTTCTTTGAGGGCGAGAAGGAAGAATAAATAGGTAAGCGCCCCGCCAGTGGCGAGGCTTTTAGTCAGATTAAGACTCTTTTTGGGCGGGGGATGATGACTGACAGACGGCGGCAGTAAATAACAAGTCCGTGGACGAGTTCAATGCTGTTTCGGCTGAATCTTGTAGGACGCTGATCAGAAAGCCGATAGCAACCACTTGCATTGCCATCTCATTAGGGATGCCAAACATATTACAGGCAACAGGCACTAGTAGTAGCGAGCCACCCGCAACGCCAGAGGCCCCGCAGGCACAAAGAGACGCGATCAAACTCAACATAATTGCAGTAGGTAGATCAATACTAATATGTAGCGTATTCACCGCTGCGAGGGTTAATACGGTAATAGTAATGGATGCGCCAGCCATACTCATATTCGCTCCAAGAGGGATCGAAACCGAATAGGTATCCTCATCAAGCCCAAGACGCTTAGCTATCGCCATATTGACAGGGATATTTGCCGCTGAACTACGGGTGAAGAAGGCGGTGACGCCGCTCTCTTTTAAGCAGAGGAATACCAACGGATAAGGGTTACGTCGAATTTTCCAGAAAACCAGAAGAGGATTGACGATTAACGCCATGGTCAACATACAGCCAATGAGTAGCAATAATAGCGTCACATAACTCGATAACGCACTAAAGCCGTTAGTCCCTAACACCTATGCGACGAGACCAAAGATACCAATGGGCGCACAGCGGATGACTTTACTTACCAACCAGGTGATCGCTGAGGAAAACTCATTAAGCAGGTGACGGGTTGCCGCAGAGCTATGCCTGAAGGCGAGTCCTAAGGCGATAGCCCATACTAATATACCGATATAATTAGCATTGATTAACGCATCGATAGGGTTGACGACCATGCTCAGTAAGATCCCTTGCGCGATGGCAAGGATACCTTTCGGTGCGGCACTGCCAGGGTGAGCATCGGTCAATATTAACGTCTGTGGAAAGTGATAGCTGGCGACGACCGCGACGACCGCAGCGAAAAAAGTACTCAACAGGTATAGTGTGACAATTGGCCGTACGTTAACTTTGTGCCCTTGCTGATGGTTCGCAATTGAAGACATGACTAACAACAATACAAGGATTGGAGCCACGGCCTTCAAGGCGTGAACGAACAATTGACCGAGTAATGAAACACCCTGAGCAGCAGGTTTAGAGATAAGCGCGAGAGCAACTCCGGCAATCAGCGCAACAATGATTTGAGTAATTAAGTTCCCAGAACGTATCCAGTGTAGTAACCCTGAAGATTTAGCAGTCATTATTATTTCTTATTCGTCGTTTCTTTAAAGAGACTTCGCACGATCACTCGTCGTGGAAGCGTGTTTGCTGCGGCAGTATAAGAAAACGAGAAGCAAGATAAAGCGAATCTTGGCTCCATGACACATCTATTAGTAGAGTATAATATCTAATTATCTGGATTTGTTGGTTATTTAAACTGGTTTTGTCTTCGGTTGTAGGTTGCTACAAGGCTAGGTGGTAGCCTTGTAGCATTTTATAACGTTATAATTTTTTTCTTAGATTTAACCAGTGGTTAAGGATTAAGGTCACGATCAAGATAGAGGCGATGACGCTCAATGATAGGGAGGTAGGAATATGCCAGATATCGATCAGTAACATTTTTACCCCAATAAAGGTGAGGATTACCGCTAGCCCATATTGTAATAAGCTGAATTTTTCAGCAACGCCCGCTAATAAGAAGTACATCGCGCGCAGGCCTAAAATAGTGAAAAGATTCGAGGTTAGTACGATAAAGGGATCGGTGGTTACTGCGAAAATAGCGGGAATACTATCTACCGCAAATATGACATCACTTAATTCGACCATAATTAAAACGAGAAGGAGAGGGGTGGCATAACGCACACCTTGGCGTAGCACGAAAAACTTTTCGCCTTCTAGCTGATCCGTCACACGCATACGTTTCTTCAACCAGCGCAGAATTCGTCCTTCCTCATGCTTATCTTCGGCTGATTTAGAAAAAAACATCTTGATGCCGGTAATAATCAAGAACGCCCCGAAAATATAGAGGATCCAACTAAATTCGTTGACTAACCAACTTCCGGCAAAAATCATCCCGGTTCTTAGGACGATGGCACCTAAAACGCCATACACCAGAACCCGTTGTTGCAGGGCGGGTGGGATGGCAAAAGCGCTAAACAGCATGAGCCAGACGAAGACGTTATCGACAGCAAGTGCTTTTTCCAACAGGTAGCCAGTGAGAAAGTTTAGGGTTTGTTGCGATGCAACGGCATTTCCGCTGGTATGCTGCAGGGTAAACCAGAGGCCAGCAGCAAAGCCCAGTGAAACTCCCACCCAGACCAGTGACCAGAGCGCGGCATGTTTAACGCTCATACTGCCCGAGCGCCCTGAACTTTGTAGACGAAGATCGATGATAAGCATGATTAGGACGATGATAGAGAATATTCCCCACATCAATGGGGTGCCGACAGTCTGCATAAGGCGTTTCCTTATAGGTAAGACAAAAAGGGTGATGTCGGCAGACAAAGTGGACTGATTGCAAACCTCACCAAGTGGCAAGGTCTCACTTACAATGCTAATGGCACTGCCTGACGACCGGTGTTTGCACACGTAATGACGATCTGTCAGCGTTGAAGTTACTCCCCTTTGCTTCCTCCAGCATAAGAAACTTACGAGTGTTTAACAATCTCTGGTTGTAATATTTTTAAATACTTTACGTAATACCTGCCGAGTGAGCAAAGTAGCGATATGGATTGTTGAACCTGACTATAGCCTTTACACTGCCAAGAGGCATGGGGGGAGGATAGGTGAAAATACAACATAGTTCACTGAGCTGGCATGGGCTGTTATTAGCGATCCCTGTTGGGATCGCCGGGGCTAGCGTGACACTCGGTTTTCGCTTAGTCATCGCGCTGTTCAACCTTATTGTTTTTGGTCAGAGCGATGATATTACGCAAGCAATGCAAGTTTGGCCTTGGTATTGCTGGCCCGTCATTGTCGGTGGCGGCGGCGCGGTTGCTGGAGTTTTACTGCATTACGCGGTAAAACTCGAAAAACAGACGGCAATTAAATCGGACTATTTAGATGTTATCAATGCGCGACTCAATGCGGTTCCCACGGGCGCATCGTTACTGCGCGCCTGCTCCTCAATGATGAGTATTAGTAGCGGTGCTTCTATCGGTAAAGAGGGACCCATGGTTCAGCTCGCCGCGCTATGTGGAAGCTGGCTAGCGCGATTCGTCCCCAAGCGGTTTGCCTTAGCGAACAGTGATATGGTCGCGATGGCTGCTGCCGCAGGATTGGCGTCGGTATATCATGCCCCTTTAGCGGCGACTCTCTTTGTCGCGGAAATTGCTTTCGGGATCTCTGCGTTACAACGCACGATCCCTATCATGCTGTCAGCTGTAACCGCCGTTTTGACGATGTGGTTACTGGGATTCCGCTCACCCTTGTATCCTCTGATGGATATTCAATTTCCGATTCAGGTTATCCCGCTATTAATAACGATATTAGTGGCCGTTTTAAGCGGGCTGATAGGATTTGGTTTTATTTCTCTCACTCAAAAAAGCCGCCAATTGTTTGGTCGGATCTCTTCATTGCCGATTCGTTTGGCCTGTGGTGGCACTATTGTCGGCGCATTAGCCATTCTCTCTCCGGCCATTCTGGGTAATGGTTATGAGGTCATTGTGAATGTTTTTGCCGGGCATTACCTTTTACCAATGCTACTCGCACTCTTGGCGCTCAAGATTATCGCCACTAGCTGTTCAGTAGGATCGGGGCCGGTAGGGGGGATGTTCACTCCCGCACTGATGGTCGGTGCGACGTTAGGGGGGATTTGCGGGGTGATGAGCCAGCAGGTAGGGCTAACTCAAGCCAGCCCGTGGTTATTTGCCGCGATCGGTATGGCCGCAGTGTTAGCGGCGCTCTCTCAGGCACCATTGATGGCGATTTTGATGGTCATGGAAATGACTCTTAACAGCAGCTTACTGTTTCCGCTGATGATCGCCTGTGTCATCGCGACTATGGTGACGTATCGATGCCACTCTCCGACGACCTACCCACTGATCGGCACCCATTTCTCGCGGGCCAATGCTAAGTTTACCTTTGACCAGACGCGGATCAGCGACGTTATCATCCCAGGAGCCTGCCTCTCTCCACAAGATTCGGTACAGCAGGCACTGAGTGCTAGTGGGCATAAGCGTGAACGTTATGTCTATATCATTGATGCCGAGCAGCGTTTTCTGGGGGTCGTGTCCATCCATAAGATTGTCGAGAAGGTCCTTGCTGAGGAGATCACTTTGGACTCACCGATTGAAACGGTTATGGAGAGAGATTTTCCCTATGTTTACGAGGACCAAACGTTGAAACAGGGTTGGGAAGCGTTTAGCCGTGTGACGCTAGAGCGACTACCGGTATTAAACAATCCTCAGCAACGACAATTTGTCGGCGCATTGACCAAAACCAGTTTGATCCAACAGGCAGAAAGCTTCTTATAAAGCTTTGGACTGAGCAGTGTTGGGTTTAGGGCAGAAACTGCGTATACTCCGACGCGTTATAATTATCCGATTTTACAGAGAAGAACCCGATGAATGAACTGCAAGTGAGTGGGCAATCGCTTACCCTTAATCGATACCCAGCCAATGCGGCAGATCCTACCTTACAAGCGTGGGATTCCGCGGACGAATATTTACTGCAGCAGTCATTACCGGACGGTCCCGTCTTAGTAATGAACGATAATTTTGGAGCATTGGCTTGTGCCTTGCAGCCTCGGGAAGTGTGGCAGGTCAGTGACTCTTGGATTAGCCAGCAAGCTACCTTACATAATTTCGCCACCAATGACTTAGCCGTTGGTAATGTTCGATTCCTAGATAGCCTTGCCCCGTTACCGCAAGGAATGGCGGCAGTCGTCATCAAAATACCAAAAACGTTAGCGCTGCTTGAGCACCAGCTCCAAGCCCTGCGCGAAGTGATTACCGCCGATACGGTGATCATTGCTGCAGCGAAAGCGAAAGATATTCATCGCTCAACGTTAGAGCTTTTCGAGAAGTGGGTGGGTGAAACCACGACTTCATTGGCATGGAAAAAATCACGTTTAGTGTTTGCCAAGCTTACCGCAGAGTCGCCTGCCGCGAGTAGCGGTTTGTTAAGCTGGCCACTTGACGGTACACCCTATACCGTACATAACCATGCCAATGTCTTCGCGCGACAATCGCTAGATATTGGTGCACGGCTCTTCCTGCAACATTTACCTAGCCAGCTAGAAGGCGAGATTGTTGATTTAGGCTGTGGTAATGGGGTAGTTGGGTTGCTCGCCTTAGAACAGAACCCTGAAGCGAAGGTTCATTTCGTTGACGAGTCGTGGATGGCGGTGGCCTCAAGCCAACTTAATGTTGAAAAAAACCTACCGGCAGATCTGGCGCGTTGTGAGTTTACAGTGAACAATAGCTTAAGTGGTTTTACCGGTGGCAGCTTACAAGCCGTATTGTGTAATCCTCCTTTTCATCAGCAAAGCGTCATCACTGACCATATTGCTTGGCAGATGTTTAGGGATGCGAAACGCTGTTTAGGCTACGGCGGAGAGTTACGGGTCGTCGGTAATCGACACCTTGATTATCACCGGAAATTAAAAAAACTATTTGGTAACTGCCAATTAATTGCTTCCGACGCGCGCTTCGTGGTCCTACGCGCCGTTAAACTTTAAGGCTTAACAACCAGCAGGTAACGGTTATGATGCGTACATGTAGACTTCTAATTTGTATAACGATAGCCGGTTACCTGAGTGCCTGCACCAACAGTGAGCAGGTGGCCGACCAACGTTTAGCCGATCAATCCACGATGGCGGTCAATTGGATGCAGCAGTCGGGAGAGTATCCTGCAATTGCGCTGCAAACCTTTAAATTTGCTACCTATGCCTATCAACAGGCTGTTGAAAAAGGAGCTCGTACTCCAGCCGTTATCGTCGACCTTGATGAAACGATGATTGACAACAGTGCTTATCAAGCATGGGCAGCGGCACAACAAGTTCCCTTTACTGATGCCTCGTGGTCGCAGTGGACTCATGCGAAACAAGCCCTCGCTATTCCCGGCGCTGTTGAGTTTGCCCGCTATATCGACAGCCATGGCGGAACACTATTTTATGTCTCTAATCGCGCTGAGCAGGATCGCCTCGCAACGGTGGAAAATTTAAAAGCGCTCGGTTTTCCAAGGGTATCAGGGCAGACATTACTGCTGAATACGTCAAGCAGTAATAAACAAGCAAGATTCGATGAAATCCGTGCACAAGGATTTCAGGTTGTGGTGTATGTGGGCGATAACCTGAATGATTTCGGACAGGCCACATGGCATAAAGACAATATTCAGCGCCGCGCTTTTGTGATGCAGAATCGAGAAAAGTTTGGTACGGAGTTCTTTTTACTGCCGAACCCGAGTTACGGGGATTGGGAGTCAGGCTTAAGCCAAGGATACTCGGCCATGACGCCTACCCAAAAACTTCATGTGCGAGAACAAGCCCTACGCGTTTGGAAGCCCTCACACTAGTTCCTTTCTATTCGCACTGTTTGCTATTATCCATTCAAGAAATTTATGCTTAAATGGTAAGCAATTGGGCTGTCTGTTCTAGATAGCCTAACTTTACTCGCTGAATAAGGTTATGCAATACGTATTGGCTCATCTATGGAAAGGATGTCATTTCTGAATAAGTTTCGGGGTACTGCTGAGACTTTTGCTCTGTTTTTATTAACATTTCTCCTCTGCTATGTGAGCAGTCACCTTCGCTTGCCACTCCTGTTATCCATGTTCTGGATAGTGAATGCGCTGGTGGCGGGGATCTTTGTTCGCTACCCTGCAACCCATCGGCCGATAAATTATGTGGTCTGTGGTTTAGCCATGTTTCTTAATGATTACCTGTTTTCGGGCTGGTGGTCAGCGGCAATATTAATCAATTTAGCGAATATTATTTTTATTGCTGTCGTTGCTCTCGGGCTTAGAAGGTTATGGACAACGCAGCACGAGCAGCTTACTCCCAAGCAGGTTCTCCTTTTGTTTCCCGTATGCTTAGCCGCGGCGTTGTTAGCGGGAACGTGGGGCGGAATAGCGAGCGCCAATGAGAAGACACCGACCGAGATCTTACTTAATATTGGACTATGGGCCAGCGAACAATTTTCCACGGGACTCATGGTCCTCCCTCTTATTCTTAGCTTTAAACGCTCTCAACACTTTGTCTGGCAGCGCACCTCGATCTTGGCGGTTCTCTTGGTACCAACGCTATTTCTTGGCGCGGCATTGGTGGGGGGGCCAGGGAGTATCGCTTTCCCGCTTCCGGTACTCATCTGGTGTGCGCTAGTCTTACCGGTATTCGTTTCGACATTGATCACATTTCTTGTCGGTATCTTAGAAATTATGATGGTCTATGAAAATCTGATTGGCGAGCATAGGGTGGATACTCCTCCTGAAATTATGACGTTGGTCTCTATTCGATTAGGCGTGGCGGCGATGGTACTGACTCCATTTATGGTCTCTGTCACTATTGATGCGATCAAGACGTTGAACCGGCGTCTGGAGATCCGTGCGAATACAGACTTTTTAACGCAGCTACTTTCGCGCGCAGGATTATTCGAAAAATTAGCAGAAATCCCCTTACAGCCTGGTCGTTCGATCGGCATGATTATTTTTGATATCGATCATTTTAAAGCGATTAATGATAATTTTGGGCATCAAGCGGGTGATGATGTACTGAGTGAACTGGGCTATATCTTACGACGTGACTGTAGAGAACAGTTTTATATTGCACGGTTTGGCGGAGAAGAGTTTGCGTTAATTGGGCTCGATAGTGATGCAGAACAACTCTATGCACAGGCTGAGGCATTACGCCAGCGTATTGCTCGACACGACTTCGCACTGACCGACCGGTCGTTATCTATTACGATTAGTCTTGGATTAGCGGTTGGAACCGCCGAAAAGGGTGAACAGTGGTCAACGCTTGTTACTCGCTTGGTGAGTCAAGCTGATGCTCGCTTATACCGCTCTAAGGCGGGGGGCCGGAATTTGACTACCCCCGATTGGTCCGAGGGCAGTCAAGATATTAGTGATCAAAAGCAGACGTAATTTTATTTTGTTGCTGATGACGTTCAATAGCGAGTTCGATCAGTGTCGTGATGAGATCTTGATAAGCGAGTCCGCTTGCCTGCCATAGTTTCGGGTACATACTGATGTTAGTGAATCCGGGTAATGTATTAATCTCGTTGATAATGACTTTATTATTTGGGGTAAGAAATACGTCAACGCGTGCAAGCCCGAAACATTCCACCGCTTGATAAGCCTGAATAGCGATAGCGCGAATAGTGTCTTCCGTTTCAGGATCGATATCTGCCGGAACCTTAACTTGTGCACCTTGCTCGTTGATATACTTAGTCTCGTAAGAATAGAACTGATCGGAAAGCACAATCTCACCACAGCGGCTGGCTCGTGGGTGTTCGTTACCTAATACCGCACACTCGACTTCGCGACCAATAATTGCAGTCTCTATTAAGACTTTACGGTCAAAGCGGAAAGCTTCTTCGATGGCGGGAGCTAATTGTGCAAGGGTTTCAACCTTACTCACTCCGACTGAGGAGCCTTGGTTCGCGGGCTTCACGAATAGTGGCAATCCTAATTGTGCCACGACGTCATTGAGATCGGTAGCCTTTCTATTGCTTGGGGTTAGCGTAATAAATGGTGCTATATTTAGCCCTGCATCCCGTAACAGACGCTTAGTGACGTCTTTATCCATGCTAATCGCGGAGCCTAATACATCCGATCCTACAAAGGGTAAGTTTAGAATACGGAGTAGGCCCTGTAATGTTCCATCTTCACCCAATGTTCCGTGGACGATAGGAAAGATGACATCAAGCTGGGAAAGGTCGGCTGAGGTGGATGACGTGATTGATTGCGTATGGCCGGGTTGCAGAGAAAGCTCGCCTTCTGCATGGGCTAAGCCAATACGTTTCGGATCAGTGGGATGCTCAAGAAAATGATCGACTTGGTAACTGCACCATTGCCCCTGCTTAGTGATCCCCAACAGAACAACATCAAATTTTGTTTTATCAATCGCCTCAAGGATATTGCGCGCTGATTGTAATGAAACCTGATGTTCTGCTGATTTCCCGCCAAAAATGATACCGACCCGCTGTTTCATAAACTCTTTATCCGTAACTTAACTGTATAACGACAACATAACAGGTCAGGGTGAGCGAGACAATGCTCCGCCCGGTGATAAGAGTCGTTAATGTTCAGCCGCTAGATCTCACTCCATTCACGCAGCAAGTTATGGTAAAGGTTGAGTAAGTTCATCCGCGTCGTCGTGGCACTTTCGATTGAAGAGAGTTGTTGGATATCGTCGTCGAGCTGGCTAAGCATCGCGCGTTTTTTCTCATCGCGGACCATCGACTGGATCCACATAAAAGAGGCGATACGTTGCCCGGCGACGACCGGTGTGACGCAATGCAAACTACTGGATGGATAGATAACCATATCGCCTGCGGGCAGTTTTACCTTATGTTGGCCGAAGGTATCCTGGATAACCAGCTCACCGCCCTCGTAACTATCGGGCTCATTAAGAAATAACGTTGCGGAGATATCTGTACGTAGCCAGAGGTTTTCCTCACGGCGAACGGCGCCGTCGACATGAAAACCATACGCTCCGCCACCTTGATAACGATTGAAGAGGGGAGAGGATATATTGACCGGGAGTGTGGCGCTGAAAAACTGGGGGTGTTGATTGATAGCCTGTAGGACGAACTGCTGAAGCTCCTGGTATAGAGAAGACTGGGTATCAACCTGTTCGTTGCTTTTTACCGCTGCCCCTTGATGACCCGTGGTGACGCGTCCATCCACCCAATCGGCTTGGGTGAGATGCTGGGTGAGGGTGGATAACTGCTCGGCGTTCAATACGCCTTTAATATGGTGCATCATAATCGGATATCCAATAACACTATTGCTGTGGCAAGTCGCCACAGCAATAGAGGTCGGTTAAAAATGAACGTTTGCCGTTAGCATCCAGCTACGCTCTGCGCCTGGATGGTAACGATAGCCACTTTTATTAATGGACTGTACGTAGTGTTTATCAAACAGATTATACACGTTTAGCTGTAGATCAAGGTTGCGGTTAACTTGATAACCGGCCATCGCGTCAGTCACCCAATAATTATCGATAGCATTCGGCGTTCCTACCGCACCATCCGAACCACGATGCATACTTCCCACGTAACGTGCACCTGCTCCGGCGACTAGCTCAGGAGTAATTTGGTAAGTTGTCCACGCGGTAAACGCATGACGTGGGGTATAGCTGAGGTACTTCGACCCGTCGTTATTCACGGCCTTTCCTTCAGAGACTTTTGCATTCTGTAAGGTGTATCCGGCTAACGCATGCCAATTCTCGGTGATATCGCCACTAATGGTAAGTTCGTAACCTTCAACGCGCTTACGACCCACTTGCGAATAATCCTTAGTGCTGGCGTCTTGCTCGACTTCGTTTTTAATATCGGTACGGAAGAGAGCAGCGGTTAACAGTAACCGGCTATCCATTAAATTCCATTTAGTCCCTACTTCTGCGGTTGCCGCTTTTTGCGGTTGGAAGTCAGTACTATTGGCATTTTTCGATGATGATGAGCTTGCCGAGAGTTGGAAGTTATTCCCGCCAGGAGGCTGCTGCGATACACCATAGTTGACATAGACGTTGCCTTCTTCTGTCAGATGATAAAGCGCGCCTGCCTTCCAGTTAAACAAATTACCGCTCTTACTGGTATCGACGGTCTTCACTGGGGTCCCTTTCGCAATCCCCGTTGAACAAGCAACTGCTCCGCGGCCCGTTCCACCGCATGCGGTGGCTGAATCATACTCAGTATGATAACTATCTAAGCGCGCACCACCATTAATCTCGAACTTGTCGGTTAGCTGTAGTGTGTCGAAGGCATAGAGACCGAAGGTATCGGTTGTGCCATGGGCATCGGCGCCATTACGCGAAAGCCCACCGATTGAGATTGAACTGTCAGGATGATAGATATTAACCGCAGGAGGGGAGATAGCATTCAGCCCACGGGTAGTTTGGCTTTCATGAGTAAATTCTACGCCAGTACTTACATCATGTTTGACGGTTCCAGTGTTGAACTTAGTCGTTAGGTTAGTCAGGATTTTATTCACGGAATCGCGGGTATTCGCCAGGCGGCTCCATGTCCAGTCATCGATGTTGGCCGATTGATGAGTTTGGATATTCGATGCGCCACCCATCACGGCGGTCATCAGGTATTTTTGGCTAGTTTGCGCCCAGCGTGTGGTGTTTCTAATCGTTGTAACGTCGGAGAAATCGTGTTCGAAACGCATGGTCGCGCTATCGGTGCTCGATTTATCGTAGTCAGAATCTGTACCATAGAAGTTATGGCGATTAACTTTGCCGGCACTGTTTAGCGCTGAGTAACCGCTTGGAGCGCTATAACCCGGCAGACCAATAGTGGGAATGCCGCCATCTGGAGTATTGTTTTGGTGAACATGAACATAATCGAGATATAGGCGAGTATCGGTATCGAGACCGAAAGCGATGGATGGAGCAAAACCATACTTTTCGTGGCTAACTTTATCACGGGTTTTATCGTGACCATTATCACCCATCATATTGATTCTAAAAGCAGAATTATCATTAATCATCTGATTGTAATCGACGGTTGCGCGGCGATTAGAGGCGCTACCGTAACTCAGTGAACCATCGACGTTAGTGGCTAATTCAGGCTTCTTGGTGATCATATTGATCGATCCTGACGGGGCGCTACGACCATAATCCGATCCTGAAGGGCCTTTTAATACCTCAACGCTACTGACATTGAAAGTATCACGGCTCACCGCAGCAATATCGCGAATACCATCCACATAGATGCTATTTGAGGTATCGACGCCACGCATATAAATCGCATCACCCGTCGTCGAGCTACCATTTTCCCCAGCAAAGAATGCGCCCGCGCCCGCGATATTTTTCATCGCATCGGTCAGCGTTGTCGCGTGTTGTTCCTGAATCACTTTTTCAGGCACCACCGTTACGGTGCGTGTCGTGTCGGCGAGAGGACGCGTAAATTTCGGGTCAGAAAGCGTTTTTGGGACGTAGAGCGAAGGGAGCGAGGCCTTGATGATCAGGGTATCGTCAATATTTTTACTGTCGCTAGATTTATTAACTTGTTTAGAGGTATTACTTACTGTGTCAGCCAGAGTCGGTGCACTTAATCCGACGCATAATCCTGCAAAGACGCCCAATTTAGTCAATTCTTTAAACGATGGCGTAATATTTTTATTTTTTTTCAAGAGGTTACCTTGTAAATACCAATGAGAATGGTTATCAGGAGCGTTCGCATTATTCATATTTTTACGCAAAAGGTAAAGAGTTGTAAGCATTAGTTAATGGTTTTTTTAGATTTATATAAAGAAATATTTCTATTTATGAATTTTTCCGAGGTGTTATCAGTGGGGGGCTCAGCGCGAGGCAAAAAAAAGGGTGATACATTATGTATCACCCTGAGGGAATTAAGCGTTTGGTTAGACCAGTTTTCTCATCGGTTCATTACGAGCTGGCGCATCGCCTGCCACATAGTAGCTGGCAGTACTGCGTGGTAGCGAGGCTTTACCACGGATCACGTCAGCGATTTTCTCACCGATCATAATGGTGGTCGCGTTCAGGTTACCGGTAATAATTTCTGGCATAATCGACGCATCCACCACACGAAGTCCTTGCATCCCATGGACTCGACCTTCGTTATCGACTACGGCCATCGGGTCGGTCCCCATCTTACAGGTGCCGCAAGGGTGATAAGCCGTCTCACCATGGTTGCGCACGAACTCATCTAGCTGTTCGTCAGTTTTACAATCGAGACCCGGGCTAATTTCACGTCCACGATACTTATCGAGCGCAGGTTGGTTAATGATCTCGCGCGTCAGACGGATACAATCACGGAATTCCTGCCAATCTTGATCGTGAGACATGTAGTTAAATAGAATTGCCGGATGCTCATAAGGGTCGTTAGATTTAATCCGCACATGGCCACGGCTCGGAGAACGCATTGAGCCGACATGGCATTGGAAACCATGCTCTTCCACGGCATTCGTCCCGTTATAGTTGATAGCAACCGGTAAGAAGTGGTACTGAATATTCGGCCATTCAAATTCTTCACGGCTACGAATAAAACCACCCGCCTCAAACTGGTTGCTCGCCCCCACACCTTTACCTTGGAACAGCCACTGCGCACCGATCTTCGGTTGATTATGCATTTGCAAGGCAGGGTAGAGCGAAACCGGCTCTTTACACTCATACTGAAGATACAGCTCTAAGTGATCCATCAGGTTTTCACCCACACCCGGTAAGTCGTGCACCACTGGAATATTAAATTTATTCAACAGCTCAGCCGAACCAACGCCTGAACGTTGTAAGATTTGTGGTGACGCAATCGCTCCGGCACAGAGTAGGACTTCACGGCGCGCGTCGGCGTGTTGTGGGGTCTTGCTCCCGCCAGTGAGGTAGTCGACACCGCTCGCTCGTTTACCGTTGAACACAATTTTATCTGTGGTGGCATGGGTTACGATCGTAAGGTTACTGCGGCTCTTCGCTTGATCTAAGTAGCCTCGCGCGGTACTTGCCCTACGGCCGTTCGTCGTGACGGTACGGTCCATCGGACCGAAGCCTTCTTGTTGGTAGCCATTAAGATCATCAGTACGTGGGTAACCTGCTTGTACACCCGCTTCGACCATGGCAGCAAAGAGTGGGTTATTACCCGTTTTCGGTGTGGCGACGCTAACCGGGCCTTCACCCCCATGATAATCGTTTGGACCAATATCGCGGGTCTCTGCTTTACGATAATAAGGTAGACAGTCCAAGTAGCTCCAGTTTTCTAAGCCTGGACGTTTCGCCCAGCCGTCGAGATCCATAGCGTTACCACGGATGTAGCACATTCCGTTGATCAGTGAAGACCCCCCTAGACCTTTACCCCGTCCACATTCCATGCGGCGGTTATTCATGTAAGGCTCAGGTTCGGTTTCATAGGCCCAGTTATAGCGGCGACCTTGTAATGGGAAGGCTAACGCCGCAGGCATTTGGGTGCGGAAATCTAAGCGATAATCAGGGCCGCCAGCTTCCAGCAATAGTACTGTCGTGTCTTTATCTTCGGTCAGGCGCGTTGCCAGTACGTTACCGGCAGAACCGGCACCAATAATGATATAATCGTATTCCATTATCTCTTCCTCAATTCTGTGGATTAAAATACTGACTGGAAACGTTCCAGTTCAACTTGTACCGATTTGATTTGGGTGTAGTGCTCAAGAGTTACCAATCCATTTTCGCGGCCGACGCCAGAGTGTTTGTACCCGCCGACAGGCATTTCTGCTGCGGATTCACCCCAAGTATTAATCCAACAAATTCCGGCTTCCAGCTGGTGAATGATGCGGTGTGCACGGTTTAATTCCTGTGTCACCACACCGGCTGCTAGGCCAAAGTTAGTATTATTCGCGCGACGAACGACTTCCGCTTCGTCGGTATAAGCCAAGATCGACATCACTGGACCAAAGATCTCTTCTTTCACGATCTCCATCTCGTCGTGGCAATCGGTAAATACGGTAGGTTCTACCCACGCGCCACTATCGAAGCTATTACCGGTCATACGTTTGCCACCCGTCAGTAGCGTTGCGCCACTGTTGATACCGGATTCGATAAAACGCATCACGTTATCACGATGGGCAAAGCTGACTAAGGGACCGAAATTCGTATTTGCGTCGTTCACGTCGCCTGCACGGATATTCTGAATACGCGCGAGGATTTTCTGTTCGAATTCCGCTTTATGCTGCGCAGGGATAAATACGCGGGTACCGTTGGTACACACTTGGCCAGAACTATAGAAATTCGCCATCATCGCGATATCTGCGGCAAGATCGAGATCGGCATCATCACAGATGATCAGTGGTGACTTACCACCAAGTTCCATCGTGACATCTTTTAACGTGGATCCAGCGGCGTTAGCCATCACTTTACGTCCGCTGACCACACCGCCAGTAAAGGAGACTTTATCGATACCTGGGTGTTCGGTCAGCGCTTGACCGGTTTGTGCCCCAAGGCCGGGTAGTACGTTAAATACTCCGTTAGGCACACCTGCCTCGCTGTAGATCTCTGCTAGCTTTAATGCAGTCAGTGGCGTCACTTCACTAGGCTTGAAAATCATCGCGTTTCCTGCGGCTAAAGCCGGTGCGGATTTCCATAACGCGATTTGGATTGGGTAGTTCCACGCACCAATCCCTGCGACAACGCCCAGAGGTTCACGACGCGTATACACGAAAGAGGTGTCACGCAGTGGGATCTGTTGGCCTTCGATGGCGGGAATTAAGCCTGCGTAGTACTCCAGGACGTCAGCCCCGGTCACGATATCGACGGCGGACGTTTCACTAAATGGTTTACCCGTATCGAGAGTTTCAAGCGCGGCGAGCTCATCGTTGCGCTCACGCAGAATATCGACAGCCTTGCGTAGGATGCGCGAACGCTCCATTGCTGTCTTGGCCGCCCAGATCTTTTGGCCTTTACGTGCGGCGGCTACTGCTTTATCCACATCGGCTTCACCCGCAGCGTGGACCTTAGCTAACACTTCACCAGTGGCAGGGTTAACCGTCTCAAACGTGGAACCGCTCTGTGCAGGGACGTAGGCACCATCGATATACAGTAACTGTTCAGCGAATTGGGACATCGTTATTCTCCGTCTTTAAGAGTGAATACTCGCCAAGTGTTGACGAATAAATTGTCGAGTAATTGTTTTAATCGTTTGTGGATCAAAAGGGCTGCCGCTCAGTGCTGCACGTAACCATAATCCATCGATCAGTGCGGCTAACCCATAGCCCGCCACGCGGGCAGGCTCTCTATCCAATACTTTATGAAACTCTGCCGTGAGGGTTGAATATAACCGACGGCTACTAATTTTTTGCAAACGGTGCAATCCAGGTTGATGCAGGCTGCTCGCCCAAAAGTCTAACCACGCCTTCGCGACAGCTGGATGTACTTGCGTTTCGTCAAAATTTGCATCAACGATAGCGCTTAGTCGTTCTTCGGCACCCGCCTGACTCAGCGTTTTCAATCTTCCTAGAATTGCTAGTTGAAGTTTAGACGTAATATCGCGCATCGTGGCTTCAAGTAGCCCATTTTTATCACCGAAGTAGTGGCTGATGATGCCCGTTGAGACGCCAGCTCGTTTTGCAATCTGCGAAATAGTCGCGTAGTGCAACCCTACCTCATTGATTGTCACGAGGGTGGCATCGATTAATTGCCGTTGACGAATGGGTTGCATACCTACCTTAGGCATCACCGTAACTCCTGAATAATTAAATCTCACTTATTAAAACTTTTTTTGATTGATTGTTCAATATAAAAAAATTAATTGTTATGCTGGGGCAGATAAAAAAGGAGTAGGCCTGTTAAAAATGCTAATCGATGCAATACTTAGTCGATCAACGTATAGGCCTATGCATTTTTGTTTACCCTTAGAAACAGGATTGAGGTAAAGAATGACAACACCACCTGCTACCGGAAATAATAAAATTAATCCGGTTGTTTTTTATACTTCAGCCGGACTGATTTTATTATTTGCGTTAACCACTATTCTCTATAGCGACCTCTCTGCGGCATGGATACTGGAAGCGGTCAATTGGGTATCGGCGACTTTTGGCTGGTACTACATGCTAGCGGCCGTCCTCTATATGGTCTTCGTCCTCTACATTGCGGCATCGCGCTACGGCTCTATAAAACTAGGGCCAGAGCAATCTAAGCCGGAGTTTAGCCTCTCAAGTTGGGCGGCGATGCTTTTTGCGGCCGGTATCGGTATCGATTTGATGTTTTTCTCGGTCGCGGAGCCGGTAACGCAGTACATGCAGCCCCCGCAAGGCGAGGGGGGTACGATAGAAGCCGCTCGTCAGGCGATGGTGTGGACCCTGTTCCACTACGGCATCACGGGCTGGTCTATGTATGCCCTGATGGGGATCGCATTGGGCTACTTTAGCTATCGTTATAACTTGCCACTTACCATCCGCTCTGCCCTCTATCCTATCTTCGGTAAGCGAGTAAATGGGGCGATTGGGCACACCGTCGATATCGCAGCGGTCATTGGTACCATTTTCGGGATTGCCACTACGCTTGGTATCGGTGTTGTACAGCTTAACTACGGGTTAAGTGTGCTGTTCCATGTTCCCGATAGCTTAGCGGCGAAAGCTGCGCTGATCGTTCTCTCTGTCGTGATTGCAACGATCTCGGTGACCTCAGGGGTGGACAAGGGGATTAGGCTACTGTCTGAGCTTAACGTCCTGTTAGCACTGGGATTAATTATTTTCGTATTATGCGTCGGTAATACCAGCTTCCTTCTCAACGCTATCGTGTTGAATATTGGCGACTATGTAAACCGCTTTATGGGCATGGCGCTCGACACCTTTGCCTTTAACCGCCCTACACAGTGGATGAATAACTGGACACTATTTTTCTGGGCATGGTGGGTTGCGTGGTCACCGTTCGTTGGACTGTTCTTAGCGCGTATCAGTCGTGGACGGACGATCCGTGAATTCGTACTCGGTACGTTAATCATTCCGTTTACCTTCACCTTACTTTGGTTATCGGTGTTCGGAAATGCCTCACTGTATGAAATTATCCATGGCGATCATGCGTTCGCACAGGAAGTCCTTGTTCATCCAGAAAGAGGGTTCTACAGCCTGTTAGCGCACTATCCTGGCTTCACGTTGAGCGCCTCAGTCGCCACTATCACGGGCTTATTATTTTATGTGACTTCTGCTGACTCCGGCTCATTAGTATTAGGAAACTTCACGACTCGTTTGAAGGATATCAACTCCGATTCACCTAACTGGGTACGTATTTTCTGGTCAGTGACCATTGGCGTACTGACATTAGGGATGTTAATGACGAACGGTATCTCTGCCTTACAGAATGCCACCGTGATCATGGGGTTACCTTTTAGTTTCGTGATTTTCTTTGTGATGGCAGGTCTATTTAAATCACTACGTGTAGAAGACTATCGCCGCGCTAGCGCCAACAGAGATACCGCTCCCTATTTGGCCAATGCCAACGATCGGCTATCTTGGAAAAAACGCCTAACACGTCTGATGACTTATCCAGGCAGTCGTTACACCGAGCAGATGATGGATACCGTCTGTTACCCTGCCATGCAGGATGTGGCTAAAGAGCTTGAGGTGAGAGGAGCGAATGTAGAACTGCAACGCCTGCCACCAGAAGAAGAAGGCGGCTTGGGCCATCTTTCTCTTATGGTACATCTCGGGGAGGAACAAAACTTCTTGTACGAGATTTGGCCGCAGAAATATGCGATTCCAGGCTTTACCTACCGGGCGAGAAGCGGTAAATCGACCTATTATCGTTTAGAAACGTTCCTCGTTGAAGGTAGCCAAGGCAATGACCTCATCGGCTACAGCAAGGAGCAGGTGATCATTGATATGCTAGACCACTATGAGCGCCACCTAAACTTTATCCACCTGCATCGTGAAGCACCGGGAAATCATATTAACTTCCCTAACTTGTAAAAACCGGAAAGAGGGTTGGCATTGTCCAACCCTCTTTCGTTTTAACTTATCAATGTGCTGTTATTATTCCTTTAAAGAGAATAACTTCGTCTGAACTATTCACTTTTATTGGTGGCGCGAAACGATTAAGGTTGTTATCAACGTAATTTACTAAGTAATGAGGTCGCTATGTCACACCCACATTCTCGTAACCCCGCAAATGGTCAGCTAATCAAAGAGTATCCGTTTATCAGCCAAGATGAGCGAGAGGCGATTATGCGCCGCACCGCCGTGGCACAGAAAAGCTGGCGTGAGACTGCATTACCACAACGGCGTCAGGTGCTACTGCAGTTAGCTGCGGCATTACGCGAACGTAATGAAGAGCTGGCGGCGATGGCTACTCGTGAGATGGGTAAACCGATTAGCCAATCTCGCGCTGAGGTCAACAAATGCGCGCAGGTTTGTGAATGGTATGCTGAACACGGCCCGGCGGTCTTAGCTCCACAGCCGACTCAAGTTGACAATAATAAGGCGTGGCAAGAATTTAGACCGCTAGGGACGATTTTAGCGGTGATGCCGTGGAACTTCCCTTACTGGCAAATACTACGTGGTGCAGCAGGCATGCTTCTCGCCGGTAATACCTACTTACTTAAGCATGCTCCGAACGTTATGGGATGCGCATTCTTGATGAAAGATATCTTCGATAAGCTTGATGCGCCCGCCGGAATTTTTGACGTTATCAATATCGATAATGAGGGCGTCTCGGCGCTGATTGCTGATCCGCGGATTGCCGCCGTAGCGGTCACGGGTAGCGTACGTGCCGGTTCGGCGATCGCGGCGCAAGCCGGTGCAGCGTTGAAGAAAACCGTGCTGGAGTTAGGGGGATCCGATCCGTTCATCGTCTTGGCCGACGCTGACTTGGATGAGGCGGTAAAGGCTGCCGTAATTGGGCGTTATCAAAATACAGGACAAGTCTGTATGGCGGCCAAGCGGTTCATTATTGAGGAGAGCATTGCACCACAATTTGAACAGAAATTTACGCAAGCGGTGGCTGAGCTATCCTTGGGCGATCCAACGCTCGAACAGACCTATTTAGGCCCTATGGCGCGTTACGACCTACGCGATGAATTGCATGCTCAAGTTGAAAAGACCTTAGCAGAAGGCGCTCGTTTGGTGTGCGGGGGGGAAAAAATAGCGGGAGAAGGTAACTATTATGCACCGACAATCCTTGCCGACGTCAGCGAGACGATGACGGCCTTCCGTGAAGAGGTATTTGGCCCGGTGGCGACGTTGACTGTCGCTCGTGATGCACAACACGCCTTAGCGCTTGCCAATAATAGTGAGTTTGGCTTAGCGGCAACGGTTTGGACGGCGGATTCAGAGATTGCTGACACCCTTACGCGTGAACTCGAGACGGGCGCAGTATTCGTTAACGGTTATGGCGCATCTGACCCGCGCGTTACGATTGGCGGAGTGAAAAAGAGTGGTTATGGGCGCGAACTTAATCACTTCGGTCTACACGAGTTCTGTAATATTCAAACCGTGTGGGTAGACCGCCGCTAGTCTACGACGAGGGCAGCATTGTTAACGCTGCCCTCAACTTAACAGCCAATAATACCTTCCTGCCGTAGACACTCCCTTAGTACCATAAATGCCGCAAAGAGCTTAGGCTCGTCGATGCATGCGTAACCAAGTAGTAGTCCTCGTTCTTGCTGAGCGCTGAGATAGTATTGAGATAGCGCCCGAACGACCACACCTTTATGGAGAGCGCGTGTCGCGATTGCCACATCATCACAGCCGTCTGGGAGTGATAACACCAAATGTAAGCCAGCATCATGACTATAGCGGGGCAAGAAATCATTGCCTAAATAGCGCAAGATCAGGCTCAATAAAAATTGTCGGCGTTGATGGTACAGAAGCCGCATCCGCCGAATATGCGCCGCAAAATGGCCCCCGCGGATAAATTCGGCGATGGCACGCTGCTTAATCAAATGCCCGCCTCGATAGAGCTCAGCCGCCGCGGTACGCAATGGATGACTCAAGCTTTTAGGTACGACGAGGTAGCCCATCCTCAAGGCGGGATATAACGTTTTACTAAATGTTCCCATATAGAGAACTGGGGCATTATCCTCTAGACCCTGTAAGGCTGGATGCGGCGGTTGAGAGAAACGAAACTCGCTATCGTAGTCGTCCTCAATAATCCAGAAACGCTGGCGACGTGCCATTTCTAATAGCTGCTGGCGTCGAGACAGCGACATTAATCCCCCTAGGGGATACTGGTGTGAGGGCGTTACGAAGACCATTTTAGGTGGCGGCGCAGCGCTCACGTCTGGAATTATTCCTTCTGCATCCACGGGCAAAGCGTGGAGGCGCAATCCATTACAACGCAAGATATTGCGCGTCCCCCAGTATCCAGGGTCCTCTACCCATACCGTATCGTTAACATCGGCGAGCACCTTGGCGACGAGATCGACCGTCTGATGGATCCCTTCTGTAATAATAATTTGCTCTACCTCAGCATTAACCGACCGGGTTACTCGCAGATATTCGCTTAATGCTTGGCGTAACTGAGCACAGCCGCCGCCATTGCTGTAAATAAGTTGTTCAATGTCCGGTGATTTCTGGAGACGATCTTCGATTTTACGTAATAACGCGTGGGGAAAGGCGGTCACATCCGGAGCGCCAGGAACAAAGGCTCCCCATTGATAAGGTGAGGCATTAGCATAGCCCAATAACTCCGCCCCTCGCGTCGAAAGGCTATGGGCGGGTAGCGCCCGCGGAACGTCCTTCGACGACGGTTGCACCGGCGCGGGTGAAAATTCAGGTAGCATGTTGGCAACCCAGGTGCCACTTCCGGTACGAGCAGTGACATAGCCTTCGGATAATAAGGCCTCATAAGCATTGAGCACGGTATTTCTTGAGACGTTAAGTTCTTTAGCGAGATCTCTGCTAGCAGGCAACCGAGTCTCAGCGGGAAAAATCCCCTCGGTTATTGCTTGCTGTAATACCAGCAATAATCGTTGGTGCAGCTTGCCGTGAGGATTTTCTTGTAACCTAGCCAGTAAGTGATCGGCGTAGAGGGATCGCAATTGGCACCTTCTTTTTAATAATAAATGGCTCTCGCAATCGATCTGTATCAAGGATAAACAATTAAGTCTAATGTTTTTAATTGTTATTGGTAGGAAGAGATGAGCGCAACTAACGAGAGTCTTAATCAACGTAAAGCCCAAGCTTTGCCCCGTGGTAGTGCAGTAATGTGTGATTGGTTCGTCGATCGTGCAGAGAATGCCACAATTTGGAGCACTGATGGGCGGGAGTTCATCGATTTTGCGGGAGGTATCGCCGTTCTAAATACCGGCCATCGACATCCAAAAATTACGCAGGCGGTCACGGAACAACTTCAGAAATTTACGCATACTGCGTTTCAGATCGTTCCTTACGAAAGTTATATTACTTTAGCTGAACGAATCAATCAGCGTGTGCCTGTCGAGGGGGCCGCGAAGACGGCATTTTTCTCAACCGGTGCGGAAGCGCTAGAAAATGCCGTGAAAATTGCGCGGAGTGCAACCGGTCGTCACGGGGTGATCACTTTTACCGGGTCGTTTCATGGCCGTACGATGATGACGATGGCGATGACTGGTAAGGTTGCACCTTATAAGCAAGATTTTGGACCGATGGTCCCCTCGGTGTTCCACGCCCGCTTTCCTGATGGAAAAAAGGTTAATTGCGAGCAAGCGTTAGAAAGCCTGCATGATATTTTTGCTTGTGACATCGCGCCGCACAACGTGGCAGCGATGGTGATCGAGCCGGTACAAGGGGAAGGGGGTTTTCGAGTTGTCCCTGCGGAGTTTATGCAGGCATTGCGCGATATCGCCGACCAGCATGGTATTTTGCTGATCGCCGATGAAGTACAAAGCGGCTTTGCAAGAACTGGCAAGCTTCTTGCAATGGAACACTTCAGCGTTAAAGCTGACATCCTCACCATGGCGAAAAGCTTAGCAGGGGGTTATCCACTGTCGGCAGTGAGTGGTCGAGCAGACATCATGGATGCGCCGAACCCAGGCGGACTGGGGGGGACTTATGCAGGGAATCCTCTCGCCATCGCCGCGGCAAACACGGTACTGGATATTATCGATGAAGAAGACCTCTGTGCGAAAGCCAACACACTGGGAAATGAGTTAGTAAAGGAATTAGAGCAACTCTCTTCACAGTGCTCAGCGATCGAACACATTAGAGGGTTAGGATCCATGATTGCGGTAGAGCTTAAGGATGCGAGCATCGCTAAAGCTGTTCAGGATACCGCGATGGCACGAGGTTTACTGCTGTTAACCTGTGGTCAAAAGGGTAATGTGATACGTTTTCTTTATCCGTTAACCATTCCCACTGACCAATTCCGTCAGGGCATTACGATCTTACGTGAAGCGTTGACGCAGCATGCCACTTAATTCACCGGGCTATCCTTAAGGTGGCCTTGAACATTAGTTAGTATGTGGTGGGGCAGGTTACTCCTGTCCCGCCTCGGGGAATAAGTATGAATGAATTACCAGCTAGTCGTGACAACCTCTCTCAAGGGCTTAAGTCCCGTCATATTCGTATGTTATCCATTGGCGGCGTGATCGGCGCTGGCTTATTTGTCGGGTCCGGGCACGCTATTGCAGCGGCAGGGCCTGCGGTACTTATCGCTTATATGATTGCCGGGGCATTGGTCGTATTTATCATGCGGATGTTGGCGGAAATGGCGGTTAACACGCCTGATTCCGGCTCATTTTCTACTTATGCATCGCAAGCCTTAGGGCGCTGGGCAGGATTCACTATTGGTTGGCTATATTGGTGGTTCTGGGTACTCGTGATCCCGCTGGAAGCGAACGCGGCAGCAACTATCCTCAATGCGTGGGTCCCAGACATTGCGATATGGCAATTCACATTATTTATTACTCTTATTTTGACGGTCACTAACCTCTTTAGTGTGAAGAACTACGGCGAGTTTGAGTTCTGGTTAGCCTTAATCAAAGTCTGTGCAATCATTGCATTTCTTGCGCTTGCGGCTGCAGCGATTTTTGGCCTTCTGCCTACGAGCCAAGTCAGTGGTGTTAGCCATCTTTATGACCGAGGCGGGTTTATGCCGCATGGTATTGGCGCGGTTCTCTCTGCCGTTTTGACAACCATGTTCTCCTTTATGGGAACTGAAATCGTCACGATTGCCGCGGCCGAGTCTCGTAATCCGGGTAAAGAGATTTCCCGCGCGACTAACTCAGTCATATGGCGTATTGCCTTGTTCTATCTGCTATCCATTTTCTTTATTGTTGCACTGGTTCCTTGGAATGCACCTGATTTAGCAGCGAAAGGTTCTTACCAAACAGTACTTGAGATGATGGGTATCCCCCATGCTCGCTTAATCGTCGATGTCATTGTCTTAACAGCGGTATGTAGTTGTCTTAACTCTGCGTTGTATACCTCATCGCGCATGCTATTTTCTTTAGCCAAGCGTAAGGACGCACCCGCGGTAATCGCGAAGACGAATACGAAGGGTACGCCGTATATGGCCGTTATCTTCTCAACGTCAGTCGCATTTCTGGCCGTTATCGCTAACTACCTAGCGCCTGCTGCGGTCTTTGATTTCTTGCTCGCAAGTTCGGGGGCTATAGCGCTACTGGTCTACTTAGTCATCGCTTTCTCACAGTTGGTTATGCGCCGCCGTTGTGAGGCAAAGGGGAAAGTGCTGGACTATAAGATGTGGCTATTTCCAGGGCTTACCTACGCGATTATCGCCGTAATTATTGGAATTCTAGGGAGTATGTTGTTTATCCCCGGCCATCAATCAGAGGTTATGGCAACAGGGGGATTAACCCTAGTGGTGATTGCGGCGGGGTGTATCGTTCATCGTAGACAAAACCGTAAAGTCTCCTCATCGGTACTCGCACGTAATAATTGATTGAGCTGAGTATTCTGTCTGATAAGAGCGCGCATTGTCGCGCTCTTTTTATTTATATGCCCGCCAAAAACTCCATTAGAGCAGGGCGTTTCAGCAATAACTGATCGTGAAATTCCTAACTAATGCTATGATAAAGGCCTTAACCATCACGTCCGTTGTTGTACGGTTTTTAGGTCCTCAGGAGTAAGTATGCTTAATTCATTGTCTTCCACCACGAAGGCGTTATTGGTGGGGCTAACGGTTTCTTTTCTAACGGTAAGTTGTGCTGATCATCACGATAATGACCAGAGTGAAACCACGGTTAATCAGCCGGCGGCACAACCTGATGTACAGCAACCCGCGGTTGAGCAGCCCGCTCCTGCTAAACCCGCTGAGCCCGAAGCAAAAAAATTCAACGATCCGCTGGAGTTAGCAAGCTTCACCGGTGACTTTAGGCAGTATCAAGCAGGAGATGTCGTACCTGATATGTACCGCACGGCTCAATACACGATTAGCAAATGGCAGCTGCGTAAGTTACCTGCGCCAAGTGCGGGCAGCCACTGGACCTATTTCGGCGGCAGTTATGTGCTGATTACCGATGCAGAAGGTAAGATTCTGCGTATGTTCTCCGGCGAGATCATCTATCGATAGCTGGCGGTTGGGGCTGTATCGGCGGCCCCATCAATTTCCTACCTTCCTTGCCACTGCCATCGTTTACCTACCTTAAATCTCTAAATTCTAGCGATATCGCTAGGTTTTCCCTCGCCCACTATATAATTATGCTAATCAGTTGAAGGTCGCTAGTTACACATCCTAGGCCGATAGCTACGGCTAGATTATTGTTACATTTAATTTTTTGTGATGGACTCGACGTTTTTTCTCCCCCTAAAAAGTGCTATAAAGGTTAAACAAAATTATAAGGTTTCTCATCGTGATAGATGTGGCGATGGTGTGTTTTTCTTTTACTGGCTAGGATGGGATTATGTTTGGTTGGACGTCAACGCAGCGTAATGTTGCGACTGCAAGCTTCTTGAGTTGGATGCTTGATGCATTCGATTTTTTTATTTTGGTCTTTGTATTGAGTGATCTAGCCGGGTATTTTCAGACGTCAGTGACAGATATTTCTGTCGCGATTATGTTGACCCTAGCCGTGAGACCTATCGGTGCTCTAATTTTCGGTCGTTTGGCGGAAAAATATGGCAGGCGTCCAATCTTGATGTGTAACGTCGCGCTCTTTTCTGTCTTCGAGTTACTTTCAGCGTGGTCGCCGACTTTTACCGTTTTTTTACTCCTGCGTGTGGTCTATGGTGTCGCGATGGGAGGAATATGGGGAGTGGCTTCTTCATTAGCCATGGAAACTATTCCGGATCGATCACGCGGATTAATGTCAGGGATCTTCCAGGCAGGCTACCCTTGCGGATATCTCTTAGCTTCAATTATCTTCGGTCTGTTCTACGAGCACGTAGGATGGCGAGGGATGTTTTTGATCGGTGCATTACCCGTTTTCCTTCTCCCTTTTATCTACTTTAAAGTTCCAGAGTCACCAGTGTGGCTGGCATCCAAAGCACGTAAAGAGAGTCATGCTTTACTACCGATAATTAAAAGTAATTTACGTGTCTGTGGTTATCTCGTGCTATTGATGGCCTGCTTCAATTTCTTTAGTCACGGCACGCAAGATCTCTACCCCACTTTCCTAAAGGTCCAACATCAGTTCGATGCCCATACCGTCAGTATTATTGCGATTTTTTATAATATCGCGGCAATGTTGGGGGGCGTCTTTTTTGGTGTACTATCGGAAAAAATTGGCCGTAAAAAAGCGATTATGATAGCGGCCTTTCTAGCATTGCCTGTCTTACCCCTCTGGGCGTTTGCGACGGGCTCTGTCATGATCGGCATCGGCGCTTTTCTCATGCAATTTATGGTGCAGGGTGCCTGGGGCGTGATTCCAAGCTGGCTAACTGAACTTGTCCCCGCCAACGCACGCGCCGTGTTACCTGGCTTTGTTTATCAGCTAGGGAATCTTATCGCTTCGGTGAATGCGACCCTACAATCGAAGATTGCTGCAGCCCATGGCGGTAATTACGGAATAGGGATGGCAATCGTCGCAGGTTCTGTTGCAGTACTGATTTTCATCTTAGCCGCGTTTGGGCGCGAAACTCGAGGGATGAAAATTTCTGGCGCGGAGGGCGTTGAGCGCCATTAGGTTTACAGGCAGACGTCAATCCATTTGGCGTCTGTCAACTGAGCCATACGCTGGGGCGACAGTCTCACGGCGCTATGAATCGCCCCGGCAGCCGGTAATACTTCATCGAAAACCTCTAAGCTTCGGTCGCAATACACTTGCAACGGATTCTCCAGTCCGAATGGGCAAACGCCACCAACGGGATGTCCCGTAGCGATAATCACTTCATCCACCGTTAACATTCGGGCTTTAGCTCCGAAGGTGTCTTTAAGTTTTTTATTATCTAAACGTGCATCGCCACGCATTACGATGAGTACAATAGTATTTTTAATCTTGAGTGAGAGGGTCTTCGCAATTTGCCCGGGTACAACACCATGCGCGCGTGCGGCCATATCGACGGTGGCGGTACTTTGGTTCATTTCGATAATTTCGATATCGGGGGCATGCTCCGCAAAAAACTCGCGGACGGATTGCAGGCTCATCGGTTTTCTCCCTTATAACACGTATGCCTAATTTCACTATTAGGTGGCAAAGTATAAACGAATTTAGCTAAATGTATTGAAGAAATAGCGGGGAGGCTTAACGGTTACTCAGTCTTCTTGCACGAAGTTAGCGAAGGTTGTGCGCACTTAAATACCTGGGTAAGAGGGATAAACAACAAAGGTTAATGCGCTTAATGATAGCTCCTCCTGCTAGTAAAAACAGGAGGAGCTGTTTGCTACGTCTTAACCAAATTTTGTTATTTAGCGGTTTTTTCTAACGTTTTCCTTAGTGATTTAACGTCATCTGGACTCACAGCAGGTGCAGCATTGCCCCAGCTATTACGGATATAGGTTAAGACATCGGCGACATTTTGGTCGTCAAGGTTCCAACCAAATGCCGGCATGGCAGGATGAGTCGGTGCTGCAACAGTGCCACCCGCGCGGCTTCCTGCGAGAACAACATGAATCAACGATACCGGATCGCCATTGATGAGGGGAGAATCAGCCAGTTTCGGAAAGAGATGAGCGACGCCTTCTCCTTGAGGAACATGGCAACCACTACACCTGTCTGCATAGATAGCTTTGCCAGTCACCATCTGTGTATTATCCATGGCGATGGGTTGGGGTGTAGGCTCTGTGCGGCGAGTGTTGAGCGATTTTAAATAAAGCGCCGCCGCATTTAAATCTTCATCTTTCCAATACTGTGTAGAGTTTTCAACGGCTTCTGCCATTGGCCCTGACGCAATATCATAATTATTTGCGCCGGTTTTAAGGTACTCGACCAGATCTTTTTGTGACCATTTACCTATCCCTGTATGGCTATTATTCGTGATATCAGGAGCAAACCAGACACCTAAGGTATTACCTGTAAGAAAATGCTCGCCTTTATCGCCACCGATAATATTCTTAGGAGTATGGCAAGTCCCACAGTGGCCGAGCCCCTGAACCAGATAGGCACCGCGATTCCACTCAGCGGACTGTCTTGGATCAGGTTTATATTCGCCCTCTTTGAAATTGATCATATTCCAGATATTGAGTGCGCTACGAAGACGGAAAGGGAATGGCAGTTGGTTGGTGTCTATTGCCCTATTGATGGGCTGCACGGTTTGCAGATAAGCCCACAACGCTTGATTATCGGCCTGAGTCACTTTGGTGTAGGCGGTAAACGGCATCGCGCCATAAAGTAATTGACCATCGGGACGATGGCCTTTACGCATCGCGTTTTGAAAATCGGTAAATGTCCATCGACCAATACCGGTTTCTGGATCCGGGGTAATATTAGCGCCAATTAGTTGGCCGAATGGCGTATCAATAGCGACTCCACCCGAAAACAAGGGATGCCCTGGTTGAGTATGGCAAGCCGTGCAGTCACCAAGTTGCGCAATATAGCGGCCCTTGCTGACGAGATCCCAAGAATCGGCGCCGCTTTCTGCCTGCGCCAGACTTGCCACGAAGAATAACGTACAGGCGGAGAGAATAAATTTTTTCATACCATCATCTCCCCTGGTTTTTGAAGATACTGGGTGCGGATGTAGTGAGCGGTACGAAAAGCCAATGCACCCACCGTACCAGTAGGGTTGTATCCAGGGTTATTTGGAACAGCGGAGGCTCCCACCACAAATAGATTCGGAATATCCCATACTTGGCAGAACTTATTTACAGAACTGGTCGAAGGGTCACTGCCCATAACAAATCCTCCCACGACATGTGAGGATTGATAATCGCCATTTGACCATGGCCCCTTTCGGGGTTGCTTCTGTATTTGCTCGGGATTCATCACTTTTGCAATTTCAGCCACTTTATCGGTCACGTATTGCGCCATACGCATATCGTTGTCGGGAAAATCGAAAGTAATGCGGAGTAAAGGTCGGCCGTGGGGATCGTTATAGTTTGGATCGAGCGATAAATAGTTTGTGCGTTGTGGATAACTACTCGCCTCACAACCGATACTCGTTGTGGTGAGGTAATGGTCAACCGTTGCCTTTTTCCATGCTGATCCCCACCGAGGTGTACCGGGTGGAACGGGACGAGAGGCGATAGGCGCCGAGCCGATAGGGGTCACACGCGTTGACCCACCGCCCACAAATCCGAGTCCAGAATGATCGAAATTATCGTTATTAAATTCATCAATTCCCATCCCTATCGCACCACCACCAATGAAGGGGTTGAAGATTTGATCTTTGAAGAATAGGCGTACGTTATTAGCTGTTTGATAGCAGTAATTTCTCCCTGTTGTGCCTTTACCAGAGAAAGGATCGTAAGGGATACCTACCTTCGACAGTAGCATCAAACGGACATTTTCAAAGGTAAAGGCGGCAACAATCACAATGTCAGCGGGTTGCTCATAGCGCTCGCCGTTATTATCGATATACACCACGCCCGTGGCTTTTTTGCCCGTACTGTCTTTGAGAACCTCGAGAACCTCACAGTCGGTGCGTGCCTCGAAATTTGGCATGTTCGCGACGGCAGGAAGAACGTTAACAATCGCACTCGCTTTAGAGTAATTTGCACACCCGTAATTCGTACAAAATCCGCAGTAGGTACAAGGCCCCATGGTCAGTCCATACTGATTAGTATAACTTTGTGAAGCGAGGGCAGAGGGAACATAGAAGGGCTGATAACCCATTTCTGTTGCAGCTTTGGCAAATAAGGTCGGCGCAATGGTTTGTACATTCGGTGGGTTTGGATAATCGCGGGTTCGGGGGCCTTCGTATGGATTCCCCCCTTGGATAAGCTTTCCTTGAATATTACCGGCCTTACCCGATACCCCTGCGACACGTTCGAAGGCATCGTAGAAGGGCTCTATTTCCTCCCAGTCAAGCCCCCAGTCTTGAAGAGTGAGTGCCGGATCTACTTCTTTACCATAGCGTTCGCGCAGATGACTCGCTAACCGAAAGTCTGCCGGCTGGTAACGAAAGGTTAGACCTGCCCAGTGATTCCCAGCTCCTCCTGTACCATTTCCGGGATGAAACGATCCCCAAAAACGCATAGGTAAGGCTGTTTCCGATGGGGTATTACGCATCGTACAGGTATTCTGCGCAGGTCTTAGCATCAGTTCTTCGCGTGCGTTATAGCGTAACTCATCCGCGGCACTGGCGATGTTAAAGTCTTTGGCCGTATCTCGCCATGGCCCACGTTCTAGGCCAACAACTTCAAGACCTTGATCGCAGAGTTCCTTTGCCAAGATAGATCCCGCCCAGCCTAGGCCAACAATCACGACATTGGTGGCAGGTAATTTTTTTATCATCATTTTATACCTTTGTATTCCAGGCTGAACTGCCCATGATTGAGATGGGGATCAAGTCTAATTTTTGATCGGTCTTAGTTAAATAATCGCGATAGTCATAACGCGCGCCTGGAAAGCCAATCATTTTCCAGCTGATCATGTCACGATTTCCACCATAGATAGGATCCGCAAAGAAGCCCTCCATCGTGTTGGAAAGCACCTGATCAAAAAAAACCTTACTATCGATATGTGACAGTGTGATCTCGCCTTTCTCCAGCGCCTCTAGCACTTGATTGCGTGTTTCCCCCGCCAATTGGCTGAACTTTTTATTATATTTTTGTTGGCAATAGTCGTGAAGGGCAGCGAGTCCGAGGCGGTATCGTTCACGCGGAGTAAGGGGCGATTGATCGCCCTGTGCGGCCGTACCGGGTTGAAAGGGAGCCTGCATATAGTTACGACTGGCATCTCCATAAGAGCCGGCAAGTTGTTGATCGATAAAGACAGTACATCCCGCGTCTTTACCGTTGCACGAATATTCGTCTGCGGGAATTAATTGGCTCACGATAGCATCGACTTCAACGGCTTCGTCCGCGGTAAAAAATTGTAAGCCCGGTGCATCGTTGATAATTGGGTTATTGTGGTCGAATAGCATCCACCGAGGAATGCCGGTAATAGTTGTTGCTTGTACACTGGAGACCGCCACTACGGTCAGGCTAGCCGCGGAAGCGGAGAGCAGCCGACGTCGGCTAATCCCCGAAGAAGAAGGATCAGACATAAAAAGCTCCTTTTGACATTGCTCAATGACAGTAAGTAATGACTCGCTAAATGTTGCATTTGTATTTTTATTGTTATCAATGTTAATTAAAAAGCGCGAGATTGTGTAATTTTATTTTTGTCTTTTCGGATTGAGCAGGCAGCGGGAGATGTGTTGTTAGGTTTTAGAGAAGAGTGCTTGGAAGTGTCGGGAGGTGTTGGGCCGAGAAGAGGTATAGTCAGTCATTATTTTGACTACAGAGAATAAATTCTCTAACGATAAACGTCTGTTCTCCCCGAGTACACGAAGAGAATAGACGCTAGACAGCCTAAATCTAGATTAACGCTTATTACGTCCCCAGACACTACGGTAAACACGGAATTTTCCGGTTTGAGCTAGCACTTCGTAATGACCAAAAGTCTCTTCGAGTACTTGCGGATAAGGTAAAAAGGCGTTGGCAACGATACGCAGTTCACCGCCACTACTCAGGTGGTTGGCTGCACCCCTGATTAAAGCATTTGCAGCATCTAAACTCGTTTGTAGCCCGTCATGGAACGGAGGGTTGGATAGGATCATATCGAACCTTCCCTGAACGTTAGAGAAAACGTTACTCGCGAACACCTCACCCTCTATATTATTAATGGCTAGGGTTGCTTGACTTGCGGCGATGGCGGCGGCATTCACATCAGTTAGCCATAGGCGAACTTTCGGTGAGTGCTGTTTCAAACTCGCCGCTAACACGCCGGAGCCACATCCAAGATCTAATACCTTGCCTTTTGTGTGTGCGGTGAGGGTAGAAAGCAGAAGGGCGCTCCCGTTGTCCAGTCCATCGCGGCTGAATACGCCTGGTAATGTTTGGATCGTCAGGTCGTCAAGTTGATAGCGACCATAATAGGTCTCGATATCGAATTCGGGCTGGTGGTCGAGACGTCCATGGTATAAACCGCAGCGTCTGGCGCTATCAATCTTCTCCAGCGAGCTGTATTGTTCGATAACGTTCTCTGCGCTACGCACACCGCTACGGTTTTCGCCAACAATGAACAGATCACTGCCCACTGGCATAAGGGCAAGAAGGTTAGCAAGCTGAAACGCGGCTTCTGGCTTATTTTTCGGCCAGTAATAGATTAACGTATCGCAGCCCGCAACGTGTTCTGCGTTGGCGTAGAGGCCAAATTGTGCACGTTCTTCGAGTTGCTGGCTTAGCGCTTGCCAATGGTGAAACTGCTGTGTAAAAACACGGGTAGAGGCCGTGGTTAATTGTGCCGGTAACATATCCTGCAGGTCACCCGCAAAAATAATATGGCGATGTTCGAACTCTTCCTCGTGGCGCAACAGCACTTCGCTGGCCGGCATATAAGCTGACATGGTAACTCCTCTTTCATAAGAGAGGCGATTATAGAGGTTTATTGGCGCAGGTTCGATGGTTTTGCTAGCATAGCAGCGTAAGCTTTTGTTGAGTGGATAAAAATGACAGAAAGACGAGACTGGTTATTAGCGCAAATGGGGATCGACCAGTATCGTTTACGGCGTCCCGAAGTCTTACAAGGTGAGGTAGCCATCGCGATAAAGCCGACCACTAAGCTCGTCATTGTCGGGCTGCAACGCGATGAACTCCATCACCCTTTTATCAGTGATGTATTACTGAGCATGATTGTCGAATCCGCTAATGTACTGTATCTCTCGGTAGAACAACTGCCCCTGCTTCCCCAGCCGTTATCTTGTTTACTCTGGTTCGTGGGCCATGATCCACAGCATCGCTATGCCTCGCGCCAGATCCTCTCCCCGCCTTTTGCTACCTTAATCGGGAATGCAGAGGCTAAACGTACTTTATGGCAGCAATTTTGCGACTATGACGATAATCTCTGATCTGCATCTGGCAGACTGGGCGCAAGCCTTTACGATTGAAAACCAGTGTCACTCACATCCATGGAGTGCGGCGACTTTTCAAGCAAACCAAGGTGAGCGTTTTATTAACTTGCGCGCCGATATCGACGGCGAACTAGCGGGGTTTGTAATCTGCCAGGTGGTACTGGATGAGGCATCCCTCTTTAATATTGCCGTGTCGCCCACTTTTCAACGGCGTGGCGTCGCTCGACATCTAATAATGTCGCTTAGCGAACGGCTGATAGAGCGTGATGTCATGATGCTTTGGTTAGAGGTTCGTGCATCAAACTTACCCGCTATTGGCCTCTACGAATCATTTGATTTTAACGAAGTATCACGACGTAATAATTATTATCCCACCGCTAACGGGCGCGAAGACGCGTTGATCATGGCGTTAACACTGTAATTTATTCTTGGAGCACTATGCTGATAAAACACTTCGACTGCATCCTTTTTGATGCTGATGAGACACTGTTTGAATTTGATGCCTATAAAGGGTTAAGCACGATGTTTGCGCAGCATGGTGTGACATTTAGTCCTGAAGATTATCAACGCTATCAGGCACTGAATAAGCCTTTATGGACGGCCTATCAACATCATGAAATCGATGCGGAACAGTTAAAGACGCAACGTTTTGATCCGTGGGCGAAGGTACTGAACCTTCCAGCCAGTACGCTAAATCAACAATTTTTAGCTGCCATGGCGCAGATTTGTCAGCCCTTACCGGGTGCTAAGGCTTTGCTGGAGGCTATCTCGCCTCATGTGCGTGTTGGGATTATTACCAATGGTTTCACTGATTTGCTGCATGCGCGCCTAGCGAGCACCGATTTTAGCGGTTACTTTGATGTGCTGACCATATCAGAACAATTTGGTCTCGCTAAGCCGGCGCCAGAGATTTTTCAGCATACTCTAGAGCAACTTGAGGGGTGCCTGCCAGAAAGAACCTTAATGGTCGGTGATACGCCAGAATCTGATATTTTAGGCGGTATCAATGCTGGAATGAAAACCTGTTGGTTAGATCATGGCGATAAAATTCTGCCAGCAACTATCACCCCCGACTGGCAAGTGCCCACTCTCCCCGCGTTGCAGTCTCTCCTTCTATAACTCTTTCGCCTTATCCCGCTTAGACTTCGCGGGGATGGGGCGGTGGGCCGTGAGGAGGTAGGGAGACTGCTGCCAGTGTGTGCGTTGGTCTCTTAACAGGGTACGGGTTAAAATAATACCGATGGCGAGAGCCAGTAATAGCATCAAGCGTAATAAGTTAGTGGTGTTATCGACATGGCGTGCCTCACTCGCTAACGTATGTGTATCCAATGTTAGGCGTAAATATCCCTGCGGACCTGCTTTGGTTTGCAGGGGAACGACAAGTTGACGCGTCGAGTAACTGCCTGTGCGATCATCGCTAAGCCCCAATCGGTCCCTAACACTGATCGATTGGCCACTGTGTGCAAGGCGTGTCCCATCGACATCATAAAGCGAGACGTCGATGACTCTCGGTTGTTGGGTGAGATGTTTAAGGATGCCATTGATTGCGGAGAGGTCAATCTCATCCTCAGAAAAATAAGGCAGTAAACTATAAGCAACTTGGTTCGCCAGCCCCTGTGAAAGCTCAGAGGCCTGTGTTGTTTCAACTTTTTGACGGCTCGAACTAAACCATGACGCCCCCTGCATCAATGCCACCATTAATGCTAAACACGCCAACACGATCAGCGTCCTGTGAAGTTGAATGTTAATTTTAGGTCTGTGCATGGGTTGGGAATCTCATTTTTTTCAGAAATCGTTAGCTCTGATGTGGGTTTATGTTGCCAGAGCTGGGGCGATCGGGGTAGCCTTTTGCCGGGTTTATATGTTTGTTCAGGAGCACCAATGCCAAACCGATTAAGTTGGTCTGATTTACCTACGGATGTTACAGCATGGCCAGGATTGCCGCTTTCATTGAATGGGGATGAAGTCATGCCCCTCGACTACCGCGCAGGCCGTAGCGGCTGGCTTCTGTTTGGCCGTTCACTGGATAAACAGCGTCTAACCGATTATCAACAACAGTTAGACGGAGCATTAGTTCTGGTGAGTGCGTGGACGGTCGGCGATTATGCCGTATTGCGAGTCGCGGGTTCACTTACCCCAGAGGCACGTAAACTGGCCTATCAGTTTGAACTAGACGTTGCCGCCCTTGGACAGCTTCCGGAGTTACAACAACCCGGCCTGTTAGTCATGGATATGGATTCTACGGCAATTGAGATCGAGTGTATCGACGAAATTGCAGTCTTGGCAGGATGCGGCGAAAAAGTCGCCGAAGTAACAGAAAAGGCGATGCGCGGCGAGCTAGATTTCCAACAAAGTTTACGCGAACGCGTCGCACAATTAGCGGGAGCCGATGAAGCTATTTTGCAGCAGGTACTCGATAATTTACCGCTGATGCCTGGACTTGAACAGTTAGTCGATACTTTACAGTCACACGGCTGGCAAGTTGCCATCGCCTCTGGCGGGTTTACCTTCTTCGCTGATTATCTCAAACAAAAATTAAAACTAAGCGCAGTGGCGGCCAACCAGTTAGAAATCGTCAACGGCAAACTGACGGGTAAGGTGTTAGGGGATATTGTCGACGCGAAATATAAAGCCACCTTCCTTGAAAAATTGGCGGCAAACTATGAGTTACCACGTTCACAAACGGTCGCGATTGGCGATGGTGCGAATGATTTAGTCATGATCCAAGCTGCGGGACTAGGAATTGCCTATCATGCCAAGCCTAAAGTGAATGAAAAAAGTGAAGTGGTTATTCGCTTTGCCGATCTGACAGGGGTACTGTGTATTCTTACGGGTAGCCTTAACCACGAATCACGCTGAGTAAGGAGCTATTTTGGCTAAAGCAGTAAAACGAGCCTTTGTTTGTAATGAGTGCGGAGCGGATTATCCTCGTTGGCAGGGGCAGTGTAGTGCCTGCCACGCCTGGAATACGATCACTGAGGTACGGCTTGCCGCCTCACCGACTGTGGCAAGAAATGAGCGTTTATCTGGCTATGCTGGCAGTAATGGGGCAAGTAAAGTCCAAAAGCTATCTGAGATAAGCCTTGAGGCGCTGCCGCGTTTTTCGACTGGTTTTAAAGAGTTTGACCGCGTGTTAGGTGGCGGTGTTGTGCCGGGGAGTGCCATTCTGATCGGTGGTAGCCCAGGTGCGGGTAAGTCGACATTGTTGTTGCAGACGCTTTGTAAGCTGTCAGAAAAGATGAAAACGCTCTACGTTACGGGTGAGGAGTCGTTACAGCAGGTTGCAATGCGCGCCCATCGACTAGGCCTGCCCACGACACATCTTAATATGCTATCCGAGACCAGCATTGAAGAAATCTGCCAAATTGCGGAAACCGAAATGCCACAATTAATGGTGATCGATTCTATCCAGGTTATGCATATGTCCGATGTGCAATCGTCGCCAGGCAGCGTGGCTCAAGTGCGTGAAACGGCAGCCTACCTGACTCGTTTTGCGAAAACCCGCAACGTAGCGATTGTAATGGCCGGGCACGTCACAAAAGACGGCTCGTTAGCCGGGCCGAAAGTCCTCGAGCACTGTATCGATTGCTCCGTGTTACTTGACGGCGATACAGACTCTCGCTTTCGTACTTTGCGCAGCCATAAAAACCGTTTCGGGGCGGTTAACGAACTGGGCGTATTCGCGATGACTGAGCAGGGGATGCGTGAAGTCAGTAATCCTTCTGCAATCTTCTTATCGCGCGGCGATGAGGTAACACCGGGAAGCTCGGTCATGGTGGTGTGGGAAGGGACCCGCCCACTGTTGGTTGAAATTCAAGCCTTAGTCGATCATTCATTAATGGGTAATCCACGCCGCGTTGCAGTAGGACTTGAACAAAACCGCCTCGCGATTTTACTCGCAGTGTTGCATCGCCATGGTGGGCTACAGATGGCAGATCAGGACGTGTTTGTTAACGTCGTCGGCGGCGTTAAGGTGACGGAGACGAGTGCCGATCTCGCCTTGCTGTTAGCGATGGTATCGAGCCTACGGGATCGTGCGTTACCCCATGACCTAGTGATATTCGGTGAAGTAGGTCTTGCAGGGGAGATTCGACCGGTACCGAGCGGACAAGAGCGTATCGCGGAGGCCAGCAAACATGGTTTCACCCGTGCTATCGTTCCTGCCGCTAATGCCCCGAAAAATCCGCCGAGTGGGATGAAAGTTTACCCGGTTAAAAAACTTGCCGATGCATTAGAAGTGTTTGATGAATTAACCTAATGCGTTTGACCGCTTAGTCACCAAGTAATCAGGAACTGACGTGATGCAAAATTATGATTATTTAAAAGTTGCGATACAGCAAAAAGGCATCACTCTACAGCAGGTTGCTGAGGCTTGTGGAATGACTAAGGGCTATCTCAGTCAGTTGCTTAATCAGAAAATAAAAAGTCCTAGTGCCTCGAAACTCGAGGCACTGCATCATTTCTTAGCGCTCGATTACCCTTATCGGCAGAAAGTCGTCGGGGTGGTCTTCGGTAAGTTCTACCCCTTACATACCGGGCACATTTACCTAATTCAGCGCGCGTGTAGTCAAGTTGACGAGCTGCATATCATCATGGGTTACGATGAGCCTCGCGACCGGCAGTTATTCGAAGATAGTGCGATGTCCGAACAGCCGACGACCGCTGATCGGTTGCGTTGGTTACTCCAAACCTTCAAGTACCAGAAAAATATTCGTATTCACTCTTTTAACGAAGAGGGGGTCGAACCCTACCCGCATGGTTGGGATGTTTGGAGCCAAGAGATTAGCGCCTTTATGGCGGATAAGCAGATTCATGCACAGCGTATCTATACCAGTGAGCAAGATGATGCTGAGATGTTCGAGCGTTACCTCAATATTGAAACGAGCGTTATTGACGCCCAGCGCAGCTTTATAAATATTAGCGGCCAGCAGATACGTCAGGACCCCTTTAAATATTGGGATTATATTCCTACCGAGGTAAAGCCGTTCTTTGTACGTAAGGTTGCGTTACTTGGGGGGGAATCCAGCGGTAAGTCGACATTAGTCAATAAGCTGGCGAATATCTTTAACACGACGAGTGCTTGGGAATATGGACGAGATTACGTCTTCTCACAATTAGGGGGAGACGAGCAGGCGCTTCAATATTCTGATTACGATAAAATCGCACTCGGTCAGGCACAATATATTGATTTCGCGGTAAAGTATGCCAACAAAGTCGCGTTTATCGATACAGACTTTGTGACAACCCAAGCGTTCTGTTTAAAATATGAAGGGAAGGCGCACCCCTTCGTACAGGCTCTCATTGCAGAGTATCGTTTCGACTTGGTCATCCTCCTAGAAAACAATGTCCCCTGGGTTGCCGATGGCTTACGCAGTTTGGGAAGCTCGGTGGATCGTAAAGAGTTTCAATCTTTGCTCATAGCGCTGTTAGACGAAAATGAAATCCCTTTCGTACAGGTACTGGAAAACGATTACGACAGCCGTTTTCTACGCTGTATTGAGCTGGTTGAGCAAGTCCTCCTTAAATCTTCAGCGTCACGGTTAACGTAACGTTAGCGGAGCCATTGGTTTAGCTTTGATTGAAGGAGTCAGTATTATGCTCTCTACGAGGTATCACGGAGGAGAGGCAATGCAACGACGAGTTATTATAATGGGCGGTGTGGCGGCAATTATGCTGGTTGGCTGTTCGCCGCACAGCACGCAATTATCGGCCGATACGTATTTAGTTAAGTGTGAACAAATGTTTGGCGAGATGAGTGATTGCGTCGCGTTAGCAAGAAAGCAGTGTCCGGCAGGTTACGACGTTTTAAGTGCCAAAGACGAAACGTCGTCAGGGGCGATTGTGGGCGAGGACCAAACGATCCATTACACGGGTAACGTTAAACGCTCTATGTTGATCAGGTGCCCATAGGCAAGAAAAGAGAGCCGGAAAGTGGCTCTCTTAGTCGAGTAATTATTTACTCATTTTCTTATATTTCATTCGCTTAGGTTCGAGTGCTTCATTCCCCAGCGTTCGTTTACGATAATCTTCGTATTCGCTAAAGTTTCCTTCGAAGAACGTGACATTCCCTTCATCCTGATAATCCAGAATATGGGTAGCGATTCTGTCGAGGAACCAACGGTCGTGCGAGATAACCATGGCACAGCTCGGGAACTCTAGAAGCGCATTTTCTAAGGCGCGTAGCGTTTCAATATCTAAATCGTTGGTAGGCTCATCGAGAAGCAGTAAGTTACCGCCGACTTGGAGTAATTTGGCTAAGTGCAAACGCCCACGTTCGCCCCCAGATAGCTCACCCACGCGTTTCCCTTGATCGGTCCCTTTAAAGTTAAAGCGTCCAACATAGGCACGGCTCGGCATCTCGAAGTTACCAATACGCATAATATCTTGACCGCCAGAAACCTCTTCCCAGACGGTTTTACTATTATCCATCGCATCACGGAACTGATCGACTGAAGCCAGCTTCACCGTTTCGCCTAGGGTTATCTCACCGGAGTCCGGTTGCTCTTGACCCGACAGCATACGGAATAACGTTGATTTACCCGCACCGTTGGCACCGATGATCCCGACGATTGCCCCTTTCGGAATAGAGAAAGAGAGATTATCGATCAGTACGCGATCGCCGTAAGATTTGGTTAGGTTGTTCACTTCTACAACTTTATCGCCTAAACGTGCTCCAGGCGGAATGAAGAGTTCACTGGTTTCATTACGCTTTTGGTATTCGACGCTGTTTAGCTCATCAAAGCGGGCAAGACGTGCCTTACCTTTTGACTGACGGCCTTTAGTACCTTGGCGTACCCACTCCAGCTCTTTCTCAATCGATTTACGACGAGCCGCTTCTGCAGAGGCTTCTTGAGCTAGGCGTTGATCTTTTTGTTCCAACCAAGAGGAGTAGTTACCTTCCCATGGGATCCCCTCACCACGGTCAAGTTCTAAGATCCAGCCGGCTACGTTGTCGAGGAAGTAACGGTCATGGGTAATCGCGACCACTGTTCCCTCGAAATCATGCAGGAAGCGCTCTAGCCATGCGACTGATTCCGCATCTAAGTGGTTAGTTGGCTCATCCAGCAGTAACATATCCGGTTTTTCGAGCAGGAGGCGACAAAGTGCTACGCGACGGCGCTCACCTCCAGAGAGGTTGGCGACTTTAGCCTCCCACTCTGGCAGGCGGAGTGCATCGGCTGCACGCTCAAGTTGTGTATTGAGGTTATGACCATCGTGAGCATCGATTATCTCCTCAAGACGTCCTTGCTCTGCCGCTAACTTATCAAAATCGGCTTCTGGTTCTGCATAGAGGGCATAGACCTCATCCAGACGTTTTAGCGCTCCGACGACTTCAGAAAGGGCTTCTTCGATAGACTCGCGTACCGTATGTTCAGGATTAAGTTGGGGCTCCTGAGGAAGATAACCGATTTTGATACCTGGTTGTGGTCTTGCTTCGCCTTCGATATCTTTATCGATCCCCGCCATGATGCGTAGGAGTGTAGATTTACCCGCACCATTCAGGCCTAGTACGCCAATTTTTGCCCCTGGGAAGAAGCTAAGAGAAATATTTTTTAAGATATGTCGTTTAGGGGGAACAACTTTCCCTACACGGTGCATACTGTATACGAATTGCGCCACGAGATAAGCCTCTTAGTAGTCGTTAAACGTGTTATTTGCTGAGAAGTGTATCTGTTTTCCCATCATATTCACAGTAACCGCGCAGTGGAAAAGACTATAATCGGAGGGCATTGCAGGAAAGCTGAACGAAGTGTTAGAAACATGTTAGCGTAAGCAGGTATTCACTATAGCGACGATAAGGGGTAAAACGTGGCAGATTGGAAGCATTGGGTAACAGGAATATGTCTTACCACTGTGAGTTGTGCGGCTTTTGCTGACTCACTTTCGGAACAGCGTCAGCGCTATAGTCAAATACGTCAAGCCTGGGACGCCAAGCAAATGGATGTGGTGGCACAGTTGATGCCAACGTTAAAAGATTATCCACTATATCCATACTTGGAGTACCGCCAGTTGTCACAAGATCTGAGCCAAGATACCGCGCTTGGGATCAATAATTTTGTGAACAGTTATCCTACCTTACCCGCTGCAAAAAGCCTGAAAAACCAGTTTGTCAGCGAGCTGGCACGGCGCGACGATTGGCAAGGATTACTGAGTTTTAGTCCGCAAGAGCCTCCTACTGCACAAGCAAAATGTAACTGGTATTACGCGAACTATGCGACTGGGCACCAGAGCCTGGCGTGGCAGGGCGCGAAGTCTATCTGGATGACGGGGCGTTCGTTACCCGCTGGTTGCGAGCGACTCTTTTCGGCCTGGCAAAATAGTGGTGATTTTAGTAACGATCAGATTCTTACCCGTCTTCTCCTCTCTGTTAAAGCGGGGAATGATAGCCTGACTCGTCAACTTACCGCCCAGCTCCCTTCTGATTACGATACGCTCAGAACTGCACTTAATGCCTTACAGAGCTCATCGCAGGGTGTTCCTACCTTCGCCGAATCCGTGTCGCCTACCGAGTTCAGTCGAAAAATAACGATAATCGCGTTTAACCGTCTTGCCCGCGATAATGTTGACCAAGCTCAGACCTTAATCCCACAGCTCGCGTCCCTACAACAGATGGACCAACAAGATACACAAGCATTGAAAGAAGCCGTGGCCTGGCAGCTGATGTCGACGGATATCACTTCGCAACAGCAACGCTGGCGCGATGAAGTGGTTATGGACAGTGAGTCTGAGACACTGCTTGAAAGACGTATCCGCCTCGCACTGAGCCAAAATGATCGGCACGGCTTAAATACTTGGATTGCGCGTCTGCCGGTTGAAGCCAAACAAAAAGATGAATGGCAATATTGGCAAGCCGATCTTCTGCTAGAAAGAGGTAGGAAGTCGGAAGCTGACGAAATACTGCATCAACTTATGCGTCAACGAGGTTTCTATGCCATGGCCGCTGCGCAGCGGCTCGGGGAGGAGTATCAGTTACAGGTGGATAAGGCTCCCGAGGCCGATAGCTCGGTCACCGAGGGACCAGAGATGGCAAGAATACGTGAACTCATGTATTGGAACCTCGATAATCTGGCGCGCAGTGAGTGGGCAAGCTTAATTAATAGTAAGAGTCTCACTCAGCAGCAGATGTTGGCGAGTTATGCCAATTCTCAAGATTGGTGGGATCTTAGTGTTCAAGCGACCATTACTGCAAAAATGTGGAACAGTATCAAAGAGCGTTTTCCTATTGCGTGGCAGACCTACTTCCAACGTTATGCAGCGGGTAAGGCGATCCAAACTTCCTTTGCGATGGCTATCTCGCGCCAAGAGAGTGCTTGGAATCCAAAGATTCAATCGCCAGTCGGCGCAACAGGTCTCATGCAAATTATGCCGGGAACGGCTAGCCATACGGTAAAAATGTATGAGATTGCTGACTATAGCAATAGTAGCCAGTTGCTCGACCCAGAGATGAATATCCAAATCGGCATGCAGTATCTAGACTACGTTTATCGCCAATTTGATAATAACCGTATTCTGGCGGCGGGCGCCTATAATGCAGGACCTGGCAGGATCAACCGCTGGCTATCTTCCAGTCAGGGGCGTTTAGATCCTGTCGCCTTTATCGAAACAATTCCTTTCTCGGAAACGCGAAACTATGTCAAAAACGTTCTCGCGTACGATGCCTATTATCGTTATTTGATGGGATCTTCGGACAAAATCTTTACCGATAGTGAGTGGAATCGGCTCTATTGAGTATGTTATGCTTCTGTACTCGCCAATGAGTACGGAAGCCCACCTTATGACTATCGACCAAGACAATTCGCTTTCGGAGCGAGACTGGGCGCGCTTCATCAAGCTTTTGGCGGAGGCTTTTTCCGCAGGGCAGGGTGAGGCGCTACTCAACCTTATGCTGACGGCAGACGAGCGACAGGGTTACGGGACTCGCTTGTGCATTATTGAAGAATTGCTACGCAGCCAGCTGAGCCAACGTCAGCTCAAAGATCAGCTTGGCGTTGGCATAGCCACCATTACACGTGGTTCCAACGGCTTAAAGTCGGCGGCTCCAGAATTACGTGAGTGGCTTACTGAGCAGCTTCTGCATAAAAAGGATGAAGCAACGGACTTATCGCGAGAATAATCGCTTGTTGATAAACCGAGGAGCGGGTTAAAACGCCCGACGTTATTGCCCCAATTGCGCCGCCTTTATGCTTTATGTTATCGATACCCGTAAGGGGGGACATAAGAGGCCCTAGCTCCGCACCCTCGTGCAGTGCATCAAGAATACGTGAGGGTAATTTAAAGCTCGCGGAACGAGACTCGCTACGCTGGAGACTATTTTCGACGATAACCCAAGCAAATGCTTGGTTGTCGTCTATACCCGCTTCGATAGCGAGCCAGAGTGAGGCGGCTGGGTAACGTTCTTTTGCATGACGTAAACGGTTATCGGCACCTCGCCATGTTTCTTCGTCCGTCAGGGGTTGTGCGCAGACACCACTCTCGACATCCACTCCTTGTATTTCTACTTGTTCATCAGGGAAGATAGCTTTACAGGCTTCGGTAACGGCTAATATTTTAGCTGGGTTGCAGGTTGCCACGACAACATGATACATAATGGTAGCTCGAAGGTAACAAAATTGTTTTGATCATATAATGGAAAGGGTTATGCAACAAGTTTTGCTGGTTCGCCACGGAGAGACGCTGTGGAATACTGAACAACGGATCCAAGGGCAAAGTGACAGTGAGCTCACTAAGCAGGGAATAGAGCAAGCACGGCAAACAGGTTTACGTCTACAACATTTGGGGATTACGCATATCATTTCGAGCGACCTAGGGCGGACACAGCAGACGGCAGCAATTATCGCGGAAAGTTGTCAATGTCAGTGTGTCATCGATGCTCGTTTGCGTGAAATCAACATGGGCGTATTAGAAGGGAGAGCGTTGAGCAGTCTGACTCAGCAAGAAGAACAATGGCGAAAGTCGCTATTGAACGGTGATCCTGCTGGGCGTATCCCACAAGGGGAAAGTATGGGAGAACTGGCTCAACGTATGCGCGAAGCGCTTGAAGCGACGCGATCACTACCTACCGGGAGTCGACCTGTATTAATTAGCCATGGCATTGCTCTCGGGTGTTTATTGGGGACCTTGCTAGGGTTGCCTGCATGGGCTGAAAGGCGCTTAAGATTAAGAAACTGCTCGGTATCGCGGGTCGATTATCAATCAAGTTCTTGGCTTGCCGAAGGGTGGATTGTCGAGAGTACCGGTGATATTGCACACCTATCAGCGCCTGCTTTAGATGAGCTGAAAGCTTGAACACTCCCGGCATATGGCCGGGAGGTAATAGTTAAGCGCTTTTTCTGATTGGGATCAGATAATCACAGCGAATATCGGCGGTGGTTACTCCATGTGGAGTATAAAAGCGCTCAATATCTTGCCCTGAACGACGTGTCAGATTCAACGTTGGCATACAGGTGCTGTAGAGCACTAAGATGAAATCTTGTAAGCCTTCTTTAAGCCCGTCATAACTAAACTGTACATAGTCTCCGCCTTCAAGAGTAATTTTCTCGACAGAATCTAATGTTTTCGCAAAGTTGTCGTCGGCAATCGCGGTGGTATAGAGGATCTCTTGTTCATCTTCTTTATCGGCGCTACTACGGACTTGGTGTAGCCCATAGAGCTTATCTGGAATAGTGTTTTTCGCGTTGTGCAAAAATTGCTGCCAGAAATGTTTACGCATCTCGGCGCGATACTGGGTAATTTGTTCAAGCGTACAGGCATAGCTCTGGGTATGACCAAATAATGTAATTTCGGGCAGATTCACCATCGTCGGCTGTGGCATTGAGAAGGCACCCATACGAATAGGGGGGCGCAGTCCAAACGATGACCAGTCTAATGCTCTACGATAACTCGCCGGAGTTTGATTAAATTGTTTCTTGAAAGCGCGAGTAAAGGTTTGTTGAGAATCGAAACGGTACTGAAGTGCGATATCTAAGATAGGCCTTCCCGTTAATCTTAATGCTACCGCAGCCTTTGAGAGGCGCCGTGAACGGATATAGGCACCAATCGCATGGCCCGTAATATTTTTGAACATACGCTGCAAGTACCATTTGGAGTAGCCAGCTTTATGGGCAACATTATCGAGCGACAGAGGTTGGTCCAGATGACTCTCTAACCACACCAATAAGTCTCTGATAATTCCAGCTTGGTCCATAGTAAATCCCCTTATCCATTGGCAGGTTGAGCCGTGTAGGCAGACTATTATACGCTAGATTTCAATTTTCTGAATCTATTGCCACTAATAATTGAACCTATTAGTATTAATATTTAAAGGCATTGTTGTTACCCTTGGTTAATATAACTGTTAGTTATTATAACCTATAGTTACTTAGTGTATTATTTAAAGAGATAGATAGAATCTATGAGAATGCGTAACACAGCGGCAGTCATTAAACGTTTAGTTGGGGCTTGCTTAATTGCAACCACCCTCACACCACTTATCGCTCAGAGCGAGGAGATTGGCTCGGTCGATACAAAATTTAAAATAATCGGGGCAAATCATAAAATCGTTATTGAGGCTTTCGACGACCCGGAGATTAGTAACGTAACCTGCTATCTAAGCCGAGCGAAAACGGGTGGAATTAAAGGAAGCCTTGGTCTAGCAGAGGATACGGCTGATGCTGCCATTTCCTGTCATCAAGTAGGGCCTATCGAGGTACCTGATAATATTAAAGCAGGGAAAGAAGATGGTGATACCGTATTCAAACAGCGGACTTCTTTAGTATTCAAAAAGTTACAAGTTAATCGTTTTTACGATAAGAAAAGAAATACACTGGTTTATTTGGCTTATTCAGATAGAGTCGTAGAAGGGTCGCCGAAGAATGCCTTAAGTGCAGTCCCTATTATGCCGTGGCACTAAAAAAAAGCCCAGATATTCTGGGCTATTCTGTCATACATATTTATTCTTCGATATCGCCGCAGAAGCGATAACCTTCACCATGGATCGTCGCAATAATTTCAGGGGTCCCTGGTGTGGACTCAAAATGTTTGCGAATACGACGGATGGTTACATCGACAGTTCGGTCGTGGGGTTTTAAATCACGCCCCGTCATTTTCTTCAAGAGCTCAGCGCGCGGCTGGATTTTTCCTGGATTCTCACAGAAATGTAGCATTGCTCTGAATTCACTGCGTGGTAATTTATATTGTTCGCCCTGCGGGCTAATCAGCGAACGACTATTAATATCTAGCACCCAACCATTGAAACGATAGTTTTCAACATGCTTTTGTTCTTCTTGAATCGGAGCAAGATTCATCGTGCGGGATAACAAGTTACGCGCACGGATAGTTAATTCACGAGGATTAAACGGTTTAGTGATGTAGTCATCCGCACCGATCTCGAGCCCAAGAATTTTATCAACTTCATTATCGCGACCGGTTAAGAACATCAGTGCAACACTTTGTTGCTCACGGAGTTCGCGTGCCAGTAAGAGTCCGTTTTTACCGGGTAGATTGATATCCATAATGACCAGGTTAACCGTGTGCTCAATCAACGCTTGATGCATTTCTGCACCATCTGTTGCCTCGTAAACGGTATAGCCTTCTGCCTCAAAAATACTCTTGAGTGTATTACGGGTGACTAACTCATCTTCGACGATAAGAATTTGTGGGATTTGCATGTTTTGCTACCTAAAATTTGCCAACGAAATTGATACAAGGCCACAGCGCTGATGTTGTAGAGAGTAAGTTAAATCAATTAATGCTGGGCGATGACGTACTGGGTTCGATATTTTGATTTTTAGCACGGACGATAAACATTAATAACTAGAATTCTCTATTTATGCTCGGTCAGCCAATAGGTTACTCACCTATCCTAACGCCTTTAACACTCAGCTAACAGCGTGAATAACATTCAGGAAGCAAATAAATGTGCTTCGTTGACTTATATCAAAGCTAAGTGTAGCACGTTAACAGTTGTATGAAAAATGACTATTTCTTTTTCTTTATCAGTATAATCAGTAACTTCTGAAATTCTTTTAGAAAAAAACCTCGCAATTCTTGAAGTTGCTACCATGGTACCGATTCCTGTCCTGTTACATTAACGCGGCATGATTAGTAAGAAAATTTAACATATCACATCGAGTCTTCAGGAACAGTCATCGCTAGCCAAGATTATTTGGGCAGTCTATGATGGCTGCTTGCTTGGAATTTAAGGTATATGCATGTTTTTTCCGATTATATTAGTTGCCCCTGCGCGAGCTGAAAATGTGGGAGCTGTGGCTCGAGCCATGAAAACAATGGGGTTTACTCAGCTAAGGATAGTAAACAGCCAAGTTCATCGTGAGCCCGCTGCGCAGTGGACGGCGCATGGCGCAACCGACATTCTAGATAATGCTGAAACCTTCGCATCGCTGCCTGAGGCATTGGCAGATATTGATTTTTCTGTCGCCACCACCGCACGGAGTCGGGCGAAATTTCGCTATTATGCGACCCCTACGGAAGTCTTGGAACAGTTAAGCGAAAAGCGTCAATGGATGAACCGCTTTGCTTTGGTTTTCGGTTGCGAAGAGAGTGGATTGAGTAACGCCGACCTTGAATGTGTAGACCTGCTAACCGGGATACCAATGTCCGTCGATTATCCTTCACTTAATCTCGGCCAAGCTGTCATGGTATTTTGTTATCAGCTTTCCGCTCTGCATCTCGCTCCTCCTCCGGCTATACACCCAGAGTCCCCACAACAACTCGCGGCTTTAAGAGAAAGGATTTCACAACTTTTAACGAGGATAGAGGTCAGCGGAGACCAGAAATTGGTTGATTGGATTGAGCAGCGTCTAGGCTTTGCGCAGCAAAGAGATACGGCGATGCTGCATCGTCTTGTTCATGATATTGAAAAAAACTCGCAAAATAAAATTCTGTCAATATGGCTTATGCTAGGGACTGATCTTGTTATAAGCGACCATGGTAAGGTATCAAGGAAATCGTTGTCTATTTTGAAGGATCTCTGCGCAATTCATAAGGCACAGTCCGCAGAATAAATTCGTTGACTTGGCGTAGCGTTTGCTTTACTTCTGTTAGGGACAGATTTTAAAGACAGACAGAACAATAGAGAAAAAATGCGTACAAACAGCCTGAATATCACCATTATTACAATTACCACCATTACAACAGGTAATGGTGCGGGCTAACGCATAACAGGAAAGATAGAAAAGCCCGCACCCTATTCAGGTGCGGGCTTTTTTTTTTGAACTATATTCAGGAGCTATAGCCCCATGCGTGTACTGAAATTTGGCGGAACCTCAGTGGCAAATGCCGACCGTTTTCTTCGTGTCGCTGAGATCATTGAAAATAATGGACAACAGGAACAGGTCGCGACGGTACTCTCCGCACCGGCTAAGATTACTAATCATTTAGTGGCATTGATTGAAAAAACGATCGCTGGTCAAGATACCACTGAAAATCTTGCGGATGCGCGTCGTATATTTGATGAGTTACTTAACGGGCTGGCTAGCGTTGAACCTAATTTCGATCTCGCGGCAATGCAGTTTGTCGTACAACACGAGTTCACGCAATTAGAGCAAGTGCTATTAGGTATTAGTCTCCTGAAGCAATGTCCCGATAGCATTAATGCCGGCATCATCTGCCGCGGGGAAAAACTTTCTATTGCGATCATGCAGGCGCTTCTGGTCGCGCGCGGTCATGCAGTGAGTGTAATCAACCCTGTTGAAAACCTTCTCGCCCAAGGACATTATTTAGAATCTACCGTCGATATTGCCGAGTCGACACGGCGCATTGCCGCACGTGAAATCCCAAGATCTCATTATATTCTCATGGCTGGGTTTACCGCGGGTAATGAAGCCGGTGAATTGGTCGTGCTGGGGCGCAATGGCTCTGATTATTCGGCAGCGGTGCTGGCTGCATGTCTACGTGCCCAGTGTTGCGAAATTTGGACCGATGTGGATGGTGTTTATACTTGTGATCCACGCCAAGTTCCTGACGCTCGCTTACTAAAATCCATGTCTTATCAAGAGGCGATGGAGCTGAGCTACTTCGGTGCAAAAGTCTTACATCCACGTACTATATCGCCTATCGCGCAATTCCAAATTCCGTGTGTGATCAAGAATACGGCTAATTCTCAAGCTCCTGGTACCTGTATTTCTGCGCAGGGGGGAGAAGACAAAACCCCGGTTAAGGGCATCACAAACCTTAATAATATGGCGATGTTTAGTGTCTCCGGCCCAGGGATGAAAGGCATGGTAGGGATGGCTGCACGCGTATTTGCGGTGATGTCGCGTAAGTTTATTTCCGTCGTGTTAATTACACAGTCTTCTTCTGAATACAGTATTAGTTTTTGTGTACCGCAAGGCGAAATGTTGCATGCTTGCCGGGCATTGGAAGAAGAGTTTGTGTTAGAGCTCAAGGAAGGTTTACTTGATCCTATCGACGTGACCGAGAATTTAGCCATTATCTCGGTGGTGGGCGACGGTATGCGTACCTTACGCGGTATTTCAGCCAAATTTTTCTCTGCGCTTGCGCGGGCAAATATTAATATTGTCGCAATTGCACAAGGTTCTTCTGAGCGCTCCATCTCGGCGGTGGTAAGTAACGATAGCGCAACCACCGGAGTGCGTGCTGTTCATCAGATATTGTTTGCTACTGACCAAGTACTCGAAGTTTTTGTTATTGGCGTCGGTGGCGTCGGTAAGGCGTTACTTGAGCAGCTAGAACGCCAGCAAAGTTGGTTAAAGAAGAAACACATCGAGCTGCGGGTCTGTGGTATCGCTAACTCCAGTAAGATGCTGACTCGGGTAAACGGTATTGATCTTACCACGTGGCAGTCTGATCTAGACGGGGCGCAACAACACTTCTCGTTGGAATACTTAACGCAGCTGGCCAAAGAGTATTATCTCCTTAATCCGGTGATCATCGATTGTACATCAAGCCAATCGATGGCAGATCTCTATGCCGACTTCCTGAAGCAAGGTTTCCACGTTGTGACGCCAAACAAAAAGGCCAACACCTCCAGCTGGCATTATTACCAAGAATTACGAGCCGCTGCCGAGAAGTCGCGTCGTAAGTTCCTCTACGACACTAACGTCGGAGCGGGACTACCGGTTATTGAGAACCTGCAAAACCTACTGAATGCCGGTGATGAGCTGGTGGAGTTTAACGGTATTCTCTCAGGTTCGCTCTCCTTCATCTTTGGAAAGCTAGACGAAGGGATGAGTCTCTCAGAAGCGACAGGGCTTGCTCGTGAACTGGGCTATACAGAGCCGGACCCTCGAGATGACCTGTCAGGTATGGATGTCGCGCGTAAATTGCTGATCTTGGCGCGCGAAGCTGGATTAGCCTTGGAGTTAGCCGATATCGAGATTGCGCCTGTGCTGCCGCAGCATTTTCTCGATCTGCCTGATGCAAACAGCTTTATGCAGCAACTGCCTGAACTGGATGACCATTTCAATACGCTGTTCACCCAAGCGCAGTCGAATGGCAAAGTGTTGCGTTTTATCGGATCAATTAATGAAGCAGGTAAATGCCGAGTCGCGCTGAGTGAAGTCGATGCCAACGATCCTCTCTATAAAGTGAAAAATGGCGAAAATGCCTTAGCCTTCTATACCCGTTATTACCAGCCGATTCCATTAGTGCTGCGTGGCTATGGTGCAGGTAATGATGTCACGGCAGCCGGTGTCTTTGCTGATTTACTGAGAACGCTGTCTTGGAAGCTAGGAGTATGAGCATGGTAAAAATCTATGCACCGGCCTCAATCGGGAATGTTAGTGTGGGTTTCGACGTTCTAGGCGCGGCAGTATCGCCTATCGACGGTTCGTTGCTTGGCGATTGTGTCAGTGTTGAAAGCGCGGACACGTTTACGCTTAAAACCCTCGGACGCTTTGTCAGTAAGCTACCTAGCGATCCAGAGCAGAACATCGTATTCCAATGTTGGAAACTCTTCTGTGAAACAGTGGGGGAAACACTGCCTGTCGCAATGACGTTGGAAAAGAATATGCCAGTGGGATCGGGTTTGGGGTCGAGTGCTTGTTCAGTCGTGGCGGCCCTAGTCGCGATGAATGAATTTGCCGGGAACCGACTCTCCGAACATCAATTATTATTGCTGATGGGTGAGCTAGAAGGGCGTATCTCCGGTAGTGTGCATTACGACAATGTTGCCCCTTGCTACCTAGGTGGCCTACAGTTGATGCTGGAAGAGCAGGGCGTTATCTCGCAGCCTGTACCGGCATTTGAACAATGGTATTGGGTGATGGCTTATCCCGGCATTAAGGTGTCTACCGCAGAAGCTCGCGCTATTCTTCCGGCACATTACGCGAAAGCCGACATTGTTCGTCATGGACGGTTGTTGGGGGGGTTCATCCATGCCTGCCACTCACAACAAGCGGAACTGGCCATCGCCATGATGCAAGATATCGTCGCAGAACCTTATAGAACCCAATTGCTGCCGGGATTTGCGCAGGCACGTGAGCGTTCATTAGCGGCCGGAGCATTGGCCTGTGGTATTTCAGGTTCTGGCCCAACACTCTTCGCTATCTGTGATAACTTAACGGCAGCAGAGCAAGTCAAAGAACAACTCGTTAACCATTATCTACAAAATGATGAAGGTTTTGTCCATATTTGCCGACTGGATACCGCCGGCGCACGTAAACTGGGATAAATGATGAAACTCTATAATCTTAAAGACCATAATGAGCAGGTTAGTTTCACGCAAGCGGTAAAGCAGGGATTGGGATCGCAGCAGGGGCTTTTCTTTCCCCATGAGCTTCCTGAGATTGAATCAACCGTAATCGAAGAGTGGCTAGCGCTCGACTTCGTGACGCGTAGCAGTAAGATTTTATCTGCGCTTATCGGTGACGAGATCCCAGAAGAAGAACTGTTACAACGAGTGGGTGCCACCTTTGCGTTTCCTGCTCCGGTTAAAGCCGTTTCCGATAACGTTGCTAGCCTTGAACTGTTCCACGGCCCAACACTAGCGTTCAAAGACTTTGGTGGCCGTTTTATGGCACAAATTTTGGCGTTAACGAAAAAACCTGAAGAAAAAATCACCATTCTTACGGCGACCTCAGGTGATACCGGTGCGGCAGTGGCCCATGCTTTTTATGGTATGGAAAATATTAATGTCGTGATCCTCTACCCTGAGGGTAAGATAAGCCCGCTACAAGAGAAACTCTTTTGTACGCTGGGCGGTAATATCACTACGCTGGCAGTAGCGGACGATTTCGATGCCTGCCAAAGCTTAGTGAAACACGCTTTCGACGATGTTGAACTGAAAAATGCGATTGGTCTTAACTCGGCTAACTCAATTAATATCAGTCGTCTACTGGCACAAGTGTGTTATTACTTTGAGGCAGTTGCTCAACTTCCTCAGGAGCAACGCAACCAATTAGTTATCTCCGTACCAAGTGGTAATTTTGGTGACTTGACGGCGGGCTTGATCGCCAAAGCAATGGGCCTACCGATCAAACGTTTCATTGCCGCGACGAATGCCAACGATACGGTACCCCGCTTCTTAGCATCGGGTCAGTGGACGCCAAACAAGACGGTTGCCACCTTGTCTAACGCGATGGATGTTAGCCAGCCGAATAACTGGCCACGAGTCGAAGAACTGTTCCGCCGGAAAAATTGGCAGCTGAACTCTCTCGGCTATGGTGCATTAAATGACGAACAAACGCGCGCTGCGGTTCGCTCGCTAGCGAGCCAAGGTTATGTTTCTGAGCCTCATGCCGCGATTGCTTGGCAAGTGCTGACCGAACAGCTGCAAGAGGGAGAATATGGCTTATTCCTCGGTACCGCGCATCCCGCGAAATTTAAGGAAAGCGTCGAAGATATTTTAGGTGAGACCTTGCCACTGCCGGAGCCACTGGCAGAACGCGCAGATTTGCCTTTATTGTCTAAGACTATCGGAGCTGACTTCTCTGAATTACGTCGTATCTTATTAGATACCGTCAGTAAAGTGTAATAGGTTAAGGCGGACCGTCGTCCGCCTTTTTTACTAGACTTCGTGGCGACAAAAAACCAGCTCATTTTCAGAGCTGAGTTGAGCGTCGTAAAAATACCCGTCCATATCGAATTGAGTGAGTTTTTCTGGCTGAGTGATCTTATTTTCGATAATAAACCGACACATCATGCCGCGCGCCTTCTTAGCGTAAAAACTAATCACCTTAAATTTCCCATTCTTCTCATCGAGAAAAACTGGCTTAATCAGCTTTGCCTGTAACTTTTTAGTGTTAACGGCTTTGAAATACTCATCGGAGGCGAGGTTGATGACCCACTTTTCGCGCTGCGTGTCGATGTGTTGATTAAGTTGTTGAGTAATAGTTTCGCCCCAGAATGCGTAAAGATCTTTTCCCGCCTGATTCGCGAGTTTTATCCCCATTTCCAATCGGTAGGGTTGCATCAAATCCAAGGGACGCAATACACCGTATAGCCCTGACAGCATTCTCAGATGTTGCTGAGCAAAGTGGATGGAGTCAGGTGAGAGTTGGTCTGCTTGCAGGCCGGTATAAACATCGCCTTTAAAAGCGAACAAGGCTTGACGCGCATTATCAGGAGAGAAGGGCGTTGACCATTGATTAAAACGATCGGCATTGAGGTGCGCGAGTTTGTCACTAATCTTCATCAGGGAAGCAATCTCGGCTGGCGAGAGTTTTTTCGCAATATCGATCAGTTGTTGGGAATCGTTGAGCAGCTCCGGTTGGGTATAGTCGAAAACCGGAACCGGTGATTCATAATCTAAGGTTTTAGCTGGCGAAATAAGCATTAACATCGTGAGACCCTCAGTCTGTATCGGTGTCAGTTGACAATATTCTGCAAGTGTAACAAATAAGTTGCACAAATCGACAAATGGCTCTGATACGAACAGGCTATGGTAGAGGGAATCAGTATTATTTTATCTCGGAAAAGTACCATCGTTGTTTATTCCTGCGGATAACGAGACTTACTTTCTCCCTGCGCTTGCGTGTCTGAGCGCGCGTGATATTATCGAAACAGGCTTTTAACACTTACTGTCAAACAGAAGAGAAGCAAAATATGACCGACAAACTCACATCACTGCGTAAGTTGACAACCGTTGTAGCCGATACTGGCGATATTGAAGCGATGAAGCTTTACAAGCCTCAAGATGCAACGACTAACCCTTCACTGATTCTGAACGCAGCGAAAATTCCCGAGTATCGCCGCCTCATTGACGAAGCTATCGAATGGGCTCGTAAACAAAGTAATGACCGCGAAGAGCAGATCGCGCTGACCTCAGACCGTCTTAATGTGAACATCGGTCTTGAAATCCTGAAGCTAGTCCCAGGTCGTATCTCAACTGAAGTTGATGCACGCCTTTCTTACGATACCGAAGCTAGCTTGGCGAAAGCTCGTAGCCTGATCAAGTTATACAATGACGCAGGCATCAGTAACGACCGTGTGTTAATCAAACTTGCGTCGACGTGGCAGGGTATTCGTGCCGCTGAGCAGTTAGAGAAAGAAGGCATCAACTGTAACCTGACCCTATTATTCTCCTTCGCGCAGGCGCGTGCATGTGCAGAAGCAGGCGCATTCCTGATCTCTCCATTCGTTGGTCGTATCCTCGATTGGTACAAAGCGAATACGGACAAGAAAGAATACGCACCGCAAGAAGACCCAGGCGTTGTTTCCGTTACTGAAATCTACAACTATTACAAACAACACGGTTATGAAACCGTGGTAATGGGTGCAAGCTTCCGTAACGTAGGCGAAATCATTGAATTAGCCGGTTGTGATCGTCTAACCATTTCTCCAGCACTGCTTAAAGAGCTGCATGAGTCTGAAGGTGAGTTAGAGCGTAAACTGAGCTACAGCGGCGAAACTAAAGCGCGTCCAGAAAAAATGACTGAATCTGAGTTCTATTGGGAACATAACCAAGACCCAATGGCTGTCGCTAAACTTGCTGAAGGCATCCGTAATTTTGCGGTTGACCAAGGCAAATTAGAAAAAATGATCGAAGAACTGCTGTAATCTTCCCCCTCCGCGGCCAATCGGCCGCGGTCTTCTTCCTGTTTAAGAATTGTTATGACGCCATTACGTATTGGAATTGTCTCGATCTCCGATCGCGCCTCGCAAGGTATTTATCCGGATAAAGGTTTACCGGCCTTAGCCGAATGGTTGGAGCAAGCGATCATTACCCCTTATCACCTCGAACAGCGTCTTATCGCTGATGAACAAGCGCTTATTGAACAAACCCTTTGCGAATTAGTTGATCAGCAAGGTTGTCACTTAGTGTTGACTACTGGGGGGACCGGCCCTGCATTACGCGATGTCACACCGGATGCCACTTTGGCTGTCGCTGATCGAGTAATGCCTGGATTTGGCGAACAGATGCGTCAAATCAGCTTACATTATGTCCCTACGGCAATACTCTCTCGACAAGTCGGCGTGATCCGTGGACAAGCGCTGATCCTTAACCTTCCTGGCCAACCTAAATCCATCAAGGAAACCCTTGAAGGGGTGAGGGATGAGCAGGGGAATATTCGCGTCACGGGTATCTTCGCGAGCGTCGCTTATTGTCTACAACTCTTAGATAGCCCATGGTTGGATACGGACAAAGCAGTGGTTGATTCGTTCCGCCCGAAAAGTGCTCGCCGTCCGCCAGAGGTTTGACCGAGCGATTTTAAAATCGTTAATTTTATTAATGAGGTTATCCAGATATAGTCGAGGCTTACCCCAGTCATGGAGAGGCTTCGTTTATGCAGCACCCCGCAATTTCCCCCCGGCCCCTAACACGGCACGATATTAAAACACTCGCTTTAGCCGCCGTAGGCGGGGCACTAGAATTCTACGATTTTGTCATCTTTGCCTTTTTCGCGCTGGTTATCGGGGAGCGCTTTTTCCCAGCCGACCTTCCAGACTGGTTACGCCAGCTCCAAAGCTTTGCGCTATTCGCTGCAGGCTATCTGGCTCGGCCCCTTGGAGGCGTCATTCTGGCTCATTACGGCGATAAATTAGGCCGAAAGAAAACCTTCACGCTGAGTATTTTAATGATGGCTCTCCCCACGACGGTGATGGGGCTGCTACCCGATTACGCATCAATAGGGCTTGCCGCGCCGATCATTATGCTGCTGTTACGGGTTTTGCAGGGGGCAGCCATTGGCGGCGAGGTTCCCGGCGCGTGGGTATTTGTGTCTGAGCATGTCCCAAGCTCACGAGTGGGGGTAGCCTGTGGCCTGCTCACCAGTGGGCTCACCCTCGGTATTATCCTGGGTTCACTGATCACGCAAGGTCTCACCTATTTGCTACCAGCAGGGTTGTTGGCCGATATAGGCTGGCGAATTGCTTTTCTGATGGGGGGCGGATTTGGCTTGATGGGGATGTTTCTTCGGCGTTGGTTGCATGAGACCCCAGTCTTTCTGGCGATGCAGCAACAGCGCAGCCAGAATCATTTACCTATCAAGACCCTTTTACTCTCTCATCGCCCAGCGCTCTTCTTTTCGATCCTCCTAACCTGGTTATTAGCGGCTGCAATCATTGTGCTAGTGCTGATGGCACCCGTACTATTTCAAAAATGGTTCGCCATCTCGGCGGTTCAAAGCCTACAGGCGAATACTTTAGCGACTTGTATGCTGATGATCGGCTGTATAGGAGGGGGGATTGCAGCAGATAAGTGGGGGATGAGTAGGAGCCTGATTGCGGGGTGCTTGCTGCTCGCGGCGGCAATACTATGGCTTTTTTATTGCCTGAGTTTCGCCCCTTCTCAATTCTTTCTCGCTTATGGTGTGGTTGGGCTTATGCTCGGCGTGCTAGGAATTATACCGGCGATGATGGTGATGGCTTTTCCGCCAGAGGTAAGATTCACTGGGTTAGCCACAGCCTATAACATTGGATATGCCATGTTTGGCGGCCTTACCCCGCTGTTTTTGACTCTGTTAATGCCTTATAACAGACAGTCTCCGGCGATCTACCTACTGGCTCTCTGTGCAATAGCCATTGCGAGTTGCCTTATTTTCAGACGTGGACAGCGCCGCTTTTCGAAAAAAAAGTGAAATTTTTTTAGTTTATCCCTTGATGCTCGATAAACCGCCCCCATCTGGTAACTATCGAAAGTTATCAATGAAAAAAACTGAGATCGAAGTCTTGAAAATCACTGAATAGACCGCATCTATAGTTTATAACCGAACAAAACAGAATTTACGTGGGAGATGTTTATAATGGGTAAGATTATTGGTATTGACCTTGGTACAACCAACTCATGTGTTGCCATCATGGACGGCGGTAAAGCGCGCGTACTAGAAAATGCAGAGGGCGATCGTACCACTCCATCAATTATTGCTTATGCGCAAGACGGTGAAACCTTAGTAGGCCAGCCTGCTAAGCGTCAGTCAGTCACCAACCCGCAAAATACATTATTTGCTATTAAGCGCCTAATCGGTCGTCGCTTCCAAGACGAAGAAGTACAGCGTGATCTGAAAATCATGCCTTACAAAATCGTATCTGCTGACAATGGCGATGCGTGGTTAGACGTGAAGGGCCAAAGAATGGCGCCGCCACAGATTTCTGCAGAAGTTCTGAAGAAGATGAAGAAAACGGCAGAAGACTACCTGGGTGAGCCAGTTACCGAAGCAGTTATCACTGTACCGGCATACTTCAACGATGCGCAACGTCAAGCAACGAAAGATGCGGGCCGTATCGCAGGCTTAGAAGTTAAGCGTATCATCAACGAACCTACTGCAGCGGCATTAGCCTATGGCTTAGATAAAGGCCAGGGCAACCGTACTATCGCGGTCTACGATTTAGGCGGCGGTACTTTTGATATCTCTATCATCGAGATCGATGAAGTTGATGGCGAAAAAACCTTCGAAGTATTAGCGACTAATGGTGATACTCACTTAGGTGGTGAAGATTTCGATAGCCGTATGATCAACTACTTAGTGGCTGAGTTTAAGAAAGATCAAGGCATCGATCTGCACAACGATCCTTTAGCAATGCAACGTCTGAAAGAAGCGGCAGAGAAAGCAAAAATTGAGCTTTCCTCGGCGCAACAAACTGACGTTAATCTGCCATATATCACAGCTGATGCGACAGGTCCTAAGCACTTAAACTTAAAAGTGACGCGTGCGAAATTAGAATCTTTAGTTGAAGATTTAGTTGCTCGCTCTATCGAGCCGTTAAAAATTGCTCTGCAAGATGCGGGTCTGTCTGTATCAGAAATCGACGACGTCATCCTGGTGGGTGGTCAAACACGTATGCCACTGGTTCAAAGCAAAGTTAAAGATTTCTTTGGTAAAGAGCCACGTAAAGACGTGAACCCTGACGAAGCGGTTGCCGTGGGTGCAGCAGTTCAAGGTGGTGTATTAGCGGGTGACGTTAAAGACGTATTACTGCTAGACGTAACCCCACTATCTCTGGGTATCGAGACTATGGGTGGCGTGATGACGTCGCTGATTAGCAAGAATACTACGATCCCAACTAAACATAGCCAAGTGTTCTCGACGGCAGAAGATAATCAATCAGCAGTAACGATCCACGTACTACAAGGTGAACGTAAGCGTTCAGGTGATAACAAGTCACTCGGCCAGTTCAACCTAGACGGTATCCAGTCGGCACCACGTGGTATGCCACAGATCGAAGTGACTTTTGACATCGATGCGGATGGTATCCTGCACGTTTCTGCTAAAGATAAAAATAGTGGTAAAGAGCAAAAGATCACCATCAAAGCCTCTTCAGGTCTGAACGACGAAGAAGTGGAAAAAATGGTTCGTGATGCCGAAGCGAATGCTGAATCTGACCGCAAGTTCGAAGAGCTAGTACAGACTCGTAACCAAGGTGACCAGATTGTTCACAGCACCCGTAAGCAGTTGGAAGAAGCGGGCGACAAGCTGTCTGCTGACGACAAAGCCCCTATCGACACAGCACTGACTGAGCTAGAGACCGCTCTGCGTGGTGAAGATAAGGCTGAGATCGAAGCCAAGATCCAAGCGCTAGGTGAAGTCTCGGGTAAACTGATGGAACTGGCTCAGCAGCAGCAAGCTCAATCAGGTCAACCTGAAGGCGCAGCTCAGCAAGATAACGATGCTGTCGATGCTGAGTTCGAAGAAGTCAAAGATAAAAAATAATTGCCCATGACCGGGCTCAATATGGCAAGTCTATATTGCTAACCAGCACGGGCGTAGGAGTTTCTCCACGCCCGTGCTCTCATGTTAAGGGCAGGATCGATGGCAAAAAGTGATTATTACGAGATTTTGGGCGTATCCAAATCAGCGGACGAGCGTGAAATCAAAAAAGCGTACAAACGCTTAGCAATGAAGTTTCACCCGGATAGAAACCCGGGGAACGCAGAGGCTGAAGAAAAGTTTAAAGAAGTTAAAGAAGCTTACGAAATTCTTACCGATGAGCAGAAACGTGCTGCTTATGACCAATATGGTCATGCTGCCTTTGAACAAGGTGGAATGGGCGGTGGTGGTTTTGGTGGCGGCTTTGGCGGTGGTGGTGCCGATTTTGGTGATATCTTCGGTGATGTTTTCGGTGACATTTTCGGTGGCGGTCGTCGTCAGCGCGCAGCGCGTGGCTCCGATTTACGCTACACCATGGAGCTGACTCTTGAAGAGGCAGTACGTGGCGTCACCAAAGAGATCCGTATCCCTACCTTGCAAGAGTGTGAGAAATGCGACGGTAGTGGGGCGAAGGCGGGATCCAAACCACAGACATGTTCGACGTGTCATGGCGCAGGACAAGTCCAAATGCGCCAAGGTTTCTTTGCGGTACAACAGCCTTGTCCAACTTGCCATGGCCGTGGAACGGTTATTAAAGACCCTTGTAATGCTTGCCACGGACATGGTCGCGTTGAGAAATCGAAGACGTTGTCAGTGAAAATTCCGGCGGGCGTTGACACAGGTGATCGTATCCGCTTGAGTGGTGAAGGCGAAGCCGGTGAGCAAGGTGCACCGTCTGGTGATCTGTATGTTCAGGTTTCCGTTAAAAAACACGCCATCTTTGAACGCGAGGAGAGTAACCTCTTCTGTGAAGTCCCCGTTAACTTCGCGATGGCTGCATTAGGGGGGGAGATTGAAGTCCCAACCCTCGATGGTCGGGTGAAGCTTAAAATTCCTGCTGAGACGCAAACGGGTAAACTGTTCCGTATGCGCGGCAAAGGCGTTAAATCCGTTCGTGGCGGCGCTGTAGGCGACTTACTCTGCCGTGTGGTCGTAGAGACGCCTGTGAAGCTCAATGAGAAGCAGAAACAGCTACTGCAAGAGTTGGGTGAATCTTTAGGTGGACCGGCAGGTGATGCCAATAGCCCACGCTCTAAGAGCTTTCTTGATGGCGTGAAGAAGTTTTTTGATGATCTAACCCGCTAGTCATCCCTTACTGATTTAATCTGTTTGTATACCCTGTAGGTTGGCTGCCAATCTATGGGGTATTTTTTTAGGTGTAAGCTAATAATCGACTGCATAGAGATAGACGTTATTGGAGGAAGATATGGGCTTGGTGCGGCAGGAGGGTATCGTTCGCGGGGGAGAGAAGGGAAAGCGAAAACAAAAAAACCGACCAGAGGTCGGCTTTTTATAGAACATCAACGTGTGGCGATTAAGCCATTTTGTTGATTTGTGCAGTCAAGTTAGCTTTATGACGTGCAGCTTTGTTCTTGTGGATCAGGCCTTTAGCAGCTTGACGGTCCACGATTGGTTGCATTTCGTTAAATGCATTTTGTGCAGCTTGCTTGTCGCCAGTCGCGATTGCAGCGTAAACTTTCTTGAGGAAAGTACGCATCATAGAGCGACGGCTAGCATTGTGTTTGCGACGCTTTTCAGATGTTACCGCGCGCTTCTTAGCTGATTTGATATTAGCCAAGGTCCAACTCCCAAATTAGTTCTTTATGGACAAATCAAAGGTCGAGGACTATGCCTTTTGTCCCTTCATTTGTCAATGGATTTGTGCAAATAAGCGTCGCTAACTTCTCGGCGCTCGGTTACGTAATTGATGGCGCAGGATTCTAACAGTTTCCCGCCCTTGAATACAGTCTTTCGCAACAAAATTGTGCGGAATTTAGGCCTACCCCATTTCGACAGGATAAAAACACGAAAACTAGTGCGTAAAGCCGACATCAACGGGTTAATTTTGAACGCTGAACAAGGTATAATCGGGCATTTTCAGCAAATCGAGTTTGCCATGAAGTTTATCCGTGGGCTACATAATCTCACACAGCATCATCAGGGGTGTGTTTTAACGATTGGAAACTTTGATGGTGTGCATCGGGGGCACCAAGCGTTACTACGCCACTTACGGCAAGCAGGTTCACATCTCCATTTACCTGTCGTGGTCATGGTGTTTGAGCCTCAGCCTCTCGAGCTTTTCCAGGCGGAGATGGCCCCTCCAAGACTGACCCGCTTGCGTGAGAAATTAGAAAATCTAGATAAATTTGGTGTTGATGAAGTCGTTTGCATTAATTTCGACCAAGAATTTGCGAAACTTACCGCAGAATCCTTCATCAGCGAACTTCTTGTGCGTAGGCTCAATGTAAAATTACTCGCGATTGGTGACGATTTCAGATTCGGCGCTGGTCGGCAGGGGGATTTCCTGTTATTACAACAGGCGGCGAAGCAGTATGGCTTCGATGTGGTCAGTACCGAAACCTATATTGAACAAGGCAAGCGTATCAGCAGTACGGCAGTCCGTCAGGCGTTGGCAAACAACGATTTCGAACTGGCTGAACGCTTACTTGGTCGCCCATGGGCAATAACCGGGCGCGTAGTACATGGTGATGCGCTCGGAAGAACACTTGGCTTCCCTACCGCTAATCTACCCTTGAAACGGTTAGTGACGCCGGTAAAAGGGGTCTTTGCAGTCGAAGTGCACGGGGTAGACGAGCGCCCGATAAACGGCGTCGCAAATATTGGTACCCGACCTACCATCAAGGGTATTCGCCAGCAGCTTGAGGTTCACCTTCTCGATACTCAAAGGGATCTTTATGGTCGGCGGATCCGAGTAGTAATTAAACATAAAATACGCGATGAGCAACGATTTGCATCCTTAGACGCGTTGACGCAACAGATTGCGCTGGATGTGGAAACGGCCCGAAATTATTTCGTTCAACGAACAACGGTGTAATCCCGAAACCTGGAACTAAAAAATAATGAGTGACTATAAATCAACCCTGAATCTTCCTGAAACAGGTTTTCCGATGCGTGGCGATCTAGCGAAAAGAGAACCAGACATGCTTAAGCGTTGGTATGCGGACGATCTCTACGCGACCATTCGTGCAGCGAAGAAAGGGAAAAAAACCTTTATTTTGCATGACGGCCCTCCGTATGCGAATGGCAACATCCATATTGGTCACTCAGTCAATAAAATTCTGAAAGATATTATCGTCAAGTCTCGCGGTATGGCAGGCTACGACGCGCCTTATGTTCCAGGTTGGGATTGCCATGGCTTACCTATCGAACACAAAGTCGAGCAAATGATTGGCAAACCCGGTGAGAAAGTGACTGCCGCCGAGTTCCGTCAAGCTTGTCGTGAATATGCGGCTGAGCAAGTCGAAGGGCAAAAGAAAGACTTTATACGTCTTGGTGTCTTAGGTGACTGGGATCGCCCTTATCTCACCATGGACTTCAAAACAGAAGCCAACATCATTCGTGCGCTAGCCAAAATTATTGGTAATGGCCACCTGCATAAAGGGGCTAAACCTGTTCAATGGTGTTTAGATTGTCGTTCTGCCCTAGCAGAAGCGGAAGTTGAGTATTACGACAAAACCTCGCCATCGATCGATGTCATGTTCAATGCTGTTGATGCAGAGGCGGTAGCGGCTAAATTTGGTGTGCCGGCGGAAGGCCAAGCAATCTCTCTCGTTATCTGGACGACCACGCCGTGGACTTTACCTTCTAACCGCGCCATCTCCTTGAACGCTGAATTCACCTATCAACTGATCGAGGTGAAGGGTCAGCGCATCATTTTAGCTAAAGATTTAGTTGAAGCCGTGATGACCAAGATCGGCGCAGAAACATGGCAAGTATTGGGTGAATGCCAAGGGGAAGCTTTAGAACATCAACGTTTCCAACATCCATTCTTAGCGTTGGATGTACCTGTATTATTGGGCGACCATGTCACACTCGAGGCAGGTACAGGTGCAGTACATACGGCGCCTGGTCATGGACCTGAAGACTACGTAATCGGTCAAAAATACGGCATTGAAACCGCTAATCCGGTTGGGGGAGATGGCTGCTACTTGCCAGGTACATACCCTGGTCTTGATGGGGTTAACGTGTTTAAGGCGAACCCATTGGTCATTGACATCCTGCGGGAAAAGGGCGCGTTACTGCATCTTGAAAACCTTCATCATAGCTACCCACACTGCTGGCGTCATAAAACGCCGGTCATTTTCCGCGCGACGCCGCAATGGTTTATCAGCATGGATCAGAAAGGGCTGCGTGCGCAATCCTTGAAAGAAATCAAAGGCGTGCAGTGGATCCCAGATTGGGGCCAAGCGCGTATCGAATCTATGGTAGAAAATCGCCCCGATTGGTGTATCTCGCGCCAAAGAACCTGGGGTGTGCCGATGTCGTTGTTTATCCATAAGCAGACCGGGGCTATCCACCCAGAAACGTTATCGTTGATGGAGAAGGTTGCGCAGCGTGTTGAACAAGACGGTATTCAAGCTTGGTGGGATCTAGATAGTGCTGATCTACTGGGTAGCGACGCAGATAACTACGAAAAAGTTCCTGATACTCTAGACGTATGGTTCGATTCAGGTTCGACGAGCTGTAGTGTTGTTGATGTTCGTCCTGAGTTTAATGGGCATAGCGCCGATATCTATTTAGAGGGCTCAGATCAGCACCGTGGCTGGTTTATGTCATCGCTGATGATCTCGACGGCGATTAAATCGACAGCACCGTATCGTCAAGTGTTGACCCATGGTTTCACCGTAGATGGTCAGGGCAGAAAAATGTCTAAATCCATCGGTAACACGGTAAGCCCGCAAGACGTGATGGATAAGCTTGGTGCCGATATTCTGCGTTTATGGGTAGCGTCAACCGACTACTCCGGTGAGATGGCTGTATCCGATGAGATCCTTAAGCGTTCAGCGGATGCTTATCGTCGTATCCGTAACACCTCACGCTTCTTACTCGCTAATCTCAATGGCTTCAACCCAGAGACCGATCAAGTTGCCCCAGAAGAGATGGTGGTGGTTGATCGTTGGGCGGTAGGACGTGCCTTAGCGGCACAGCAAGATATTATCGCTTCATACGAAAAGTATGACTTCCATGAAGTTGTCCAGCGCTTAATGCATTTCTGCTCTGTAGAGATGGGGTCATTCTATCTGGATATTATCAAGGACCGTCAATATACCGCCAAAGCTGATGGGTTAGCGCGTCGTAGCTGTCAAACGGCACTATGGCATATCGTTGAGGCCTTAGTTCGCTGGATGGCACCTATTCTCTCCTTTACGGTTGATGAGATCTGGGGCCACTTGGCGGGTGAGCGCGAAAAATATGTCTTTACCGGAGAGTGGTATCAGGGACTGTTTGGCTTGGCAAACGATGAGCCGATGAACGATGAGTATTGGGACCAATTATTAAAAGTCCGTAGCGAAGTCAATAAGGTTATTGAGCAAGCGCGTTCCGATAAAAAAATAGGGGGTGCCTTAGAGGCCTCCATCACGCTTTATGCGGAAACCGAATTGGCTCAGCGCTTACAAGCCTTAGGTAACGAGCTACGCTTCGTTCTACTGACGTCGGAAGCGCAAGTTGTAGAGAGTAGCGCGGCGCCTAGCGAAGCGGTACAGAGCGAGCAACTGAAAGGGTTACGCATCATGCTAGGTAAAGCACAGGGTGAGAAATGTCCACGCTGCTGGCACTATAGTAATGACATTGGTGCGAATCCTGAACAGGCCCAGATTTGTGGCCGCTGTTACAGCAATGTGGCAGGAAACGGTGAAGAGCGTAAGTTTGCCTAATGAAAAAGTCACTTTGTTCTACAGGCTTACGTTGGTTATGGGTGATGGTGGTGGTTATTGTTGTCGACTTATCCAGTAAATACTGGGTAATGACATCGATGCAGCTGCATGAATCACGCGCTCTGATACCGTTCTTTAATCTTTTTTATGCGCATAACTATGGTGCTGCATTCAGCTTCTTGGCTGACAAAGGTGGCTGGCAGCGGTGGATGTTCGCTGCGATCGCGGTCGCTATAGCAGTCTCGTTAGTGGTCATGATGTATCGTAACCGCGCTGAACAAAAGCTGGCGAATATTGCCTACGCGATGATTATCGGGGGAGCGTTAGGTAACCTCTTCGACCGTGCTTGGCACGGTTTTGTTGTCGACTTCATCGATTTCTATGTCGGAGATTGGCACTTCGCGACGTTCAATATTGCGGATTGTGGGATCTGTATCGGTGCAGCATTGATCGTATTAGAAGGCTTTTTACCTAAGCCCCACGCTGATTCTGTGGAGGATAAATCATGAGTGAACGCACTGTGATGGCGGATAGTCGCGTTGTGGCACAATTAGTGCTGACGCTCTCTGATGGTTCAGTCGCAGAATCGACAAAAGCGAACAACAAACCTGCACTACTCACTTTAGGAGATCAATCTCTTTCTCCAAAGCTTGAGGCGCAATTGCTTGGGCTAACTATTGGTCGTCAACATAAGTTTAGCTTAGCGGCAGAAGATGCATTCGGTGCGAGTAACCCTAATCTGGTTCAATACTTTTCTCGTCAATCTTTCCTCGAAGCGGGGGAACCTGAGGTGGGGACGATTATGCTATTTGGCGCGATCGATGGCACTGAAATGCCAGGCATCGTTCGTGAGGTTTCCGGTGATTCGGTCACCGTTGACTTCAATCATCCGCTAGCAGGCCAAGATATCACCTTCGATATCGAGATCGTCGATATCGATCCAGAGATGGAGGAGCAGAATGAAAATCTTACTGGCTAATCCGCGTGGGTTCTGTGCAGGTGTCGATAGAGCTATCAGTATCGTCGAACGCGCTCTTGAAATGTATGGCGCCCCCATCTATGTGCGTCATGAAGTGGTACATAATCGGTACGTTGTAGAAGGATTACGCGAGAGAGGGGCTATTTTTATCGAAGAGATTAGCGAAGTGCCTGATGGCGCTATCCTTATCTTCTCGGCTCACGGTGTCTCGCAAGCGGTTCGTGCTGAAGCGAAAGCTCGACAACTTACAATGCTGTTCGATGCGACCTGTCCTCTCGTAACTAAGGTTCATATGGAAGTGGCGAGGGCGAGTCGTAAAGGGACTGAGGCGATACTGATCGGCCATGCCGGTCATCCCGAAGTCGAAGGGACGATGGGACAATACAGTAACCCGCGAGGGGGAATGTATTTAGTAGAGTCTCCCGAAGATGTAGTAAAGCTGACCGTCAAAGATGAAGCTAATCTCTGCTTTATGACACAAACGACCTTATCGGTGGATGATACGTCTGAGGTTATAGATGCCCTGCGTGAGCGCTTCCCATTAATTATCGGTCCACGTAAAGACGATATTTGCTATGCGACGACGAATCGCCAAGAGGCAGTTCGGCAGTTGGCGGATGAAGCGGAGGTGGTACTCGTTGTCGGGTCGAGAAACTCATCGAACTCTAATCGATTAGCCGAACTGGCTCAACGTGCCGGAAGGCTAGCGCGACTCATTGATAGCGCGGAAGACATTGATCCGAAGTGGTTAGAAAATATCAGTTGTGTAGGCGTGACCGCCGGGGCATCTGCTCCTGATATTTTAGTCCAGCAAGTCATCGCTCGTTTACGGGAGCACGGTGGCGAACCGGCCGTCGAGCTTTCCGGTAGAGAAGAGAATATCTTCTTCGAGGTACCGAAAGAACTTCGTGTCCCGGTTAAAGAAGTTAATTAAATCCGGTCTCCAAATGTCGAAACCAGCTTTTCTAAAAGCTGGTTTTTTTTCGCCCTTAACGAATCGAAATCCTTTAATTTACGCTGGAGTTAGCGTTGTATGCCCGTTATGCTGAATCAAGAAAATAATACAGATAGGGTTTTTGTTATGGCTGCAACACGTATTGCTATCATCGGCGCCTCTGGCCGTATGGGAAAACAATTAATCGAAGCGGTTAACGCCGACGATTCCGTTCAACTAGGTGCTGTAATTGTACGTCAAGGCTCGTCGTTGACAGGATGCGATGCAGGAGAGTTAGCGGGTATTGGCTCCCTAGGTATCGCTATCGTTGATGATATTCAACAGGTCATCGACGACTTCGATACCCTAATCGATTTTACCCGTCCCGAACTTACCCTCGACCTCCTAAAACTTTGTCGTCAGTCCCGCAAATCAATCGTTATAGGGACAACCGGTTTTGATGAGGTAGGCAAGCAACAGATTGCTGAAGCCGCCCAACATATCCCGGTAGTCTTCGCCGCCAACTTTAGCGTCGGCGTTAACCTTATGCTGAACCTTTTGGATCAGGCAGCCAGGGTGATGGGGGACTACACCGATATTGAAATCGTCGAAGCCCATCACCGACATAAAGTCGATGCACCGTCTGGTACGGCGTTGGCCATGGGCGAAGCGATTGCTACGGCGATGGAGTGGTCGCTGGATGAGCACGCCGTCTATGCGAGAGAGGGAATAACAGGAGAGAGAAAAGCCGGAACGATTGGTTTTTCGACGATTAGAGCCGGCGATATCGTTGGGGAGCACACCGCTATTTTTGCAGATATTGGTGAGCGGATAGAGATAACTCACAAGGCCTCTAGCCGAATGACCTTTGCAAAAGGAGCGGTTAAGTCTGCTTTTTGGTTGAGTGATAAAAAACCTAAGCTTTATTCGATGAAGGATGTGCTTGGTTTCTAATTTTATATAATAAGTTTATTTGTAATCATTTGATATATCGACATTTATTCTTCAATGTCGATATTATAAGTCTTTTATTTATTTTTTTAATCTAAAGTGTGGTTTTGTGATTTTTATTTTACCAAATGGTCTGGTTTTTTGGGGTAATTGACTGTTTTATACTCTAAGGGGTAGGGTTTAGGTTTTATTTCGTTAATCATTTCTTAGCAAACGGTTTTTTCGACAAGATAAGATGCTTTTTTATCATGAAAACCATGAAATCAGTCTGAAAGACGTAAAAAAAATAAATTAATTCGGCTTCAGTATAGACATCAGCCCTAGGGAACATTAGAATGCCGCCAATTTGCCAAAATCCAGATAGGCAGGCATTTTTGCATTGATTTAATCTCACTAATTGAATTAATATGCATGAACAGTGACTATTTATTCCCTGGAGGAAGTTTTGACTAAGTCAGCAATTTTGGTTCTGGAAGACGGAACCGAGTTTCACGGCCGGGCGATCGGCGCATTGGGATCGGCAGTCGGAGAGGTCGTTTTCAATACATCAATGACCGGTTATCAAGAAATCCTTACTGATCCTTCTTACTCCCGCCAAATCGTCACTCTCACTTATCCTCATATTGGTAATGTCGGCACAAACCCCGCCGATGCCGAATCAACATCAGTTCATGCCCAAGGCTTAGTCATTCGTGACCTGCCTCTGATTGCCAGTAACTATCGCAGTACCAGCGACTTATCCTCCTACCTTACACAGCATAATATTGTGGCGATAGCCGATATCGATACGCGTAAATTAACTCGCCTGCTTCGTGAGAAGGGCGCGCAAAATGGCTGTATCGTGGCGGGTGACCATCCAGATGTTGCTCTTGCCTTAGAAAAGGCGAAGGCTTTCCCTGGCTTAAAGGGAATGGATTTAGCAAAAGAAGTGACCACGCCAGAAAGTTATAGCTGGAAACAAGGGAGTTGGACGCTTGATAGCGAATTACCCGATGCGCGCGATGACGCGGATCTCCCTTGGCATGTAGTGGCCTACGACTACGGCGCAAAGCACAATATCTTACGTATGCTGGTCGATCGCGGCTGTAAACTGACTGTCGTACCGGCTCAAACGCCAGCCGAAGACGTTTTAGCGCTCAATCCAGATGGAATCTTCCTCTCTAATGGACCTGGTGATCCAGAGCCTTGTGACTATGCGATTACCGCAATTCAAGCCTTTCTTAAGACAGAAATCCCGGTCTTCGGAATCTGCCTAGGGCATCAATTGCTGGCCTTAGCGAGCGGCGCGAAAACAGTAAAAATGAAGCTAGGCCACCATGGCGGTAACCACCCGGTTAAAGATATCGATAATAACGTCGTGATGATCACAGCGCAAAACCACGGCTTCGCGGTCGATGAACAACAGCTTCCAGAATGTTTGCGTGTGACGCACCGTTCTTTGTTCGATCAAACGGTACAAGGTATTCACCGCACGGACAAGCCTGCCTTTAGTTTCCAAGGGCACCCTGAAGCGAGTCCTGGCCCACACGATGCGGCCCCGTTATTCGACCATTTTATTGAACTTATTCACGCTTATCGTGGCGCTAAAGCGTAATCAGGAGAGAAGCAATGCCAAAACGTACTGACCTCAAATCTATCCTGATCCTAGGGGCTGGGCCTATCGTCATCGGCCAGGCCTGCGAATTTGACTACTCGGGCGCGCAAGCTTGTAAAGCGCTGCGCGAAGAGGGATATCGGGTTATTTTAGTTAACTCGAACCCTGCGACTATCATGACTGACCCAGAGATGGCGGATGCCACCTATATTGAGCCGATCAACTGGCAAGTCGTCAGAAAAATCATCGAAAAAGAGCGCCCCGATGCAGTCTTACCGACGATGGGCGGCCAAACGGCACTGAACTGTGCGTTAGAGCTTGAGCGCCACGGGGTCTTAGAAGAGTTTGGCGTAACGATGATCGGCGCAACGGCAGATGCGATCGATAAAGCAGAAGATCGCCAGCGTTTTGATAAGGCGATGAAAAAAATCGGCTTAGATACTGCACGTTCCGGTATCGCTCACACCATGGAAGAAGCGTTGGCGGTAGCGGCAGATGTCGGCTTTCCTTGTATTATTCGTCCCTCATTCACCATGGGGGGTACGGGCGGCGGGATCGCTTATAACCGCGAAGAGTTTGAAGAGATCTGTGAGCGCGGGCTAGATCTGTCCCCGACCAATGAGTTACTGATCGATGAGTCGCTCATCGGTTGGAAAGAGTATGAGATGGAGGTGGTGCGGGATAAAAATGATAACTGCATCATTGTCTGCTCAATTGAAAACTTCGATGCCATGGGGATCCATACTGGTGACTCCATTACTGTTGCGCCGGCACAGACGCTGACCGACAAAGAGTATCAGATCATGCGTAGCGCCTCGATGGCGGTCCTACGCGAGATTGGTGTCGAAACGGGTGGGTCCAACGTTCAGTTCTCGGTAAACCCAGAGAATGGTCGTCTGATTATCATCGAGATGAACCCTCGCGTGTCACGCTCCTCTACGCTGGCTTCAAAAGCGACGGGCTTTCCGATTGCAAAAATCGCTGCCAAACTGGCCGTCGGTTATACTTTAGACGAATTAATGAATGATATCACCGGTGGACAGACCCCGGCATCGTTCGAACCGTCTATCGACTATGTTGTGACTAAAATTCCTCGCTTTAACTTCGAGAAATTTGCAGGGACTAACGACCGCCTGACGACACAAATGAAGTCTGTGGGCGAGGTCATGGCAATTGGCCGTACTCTACAAGAATCGATGCAAAAAGCATTACGCGGATTAGAAGTCGGCGCTACTGGCTTTGACCCGAAAGTCGATGCCGATGATGTTGAAGCTTTAACGAAGATTCGTCGCGAGCTTAAAGATGCGGGGGCAGACCGTATTTGGTACATCGCCGATGCTTTCCGTCATGGCATGTCTGTAGAAGGCGTGTTTAACCTGACGAACGTCGACCGTTGGTTCTTAGTCCAAATTGAAGAGTTGGTTCGCCTTGAGGCGCAGGTAACGCGTGGTGGCGTTCAAATACTGACCGCTGACTTCCTGCGTCAGCTGAAGCGTAAGGGTTTTGCCGATGCACGCCTTGCGACCTTGACTGGTGTGGCTGAAGCGGAAATCCGTAAACTGCGCCAGAACTATAATCTCTATCCTGTCTACAAGCGTGTCGATACCTGTGCAGCAGAATTTGCGACGGATACGGCGTACATGTACTCCACGTATGAAGAAGAGTGTGAAGCGCAGCCAGACAGTGATCGTGAAAAAATCATGATTCTGGGTGGCGGGCCGAACCGTATCGGACAAGGTATCGAGTTCGATTACTGCTGTGTTCATGCAGCGTTAGCCCTGCGCGAAGATGGTTACCAAACCATTATGGTCAACTGTAACCCTGAGACAGTCTCTACGGACTATGACACCTCAGATCGTCTCTACTTTGAGCCGGTGACCTTCGAAGATGTGCTGGAAATCGTCCGTATCGAAAAACCGAAAGGCGTTATTGTACAGTACGGTGGTCAGACGCCATTGAAACTCGCGCGTGCCTTAGAGGCGGCTGGTGTTCCTGTCATCGGAACCAGTCCTGATGCCATCGACCGCGCAGAAGATCGTGAACGTTTCCAACAAGCGGTTGACCGTCTGGCGTTAAAACAACCGGCGAACGCGACGGTGACGGCGCTGGAACAAGCGGTAGAGCGCGCAGCGAGCTTAGGCTACCCACTCGTCGTCCGTCCATCCTATGTATTAGGTGGCCGAGCAATGGAAATTGTTTATGACGAGCAGGATCTCAAGCGCTACTTCCAAACGGCAGTCTCCGTTTCAAATGATGCGCCAGTATTATTAGACCGCTTCTTAGACGATGCCGTGGAAGTCGATATCGACGCCATCTGCGATGGAGAGCATGTGTTTATCGGTGGCATCATGGAGCACATCGAACAAGCGGGGGTTCACTCAGGGGACTCAGCCTGTTCTTTACCGGCCTATACGCTAAGCAAAGAGATCCAAGATGTTATGCGTAAGCAGGTTAGGCAGTTAGCTTTCGAGCTGAATGTGCGTGGTCTGATGAATGTGCAGTTTGCGGTGAAGAACAATGAAGTTTACCTCATTGAGGTTAACCCGCGTGCTGCGCGGACAGTACCATTTGTTTCAAAGGCGACCGGCATACCGTTGGCAAAAGTGGCTGCGCGCGTGATGGCAGGGAAAACCTTGGCAGAGCAGGGCGTAACGGAAGAAGTTATCCCGCCTTACTACTCTGTGAAGGAAGTGGTACTGCCCTTCAATAAATTCCAAGGTGTCGACCCGATTCTTGGGCCAGAAATGCGCTCGACCGGGGAAGTCATGGGTGTTGGACGGACCTTCGCTGAGGCCTTCTCAAAAGCGATGCTCGGTGCGCAAGCCATTATGAAGAAAAAGGGACGTGCCTTACTCTCGGTACGTGAAGGCGATAAGAAGCGCGTTGTCGATTTAGCTGCGAAACTCATTAAGTTTGGCTTCGAACTCGATGCGACACACGGTACTGCGGTCGTATTAGGTGAAGCGGGCATTAACCCTCGCCTCGTTAATAAGGTACATGAAGGCCGCCCGCATATCCAAGACCGTCTGAAAAATGGTGAGTACGCTTATATCGTTAACACTACTGAAGGACGTCAGGCTATCGAAGATTCACGCTTGATTCGTCGTAGCGCACTGCAATATAAAGTGCATTATGATACGACGATGAACGGTGGCTTCGCGACCGCGATGGCACTCGACGCGGATCCGACTGAGCGTGTGATCTCTGTACAAGAGATGCATGCTGAGCTGAAAGGTTAAGTCTGCTAGAAAACGGCCCTGCAATAGGGCCGTAATTTTTTCATACCGCTTTCTAATCTCTCGACTAACGCCATGCCTTCTCGTATGATTGCGCGTCTTTTATGCAGAGAGTGCAACTATGTTAAGCCTAATTGCCGCGATGGCAATCGACCGTATCATCGGTAAAGAAAACCAAATGCCTTGGCATTTACCCGCCGACTTCGCTTGGTTTAAACAGCAGACTCTGGGCAAGCCCATTATTATGGGGCGTAAAACGTTCGAATCGATTGGACGTCCGCTTCCTGGGCGTAAAAATATTGTGCTCAGCCGCGAGTCTCAGCCAGCACAAGAAGGGATCCACTGGGTAACATCGATCGAAGAGGCACTAGCCAGTGCGGGCGATGTTGACGAGGTCATGGTGATTGGCGGGGGGTATCTCTACCAGCAATTACTGCCCCAGGCGCAGCGGCTGTATCTCACCCATGTCGATGCGGAAATTGAAGGGGATACCCAGTTTCCCGAATATGATCCCGATCAGTGGGAATCTACTTTTAGTGAGTTTCGCGATGCTGACGAGGCGAATAGCTATGGCTTGTGCTTCGAGATTTTAGAGAGGCGTGCCTAGGTAATAGGATGTCTGTCCGCAGACATCCTTTTTTACTTACTCTTCGGCTTTCAACTGGGTAGAAGGCTGATGGAAATAGCGGCCATCTTCCCATCGTAACAGCGTTAACGAACCGCCCCAGCAGCATCCCGTATCTAAGCCAATCACATTACTTGGCGTCCCTTTACCTTCCAACGAAGCCCAATGACCAAAGACAATCGTATAGCTTGGCGGGATCTGTGTGGGAATATCGAACCATGGCTTCAACGGTGGAGTCGCCTCCTCAGGTTTCTCTTTACAGATCATGTCGAGCTGCCCAGCCGGGAAACAGTAGCGCATGCGCGTCAGCGCATTCGTGCTAAAACGCAGACGCGCTAAGCCGCTCAGGTTTTCGGACCAGTTATTCGGCATATCGCCATACATGGCATCAAGCAGCAACGGATAGCTATCACTCGCTAATACTGCCTCAATATCCTTGGCACAGCGCTGAGCAGTCGGCAAGTCCCACTGCGGGGTAATGCCGGCATGCGCTATAATCAGCTGTTTATCGTGATCGATTTGTAATAGGGGTTGGCGTCGTAGCCAGTTAATCAAATCGTCGCAATCTTCCGCCTCAAGTAACGGCTGTAACCGATCTTTGGACTTGTTTTTGCTGATACCTGCGAATACCGCCAGAAGATGAAGATCATGGTTACCTAACACGATCCGGACCGAATCACCGAGGGATTTCACCTTCCTTAATACTTCCAGAGAATTAGGGCCGCGAGCCACTAAGTCACCCGTTAACCATAGTTCGTCCTGCGACGGGTCGAAGGCGACCTGCTCCAGTAATTGACAGAATTCTTGATAACAGCCATGAATATCGCCGATTAAGTAGGTACTCATTGTCACCCTTCGTAAGAAAAATTGCGGTTAGTGCAGGGCGCCTTCTACGGCTAAGAGAAATAGAGGAATCTGGGCTTTGAACTCGCTACCATCTTCATTTCTCATTAAATAATGACCTTGCATCGTGCCTACAGGCGTTTCAAGCATCGCGCCACTCGTGTATTGGAAGCGTTCGCCCATTTTGAGGTGCGGCTGTTTACCTACGACGCCTTCGCCTTCTACCTCCGTGATTTTTTCATTACCATCAGTAATCAGCCAGTAACGCTCTAGTAGCTGCATAGGCTGATCGCTCTGATTCTCTAGGGTAATAGTATAGGCGAATTGGTACTGATTGTTATCCGGCGCCGAATGCGCCGGAAGATAATGAGTGGTGACGCTAATCTTTAAGGCGGTAGTGTCCGACATTATTCCTCGCGAGGTTGTTGGGGAGGATGGGCCGTCAGCCATTGCGCAAGTTGGCAATATTGACCGATGGTAACATTCTCAGCACGAAGCGTGCCATCAATCCCTAATTGCTCAAGCACGTCAGCGCTGAACAGGTGTCCTAGGCTGTTACGCAATGTCTTACGACGTTTTCCAAAGGCTTCTAAGGTAATACGACCCAGTACGCGGACATCGACCTCAGGATAAGGCGATTGCTGATGGGGAACTAAACGTACCACGGCTGAATCGACTTTTGGCGGCGGAGTAAAGGCATGCGGCGGCACTTCGAGTACTGGGATGACTTGGCAGTAGTACTGTGCCATCACCGTTAAGCGTCCATAAGCTTTACTATCCGGTCCTGCTACCAGACGATTAACGACCTCTTTCTGCAGCATAAAGTGCATATCTTTAATCGCTTTGGTGAAGCTGAAAAGATGGAACATTAATGGCGTCGAAATATTATAGGGCAGGTTACCAAATACGCGTAGCGGTTGGCCTCTTTGCTCAGCGAGCTCGCCGAAATTAAAGGTCATCGCGTCTTGCTGAAAAATAGTCAGCTTAGGCCCTAAGAAGGGGTGTGTCTGCAGGCGCGCAGCCAGATCGCGATCGAGCTCGACGACGGTCAGGGCATCAAGGCGCTCGCCGACCGGCTCTGTAAGTGCACCAAGACCTGGGCCGATTTCTACCATGGCATCCTGTTTGGTCGGATGGATAGCAGAGACTATGCTATCGATAACATAGCTGTCATTCAGGAAGTTTTGTCCAAAACGTTTGCGGGCATAGTGGCCCTGATGTACGCGATTATTCATTACTACTCTTAATCATAGTGATAGCGAGGCGCAGGGCAGTGATAAAACTCCCCGTATCCGCCTGGTGTGTCCCGGCTAAGTCGAGGGCAGTGCCATGATCGACTGAGGTCCGGATAAAAGGTAAACCTAGGGTAATATTTACCGCGCGACCAAACCCCTGATACTTCAATACCGGTAGCCCTTGGTCATGGTACATAGCCAGTACCGCGTCGGCCTGCTGCAAATATTTAGGTTGGAAAAGTGTATCGGCAGGCAGCGGGCCAGTGAGGCGATAGCCCCGTTCACGTAACTTAGCGAGAACCGGTTCGATCACGTCGATCTCTTCGCGACCCATATGCCCGTTTTCGCCGGCATGTGGATTGAGTCCACTCACTAGAATATGCGGATCACTTAGCCCGAATTTACGACACAGGTCTGTGTGCAGAATGGTGATCACCTCGCATAAGCTTTGCTGAGTGATGGCCGCGGAGACATCTTTCAACGGAAGGTGCGTCGTCGCGAGCGCTACTCGTAGCTCCTCGGTGGCTAACATCATCACAACACGCGGGGTTAACGAGCGATCCGCGAAGAATTCGGTATGACCCGTGAAAGGTATGCCTGCGTCATTGATAACCCCTTTATGGACGGGGCCGGTGACGAGTGCGTCGAATTCACCATTGAGATTTCCATCGCACGCGCGTGCCAGCGACTCGAGAACATACGGGCTATTAGCTACATTGAGTAGGCCGGGTGTCGTGATCGCGGGTAAGGGGATCTCACAGAGCGTTAAACTTCCGGCTGCCTGTTCTTGCGCGGGTCGTTGCGGTTGGTAGTCGTGCAGGGTAAGAGGTAAGCCAAGCTGTGTGGCTCGTTGCAAGAGTAGGGTGCGGTCGGCACAAACTACGAGTTCTGCGGGCCAAGCCTGTTGCGCTAGTTGCACAATGAGGTCTGGACCAATCCCGGCGGGTTCGCCGGGAGTGATAGCGATACGAGGAATATCAGCCATTAGAGTCTAAGATTTTTACGTATGCAGAAGCACGTTCTTCTTGCATCCAAGTTTGCGCTTCTTCTGCAAACTTACGATTGAACAGGATGCGGTAAGCCCGATCTTTTTCTGCTTCATCTGTCTTATCTACCTGACGTGTCCCCAGCAGCTCGATCAAATGCCAGCCGAAAGTAGAACGTACCGGTTGACTGAGTTTGTTCGGTGACAGGTGCATTAATGCATCGCGGAACGCAGGATCGTAAATAGTCGGCGACGCCCAACCTAAATCACCACCTTGGTTAGCAGAACCCGGATCGTCAGAATTCTGACGTGCCGCGTTAGCGAACGTCGTTTTGCCGCTACGGATATCCGCAGCAATCTGTTCGATTTTAGCGCGTGCTTGATCATCGTTCATGATCGGTGAGGTCTTGATTAAGATATGGCGCGCATGCACTTCGGTCACAGAGACGTTTTTACTTTCGCCACGCATATCGTTGACTCTCAGGATATGAAAGCCGACGCCAGAACGGATAGGACCGATAATATCACCTTTCTGCGCGGTGCTAAGGGCTTGGCTAAACAGGGAAGGAAGCTCTTCGATTTTTCCCCAGCCCATGTTGCCGCCTTTCAGCGCTTCAGGCGCGGCGGAATAGGTCACCGCCATTTTACCGAAGTCTGCTCCGCCACGTAATTCACCGATTAACTTCTTCGCTAAGTCTTCTTCGTCGTCGACTTGTTGTTGCGTCGGGTTCTCTGGCAGAGGCAGTAAGATCATGCTCAGGTTCATCTCAGTGCCCGGAACATTCTGCGCAGCGACTTGTTTCGCTAGGGTATCGACTTCTTGTGGAAGAATAGTGATACGGCTACGCACCTCGTTATTTCGCACTGCCGCAATCGTCATTTCATGACGGATCTGGGTACGATAGGTTTGATAGTTCATGCCATCGTAGGCCAGACGGCTGCGAAGTTGATCCAGAGTCATATGGTTTTGACCGGCGATATTTTGGATCGCTTCGTCTAACTCTTGGTCGCTGATATTAACGCCAGCGCGTTGACCCTGTTGCATGATAATGCTGTCCATGATCTGCCGTTCTAAGATCTGATGGCGTAATGTTGCATCATCCGGTAATTGCTGCCCTGCCTGACGAGCTTGGCTCTTCACAGATGCCATCATGCTGTCTACATCACTTTCGAGTACCACACCGTTATTGACGACGGCTGCAACTTTATCGATCACTTGAGGCGCTGCAAACGTGTAACTAGCGTTCGCCATTAAAGCGCCGAGCATCAGGAGTTTCCAATTCTTCATACATATTCCATCGTTAAGGCCGCAATGCGGAAATTACCGGTTATCGACTAATAATTAAAACGCTGGCTGATAAGGGATAATTCCCTGAGTCCGCATCTCTGCGGTGCCTAGACCGTAGTTAGCCCCTAATCCTCTGAACTCAATATTGAATGAGATTTGATTATCGTACTCACTCGTATTGTTCTGCCAGCCATTGATCTTACGTTCATAACCCAAGCGTACCTCATAGCAACAAGAGCTATATTGCACGCCAAGCAGCTGCTCCGCAGGCTTACTATTACGCGTATCATAATAGTAAGCGCCAACTACCGACCATGCATCAGCAATCGGCCAGCTGGCGGTGGCACCGACTTGTGAGATCCCGTTCTTATAGATTGGGCTAGTGGTGTAGATCGAGTTATTCATCGCACGAGCAATGTATTCAGGACTACTATAGCGATAGTTCAGTTGTATCACACGGTCACTATCTTGGCGGTATTCCAGACCAGCATTACCTTGAGCGACGTTGTTCAAGTGGGTGTCATACTGAAGCCCACCACGTAAACCCCATTGATCAGTCATGCGCCAGTAAGTGTCACCTGCCCAAATAATACTTCCCGTATCATTATCATCCGACGGGTCACCCGTACGAGAACGGGTAAACGCGTATATCTGACCTACAGAAGCGTTAAAACGTTCAACTAAATTTTCGTCATAGATACGCGTCGTAACGCCGGTTGCTAATTGGTTAGTCGACGCAATACGATCTAGCCCGCTATACGTACGGTCACGGAACAGGCCCGTGTAATCCGTCTGCAAGAGTGTGGAATCGTAAGGATAGATATTATTTTGATTACGGTATGGCGTATACAGGTACTGAACACGTGGTTCCAGTGTTTGAGTATACCCTTGCGCCCAGTCCATATCGCGGTCAAAGACGAGCTTACCATCGACCTTGAATTGCGGTAGTGTGCGGTTAACCGAGCTTTTTAAATTGTAATCGCCACCATTAGGGAGGTCATTGGCGTTTTGCAAGTGTTCTTGCTGGTAGTGGGTCGCCAGTAATTTTGCTTCGGTATTTAAACTCGCCCAGCCATTAGACAGCGGTAAGTCGATGGTCGGCTCAATGTGCAACCGGGTCGCGCGAGGTAAACGCGAATTCGTGTTGGTAAAACGCGCGAATTGACCATAAACATGGGTATCGAACGGCCCGACATCATTTTGGTAAAGATTGACATCCAACTGTGGCAGGGTGCGATAAATACTAGTGTTTAACTTATTAAACGTCTGGAAATCACGCGTCGAGAGCGTTGCATCCCAATTAGTTGCGGCGTAGCCGAAACTAAATTTCTGATCCGCATAGCCGTCGGTCGAGCTGTAATATTTTGAGTCGAGATCGTTAAAGTAGTAACGGTCGCTGACCTTGGTATAGTCCGCGTTGAAACGCCAATGTTGGTCATAGACCCCACTGTGGTTCCAGTAGAATAACCAGCGCTTCGATCCATCGCCTGATGAGAGGCCGCGAGCCTCTTTTTGTTTATCGTACTGATTGTCCGAACTGAGATAGTCGAACTCCATCAATCCGGCACCGAGTACGGAGAGGTAACGGAATTCGTTTTGTAACTGCATGCCCCGCTTACTCATGTAGTGCGGAGTAATGGTCGCATCCATCTGCGGCGCAATGTTCCAGTAATAAGGCAACATAAACTCGAAGCCATTCTTACTGCCATATTTCGCGTTAGGGATCAGGAAACCTGAGCGACGACGGTCGCCGATCGGTATTTGCAAATAGGGGCTATAGAAGACCGGTACTGAACCGATTTTAAAGCGAGCATTCCAGATTTCAGCCACTTCTTCTTGGCGATCTTCGATTATTTGTGAACCGACTACGCTCCAACTATTCGCGTTGGGTAAACAGGTAGTGAAACTACCGTTTTCTAAAATAGTATAACGGTTATCGCCGCGCTGCTTCATTTGGTCGCCGGTACCACGGCCTTGGCGATCCACCATTTGGTAGTTACCATTCCAAACGTTGGTATCTTTAGTATTGAGATTGGACCAGGCCTTCGGGCCTCTTAAGATAACTTGGTTATCATCATAATGAACATTGCCCAAGGCATCGACGGTACGAGTCGGTGTAGATTGACCTGCTTGCTGACGTTGGTGAAGTTGAACTTGGTCAGCCTGTAGGCGGCTATTACCTTGGTTAACATCTACTTTACCATCGAAAATCGCATCATCTGGATAGTTCCCTTTGACACTATCGGAGTGAATAGTGACTGGCTGGGTATTCGGGTCGCTATTGACCAGCGGACGATTATAAGAAGGAACGCCCAGCATACATTGCGACATCAGATCGTCAGCAAGCGAATACTGGCTGTATAAGGCTGATCCAATCATGGTGGCCAGCAATGTAGGTAGTCTTTTATTCATACGCGGTATCTAGGATTCCGTTAGTTCTGGCAAGGGGCCAGCAGTCCGATAAAGAGTAACTTACCGAAAGTATCAGCGCCAGCGATAATCACGATTAAGCTGGTTTAGCGATAGGCGGTTTAGTAAATGACGGGTATGATAATCGAAAATGAAAACATTAGCATGACGAATTGAGGAGTTTATGCGCTACCGCGGCAAAGTTATTGGTTTTTTATTAGGGCTCTTTTCGGGGATTGGTTTCTGGGGCATCGTCGGCGGCGTACTCATTGGGCATCTTCTCGATACTTTCTTGTCCACATTTGGGGGACAATTTAAGGGCACGGCGCATTCACGCCAAAACCTCTTCTTTATTACTACCTTTCAGGTTATGGGGCATTTGACCAAATCGAAAGGACGCGTCACCGAAGCGGATATTCAGCTGGCGTCGACGATTATGGATCGTATGCAGTTGCAAGGCGCGGCGCGCCAGCTCGCCCAGCAGGCTTTTCGTGAGGGAAAGGAGGCAGGTTTTCCGTTACGCGATAGGCTGCGAGAATTCAGGCAGGCATGTGCGGGGCGCGTTGATCTGATTAAGATTTTTCTGGAAATCCAAATCCAAGCGGCATTGGCTGACGGTGAGTTACATCCGAATGAACAGCAGGTGCTCTATATTATCGCCGAAGAGCTAGGTATTTCCCGCCAACAGTTCGATCTGTTTATCCGCATGATGACGGGTGGGAGTCACTTTGGTCAGCAGGGCTACTCGCAGCAACAGGGCGGCTTTCATCACTCACCGCAAGGGCCTACGTTACAAGATGCATGCTCGGTGCTAGGCGTATCGCCACAGGATGATGCCCTGACGATCAAACGCGCCTATCGCAAGTTGATGAGCGAGCATCACCCGGATAAGCTGGTCGCCAAAGGCTTACCGCCCGAGATGATGACGCTAGCGAAAGAGAAAGCGCAGAAAATCCAGTCTGCCTACGAACTGATCCGCACACAGAAAGGGTTTTAATCTTAAGGTGTGCGCAGGCTTGGCTGACTAGAACTCAGCAGGCTGTTTAAACGTCATGCTGTTGCCAAACGCAGGGTGAGTAATCGTCAGACGCTCTGCATGGAGTAGCAAGCGCGGTGACAGCGCCTTGGCTTCTGGTGAGGCATAAAAATTATCGCCCAAGATAGGGTGTCCCATCGCGAGCATATGAACGCGCAGCTGGTGGGAGCGCCCGGTAATGGGCTTGAGTTGCACGCGACAGCTTAGCGCATCCCGCGCCAGCACTTCCCACTCTGTTTGCGCCGCTTTGCCGGTTTCGAAACATACCTTTTGCTTAGGTCGATTAGGCCAATCACAAATCAACGGTAAATCGACCAATCCTTCGTCGGGGACGAGTTGGCCCCATACCTGCGCGATGTAGGTTTTGGATGGCTCTCGTTCGCGGAACTGACGTTTTAACTCGCGTTCGGCATCCTTAGTTAAGGCGACAACCATCACCCCACTCGTCGCCATATCGAGACGATGCACCGATTGAGCATTCGGGAAGTCGCGTTGAATACGCGTCATAACACTGTCGTTGTGTTCGGGTAACCGTCCGGGGACTGATAACAGCCCGCTGGGTTTGTTAACCACTAAGATATGCTCGTCTTGGTACAGAATGTGCAGCCAGGGTTCGAGCGGGGGATGATACGCTTCCATTTACTTTCCTAGAGGGGGTTTCCCCCCTCGTCACTTTTACTGGTGGGTCACCACAATTAGGCGCAAGGCATCGAGACGCCAATTGGCCTGTGACAGGCTTTCGAGCACCTCTTGGCGGTTATCGCGTAGCGCATCAATTTCGTCTTCACGAATATTTGGGTTCACATTTTTGAGGGCTTCCAAACGTGCGAGTTCGGCAGTTAACTGTTTTTCCGCCGTCTGGCTCGCCTCGGCGATGACCGCCTGCGCGCCCGCCGTGACGAGCTGTTCGCCCGTCTTCAACATCTGGTGAACCTCCTGCTGAACCGCGTTGACCAGTTTACTCCCGGTGTGGCGATTGACGGCATTAAGCTGACGGTTGAAGCTTTCGAACTCGACCTTATCCGCTAAGTTATTCCCCTTCGCATCCACTAATACGCGCAGCGGGGTAGGGGGAAGGAAGCGTGTGAGTTGGAGTTGCTTCGGCGCTTGGGCTTCGACGACATAAACTAATTCAAGCAGCAGGGTTCCCACGGGTAGCGCTTTATTTTTCAATAAAGAGAGCGCACAGCTACCGGTATCACCGGATAAGATCAGGTCGAGGCCATTACGGATGAGTGGATGTTCCCACGTAATGAACTGCGTATCTTCCCGCGATAATGCTTGGTTACGATTGAAGGTAATGGTGCAGCCATCTTCCGGTAACCCTGGGAAATCGGGGACTAGCATATGGTCTGAAGGCGTTAAGACAATCAGATTATCGCTACGGTCTTCCTGATTAATGCCGACAATATCGAATAGATTCAGAGCGAAGTTCACCAATGCGGTATCGTTATCTTGAGCGGCAATCTCGTCGGCTAAACGCTCGGCCTTTTCACCCCCATGGGAGTGCAGTTCCAGCAAGCGGTCACGGCCTGACTCGAGTTGGGCTTTTAGGGCATCGTGTTGTGCGCGGCAAGTCTCGATAAAGGTATCCAAGCCCTCAGCCTTCTCGGGAGCGACTAAGAACTCGAGGAGCTGTGGATGGACGCTATCGTAAATGGTCCGACCGGTCGGACAGGTGCTCTCGAACGCATCTAATCCCTCATGGAACCAGCGTAATAACACGGCTTGCGCGGTGTTTTCCAGCCATGGAACCATGATTTCGATGTCGTGGAGTTGTCCAATACGGTCTAATCGGCCAATACGCTGTTCTAATAAATCGGGATTGAAAGGCAGGTCGAACATGACCATCCGGCTAGCAAATTGGAAGTTACGTCCCTCAGAGCCGATCTCAGAGCAGAGCAGCACTTGCGCACCATCTTCCTGCGAGGCAAAGAAGGCCGCGGCCTTATCGCGCTCGATGATCGATAGCCCTTCATGGAATACGGCCGCGCGGATCCCCTCACGTTCGCGAAGTACTTGTTCGAGCTGCAACGCCGTGGCCGCCTTCGCACAGATCACCAGCACCTTCTCTTTGCGATGCTCAAGAAGATAATCGATCAGCCACTCTACGCGCGGATCGAACGCCCACCAGGTGCCATTATCCCCTTCAAATTCTTGATAAATTTGCTCTGGATAAAGGAGATCCCGTGCGCGCTCTTCCTTGCTTTTACGTGCAGACATGATGCCTGACACCTTGATTGCCGTTTGGTATTGGCTAGGAAGCGGTAAGCGAACAGCCTGCAGCTCCCGTTTCGGAAAGCCCTGTACCCCTTGACGGGTATTACGAAAGAGGATACGGCTGGTGCCGTGACGATCCGTCAACATCTCGACCAATTGCTCGCGGGCGGCTAAGCGCTCATCGCTATCGCTATTGGCTTGCAAGATCAGTGGGCGGATATCCTGTTCCTTGATCAACCCGTTAATGACCGCGATTTGTTCGTCGGCAAGCGACTCTTCTGCTAGCAAGCTCGCCACAGCATCGGCGATTGGTTGAAAATGGCGTTGTTCTTCTACAAATGCATCGAAGTCATGGAAACGATCCGCATCGAGCAGACGTAAGCGCGCGAAGTGACTTTCCATCCCCAATTGTTCTGGCGTCGCGGTCAACAGCAGTACGCCGGGGACGACGTCCGAGAGCTTTTCGATTACTTGATATTCACGGCCAGGCTTTCCAGCCGACCAAGAGAGGTGATGGGCTTCATCGACAACCATCAAGTCCCAATCGGCCTCCAGCATATCTTCCAAACGCTGCTTGTTTTTACACACAAAATCCAATGAGCAGATGACGAGTTGCTCGGTAAAGAATGGATTAGTGCTATCGAAGCGAGCTTCGTTATACCGTTCATCATCGAACAGCGCGAAGTGCAGGGTAAAGCGGCGTAACATCTCTACTAGCCACTGGTGCTGTAACGTTTCTGGGACGATGATTAAGACGCGCTCGGCGCGGCCAGCGAGTAACTGCTGCTGAATAATCATCCCCGCTTCAATGGTTTTACCTAATCCGACTTCGTCTGCCAACAATACACGTGGGGCATGGCGGCGGCCGACATCTTTAGCGATATGGAGCTGGTGCGGGATTAAGTTAGTACGCATGCCGCGCATGCCACTGGTCGGGAGACGGTATTGTTCGCTCTGATACTTTCTCGCGCGGTAGCGTAATGCGAACCGATCCATCCGGTCCAATTGTCCCGCGAACAGGCGATCCTGTGGCTTACTAAAAATAAGTTTGCTGTCTAACATGACCTCGCGCAGCACCACGTCAGCTTCCTGCGTATCGTTTCGCGTGCCGATATAGGCCATTAGCCCATTTTCATCACGAACTTCGTCAACCACCATTTGCCAACCTTCGTGGCTGGTAATGGTGTCGCCTGGATTAAACATGACTCGAGTGATGGGAGAATCATTACGGGCATAAAGTCGGTTTTCGCCGGTGGCAGGGAATAGTAGGGTTACCATGCGGGCATCGATAGCGACGACTGTTCCCAGTCCGAGTTCACTTTCTGTATCACTAATCCAGCGCTGACCAAGTGTAAAAGGCATAAATTTTGCTCGATTCTCTTAATTATAGGGATGTATTGCTTCACGGATAACGGGCCGACTAACGTTTACCACCCTGGTAGTGGGAAAAAGGCCACGGTTATTTTGAAGGGCGCTATGGTACTGGAAGGCGAAGGTTTCGTCACCTATCAAAATAGGCCTAATTGCCCGGTCATCACATTTTCGAAATTACCGCCGACAAAGCCAAGAATACCCTCTGCGACTGGCTGCAATTGCTTAGTTAAGTAATGAGTATAGTCGAGGGGGGCTGTGGTCGCCGCTACCGGTTCCGGGCCGGCTAGCGTGATGACATAACGAATAGAACTGCCACGTCGATAGGTTGGGCCTTGGCCTTGGGCGACCGCTAGCTGTTCCGCTAGCCGGGCGGCACGGACATGGGGGGGGATATTTTTTTCGTAATCGGCAAGTGGCCGACGCAGACGTTTTTTATAGACGAGCTGTTCGTCCAGCTCCCCGGCGAGCAGTTGTTGCACGGTGTGTTGTACATAGTCCTCCCAAGGTTGGTCGCGGAAAATTAACCCGTAGAGAGTCTGCTGAAAGTGTTGGGCGAGCGGTGTCCAATCGGTACGTACCGTTTCGAGACCTTTAAAAACGACGCTCTCCTCGCCATTATCGACGACTAAGCCAGCATAACGCTTTTTACTGCCTTGTTCCGCCCCACGGATGGTCGGCATCAGGAAACGAGTAAAGTGGCGCTCGTATTCGATCTCTAAGGCGCTCTCTATTCCCAGTTGCGCCTGTAGTACCTCCTGCCACCAGCGATTAATTATCGTGACTAATTGCTGACCGATGGTATCGGCCTTCTGCTGATCGCAGTGCTCACCCAGAGAGATAAAGGTCGAGTCGGTATCGCCATAAATGACCGAATAACCCTGTTGTTCGATGAGCTGACGCGTTTGCTGCATAATCTCGTGGCCGCGCAGTGTAATCGAGGATGCCAGGCGCGGGTCGAAGAAACGGCAGGAGGGGGTCCCGAGTACGCCGTAAAAAGCGTTCATAATAATTTTTAGCGCCTGCGAAAGAGGAGCATTGTTATCACGCTTAGCCTTTTCTCGCCCTTGCCAAATTTGCTCAACGATGGCCGGTAGGCAATGTACGGTGCGTGAAAATTGTGCTGAGAGGAAGCCCGGCACCGCCTGCTCAGGTTCCGCCAGACCGACGACTAAGCCCACCGGATCGATTAAGAATGTGCGAATGATGGAGGGATAGAGGCTCTTATAATCCAACACAATGACTGAACGATAAAGCCCGGGCTGAGAATCCATCACAAACCCGCCGGGGCTAGGTTGCGGGGCGATATCGCCAAGATTCGGCGCCACATAGCCAAGACGATGCATGCGCGGAAGATACAGGTGGGTAAACGCCGCAATCGACCCCCCGTGGCGATCGGCGGGAAGCCCGTTGGTACTGGCTCGTTCAAGTAGAAAAGCCATGAGATCGGTTTTTTGAAAGATGCGTGTAACTAACTCACAATCCTTTAGGTTATAACGCGCGAGGGCCAGCTTATCATGGCGGAAGCGGTGGTTAATCTCGGCCATTCTGTCGTGCGGTGTGGCACTGTCTTTTCCTTCACCGAGCAGGGTCTGCGAGACATTCTCTAAGCTAAAAGAAGGGAAATCCCAGTATGCAGACTTCAAGGCCTCAATCCCATCGACGATCCAACGGCCCGCGGCTTGGGCGCTGAACACCCCGGGCTTGAAACCATGTTCTTGCCAGCCGAGTGTCGCGCCTGCACGCCCTAACTTAAGCGGTACGGCGAAACGCTCCGCCTCACGGTGTAATATGCGTAGATCAAACTGGATCACGTTCCAGCCGATAATAACATCGGGGTCATAGGCCGCCATCCATTGATTAAGAGCGTGGATGAGCTCGCGGGGATGTGCGACATAGGAAAGCTGAAAATCTACGGGATCCGTACTCGGGGTCGGAGGTCCGAGCATAAAGACCTGGCGTTGCCCACAGCCTTCTAGACCGATACAATATAGATCCCCTCGCTCGTTGGTTTCGATATCCAGAGAGACCCATTTAAGCGTCGGACGATAGTCAGGATGCGGTTTTAGCCGCGCAGGTCCCGGCGTAGAGGATTGCCCTATCCAGACGGGCGCGGTGATAAAGCGCTCCATCATATAGCGGTCGGTGGGGCGAATATCGGCTTCGTAGAGAGGAATATTCGCGTCGTTGAACTGCTGAATAACGGTTTTTAGCGTACGTTGCTGTGTCAGGTAAAGCGTTGTTTGGCGGCGGCCCGAGAAGTCGTTTAGCGCTGAATCTTGTAGCGTAATCCCTGCGCATTCAGCGAGTAGACTTTCTACACTGGGACGATGCTCAGTAGGAAAAAAGGCGGTGGCACGCTGTAGAGGGACGCTAATCAATAGCGGCCCGTCGTCGGTGGCGATCCAGAACGAAACCTCGATACCCCGTGGCGTGTCGCGCCAGTGACGCGTTAAGATAAACCCCGCAGTAATCGTTTCCACTTCACTTCCCCGCCATGACATTTGCTAACAAGTATAAACCAGTGGAGTGGCGACGATAGGGTTTTTAGTGTGAGGACTGGCTGCTAGCCTTGTTCAGTGAGCCTCACGTACAGCGATAATTGTCTTAGAGGCCAGAGCCTTGTCTCGCCAGTCTGATCTATAGAGAGCAAAGCGTGCGGCTATCGTCAAACGCCGCACTTACTCTGTGATGGCTACCGGTTATGGTATTGAGGGGAGTACATTGTAATTTGTCAGCCGCTCGTTAAAGTCGTAGACAGTATTTACCTCATCACAATCACTCTTCGATAGCATGGAACAACGACCGGTTATTGCAGGGTCATCGATATTGAGCCACTGAGCAAAGGTAGTTATAAAGTCGAGACCGCTTCTACGCTGAGAAATCACGCGGCGTTGCGTCGAGTCGCTGCTTAAGATAAAGAAGGGAACCTGATAATTTTGTTTGGTGCTATCGCCGTGGGTTAAATAAGCACGGGAGCTATTTTTATCGATATATGACAAGCCATGATCTGAAAAATACATCATCGTCCAATTAGCGGTAGAGTTGCTGAGCAACTGATTGGCCTTACCTAACAGCGAGTCAGTCATCGCAATTGATTTGACGTAGCATGATAACTCTTTTGAACCGATATCGCTGTCGAAACGGCCCTGAGTTCTATCGCAGGCTCTGGGGTGAGACCCCATCAAATGTAAGATAATGAGTTTATCACCCGCCGGGCTTTTTAATGCCTCTGCGAGGAGGGGTAACAGGTTTTCATCGGAAGACGAGGCACTATAATCTGCTTTACCTGTATTAATAAAGCCCGTGTGGTTAGCGCTTTTCGCTATTCTGGCTATAGGGGAATCTGAATGACTTTTAACGCCTTGGTTCGATAGCCACCATGTTTCGAAGCCACTTTTCTCGGCTAGGGTCACAACGCTATTATTAAGTTGCTTCTCTCTATCTTGCTTATAGACCAAAGTATTAGTTAATGAGATCACTGTAGCTGGCCCGGCAGAAATATAATTGTTAAATAGCGTAGCGGGGACACTATCAAGCCAAGGTGTATTGTTAAATTGCCCACCAAAGGCATGAACATAATCGCGACGTACGCTCTCACCGATAACTAATAAATAGGTATGGTAACGCCTACTTTTTATTACCGGCTGCCAAATAGGCTTTTTCTGCATGATTGCCGCATAACCTTGGTTTTGCGTACTGACGGTACGATAAGCCGTAACTAGGTCACTGATAAAGCGGTATGCCGAGAGATCAATCCTATTTTTCTTCATGGGGCCGAAGGAGACTAATACAACAAAAAATACCGACAGCATCATGAGGCTTTTTTTAGAGGCCACAGCGTGAGTTGATTTTTTTTCAGTTACCAGGGCAATGCCTAAGATCAGAACAACTAGACCGAGAAGAAAAGCATAGAAAGGGGTCTGCTTTAAGAAGCCGATACTCTCTTCTAGCGTAGTGTAGAGGAATGAGCCGACGACATTGACATCCGGTGAGCCATAGATGATGCCCGTGGGCGCATAGAGAAATCCTATTAGCGAATAAATAATAACCAGTAGTTTGTATAGCAATTGGCTAGTCTTGGCGAGTAATTTAGCGCCCATAAAGAGCGCTAACAGCGGAATTATGTTAATTCTGTACCCTAACGACAGCGTTAACACGCCGAGCCATACTGCTAGAAAAAAATCCCATTTTGAGAACAGAGGTTTAATAATATTGGAAACAAAACCCTTCAACTTATACTCCGAATAACACAATGCATAGAATATTTTCGAGATAGTAATCTATTTTATCAACTGATGGTAGCAACGCCTTACTGGATCTAGGGGGGCTTATTTTATAGATAAATAAATAAGAAATAATCGAGATAAATAACGTCTAGAGAAAAGCCTAGGGTAATTCAGTAATCAACCGTTGAAAATATAAGAAAATTCAGATCCATATCCAATTAATAAATAAGCACCTTAATAATAAGTTTGCTTATTTATTTGTATTTGTCTGCTACTTCTAGTTAGGAGGAAATGCGGCGCATAGCGCATTTAAGATAAAATTCATTCTGGCCGAGCGATACTTACTGCGTAAGTAGAGAGCGTTGACCTCTCTTGCCGGGAGAGGATGGTCTTCAAGGATCGGAACGAGTAATCCCTGGTTAATATCGTTTTCTAGGAATATTTTGGATTGAATAATCACGCCCATTCCGGCGATAGCCCCTAATCTGATGGCTTCGCTCGAATCACTGCTAAGTCGGCTTTGCCTAATCTTCTCCTTAAAGTGCGGCGGCTGCCATTCATCAAGTATAGTTTTGTTCAAGGAGAGGCATGAGTGGTTGAACAAATCTTCCGGAACTCGCGGATACCCTTGTTTTTTTAGGTAGCTCGGACTGGCGCAAGCCACAATTTCGTAAGCACTGAGCGGTCTTGCGATAATATCGGTACTCTCTGGTGGTCGTCCAATGCGTATTGCAATATCGCTATCTTCGCGCATCAGATCGATAAGTCTATCAGCCAACGAGAGGTGGATCTGCACGTCTGGAAAACGCTGCATGTAGTCCAAGGAGAACGGCAAGACCCGCTTTATTCCCAGTATCTCCGGACAGGAAAGCGTTACGGGGCCATAAGGAGTGAGCTGGGTGTTTTTTATTCTCTCCTCTCCTTCATCGATCAGCTCTAAGACTTTTTTACAGTGCTGGTAGTACTCTGCGCCCGATGAGGTTAAGGCAATACGTCGGGTCGTCCGATTCAAGAGCTGCGTTCTTAGGTGATCTTCTAGAGACTTGAGATGCTTACCGACCATCGTCGGCTATATATTTAAGGCCGCTGCGGCGCCGTTTAGACTGCCTAACTCTACGATGTGGACGAATACGGACATATTCAGAAAAAGGTTCATTATCTACCTGAAGTTTATAGTGAACTAACTTATTGCTAGTTTATCAATCTCAAGTTTTCCTTCAATCTCTCTTTATCTATCTAAGGAGAGAACTTATGGCACACCTGACCCGCTATCTTTTCTACGTTGTTGTAGTTGTCGCCTTTTTCAGTTTTTACTTCACCGGTAACTTTACAGCGGTTAATTTTTTTCCGCATTTAAGCCCGTAACCGCTTTAGGCTTTAGCGACTGGGAGAAGCGGAGCACTAACACCTTTGCAAAGCGCCCTACATAAGAAACCCTAACCTCGTGGCGAATAAGTCGCCACTTCCTTAATCATTGCTCAACTAACCATGAAAAATTCTGCACCAGGCTGCAGCGACCGATATTTATCGGCTATAGTCAAAGCCATTCACCCCCCTGAAGGTTAAGCGCCTGAGGACCTATGCGTAGAATTTTATTACTGTTATTAGCGTTGAGTACGGCCAGTAGCTACGCGCAAAGTACCTTCGTGTTCTTGCGTCATGGCGAAAAACAGATCAATTTTAGTGGTCAGTTATCCTGCCAAGGGCTAAACCGTGCGTTACGGCTCCCTTCGCTGTTGGTAAGCCGCTATGGAGAACCCGATGCGTTGTACGCCTCGGCACCGATTGAGGAGAAGAAGGGAAGCTCGGTGCGCGCCGTCGCGACGTTGATGCCAACTGCGATTCAGACCTCCCAAGATATCGGTTTACAGTTTCATGCCAAGGATACGCACGCCCTAGTGACTAAACTCCTCGCCGGCGATAATCATCAAGTCACTTATATTGCTTGGGAACATGATCATCTCGTGGAGGCGGTTAAAGAATTAGTTACGACGACAGGCGGCGATGCGTCGACTATCCCTTCGATTTCCCCGTTCGACTACGATGCGCTCTACGTGGTGAAGATTGATAAGTCTCGGCACTTTGTCTCTTTTTCACTCGAAAAAGAGGGTTTAGATCATCTCTCCTCTGAGTGTATTAACCCGATCGAGGGGGAATAACGGCTTGCCTTTTCGCTATCATGGGGAGAGACGATACGATTTTGTTTCGGAGTGTTTTAATCGCGGTAACTTTGCTTGACGTAGCGGGAGCAGATCGCAACAATCCGAGCTCGCGAATTATGAGGAAAGTTAATGGAAGCCTGGATCCAACATTTATTAGAGCAATCGGTCGGATGGGCGATAGGCGTTGTTGCGGTAGTCACCTTCTTAGAGTCGCTGGCGCTGGTGGGATTGATACTGCCTGGCACGGTAATGATGGCCTCTCTGGGAGCCTTGATCGGTAGCGGCCATGTCAGCCTATATCCAGCATGGGCAGCGGGCTTCGTTGGGTGCTTAGTCGGCGACTGGTTATCTTTTTACATCGGCTGGAAATTTCAGGGTCCGTTACATCGCTGGAAGTACCTGCAAAAGCACCAAGCTTTGCTGACCAAAACCGAACATGCTCTGCATAATCATAGTGTCGCGACCATTCTGATCGGCCGCTTCGTTGGCCCGACCCGTCCGTTAATCCCGTTGATTGCCGGGATGCTAGAATTACCGGCTAAAAAATTCTTACCGCCGAATCTCGTCGGCTGTATCTTGTGGCCGCCTATCTATTTACTACCCGGTATTTTAGCGGGAGTCGCCATTGATGTACCGGCAGGGACGCAAGATGGCCTGTTTAAGTGGTACCTCGCGGGCGTCGCGGTGCTGATATGGCTAAGTGTGTGGTTATGCTGGCGCTGGTTACGTCCCGCTAAGCAAGACGCAGCTAAGGGGTGGTTGACCCCAGCGCGGCTACGCTACCTTACGCCACTTACACTGATTGTTACGGTTATCGCTTTTCTTGCCTTGCTGCGCCATCCCATGATGCCGGTGTTTGCTCATCTACTAGGGAAAGTTTTTATTGGCCACTAGTCTTCGCAAGTCCTAATGCACGGGCGGCCGCCAGGTCGCCGCTTTCTAGCTGTTGCCACGTTCCACTCCCAGCCACTTTTCCCTCATCGATCACGATACAGCGATCGGCAATATAACGGGCATCCGCGAATTGGTGGGAGACCATCAGTAAGGTCAACTGATTTTCGCGGCATAGCTCATCGGTCAGGACAAGCATCTCTTGACGCAGGGCAGGATCGAGCGCAGAAAAGGGTTCGTCAAGGAGAAGTAAGGGACGGTCACGTAGCAAACAACGCGTTAAAGCGACCCGTTGGCGCTGGCCGCCTGACAGCTGCCCAGGTAAACGATCCATTAACGGTGATAATCCGGTCCGTTCCGCCAAGGCCTGTAAAGCGGTCGTTTGGGTCGCCGAGAGGCGCATCGTAGGGGATAAACCGAGGGAAAGATTCTGTTTTACGGTGAGATGCGTAAAAAGGTTATTTTCTTGGAATAGGATGGAAAGCGGTCGCTTCGCTGGGGGAAGCGCAGTGACATTATGCCCGGCGATCCATACCTCGCCCCGCGTCGCGGGAATAAAACCCGCCACGAGGTTAAGCAGCGTACTTTTTCCCGCTCCACTCGGGCCTAGTACAACGGTGCGCTCGCCAGCGGCGACCGAGAAGGTAAAGTTCAGCGGTTGCTGGGGATAATGACAACTCAGTTGATTAACGGTCAGCATGGCGGTCTGCGAGGCTCTCGATCAGAATAAAAAACAGGAAGCAAAGGAGTAACAATAGTAACGCCGTTACCGCGGCTTGTTGCGTACGATACGCGCCCATTTGCTGATAAAGATAAAAGGGAAGCGTTTGAAAATCTTGGCTACCGAATAGCGCGATCACACCGAAATCGCCCATCGACATGAGTGAAGCAAACGCAAAAGCCTGCAATAGAGGTTGGCGTAATGCGGGTAGCTCAATACGGCGTAGGCGCGGCCAACCGTGAATATCTAAAGATAAGCAAAGATGGCTATATTGGTTGGCTAAATCTCGCATCGGGCCATTAAGGAGCTTACTGGCATAGGGTAACGCCATTAACGTATTAATGAGGATGACGAGCGCCGCGGGGGAGCTATCGATCCCAATCGTTTGATTGAGAATAAGAAAGGCGCCTGTCGCCAACACGATACTCGGCACGGCGAGAATAATCATCGCGCAGGCATCAATCGTGCTGGCCCAGCCCGAGAGGGCGCGCCGATGGTATTCTCGCGAGGTCCATAACAACATTAGGGTCAGGGCAACGCTGCATCCACCAGCCACTAGCGCGATTTTCAACGATAATATGACCGCTTGCCACAATGCCGGATCGCTTAAGGCGCTGAGAGTTTGCGGTCCAATTCCCGCCACGGCGACCGCGATCAGGGGGGGGATAAGCAGCAGAATCAGAACCAATATGGCGATGCTATCGATGATCGCCCCCCAGATACCCTCGACGCGAGGTCGCCAATGTTGGCGAAGGCTGACGTCATGCGCACCGACTGGCGTTAACCAGTGACTGAATAGTAATAATCCGCCGCAGCATACGAGTTGGACTAGGGCGAGGAGCGCGGCGCGGCCAGGATCGTAATCGAAGTTTAGCGCCTGAAAAATTGCCAGCTCCAAGGTCGTGGCTTGCGGGCCACCCCCTAGGGTTAAGACGATGGCAAAACTGGTAAAGCAGAGCATAAAAATTAGGACAAAAGCCGGGATGAGTTGGCGTTTTATCCAAGGCCATTCGAGGAACCTAAAGAGGTTCCATCCGGTTATCCCTAATTGCGCAGCAAGCTGTCGCTGCTCGGTAGGGATCTGTTGCAGTGCCTGTAACAGGAGACGCGTCGCAAGGGGAAGGTTGAAAAAGACATGGGCGAGCAGAATACCGCTGAGACCGTAGGGACTAAACGAGTAGTGAATGCCAAGTCGATGACAGAGTAACGCAAGCCACCCCTCGTGACCATAAACCGTTAGTAGGCCAAAAACCGCCACCAAGACCGGGAGGATCAGCGTCATGCTGGCGAGACGCAGGAGTAAGGTCTTGCCGAAAAAGTGCCGGCGCTGTAGGGCGCGGGCGATCGGAACCGCTATCCCGACCGCGAGGAGCGCGGATAGCGAGGCTTGTTTCAACGAGAAACCTATCACATGCTGAAGATAGGCGTCCTTGAGGATACCTATCAGTGAGGGCAAGGGTGCGGCATACAACAGCGCGGTGAATGCCGCGCCGAGTATACCTAGGATAGCGATCCCCGCAATGGCGCCCGGCAGTTGCCAGCCTTTCATCAATGTGAAACAGCCAACTGCCATGCCTCAACCCAAGATGCACGGGATGCGGCGACCTCGGCGGCACTATATTGTAACGCGTGTTGGGGAACGGGGAGTTGCTGGATTGCCGTCGGTAGTGTTTGCGAGGTGGCGGGGTACATCCAGTTACCTGTCGCTAAAGTTTTTTGGAACGCATCAGACAGTATAAATTGCATAAATTGGTGGGCCAATGCCGGTTGCGGGCTGTGAGCCAACTGCGCCGCAACCTCAACCTGCAGATAATGCCCCTCGGAGAAGTTCGCTGCGGCGTAATCATTATTATGCTCTTCCATAATATGGTACGCCGGAGAAGTGGTGTAACTCAGCACCAAGTCGGCTTCACCTTTTAGAAACAGTCCGTAAGCTTCACTCCACCCGCGTGGGATGGTGACGGTCTTCTTCGCGAGCTGCTGCCACGCCTGCGCGGTTTTGTCGCCGAAGACGCGGTTCATCCATAATAATAAGCCTAGTCCCGGTGTGCTGGTACGAGGGTCTTCATAGATAACGCGCCATTTTTGCGGGCTTTCTACTAGCTCATGAAGGCTTTTCGGTGGGTGGGGTAAACGTTTCTTATTGTAGACGAAGGCAAAATAGCCGTAGTCATAAGGGATAAACGTCGGATTACTCCAGCCATTCGGCACCTTAAGCTTTTGTGTATCGATATTGGCCGGGGCGAATAGGCCGGTTTTCATTGCGCTATCGAGCAAATTATTATCCAGTCCCACGACCACATCTGCCTGGCTGCGCTTGCCTTCCATGCGTAGGCGATTAAGCAGCGAAATGCCATCACCTAAGGCTACATAACGTAGAGTACAGCCACAGTCCTGTTCGAAAGCGGTTTTAATCGCTGGGCCTGGGCCCCACTGCGACGCAAAAGAGTCATAGGTGTAGACCGTTAATACTGGCTTGGCAGCCAAGGCGGGCAGTGCGGTAAGGGCGAAGAGTAGCCCTAAGACGATTTTTTTGCTTGGAAACACTTTGCGCTCCTACAATAACGTTGCTCGTTGACGCAAAGGATCTGAGAAGGCTGCGCTCAAATCCCTCCGCCGGTATTAACCGGATCAGGTTCTACGGGTTTCTCTCAGCAGCTGTTGACTGCACCCCGTTGAGTCTGAGCATTCTAGGCAATTATTGGGTAAGAGGAAAGGAAAGATAATTAAAGGTTGCGCAGCCAATCAGTGACTGCGCGTGACAAAAAAACTTAGCGACAGAGTTGCTCTAGCGCCCGATCTAATCCGCCGACTAACCAATCGATATCGGCGGCTTGGAAAGCGAGAGGCGGACGTAGTTTCAGCACGTTGCCATAAGGTCCAGCGACTGAGGTGAGGATCCCTTGATCACGTAGACGCTCGATCAGATCCAAGGCTAAAGCCTTGTTCGGTTGTTTGCTTTGCGGATCGGTGACTAGTTCAAAGCCAATAAACAGCCCCGCACCGCGTACATCGCCGACACAGCGATATTTATGCTGTAGACCGCGCAGCTCTGCGAGCAATCGCGCGCCCATTTCACGACTATGCTGCTGTAAATTCTCTTCTTGAATCACCGTTAATACCGCTTGCGCCGCCGCCATCGATACCGGATTCCCGCCGAAGGTGTTGAAGTAGGGAATATGATCGCTGAACGAGGCTAATACCTCACTTTTTGCAAACAGGGCGGAGACGGGAATACCGTTACCCATAGGTTTGCCGGTGGTTATGATATCGGGCACTACGCCGTGTCGCTCGAAGCCCCAAAAGGTATCGCCAGTGCGTGCGAATCCCGGCTGTACCTCATCGGCAATAAAAATACCGCCATTCTTATGCACCACGTCAATCGCGGCTTTAAGGAAGCCTGGAGGATTAGGTAATACGCCGTCTGAGGAGAAGATCGAATCGGCGAGGAAGCCAGCAAAGGTGATGCCGTTTTGTTTCATATCGTCGATCTGTTTTTGGATCTCATTAGCAAACCATTGACCCGGATCGCTTGGCGCTAAACGATAAAAGTCGGGCGCCGGAACGATACGGGTGGTGGCGGCCAGCGCTTGACCGCTGCCAAGTGCCGGGGATGCGCCTGAGGTTAACTCGCTGGTGCCGTGATAGGCCTCTTGGGTGACGATAATGCCGGTGCCACCACTGAATGATTTGGCGACGCGTATCGCGAGGTCGTTGGCCTCCGATCCGGTACACATATACATGGCGCGATCGACCTCTGTCGGTGTCGTCGCCAGAATCGATTCGGTATAGTTTAAAATATTCTCATGCAGATAGCGGGTATGGGTATTCAGCTGTTGCATTTGCTGGGTAACGGCGGCGACGACGGCGGGATGGCAGTGACCAATACTGGCGACGTTATTATAGACATCGAGATATTTACGGCCTTCAGCATCCCATAGATATTGTCCTTCGCCTCTCACCAAATGCACAGGATTGCGGTAAAAGAGGCGGTAAGATTCGCCTAATAACTGGTCTCGCTTATCGGTCAATTGACGAATTTCTGGGCTAAGCGCGTCGGCATGTTCGGCGCGAAAACTGTTGGTGTCCATAATCGTGGAGCGTGTTGCCATGATCAATTCCTCGCACTGTTGCGGTCAGTGATAAATAAGAACGGGTCGCTTAAGCGCGTGCCCGCTCGCAAGAAAGATTATTTGTTTTCGACGATGGTAAGGTTCAGCGGCTGGCTTGCCGCACGTCTGACTTTGGTGGTCAGGAAATAGAGGTAACCGCCGACCATTAACCCGATAAACAGTCCACCGATCACCGGGTTGAACCAGAGCATAGTGACAAAGCAGATCACCGAGAGTACCAACGCAATACCAGGGATGACAGGATAACCGGGTGCACGATAGCTGCGCTCAAGCATCGGTGCGGTTTTACGTAAGCGGAACAGGCTAAGCATGCTCATCATATACATGACGTTAGCGCCGAATACTGCCATCGTGATCATCGCGGCGGTAAGGCTCATTCCCTGCAGCGTCATGCCATCGTTCATCACGATAATCATACCGATGATTCCGCCTGCAATAATCGCGCGGTGGGGCGTTTGAAAGCGACTCAATTTACAGAGCGAACTCGGAAGATAGCCGCTGCGCGATAGGGCGAAGAATTGGCGAGAGTAACCGAGAATAATGCCATGAAAGCTGGCGATCAGGCCGAACAAGCCAATCCATACCAACATATGCATCCACCGAGAGTGCTCGCCGACGATCATCTTCATCGCTTGCGGGAGGGGATCATTAATACCGGATAGCGCGCGCCAGTCGCCCGCGCCGCCAGCGAAAAGCATCACACTCAGCGCGAGGAAAACTAAGGTCAGGATGCCGGTAAGGTAGGCGATCGGGATCGTTTTCTTCGGATTTTTCGCTTCCTCTGCTGCCATTGCCGCGCCTTCAATAGCTAAGAAAAACCAGATGGCAAAGGGGATTGCTGCAAAGATACCGGGTAGAGCCGCCATGGAGAAATGCTCATGACCGGACCAGCCGTGGGAGACAAAATTGCTGAGGCTAAAACCGGGAGAGACGACGCCCATAAAGACCAGCAGCTCAAATACGGCTAATACGGTGACGATTAGTTCAAACATCGCCGCGAGTTTTACGCCGAGAATATTGAGTCCCATAAAGACAATATAGGCGCCTAAGGCGGCATATTTTGGGTTAAGTGTGGGGTATTGCACGTTTAGATAGGCACCGATTGCCATGGCGATTGCCGGAGGGGCGAAGACGAATTCGATAAGCGTAGCGAATCCGGCGATTAAGCCGCCTGTATCGCCAAACGCGGCACGGCTGTAGGCAAAGGGGCCACCGGCCTGTGGTATTGCCGTCGTGAGCTCGGTAAAACTAAAGATAAAGCAGGTGTACATCACGGCGATAATCAGCGTAGTGACGAGAAAGCCGAGCGTTCCTGCCACGCCCCATCCATAGCTCCAGCCGAAGTATTCTCCAGAGATCACCAATCCTACGGCGATACCCCAGAGATGGAGCGCGCCGAGTGTTGGTTTTAATGATGTCGTCATAGTTAACCCCGTTAGCAATAGTGAAGACGTCGTTGATAGTGAATGATGCTATGCCAACGATAATGCAGTGCTTAACGACGAGAAACTTGACCTGAGAAGACAGTTTACTGTGGTGCAAGGTAAAGTCCCGCGCTAACGGGCACCGACTGTACTCTAAGGTCAACTTTCGTGAATCTATCGTCAAGCTTGTGGCGCGAACTCTGGAGGATGCTACTCCACACATTAGGTTGCCATTGTGTGTAGGAGAAGATGATGAGTGTGAAACAATACGACGCCCTTGACCAAGCAGTACTGATGCATATCGCCAATCACGTTGTGCAAGCCTATCCCTCCCTGCAGGGGGCAGAGATCAAACTCCTCTGTCGTTCAGAGAATGCGACATTTTCGCTTAGCGCGCGGGGTAAACGCTATGCGTTGCGTCTGCATCGCGGTAATTATCATCAGAAGGCAGCTATCGAAAGTGAACTGTTATGGTTGGACGCCTTACGCTCGCAAGGGATCCAAGTGCCCGAAGCATTACGCGATGGCGAGGGTGAGCGCATACAAACCTACGGACTCTCCGCCGACGAGCAACGCCATGCCGTCGTTTTTCACTGGATCGAGGGGGAGATGCCGACCTGCGAGGTCTCACCGGTTGCCTTCCGGCAATTGGGCGAGATTACCGCACGTTTACATCAACATAGCCGAGATTGGCAACAGCCTGCCAATTTCCAGCGGTTACGGTGGGACCATGGTTCGATGGTCAGCGCGAACAGCCATTGGGGTGATTGGCGGGATATCAGCGATATGGCGGTGAGCGATCGGGCCTTAATCGATAACGTTATCGAAGACGTCGCGGGTAAGTTAAAAAAATATGGTCAACATCGCGATCGTTTTGGGCTGATCCATGCCGATCTGCGCTTAACGAATCTCTTGCTCGATCGTGGGGAAACTCGGGTGATCGATTTCGACGATTGTGGGTTTGGCTGGTATCTGCACGATCTTGCGGCGGCAATCAGTTTTGTCGAACATCATCCTAATGCACAGCACTGGGTCGACCATTGGATCGAGGGGTATCAGCAAGTGCATAGCCTTAGTTATGAAGATCTGGCAGTGCTTCCCGCCCTGTTTATTCAGCGACGGATCCAGCTGACGGCCTGGCTGGCCTCGCATAGGGATACCGAGATGGCGAAAAGCGTTGCTCAGGGGTGGTCGGCGCAGACCCTCGGCTTATGCCGCACCTATTTGGCAGGGAAAAACTTGCCGATTGGTCAGGGCGTGCACTATTAGGTAGCAGAGTGGGCGAAGAGGGAGGAGATAGATGAGTTATGCTGGGGGATTTTGATTCTTGGTATGAAATTTGCTGGTTAACCCTCATTGTTACCCTTTTTCATGAGGCTCACCATGCAAACACTCTTCTCTTCCCCCACGCCTGCCGCGCATCATGGGGTATTGGCCGCGGCCGCGAGCGGGCTTAGCCAATTTATTACGCACCAAGGTGGGGACAGTGAGCGGGTGTTTGGCATGAGTGGCATCAACCCCGACCTACTCGGTAACCCAACGATGAGCTTAAGCTTGGTTAACTATTGTCGCGTCATGGAAGTGGCTGCCAAGCATTCAGGCATCGATAATTTCGGGCTGTATTATGGCAAGCAATTCAAACCGCAATCGCTAGGTTTACTCGGCTATATCGGGATATGCTCATCGACCTTAGAGCAGGCATTACGTAACGTCGTTCGCGCCTTTCCCTACCATCAGCACGATACATTCGTTCAGTTAGTGGATAAGGGCGAGAGCTGGCAGCTGCACTACCAGGTACGCCACGGGGCTATTTTACAGCGTCGACAGGACGCCGAATTGACCTTATGTATGTTCTTAAACCTGATCCGCCATGCATTAGGCAGCCATTGGGCACCGAAAGAAGTTCACTTCGAGCATCCGCGTCCTGCCGCATGGCACGAACACTGTAAAGTTTTCGATGCGCCAATTTGGTTCGATCAGCCAACTAATTGCCTGGTGATCCCGAAAAGCGATGGGTCTCGTAGCATGCCAGAGAGCGATCCGATGTTGTTAACCGTCACCCAAGATGCCATCCGTCAGCTTAACTATCAGGTTTCAACACAACCCTTTGTCGATCAGATCCGCGCGCAAGTACAATTAGCGATCGGTGAGGGGGAACCTGATCTGGAGACGATCGCCGACCAATTAGCGATGACCCCATGGTCATTGCAGCGTCGTCTACGTCAAGAGGGGATGAGTTTTAGTGGTGTCGTCGACCACGTACGTGGCGAGATAGCGATGTGCTATTTGCAGCAGCCACAGCTATCGGTCACCGATATGGCATTGCTGTTGGGCTACTCGGAAGTGAGTGCCTTCTCACGGGCGTTCAAGCGTTGGTTCGGTACTAGCCCACGGCAATGGCGTCGGTCACAGACTGAAAAACATTTTGCCGATACCTCGATGATTCTCTAGCTGCTATGATTAACGCCTCGTATTGAGCCACGCCGCACATACTGTGTCGGCGTCAGTCTGATAGGGCGCTTATGCAATCCTTTACCCCGCCTGCCCCGAAAGGGGGCAATCCAGTATTTATGATGTTTATGCTGGTGACGTTTTTTGTCAGTATCGCTGGGGCGCTACAATCCCCAACACTTAGCCTCTACCTGAGCCAGGAATTGAAGGCGAAGCCTTTTATGGTTGGGCTATTTTTCACCATCAATGCCGTGACTGGCATTATTATCAGCTTTATTTTAGCCAAGCGGTCGGATCGTAAGGGCGATCGTCGTCGACTCCTAATGTTCTGTTGCGCGATGGCCATTGGCAACGCGGTGATGTTCGCCTTTGTGCGGCAATACGTAGTGTTGATCACATTGGGACTGATCCTCTCGGCGCTGACAAGCGTAGTGATGCCGCAGCTGTTCGCGCTAGCACGTGAATACGCGGATCGCACGGGTCGTGAAGTGGTGATGTTCAGTTCGGTGATGCGGGCGCAGATGTCGTTAGCCTGGGTGATCGGGCCGCCGATCTCTTTCGCGTTGGCGTTGAATTACGGATTTGTGACGCTGTATCTCGTGGCGGCCGCACTGTTTCTCTTATCGTTAATTTTAATAAAGACGACGTTACCCAGCGTACCAAGACTCTATTCGGCTGAGGATCTCGCGAAAAGCGCAGTCAGTGGCTGGAAGCGTGCGGATGTACGGTTTCTGTTTGCTGCCTCGGTATTAATGTGGGTCTGTAATCTGATGTATATCATCGATATGCCACTGTATGTCAGTAAAAGCTTAGGTATGCCTGAAAGCTTTGCAGGCGTATTGATGGGGACGGCTGCGGGGTTAGAGATCCCGGTGATGCTATTGGCAGGCTATTTGGCTAAACGGGTAGGTAAACGGCCGTTGGTGATCGTCGCAGCGATTTGCGGCCTAACGTTTTACCCAGCGATGCTGGTATTTCATCAACAAACAGGATTGTTAGTGATTCAATTGTTGAATGCCGTCTTTATTGGGATCGTGGCGGGATTGGTGATGCTGTGGTTTCAGGATTTGATGCCAGGGAAAGCGGGGGCCGCAACGACCTTATTTACGAATTCTGTCTCGACGGGGATGATCTTCGCCGGGCTGTGCCAAGGTATATTAAGCGATCTCCTCGGCCATCAGGCGATTTATATTCTAGCCACCGTTCTAATGGTTATCGCGCTACTGCTGCTGTTACGCGTTAAAGAGCAAGCTTAGAATGAGGGGGCCTGCAGGCCCCCTGTGGTTACGGGCTGTTTTGTTGAGTAGCTGGGCTAGGCATCAATGCGCGAATATCCGTACCAGTAGGGGTTTGATGAACGCGCAGCCCAAACGCAGGTAGTGCTGCGTAGAGATAATCGAAGATATCGCTTTGGATCGCTTCATACTCCGCCCAGACCACCGTATTGGTGAAGGCATAAATCTCAATCGGTTGGCCGTTCTCGGTAGGAGCCAACTGGCGTACCATCAACGTCATATCCTGGCGAATCTGCGGATGGGTCTTTAACCAACTCTCCAACCAGACGCGAAAAGTACCGATATTGGTCAGCGCACGATGATTAAGTAGCGATGCATTGTGATTATCGCGCTGCGTATTCCATCGGCTGATCTCTTGCTGCTTGTTGACTAAGTAGGGACTGAGTAGATGGGCTTGTCCCAGCTGTTCGATTTCGGCCTCCGACAAGAAGTGAATGCTGGTCGTATCGATATTGACACTACGCTTGATGCGTCGTCCTCCCGATTCCGACATCCCTCGCCAGTTTTTAAAGGAGTCGGAAATTAAGGCATAGGCGGGAATAGTAACGATAGTTTTATCCCAATTGTGCACTTTGACCGTGGTTAAATTGATATCGATTACCGCGCCATCCGCACCATATTTTGGCATATCGAGCCAATCGCCGATTTTTAGCATATCGTTGGCCGAAAGTTGAATACCGGCGACTAAACCCAGAATCGGGTCGCGAAAGACCAGCATCAGGACGGCGGTCATTGCGCCCAATCCGGTCAGGAGGCTACCGGGGGACTTTCCAAGCAGTAGCGAAATCATCAAGATGACGATTAAAATCGCCATAATTAATTTAATACTTTGGAAAATACCGCGTAGCGGGATCTGTTTGGAAAATTCGCTTCTGGCGGTGATCGCCTGAATAACGTCGAGCAGCGAGAAGCCGATTAGCAAGCTGAAGAGCATCACCCATAATTGACAGAGGGTGGTGAGTCCAACGAACAGCATACTCTGCGGATCGAACAGGATATGGAGTAATGTCTGAAAGAGTACGCCTTGTAGTAGCCAGGCGGCGCGATTAAATAAGCGGTGTTTGAATAAAGATTTCGGCCAGAGGTGTTGGCTTTTTTCTGACTGCTTTTTCAGTATCGGTAACAGCAGTTTATGAAGCAGTAAATGAATGATTAAAGAAAGAAAGATCATCGCGGCTAACATGATTAATGTTGCGATGAGGTCGGTGTACTGAGTGAGACCTAAAGTCTGAAGCCAATGTTGTAGAGGGAGTTGCATAATCATCCTAGAAATGGCAACGCTGTCAAAAGGGCTGTAAGCGATTATCTACGGCGCGATGATTCCTTACGCGAGGTGAGTGCCCCCTAACGTCTTAGGGGGCAAGGCGATTATAGCTTCGCCGCGTTTTGCGACAGGTACTTCGCGACACCTTCTGGTGATGCGCCCATACCTTCTTTGCCTTTTTCCCACTGTGCAGGACACACTTCGCCGTGCTCTTCGTGGAATTGGAGTGCATCGACCATACGGAGCATCTCATCAACGTTACGGCCTAATGGCAGGTCGTTGACCACTTGGTGGCGAACAACACCGTCTTTGTCGATTAAGAATGAACCACGTAGCGCAACACCGGCTTCTGGGTGTTCGATACCGTACGCTTGTTGGATCTCACGCTTGATGTCGGCAACCATCGCGTATTGAACTTTACCGATCCCGCCATTCTCGATCGGAGTATTACGCCATGCGTTGTGAACGAATTCTGAGTCAAAAGAAACGCCAACCACTTCTACACCACGTTGCTTGAATTCAGCGTAACGCTTATCAAATGCAATCAGCTCTGAAGGGCAAACAAAGGTGAAGTCCATTGGCCAGAAAAAGAGTACGGCAGGTTTGCCGGCAATGTGCTTATGGAAGTTAAAATTCTCAACAATCTCACCGTTACCTAAAACTGCCGCAGCGGTAAAATCAGGGGCTGAACGAGTCACAAGTACCATACATACTCCAAGTGTTAATGAATAAAATCGTGTGAGGAACCGCGCTTAGCTACTGCGGCTCCCGCGTCTCATTGCGCGAAGGCAGTGTACCAGATGCGAATAAGGGGCGGGAGGCTAAAGCTGTTTTTCTTTGGCTTGTGCCATGAGCTGCGGGTAGAAACGGGAAAATAGATGTTCTAAGGCATCGTAGTTTGCGACGAAATCGTGATAGCAGTCGGCAAGCATAGCCAGACGGGGTCGCCGTTGCGCCATCTGACGTAATACGTTTTCTAGGTTCTCCGCCTCAGCATAACGTTCTAACCAGCGTTGTTGCCAGATCAGGCGATTGAGGTGTTGAAAGTTGTCGGGAGTATCTGGTAGATCGCGGGCAATCGTGTGCTCAGCCATCGCGCAGAATGCAGGCAATGATTGCGCGGGGTGCAGGCTTGCCCAGTCGCGAGCCAGAAAATGGTCCCAAATCACGTCCAGCGCGATCGGTGCGACGCGGCGGGTAGCTGGCGTGAAGAGCTGTTTGGCCTCACGAACTTCAGACAGATGGTCGGATAGACTATCGAGTCGGCGATGCATATGAATGCCTGCCACAATGGGTGCCGACCAGCGGCCTGCAGGATCGCCACGGACAAAATCCGCCAGTAAATTACCGGTTAAGGAACTGCTGGCGAGTTCGGCGAGATGGAGGTGTGCGAGAAAGTTCATAGCGCTATTATCGCCTGAGTTGCCTGAAAAGCCAAAGGTTCTGTAATGCCGCCTTTTCCGTTACACTGTGCGCCTAAATTTTTATCGGAAGAAGTCACCATGCGCGTTGCTGATTTTAACTTTGCTTTACCTGAGTCGTTAATTGCCCACTATCCACAGCCGGAGCGGAGCGCTTGCCGACTGCTATCGTTAGACGGGCCCTCGGGAGAGTTACAGCACGGCGTCTTCACCGATGTGTTGGATAAGCTCGAACCTGGTGATTTACTGGTGTTCAATAATACTCGGGTGATCCCTGCGCGGGTGTATGGGCAAAAAGCCAGCGGCGGTAAGCTCGAGATGCTGGTGGAGCGGATGTTAGACGATAAACGGGTATTGGCCCATGTCCGTGCCTCCAAGGCGCCAAAGCCGGGTGCAGAATTATTGTTGGGAGATGCCTTAGAGGTGCGTGCCACCATGGTCGCTCGTCACGATACTCTGTTCGAAATTGAGTTCCACGATAGTCGTGAGGTGTTGGATATCCTCAACCAAATCGGGCATATGCCATTACCACCTTATATCGACCGCCCGGATGAAGAGGCGGATCGCGAGCTGTACCAAACTGTTTATAGCGCGAAACCGGGGGCTGTCGCCGCGCCAACTGCGGGTTTGCACTTCGACCAGCCGCTGTTGGAGGCATTACGTCAGAAAGGGATCGAAACGGCTTTTGTCACCTTACATGTGGGGGCAGGAACGTTTCAACCGGTGCGGGTTGAGAGTATCGAAGATCATATTATGCATGCCGAATATGCTGAAGTGCCACAAGAGGTGGTTGATGCAGTACTCGCCTGTAAGGCACGAGGTAATAAGGTGGTCGCGGTGGGGACGACCTCGGTACGTTCTTTAGAAAGTGCTGCCAAAGCGGCAGATAACGCGTTAATCGCCCCTTTCTTCGATGACACGCAGATCTTTATCTACCCCGGCTATCAGTACCAAATCATCGATGCGTTAATCACCAATTTCCATCTTCCCGAATCGACGCTGATTATGCTGGTCTCTGCCTTTGCCGGCTATAAAAATACCATGCATGCTTATCAGCAAGCGGTAGAACAGCAATATCGCTTTTTTAGTTACGGCGATGCGATGTTTATTACGCAGAACCCGCAAGCGGTGAATGAAACGCTGAGTGACACGACTAACGGGTTGTAGCGATATATTGTTTTCTAGCTGAGTAAGACGGGGATGTTTTCATTCTTTGCCACCTTTCAGAGCCGAGAATATCCCCATCCTTTATCACCAAGCCATGAATTAGTCGAGCGCGATGCGCGCTATACTATCGGGTCCTTTCGTCGAGTTATCGGCATTAAACTCCTGCTTAAGGGTCACGTAAAGCGTCTTCCCGTCTGCTGATATGAATAGACTATTAGGATTGTCGGTAAACGACCAAGCGTGTTTTTCTGCCAAGCTTACGGCATCGAGTTGCAGTACCTTTTTGGATTCGCGCTGGCTAATATAAATCTCATGGCGTTGTGCATTAAACTTAATACCTAAGGCATCCCCCGCCAGGCGTTTAATCACTTTGCCGGTGTGCTCATCGAACACTAAAGTCGTCTTTGCCTCAGAGTTATCCGTAACGAATAGATGTCCCGTAGACGGGTCTTCGGCCATATTCAGGAATAAATACTTTCGACCATCATCGGGCTTCCAGCGTTGTTCTATTTTGTTGTTGTGGGGATTAATAACGGCTATCTCGCCACTGCCACTGGCGGCATAGATACGTTGGGTTAGCGGGGAGTAGATAATACCGGTCACCCACTTGCCAACATGCTCAATCTGCCCCTTAAGGGTCATTGTCTGGGCATCAACAACAGAGATATACCCCGGGTCGGTCACTCGTCCGATATAGAGTTGTCGGTCATGAAGAAGAATTTCGCGGGCACCTACCGGATCGCCATCTTTATCTTTGCCTTTGAAAAAGAGACGTTGTAGTACTTTTCCATCTTGAGCATCGATTTTCGATACGGCGCCATCTAACGAATTAGTGGTATAGATGAACTTCCCATCCTCGTCGGCCGTCATCCCAAAATTCTTAAGGTCGGTGTGGGTTTCCCCTGTCGTCGCGAGTGTATTCGGATCGAGCCGATAAATTACACCGCCATTCACGCCCTTAAAGCTTTGTGCGCTGGCGATAAATAACGCATTTTTTTGGGGGATAACGGCTAATTCGTAGAGACCATCACCGAGCTGTCGTTGGTTAACGACCTTTGCGGTAGGTTGGCTAACAGATTGTGAAGAGGGGGCGGCGATAGCCGTAAACGTGGGTAGCGCCAGCGTTGAAAGAACAGCTATAACTAAGCGCGATGAAGACAATACATTTCGTGATCTCATGGGGGCTCCACAATCGGGGACAATAGGCGATATGCCCCGAATTAACGGGACATGTCGTGAATAATTAGAATTTATAGGATACGTTGACGGAGACGTTACGTGGCTGGCCGTAAACATCGCTATTTCGATAGGTATAGTAACCACGGTCGAATAGATTATTAATATTCGCCTGTACTGCGACCTGTTTGGTGACCTGATAGCGGGTGAAGAGGTTGGCCAATGGATAGCTACCCTGATAGACCCGCTGTGTGTTGCCGTCAGGTGTCTGAACATCCCAGAACACACGGTTTTGCCAAGTGAAACCACCGCCCACGGTTAGCGCTGGCAGCGTTGGTAGTTGATAACGGCTAAAGAGTTTAAATACCGTTTGTGGCTGGTTGCTGCTATAGCGACCCGTTGAGTCGGTCGCTACATAGCGCGTTGCCCCAAAGGTCATCTGTAAGTTATCGGTGATCGCCCCGTTTAATTCAAACTCGGCGCCTTTACTGCGCGCACCTTTCGTCGCGACATAGGCCTGTTCGCTGCTATTGTTAACGTATACGCCATCTTGTTCTTGGCCGACGTCATTTTGTTCAATACGGAAGATAGCGAAGGTGGCGGTTAGCCGTCCATCGTCCCACGCCGACTTCACGCCCGTTTCATAGCTCTTCCCGGTGATAGGAGACAAGTAGTGGCCGCTGCTATCGCGATAGGTTTGCGGCTGGAAGATAGAGGTGTAGCTAGCGTAGGCTGACCAGGTATCGTTGAGGTCATACACGATACCAGCGTAAGGCATCGTATTGTTTTTTTCCATATCGCCACTGGAGCCATCGCTACGATATTGCGTGTAGCGCGCGCCCACAATCAGCGCGAGTGGATCGGCAAGCGAAAAACGAGCGGCAGCGTAAGCCGATTTTTGGCGGATAATATCATTGGCGTTCTGGTACCAATCGCCCCAAGTCGGTTGGGCGATATTTCCATTCCAATGATTATTAAAGATGCCCATGTCGCTAGCGGTAATCTCGCTAGCATCGTCACTGGTCGTCCCGTTGCTACTCTGCGTAGCATTATGCTGACGGCTGTAATTGACCCCAAACATCAGCTGATGCTGGCGACCCAATAACTTAAAGGGGCCGCTGGCATAGCCATCGACAGACGTTAGCTCACGTTTGCCACGGTCTTTACTACCAAAACCATCAGCGCCCTCACCGGAGTCCATATCTGGCTTAGTGAGATAACCGACATAGAGGAGTTTATCGCTAAAGGTATTTTCGGCGTGAGTGCCGTTCAAGTGAGTAGACCAGCCGTTATCGAAATGATGCACTAAGTCAGCGTAGACCTTACGTACTGTGGTGTGGTAATAGGTCCAGTCCGCCGCCGAGTTGAGGCCTCGCCGATAGTGTGTGAGCGTACCATTATCATAAAAGACGGGATTTCCACCCCAAGTCGGGTTACTAGTATCGGCGTCTTGGTAATCGTAGGCGAGGGAGAGCGTGGTGCGCTCGCTCAAATCGGCATCGATCGTCCCGTAAAGGAATTTGGTGTTTTTGGTATAGCGATCGAGCCAGCTATCTTGGTTTTGGTACCCCGCAATAACCCGCCCGCGCAGCGAGCCTGATTCGTTCAAGGGAGTAGAGAGGTCTGCGATATAACGTTGTTTATTCCAGCTACCATAACTGGCGTCTAAACTGCCGGTAGCTGTCTTACTGTCGGCATGCTTGCGCACCATATTTACCGAGGCGGCAGGGCTACCTGCACCGGTCATTAACCCAGTCGCTCCGCGAATGACCTCAATCCGGTCATAAATAGAGGTATCCGAGGCGGTGTCGCCGTAGTTCCAAGCGTCTCCCATCGAGGTGGGAATACCATCATAAGTGAAATTAGTGAGCTTGAATCCGCGGGAGTAATAATAGGCTCTTTCGCTATCGTCCTGCTCACTTGTGATCCCCGTTGTATTATTTAATACATCGTTGATCGTTTGCAGTTGCTGATCCTGCATACGCTGCTGGGTAATCACGCTTAATGATTGAGGTACATCGCGAGGAGTCAGGAGTAGTTTGGTCGCGGCTCGCGTGGTTTTGACCTGATAATCCTGAGTGGAGTGATCATCACTACTATTAACGGGTGCACCGTAGACCACTACGTCCTGCTGTGTCCCGCTGTCGGTGGCAGCGTTAGCCTCAGCACGCGCGGCAGGAAGGGTAACCAGCGAATGTACGGTGAACGCCAGTAGCGAGAGTGTGAATACCTTATTGACCTGCGGTGTGTATGCAATGAGACGGGCCGTGCTTCTGCGAGCAGCAGACATAATTATCCCTATAAAATCCAAAGATTTAGATGCTGAATGCCTTTATTTTTTATTTGTCTGCGTAGGTGGCGACAAGGAATGGCATTTTTTGTAAATGAGAAGGCTAATCATAATCATTTGTCTTATGGTGTGGAATGATTATTTTATTTAATTTATAACTGACCCGCGCATGCCGAATCACCTCCCTTGATTTCAGGTTTTATCCTGTTTCCGCCCGAAGTTTTCCCAAAGAGAAAAGATTGTCGATTGAAAATTAGGTAAGGTTTTCTTAGCTTTCTACGTGAATATGCCCGGAGTAATCGTTAAAGAAAGGGAAGGAGGACGCGATAAATCGTGGGTCACCGCTCAGTGAGATCCTTGCTGAACGAGACGGCGAATTAGGTTGTTGTCCAATTCAAGTAGCACGCCATATCATCGGCGGGTGCGGGATAGGGAAATCATCAACTTTATGGTAGCATCCTAGCGCGGAAATTAACTGTGTTGGAAATTAGTCTTGAACAAGCGCTAATCCGGCACAATATTGCAAAGGTTAACCCGGACGAATGGACTAACGTCCCACCGTTTTCGCGGTTTCTGGTGTGTAACTCGTTGCATCTAATCAGACTGTTTCTCTGATGGAGAAGTTTTGTGAAATTTGAATATATTAAGCGCGATGGTCGCGCGCGCCGTGGTCGCTTAGTGTTTGATCGCGGAGTCGTTGAAACCCCAGCATTTATGCCAGTCGGCACTTACGGTACCGTAAAGGGAATGACGCCCGAAGAAGTGAAAGAGACCGGTGCACAAATTTTGCTCGGTAATACTTTCCACCTCTGGTTGCGTCCGGGCCAAGAGATCATGAAATTGCATGGCGATTTACATGACTTTATGCAATGGCAAGGTCCTATCTTAACCGACTCTGGCGGATTCCAAGTATTCAGCTTGGGCGATATCCGTAAAATTACCGAAAAAGGCGTACACTTTCGCAACCCGATTAATGGTGATCCTATCTTCCTCGATCCCGAAAAGTCGATGGAAATCCAGCACGACTTAGGATCGGATATCGTGATGATCTTTGACGAATGTACGCCGTACCCAGCAGAATGGGATTACGCGAAGCGTTCGATGGAGATGTCGTTACGCTGGGCGCAACGTAGTCGTGACCGCTTTGACGAACTGGGCAATAAAAATGCGCTGTTCGGGATTATCCAAGGCGGGGTTTACGAAGATTTACGAGATATCTCGGTCAAAGGACTAGTCGATATCGGTTTTGATGGGTACGCTGTCGGCGGTCTTGCCGTGGGTGAGCCTAAAGCCGATATGCACCGTATTCTTGAGCATGTTTGTCCACAATTACCGGAAGATAAACCGCGTTATTTGATGGGCGTCGGTAAGCCTGAAGACTTAGTCGAAGGGGTACGCCGTGGTATCGATATGTTTGACTGCGTGATGCCAACACGGAATGCGCGTAACGGTCATCTATTCGTCACCGATGGCGTGGTGAAAATTCGTAATGCGAAACATAAAAGCGATACTTCACCGCTGGATGCAGAGTGTGACTGCTATACCTGTAAAAACTACACTCGCGCCTACCTGTACCATCTCGATCGGTGTAATGAAATCTTGGGTGCTCGGCTCAATACCATTCACAACTTACGTTACTATCAGCGCTTAATGGCGAGCTTACGCCAAGCGATTGAAGACGATAAGTTAGAAGAATTCGTTGCTGACTTTTATACGAAGATTGGCAAAGAAGTGCCAGCTTTATCATTTTAATATCAATTAATGAGGGATAGTTTATGAGCTTTTTCATTTCTGACGCAGCAGCAGCGGCTGGCGCACCAGCACAAAATAGTAGTTTCTCGATGATCATCATGCTGGTCGTGTTCGGCCTCATTTTCTTCTTTATGATCCTTCGTCCACAGCAGAAACGCGCGAAAGAACATAAAAAGTTAATGGAATCGATCGCGAAAGGCGACGAGGTGATGACCACCTCAGGTTTCGTTGGCCGAGTGACTAAAATCTCTGAAACGGGCTATGTTGCTATCGCGTTAAACGAAACCAATGAAGTCGTGGTTAAGCGTGATTTCGTCGCTGCCGTTCTGCCTAAAGGCACAATGAAAGCATTATAATTTCACTCTTCCTTAGGGAACTGCCGTGTTAAATCGTTATCCTTTATGGAAGTACATCATGCTGATCGTTGTGTTACTGGTCGGCCTGTTGTATGCACTTCCAAACCTCTATGGTGAGGATCCGGCTGTTCAGGTCACGGGTGAGCGGGGCGCCGCTGCCAGTGAGCAGACAATGGATCAGATCCAGACCGTACTGAAACAACAACATATCGATACCCGTTCGATCGTGCTTGAGAATGGCGCCATCATGGCGCGTTTCGCAAACACTGATATCCAACTGCGAGCACGTGAAGCCTTAGTGAGCGCATTAGGTAACAACTATGTTGTGGCGTTAAACCTTGCACCGGCGACACCACGCTGGTTAGCGGCGCTTTCTGCTGAGCCAATGAAGCTTGGTCTAGATTTGCGGGGTGGTGTGCACTTCTTAATGGAAGTGGACATGGACACTGCTTTAGGCAAGCTGCAAGAGCAAAATGCTGAAACGCTACGGGGTGACCTGCGTACCGCGAAACTCGGCTATACCACAGTCGGTAAAATCGATAACTACGGTATTCAGATCCAGTTCCCTAATGCGCAGGCGCGCGATGCCGCCGTCAGCTACCTCAGCCCGCGTCATCGTGATTTAGTTATCAGAAGCCGTGGTAGTAATCAGCTGACTGCGGCGATGACGGATGCCCGCTTAAGCGAAGCTCGTGAGTATGCGGTACAGCAAAACATTACTATTCTGCGTAACCGTGTTAACCAGTTAGGGGTTTCTGAGCCGTTAGTACAGCGTCAAGGTTCCGATCGGATCGTAGTAGAGTTACCGGGTATCCAAGACACTGCACGGGCCAAAGAGATTTTGGGGGCAACCGCGACACTTGAGTTCCGTTTAGTCAATACCAGTGTCGATCCTGCGGCTATCGCAGCAGGTCGAGTCCCGGGTGACTCCGAAGTCAAGGCCATGCGCGATGGCCAACCGGTGGTGTTATACAAGCGTATCGTACTGACCGGGGATCATATTACCGATTCCACCTCAACGATGGACGAGTATAACCAGCCACAAGTTAATATCTCGCTAGATAGCGCAGGCGGTAACGCCATGTCTGATTTTACGCGTAACAATATTGGCAAACCGATGGCGACATTGTTTGTTGAATATAAAGACAGCGGTAAAAAAGACGCTAATGGTCGAGCGATTTTAGCCAAGCAAGAAGAAGTGATTAACGTCGCGAATATTCAATCGCGTCTAGCTAATAGCTTCCGTATTACAGGGATTAATAATCCTAACGAAGCGCATCAGCTTTCCTTGCTGTTACGTGCGGGTGCCTTAATCGCGCCAATCCAGATCGTTGAAGAACGCACCATTGGTCCAACCATGGGTCAACAGAATATCCAACAAGGCTTACACGCCTGCCTGTGGGGTGTTGCGGTGTCGATTCTCTTCATGCTGGTGTTCTACAAGAAGTTCGGCGTGATCGCGACTACGGCGTTAATTGCTAACTTAATCTTGATCATCGGTATTATGTCACTGCTGCCTGGCGCAACCTTGACGATGCCGGGTATTGCCGGGATTGTCTTGACCTTGGCGGTAGCGGTCGATGCCAACGTCTTGATCAACGAGCGGATTAAGGAAGAGCTGCGTAATGGGCGGACGGTACAGCAGGCGATCCATGAAGGTTATCGTGGCGCGTTTTCGAGTATTGTCGATGCCAACATCACCACGCTTATCACGGCTATTATTCTCTATGCTGTAGGTACCGGCTCTATTAAAGGGTTTGCGATTACGACAGCGATTGGGGTGGCAACCTCTATGTTTACGGCTATTGTCGGGACGCGAGCGATCGTGAACCTAGTTTACGGCGGCAAACGTATCAACAAGCTGTCGATTTAAGGAGCCTGTCGTGGCACAAGAATATAGTATTGAACAACTTAATTATGGCCGTAAAGTGCATGACTTCATGCGCTGGGACAAGCTTGCCTTTACCCTATCGGCGTTGCTGTTGATTGCCTCTGCCATCATTATTGGTGTGCGTGGCTTCAACTGGGGACTCGACTTTACCGGCGGTACGGTTATCGAGATCACGCTGGAGAAACCCGGTGAATTGGATGTGATGCGCTCAGCATTACAACATGCCGGCTTCAGTGATCCTCAGGTGCAGAACTTTGGAAGCAGCCGTGAGGTGATGGTTCGTTTATCTCCTCATGACGGTAACGCTGGGCAAGAGCTCGGAACTAAAGTTATTAGCGAAATCAACCAAGCGACTCAGCAAACTGCGGTAGTTAAGCGTATTGAGTTTGTTGGGCCGAGCGTTGGTAGCGACTTGGCACAAGCCGGTGCACTCGCCCTGCTGGCGGCATTGATTTGTATCTTGATTTATGTCGGCTTGCGGTTCGAATGGCGTCTAGCGTTAGGGGCGGTATTAGCCCTTGCGCATGACGTGGTCATCACGATGGGCGTGTTATCGCTGTTCCATATTGAGGTTGATTTAACGATTATTGCCTCGCTGATGTCGGTGATCGGTTACTCGTTAAATGACAGTATTGTTGTCTCCGACCGGATTCGTGAGAACTTCCGTAAAATTCGTCGTGGGACACCTTACGATATCGTCAACATCTCTCTGACTCAGACGCTGAGCCGGACGTTGATGACCTCGGCAACAACCTTAGTCGTGGTATTGATGCTGTTTATCTTCGGTGGTGAGCTACTACGTGGTTTCTCACTGACGATGTTAATCGGTGTGACTATCGGTACGGTCTCTTCGATTTATGTTGCCTCAGCGCTTGCGCTGAAACTCGGCATGAAGCGCGAACATATGTTGGTGCAGAAGGTCGAGAAGGAAGGGGCAGACCAGCCACGTATTCAGTAAGCGATGGCGATCAAAAAAAGGGACATGAAAATGTCCCTTTTTTTATGGTGAAACTATTGTAAGAAAGCGGGTTGCTTCGCCTCGTAGGCATCGATAGACGCTGCATGTTGCAGGGTCAGGCCAATGCTATCTAAACCATTTAGCATACAGTGGCGACGGAAACTATCTAGCTCGAAGGTATACGTTTTTTCTCCTGCCTGAATCGTCATTGCTTCCAAATCAACGGTAAAATTAATCCCCGGGTGTTGCTCAACCTGCTGGAACAGCTCGTCGATTTGCGCTTCGCTTAATTTTACGAGTAGCAGCTGGTTGTTGAAACTATTGCTATAGAAGATATCGGCAAAAGACGGAGCGATGACGACGCGAAAACCAAAATCGGTTAACGCCCACGGTGCGTGCTCCCGTGATGAACCACAGCCGAAGTTTTCGCGGGTTAACAGAATACTGGCACCCTTATACAACGGTTTGTTTAAGACGAAATCGGGGTTGGGGATCTTGCCTTGGTCGTCAATAAAACGCCAATCGTTAAATAGGTGCTGACCGAAACCGGTGCGTGTCACCTTCTGCAAAAATTGCTTAGGGATGATCGCATCAGTATCGATATTGGCCGCGTCTAACGGCGCAACTAATCCGGTGTGTTGCGTAAATTTAATTGCCATGTTGCAGATCCTCAGTTCAAGGTACGGATGTCAGTGAAGCGACCGGTAACGGCAGCGGCGGCGGCCATAGCGGGACTGACCAAATGAGTCCGTCCACCCCGTCCTTGACGACCTTCAAAGTTACGGTTACTCGTGGATGCACAACGCTCCCCGGCATTTAGGCGGTCGTTGTTCATGGCTAAACACATTGAGCAGCCGGGTAGACGCCATTCAAATCCAGCCTCTAAGAAGATTTTATCTAAGCCTTCTTCTTCGGCCTGCGCTTTGACTGGGCCTGAACCAGGAACCACCATGGCTACGATGCCTGGTGCGACCTTGCGCCCCTTGGCAATTGCGGCGGCGGCGCGCAAATCTTCAATACGTGAGTTGGTACAAGATCCAATAAAGACTTTATCGATGGCAACATCGGTTAAGCGGATGCCTCCCTCTAAGCCCATATAGGCTAGCGCTTTTTCAGCTGAAGCTCGTTCCACTGGATCGCTAAACTCTTCTGGACGCGGGATTGGTTGGTCGACGGCGATGACCTGCCCAGGGTTGGTTCCCCAAGTCACCTGTGGGGCGATATCTGCGGCATCCAACGTTACGACACAGTCGAACTCTGCGTTATCGTCAGACTTCAGGGTTTTCCAGTGAGCGACAGCCTCATCCCACTGTTCACCCTTCGGCGCAAATTGACGACCTTTTAAGTATTCAAAGGTTGTGTCATCCGGCGCGACCAAGCCTGCCTTAGCCCCTAATTCTATCGCCATATTACACAGGGTCATACGACCCTCCATGCTAAGCGCTTCGATCGCCGCTCCGCAGAATTCGACCACATAACCCGTACCGCCTGCGCTACCGGTCTTACCAATGATGGCTAAGACGATATCTTTCGCCGAGATCCCGCCAATAGCAGAGCCGGTTACCTCGATTTTCATCGTCTTGGCGCGGCCTTGTTTTAAGGTTTGGGTCGCCATGACGTGTTCAACTTCTGAGGTACCGATACCGAATGCCAGAGCACCGAAGGCGCCATGGGTGGCAGTGTGGGAATCGCCACACACAATGGTCATACCGGGTAAGGTGATGCCTTGTTCTGGGCCGATGACATGCACGATACCTTGGAAAGGATGGTTTAAATCATAAAGACTCACCCCAAATTCGGCGCAGTTTTTGATTAGCTCCTGCATTTGAATACGCGCCATCTCACCGGAAGCATTGATGTCACGTGTCTCGGTAGAGACATTGTGGTCCATCGTGGCAAAGGTCTTCGAGGGTTGACGTAATTGACGTCCGTGAGCCCGCAAGCCATCGAAGGCCTGTGGTGAGGTCACTTCGTGAACTAAGTGGCGATCGATATACAAGATCGGCGTCTCTTGAGGCGCTTCGTGAACGACATGTGCATCAAATAACTTCTGGTATAAGGTTTTGCTCATTTTATTATTTTTCCTCGGCAATATACCGGGCAATGATATTACCCATTTCATCGGTGGAGACCGCATTCCCATCACCCGCTAAATCGTGGGTACGATGACCGGCTGCTAAGGCCTGGCTGATCGCCTGTTCGATGGCGTCGGCCGCCGCGTTCTGCTGCAAGCTATAGCGTAGTAGTAGGGCTAAGGATAAAATCTGTGCGATCGGGTTAGCGATATTTTTCCCTGCGATATCGGGGGCCGAGCCGCCAGCAGGTTCGTATAAGCCAAATCCTTCTTCATTCAGGCTCGCAGAAGGTAGCATCCCCATTGAGCCGGTGATCATCGCACACTCATCGGATAAGATATCGCCGAATAAGTTGGAACACAGCAGGACATCGAATTGAGAAGGATCTTTTATCAGCTGCATCGTGGCATTATCGATGTAGATGTGTGCCAACTCGACGTCAGGGTACTCCTTCGCAATCTCAATGACCGTTTCACGCCATAAAATCGATGACTGTAAGACATTAGCTTTATCGACCGACGTGACCTTGTTACGGCGTTTACGGGCGGATTCGAAGGCTAAGCGTGCAATACGCTCGATCTCATAGCGATGATAGATTTCGGTATCGAAAGCACGCAGTTGGTCGCCGCTGCCTTCACGGCCTTTCGGTTGACCGAAGTAGATGCCACCCGTTAATTCGCGGACACATAAGATATCGAAACCGCGCGCGGCGATATCGCTACGCAGTGGGCAGTAGGCCTCTAAGCCCTTATACAGGGCCGCAGGGCGCAAGTTGCTGAACAGTTTAAAGTGCTTACGTAGAGGAAGCAGGGCGCCACGTTCCGGTTGGTCGCTCGGGGGTAAGTGTTCCCACTTAGGACCACCGACGGAGCCGAACAGAATAGCATCGGCTTGCTCACAGCCTGCAACTGTCGCCGCAGGAAGTGGGGTGCCGTGATTATCGATGGCAATGCCGCCGACGTCAAAATACTGAGTGTTGATCTGAAAACCAAAACGCTGGCTGACTGCAGCCAAGACCTTTTCGGCCTGAGCCATCACTTCTGGACCGATTCCATCACCGGGTAAGACGGCAACATTATAGTGAGTCGACATAATTACACTGTTTCCTTAATTTCAGTCTGAGACTTACGCTTCAATTCTTGCTCGACCTGACGTGAACGCCAAATCGTGTTTAGTGCATTGACCATCGCCTTCGCAGAAGACTCGACAATATCGGTGGCTAAGCCAATACCATGGAATTTACGGTCGTTATATTTCACGACGATATCTACCTGTCCCAGTGCATTCTCGCCCTGACCTTTGGCCGTTAACTTATAATTAACTAACTCGATCTCTAATCCGAAGATACGATTGATGGCTTGATAGACGGCATCGACCGGGCCATTACCCGTGGCGGCCTCTTCTTTCATCTCTTCACCCACAGCAAGTTTTACTGAGGCGGTGGCGGTAATATTGGCGCCTGACTGTACCGTAAAGTCGTGCAGGACAAAGTGATCGCTCTCGTCGGCTTGGCTATTAATGAAGGCTAATGCTTCTAAATCATAGTCGAAGACTTGGCCTTTTTTATCGGCTAATTTTAAGAAGGCCGCGTACAAGGTATCTAAATTATAATCTTGCTCTTGATAGCCCATCTCGGCCATGCGGTGTTTGACTGCAGCACGTCCAGAACGCGAGGTTAAGTTCAGTTGTACCTGATGTAAGCCGATAGATTCTGGTGTTAAAATTTCGTAGTTCTCACGGTTTTTCAGGACGCCATCTTGGTGAATACCTGAGGAGTGAGCGAAGGCGTTGCTCCCAACTACGGCTTTATTGGCAGGGATTGGCATGTTACAAATTTGGCTTACAATCTGGCTAGTGCGATAGATTTCTTGGTGATTGATACCAGTGTGCACATTCATCATGGCATGACGGGTTTTGATCGCCATGATCACTTCTTCCAGTGCGCAGTTACCGGCGCGCTCGCCCAAGCCATTTAATGTCCCTTCTACTTGACGCGCACCGGCGGTAACCGCAGCCATTGCGTTACCGACGGCCATCCCTAAATCGTCGTGGGTGTGGACAGATAAAATAGCTTTATCGATATTGGGTACACGCTGGATCAGTGCAGAGATAATGTTGGCATATTCGTGGGGCAGGGTGTAGCCAACGGTGTCGGGAATATTGATAGTACGTGCGCCGGCATTAATCGCGGCCTCGACCACACGACATAAGTCGTCGATAGGAGTACGGCCGCCGTCTTCGCAAGAGAATTCTACATCGTCGGTATAGTTCCGCGCACGGCGGATCATGTATTCCGCTCGTTCGATGACTTCCGGTAAAGTCGAGCGTAATTTGGTTTCGATATGCATCGGCGAGGTCGCTAAGAAGGTATGGATGCGGAAAGCATCGGCCACTTTCAAGGATTCATAGGCCGCATCAATATCTTTCTCGACGCAACGGGCTAGGGCGCAAACACGGCTATTTTTAATGGTGCGCGCAATGGTCTGTACAGACTCGAAGTCACCAGGGGAAGAAACTGGGAAGCCGACTTCCATAACATCGATCTTCATCCGCTCTAGGGCCAGCGCGATCTGTAATTTATCTTTCGCGCTTAAACTTGCCTGTAATGCTTGCTCACCGTCGCGTAACGTTGTATCGAAGATAATGACTTGCTGGCTCATATTTACTTCCTTAATTTCTTATATTTGATGGCCTTAGCGCATAAAAAAACCCGCGCTGTTCGGCGCGGGTTTTTCAGTTCTTTCAGGCTTTAATCTTTATTCGTTTTCGCCCACAGAACAACCGCGCTGATATTTAGCGAGGAGGAGGAGTTCTGTGAGGTGAGTGAAACGAATCATTATTAAAGCCTATAGAAAGCGTGTGTGCCTATATTGGTACGTGAATCAGCAGGGTATGTCAACGAAAAATTAACCACGCTGTTATTTAACAAGTGTGAATAATATGAGTAAGAGCACGTATCACCAGTATATTTTTTAAATCAATGATTTATATATAATAATTTCATATAAATACTTTTGCGATAGATGATTATTCTGCTTGATTACCAATGATTGGCGGTTTAGTTTGCGGTAATAACGCTATGCAGTACAGCTGACTTGATATAATGACGGGTCTCTCTAGTGAGACATTTTCTTTATTTCGTTATGAATGGGGGATATCAAGCTATTTATGAGAATGTGCTTAGCTTTTTTATTATGTCGATAAGTGAAATGTCAGAATAATTCTCTATTCATTTTGCTGGTAAGTTTTTTTGACTTATTTTCTGTGCCGCGAATTTAAGCGGTATGTTAACGTAAGAAGCTCCCCATTTAGAAAAACTTACTCTTCCGATTAACAAAGCGGATGGGGGGCATAAGCGAAGCATTTCTTATCACTGATGTCAGTGAACAGTCGTATGAGTGAGCAGCCGGAGGCAGTAATGCAGATGTTGTCAGGAGCAGAAATGGTCATTCAATCATTGATTGACCAAGGCGTAAAACAGGTGTTCGGTTATCCCGGCGGAGCAGTTCTCGATATTTACGATGCGATCCAAACGGTGGGCGGTGTTGACCATATCCTCGTTCGCCACGAACAAGCCGCTGTGCATATGGCTGATGCTGTCGCGCGGGCGACGGGCGAAACCGGGGTCGTGTTAGTGACTTCTGGACCTGGCGCAACGAATGCTATTACAGGTATCGCCACGGCATATATGGATTCAATTCCCATGGTTGTACTCTCTGGGCAAGTCGCTTCCTCATTGATCGGTAGCGATGCGTTTCAAGAGTGCGACATGATTGGAATTTCGCGCCCAATCGTCAAACACAGTTTTCTCGTCAAGCGCACCGAAGATATCCCTGAGATGATTAAAAAAGCCTTCTGGTTAGCCTCAAGTGGGCGGCCCGGGCCGGTAGTCATTGATCTACCGAAGGATATTCTTAATCCGGCAGTGAAACTGCCTTATCACTGGCCAGAAAGCGTTAGCTTAAGAAGCTATAACCCCACTGTTCAAGGCCATAAAGGGCAGATTAAACGCGCACTCAGTACGCTGCTGGCCGCTAAGCAGGCCGTGATTTATGCCGGTGGCGGAGTGATTACGGCCAACGCAGAATCCGCCTTGAAAACGGTAGCGGAAAAGCTTCAATTACCGGTCACCACGACACTAATGGGATTAGGCTGTTTTCCTGGCACGCACCCACAAAGCGTCGGTATGTTGGGAATGCACGGCACTTACGAAGCGAATATGACCATGCATAATGCAGATGTTATCTTCGCGGTAGGCGTGCGTTTCGATGATCGGACGACGAATAATATCGAGAAATACTGCCCGAATGCCACCGTGATCCATATCGATATTGACCCAGCATCCATCTCTAAAACGGTCAATGCCGATGTCCCGGTGGTCGGCGACGCACGTCAAGTGTTAGAGCAAATGGTAGAGCTCCTCGATAAAGCGCCACCCGTTTCGGCGACATTGGTAGCCGAATGGTGGGCGAAAATTGATCAGTGGCGCGCCCGCGACTGCCTCGCTTTCTCGACGGATGGCGATAAAATTAAGCCGCAAGCGGCAATTCGCACGTTGTGGAAATTAACCAAGGGTCAGGCCTATGTTGCCTCGGATGTTGGGCAGCATCAGATGTTTGCCGCACTTCACTATCCGTTCGATAAATCTCGGCGCTGGATTAACTCCGGTGGACTAGGCACGATGGGGTTCGGCTTGCCTGCCGCACTGGGGGTGAAATTATGCTTACCAGAAGAAACGGTGGTGTGCGTGACGGGTGACGGCAGTATTCAAATGAATATCCAAGAGCTGTCGACGGCGCTGCAATATGGGTTGCCTATCTTGGTGCTGAATCTCAATAACCGCTACTTAGGTATGGTTAAGCAGTGGCAGGATATGATTTACTCAGGACGTCACTCGCACTCCTACATGGAGTCGCTGCCGAATTTCGTTAAAATTGCCGAGGCTTATGGTCATGTCGGAATCGCGATTACGTCGCCCTATGAGCTTGAAGAGAAGTTGCAACAAGCCCTCGACTTAGTGGCTGAAGGGCGTTTAGTCTTTGTCGATGTGATGGTCGATGGTAGCGAGCATGTTTACCCTATGTTAGTTCGCGGCTCGGGGATGAATGAGATGTGGTTAAGTAAGACGGAAAGGAGTGAATAATGCGCCGGATATTATCAGTAATACTTGAAAATGAGTCTGGGGCATTATCGAGAGTCGTCGGGCTCTTTTCTCAGCGTGGCTATAATATCGAAAGCCTGGCCGTCGCCCCGACGGAAGATCCCACATTATCGCGCATTACTATCCAGACGATCGGCGATGAAAAAGTGTTGGAGCAGATTGAGAAACAGTTGCACAAGCTGGTGGATGTCTTACGGGTCAACGAGCTAGGCCAAGGCGCTTTCGTTGAGCGAGAAGTCATGCTGGTGAAAATTATCGCCGAAGGCGCGGTGCGCGAAGAAATTAAGCGCTGTGCCGATATTTTTCGCGGGCAGATCGTCGATGTTAGCCCACGTTTTTATACCGTGCAGTTAGTCGGTAGTGCAGAAAAACTTGATGCCTTTCTGACGGCCGTCCGGGCGGTAACCGATATTGCCGAGGTCGTGCGTTCTGGTGTCATCGGAATTTCTCGTGGAGATAAAACGCTTAATTGATCATTCAGCGGGCAGGGCGAAAGCCTTTCCCGCGCTTACGATTTGCTCGATACTCACGTCAAAGGGTATATAGTCTTGAAGCATAAGCGTATTATCCAACGCATGTGGGCGTAGAGGGCAGAGGAGTGAGGCAAGGATGAAATTAGACGAGATAGCACGGTTAGCGGGAGTGTCTAGAACCACTGCCAGTTACGTGATCAATGGCAAGGCCAAGCAGTACCGGGTGAGTGATAAAACCGTTGAGAAAGTGATGGCTGTTGTGCGCCAGCATAATTATCAGCCAAATGCTGTGGCTGCCGGCTTGCGAGCGGGGAAAACGCGTTCGATTGGATTAGTTATTCCTGATCTCGAAAATACCAGTTACACCCGTATCGCTAAGTACCTCGAAAGGCAGGCTCGGCAACAAGGCTACCAGCTACTCATTGCCTGTTCGGAGGACCAACCTGATAACGAGATGCGTTGTATTGAGCACCTTCTCCAGCGGAAAATAGACGCTCTGATCGTGTCGACCTCTCTCCCGGCGCAACATCCTTTCTACCAACGCTGTGCAGAGCGGCAATTACCCGTTATTGCATTAGATAGACCCCTCGATCACTGCTTATTCAGTAGCGTCGTAGGAGCGGACCGTAATGATGCCTTCGCGTTAGCTAGCGCTCAGCGTCAGCAGCCCATTGAACAGGTGCTTTTTTTTGGCGCATTACCAGAGCTTTCGGTGAGCTTCCTGCGTGAACAAGGATTCCGCGAAGCTTGGCGCGATGACCCGCGGGTACCACAATTTCTCTATAGCGACAGCTTCGATCGGCAAAATGCCGCACAGCAGTTTAGTCTTTTTCTTACGAAAAACCCGTTACCCACCGCAATTTTTACGACCTCGTTCGCTCTGCTACAAGGTGTCATGGATGCCTGCTTATCTGTGCTCGGTGAGCTGCCTTCGAGCCTCTCGATTGCGACGTTCGGTGATCATGAGTTATTAGACTTTTTGACTTGCCCGGTACTTTCTGCGGGTCAACGGCACCAGGATATTGCGGAATGCGTACTAGCATTAGTCCTGAAATCTTTGGTTGATAACGATCCTCCGGCTGCGGGGGTGACCACTATCCCTCGTCATCTTTATGCGCGAGGGGCCTTGTTACGGTCAGTGATAGCATCTGCCGGCGATACCGATCCACTGTAATAACCCAACCTGTTTCAAATCTCGTTGATTTACGTAATGTTATTTAAATTAGGGATTAATCTGAATTGTTATTTTTTCTCCTCATTTAAATCATTAAGTTATCTTTATCCCCTCGTCATAAAATCGCCTCTTCCTTTTACGAAAAGCTCGCGATGATTGGAATTATTACGCAGCGACTCACGAAGCCGCTTGACAAGCTTTTCCTCCGCTCCGTAAACTCCCATTGTGGGAAAATGTGGGGCAAAGTGGTGATTTCTTTCCGATTATAAGGTCATATCATGTTCCGTGGGGCCAACCCTGTAAATATAGACAGTAAAGGACGGCTAACGATCCCGACGCGTTATCGTGAGCAGCTTTACGCTGAGTCTGACGGAAATATGGTGTGTACGATTGATTTACATCAGCCTTGCTTATTGCTCTATCCACTACCCGAGTGGGAGCGTATCGAACGAAAGCTTGCCGGGTTATCCGCGATGAATCCTGCGGAACGCCGAATTCAACGGTTATTGCTCGGGCATGCGACAGAATCGCAGCTTGATAATGCGGGACGATTACTCTTAAGCGCACCTTTACGTGCCCATGCCACACTCACCAAACACATTATGTTGGTCGGCCAATACAATAAATTTGAGTTGTGGGATGAACACACTTGGTATGACCAAGTAAAACAAGACATTGAGGCTGAGCAGCATGCTCAGGGTGTATTATCTGAGCGTTTGCAGGACTTATCGTTATAATGACGTCTGAAAATTTTAAACATACTACGGTACTACTCGACGATGCTGTCAATGGGCTAAATATCCAGCCAGATGGCATCTATATTGATGGCACATTCGGTCGCGGGGGACACTCCCGGTTGATCCTCTCTCAATTGGGTGAAAATGGCCGATTAATCGCCATCGATCGTGATCCACAAGCCATTGCCGCTGCCGCACAGATTGACGATCCTCGCTTTTCAATTATCCATGGCCCTTTTTCACAATTGGGCGATTATGTTCAATCCCTCGACTTAGTCGGCAAAATAGACGGCATACTACTTGATTTAGGGGTTTCCTCCCCACAACTCGACGATGCAGAACGCGGTTTTTCCTTTATGCGCGACGGACCACTCGATATGCGGATGGATCCCTCGCAGGGAGAATCTGCCGCACAATGGTTAATGCGGGCTGCGGAGGAGGACATTGCGTTCGTCATTAAGACCTACGGGGAAGAGAAATTCGGCAAGCGTATTGCGCGCGCCATCGTTGAGCGTAACCGTCTGGCGCCGATGACACGTACCAAAGAGTTAGCTGAGGTGGTCGCGGCAGCGATGCCAGTGAAAGATAAGCATAAGCATCCGGCTACGCGCAGCTTCCAAGCCATTCGTATCTGGGTTAATAGTGAATTGGAAGAGATCGAGCGTGCACTACAAGCTTCTATTGCGGCGTTATCCCCGATGGGACGGCTCTCTATCATCAGTTTCCACTCGCTCGAAGACCGATTAGTTAAACGTTTTATGCGTACACACAGTCGTGGTGTGCAGGTGCCTGCGGGTGTGCCGATGACGGAAGCACAAATTCGGGCCCTAGGGGGGCGAGAGCTGCGTGCGCTAGGTAAATCGGTACCAGGTCCTGCTGAAGTCGCCGAAAACCCTCGTGCCCGTAGCTCTGTGCTACGAATTGCCGAGAGGAGCGAAGGGTGATCAATAACGAACGCCATAGCCTCCCGTCAGTCATTGGCGGCGATTTGCTGCGCCATGGTAAATTGCCGGTCATTTTATTGGCGGCGGTACTGGTGACCTCGATAATGGTCGTTATCACGACGCAAAAGACGCGCTTACTGACGGCACAGCGTGAGCAGATGGTGTTAGAAAAAGACTCCCTAGATATCGAGTGGCGAAATCTCATCCTCGAAGAAAATGCCTTAGGTGATCACAGCCGTGTTGAGCGTTTAGCGGTGGAAAAATTGCATATGCAACATGTTGACCCTTCTCAGGAACATATAGTGGTTCAACCATAGGAATCGAAAACTGATGGCCGGCGCAAAAAAAACGCTGAAAACAAAAAAGCAAGAAATCAAAGCCAACTTCATACGTTGGCGTTTTGCATTGTTATGCGGCGGAATTTTACTGGCATTAGTCGGACTATTATCGCGTGTCGCGTGGCTACAAGTGGTCAAGCCTGAACGGTTAGTCAAGGAAGGCGATATGCGCTCATTACGGGTGCAGTCAGTTCCTAGCTCACGCGGTATGATCAGTGACAGAAACGGGCGGCCTCTTGCGGTCAGTGTGCCGGTAAGTGCCATTTGGGCCGACCCTAAAGAGGTCAATGCTCAGGGCGGCATTGGCTATGATAACCGCTGGAAGGCGTTAGCCGATGCGCTATCGCTTCCACTTGACCAGCTAGCCTCGCGAATAAATGCCAATCCGAAAGGTCGTTTCGTCTATCTTGCTCGCCAGGTCAATCCTGCAGTCAGTAGCTATATTCAAAAACTAAAGCTTCCAGGTATCAATCTGCGAGAGGAATCGCGTCGTTACTACCCTGCGGGGCAGGTCGCCGCACACCTCATCGGCTTTACGAATATTGATGGCCAAGGGATTGAAGGCGTCGAGAAAAGCTTCGATAAATGGCTGACCGGTACCCCTGGGGCAAGAACGGTGCGTAAGGATCGGCAAGGACGAGTGATTGAAGATATTTCATCGACCGATAGCCGTGTGGCCCATAACCTGACCTTGAGTATCGATGAACGACTACAAGCGCAGGTTTATCGTGAACTGAATAACGCCGTGGCCTTCAATAAGGCGGAGTCAGGGACGGCGGTACTGGTAGATGTGAATACTGGCGAGGTGCTGGCGATGGCCAATAGCCCTGCCTATAACCCGAACAATTTGAGTAATACGCCGCGCGAGACAATTCGTAACCGAGCGATCACCGATATATTTGAACCGGGATCAACGGTAAAACCGATGGTCGTTATGACCGCATTAAAACGTGGGGTAGTTCATCCAGGGAGCGTGCTCAATACCGTACCTTATCGGATTAATGGCCACGAAATTAAAGATGTCGCACGCTACAATGAGCTGACGCTGACCGGTGTACTCCAGAAATCGAGTAACGTCGGCGTATCACGTTTAGCCCTCGCCATGCCCTCTTCGGCGCTGGTCGAAACTTATAGCCACTTTGGGCTAGGTCAGCCAACTAACCTTGGTCTAGTGGGCGAGAGTAAAGGGATCTATCCGCATAAACAGCGCTGGTCGGATATCGAACGTGCTACGTTTTCCTTTGGTTATGGGTTGATGGTTACGCCTCTACAATTAGCACGCGTCTATGCGACGATTGGTAGTTATGGGGTAGCTCGTCCCCTCTCGATTACTAAAGTGTCGCCACCGGTTGCGGGAACGCGCGCCTTCGATGAGGCGACGGTAAAAACCGTCGTCCATATGATGGAGAGCGTCGCGTTACCTGGTGGCGGAGGCGTTAAAGCTGCTATTAAAGGCTACCGTATCGCGATTAAAACCGGGACCGCAAAAAAAGTGGGACCTGACGGTCATTACGTCAATAAGTATATTGCTTACACTGCGGGTGTAGCGCCTGCGAGCCGACCACGTTTTGCGTTAGTGGTGGTTATCAACGACCCTCAGGGCGGAAAATATTATGGCGGCGCCGTCTCTGCACCGGTATTCGGTGCCATTATGGGCGGGGTTTTACGCACAATGAATGTCGAACCCGATGCACTGGCGACTGAGAACAAAGAATTAACGACAACGAATGAGGGATCAAGTGACCGATCGTAACCTGCAGGAGGTCTTAGCACCTTGGGTACCCAATGCGCCTCGGCAAGCACTGAAGGCGATGACACTTGATAGCCGAGCAGTGCAAGCTGGCGATTTATTTGTCGCGGTCGTCGGTCACAGCACCGATGGACGACAATATATTTCGCAAGCCCTTTCACAAGGCGCCGTCGCAGTGATAGCCGACGCGCAAGGCATTGCAAACGATGGAGAAATCCGCCACCTTGAGGGCGTACCCGTCATTTATCTCGCGCAATTAGCCGAGCGGTTATCGGCATTAGCAGGGCGTTTTTATGCCCGTCCCCTCGATGCAATGCGCGTAGTTGGAGTAACAGGCACTAACGGTAAAACCACCATTACCCAGCTACTCACTCAGTGGGTATCGCTGCTAGGAGAATCGAGCGCGGTAATGGGAACCGTCGGTAATGGGCTTTATGGTCAGCTTACCGACGCTGAGAATACTACCGGCTCGGCGATTGATGTACAGCGTACACTCGCAGAGTTTGCCGCCCAACATGCCACGTTGACGGCAATGGAGATTTCCTCTCACGGGTTGGTGCAGCACCGGGTTGCCGCACTATCCTTTGCCGCTGCCGTATTTACCAACCTCAGCCGCGACCATCTCGATTACCATGGTGATATGGCAAGTTATGCGGCCGCAAAATTATCCCTGTTTACGGAACATGAGGTCGGCGTTAGCGTCATTAATGCTGACGACGACGTCGGCCAACAATGGTTGGAAACACTTACCGATGCCGTTGCAGTAAGCTGTCGTGGGTTAAGCCTCTCTGAGCGTCATGGCTTATGGTTGAGCGCGACCGAGATTTCTTATCGGGATGAAGGGATAACGATTAAATTCGATTCCGCATGGGGAGCAGGCGAGTGCGTCAGCGCCCTGATGGGGGAATTTAACGCCAGTAATCTATTGCTTGCCTTGGCAACGCTATTAGCATTGGGTTATTCGCTAGCGCAACTGACGGCCACGTGCGCGCAACTCTCTCCAGTATGTGGGCGGATGGAAGTCTTTAAGCAGGCTGGACACGCGACGGCAGTCGTTGACTATGCCCATACGCCCGATGCGCTCCAAAAGGCCTTAGATGCTGCACGTCAACACTGTCAGGGTCAGCTCTGGTGTGTCTTCGGTTGTGGAGGAGATCGCGATAGCGGTAAACGCCCGCTGATGGGGGCTATCGCCGAGGAGTTTGCCGATCGCGTGATCATCACCGATGACAACCCGCGTAGTGAGAACCCGACAACGATCACCCGCGATATTCTCTCTGGACTGGTGGACCCTAGCCGCGCAGTAGTGATTGCAGGTCGGGCCCAGGCTGTGACAATGGCCCTCCAGCAGGCGGCTGAAAACGATATCGTGTTGATCGCCGGTAAAGGCCATGAAGATTATCAAATTATCGGGCAGCAGCGTATCGATTACTCAGACCGCCAGACGGTCGCGACTCTTTTAGGAATGATGGCATGATCCCAGTAACGAGTAGACAACTCGCATCGATTACCGAGGGTGAGCTGATAGGTGAAGATATCACGCTGACTCATCTCACCACAGATACCCGCGAAATTGTTGACGGGAGTGCCTTTGTTGCCTTGATTGGTGAGCGATTTGACGCCCACCAGTTCGCAGAACAAGCGATCAAGGCGGGGGCAGGTGCGTTGCTGGTTAGCCGCCGTCTCGATGTTTGCGTTCCGCAGATAGTGGTGGCGGATACGCGTATCGCCTTTGGAAAAATCGGCGCATGGGTTCGCCAGCAAGTCCCTGCAAAAGTCGTCGGATTAACCGGATCATCGGGGAAAACGTCGGTGAAGGAGATGGCCGCTGCGATCCTAAAGCTCTGTGGTGAAACACTTTATACGGCAGGCAACCTTAACAACGATTTCGGCGTACCGATGACACTACTACGTCTGACCCCTGAACATCGTTATGCCGTGATTGAAATGGGGGCCAATCATCAAGGTGAGATTGCCTATACCACCCATTTAGTGAAACCCGACGCGGCTCTAGTGAACAATCTCGCTGCAGCACACTTAGAGGGATTTGGATCGCTTGCAGGCGTTGCTAAGGAGAAAGGTGAGATCTTTCAAGGCCTGCCACCACAGGGTATCGCTATTTTAAATGCACAGAGCCACGACCGTGAGAACTGGCAACCCGTCCTCGACGATAAACAAGTATTAACCTTCTCAGCGGCTGAGCAGGGGAGTGCAGATTATTTTGCCACGAATATTGCCGTGACAGTGGCAGGAACGGTTTTTCAGCTCCATACCCCTCATGGCGACTGCGAGATTATCCTGCCATTACCTGGACGTCATAATATTGCCAATGCGCTTGCGGCTGCGGCCTTAGCGCAAGCCGTCGGCGCGCCGTTAAGTGCAATTCGTCAGGGGCTGAAGACATTAACCGCGGTGCCGGGAAGGCTTTTCCCGATCACGCTTTCAGATACCGTACTTCTCCTCGATGACTCTTACAATGCGAACGTTGGCTCCATGACTGCAGCGGCGCAGGTGTTGGCGTCGATGCCTGGCTATCGCATTATGATCGCTGGAGATATGGGTGAACTAGGCAGTGATACCGAGTCATGCCATCGTGCAGTCGGTAGCGCCTTGAAGGATGCTGCGGTAGATAAGGTGTTAACTGTGGGTGAGTATAGCCATTGGATTGCGCAAGAGAGCCAAGTCGGTGAGGTCTTTGCAACAAAAGCAGCACTTGCCGCGCGTGCGCAACAATTAATCGAAGAATTTAAAAACGTAACGTTGTTAGTGAAAGGATCACGCAGCGCTGCGATGGAAGACATAGTCGCAATTTTACAGGAGAAAGACGTATGTTAGTTTGGCTAGCCGAACATCTGGCTAAATTTTATTCAGGATTTAACGTCTTCTCATATTTGACGTTTCGTGCCATTGTCAGCCTGTTAACGGCTCTCTTTCTCTCGCTGTGGATGGGACCGAAGCTGATTGCTTGGCTACAAAAGTTACAGATTGGTCAAGTCGTCCGTAACGATGGACCTGAGTCACACTTCAGTAAGCGTGGTACGCCGACGATGGGTGGGATAATGATCCTCACCTCCATTACGATATCGGTGTTACTCTGGGCTTATCCCTCAAACCCCTATGTATGGTGTGTACTGTTCGTACTCGTAGGCTATGGGATCGTCGGCTTCGTCGATGATTATCGTAAGGTCGTACGTAAAGATACCAAAGGCTTAATTGCGCGCTGGAAATATTTCTGGCAGTCGGTGATCGCTTTGGGCGTGGCGTTTACGCTGTATGCCATCGGTAAAGATACCCCGGCAACACAGCTAGTAGTGCCATTCTTTAAAGACATTATGCCGCAATTGGGCTTACTTTATCTTTTCTTAACTTATTTTGTCATCGTTGGAACCAGTAATGCGGTAAACCTGACTGATGGGCTTGATGGCCTTGCGATCATGCCAACGGTATTTGTTGCGGCAGGCTTTGGCTTGGTCGCTTGGGCAACGGGAAATGTGAAGTTTGCTGAATATCTTCATATCCCTTATCTGCGCCATGCGGGTGAGTTAGTCATTGTCTGTACGGCAATCGTCGGTGCCGGGCTCGGATTCTTGTGGTTCAACACCTATCCAGCACAAGTCTTTATGGGGGATGTTGGCTCACTCGCGCTCGGTGGCGCACTGGGTACTATCGCCGTACTACTCCGCCAAGAGTTTTTATTAGTGATTATGGGTGGCGTATTCGTGGTTGAAACCTTGTCGGTTATTTTACAGGTCGGATCCTTTAAATTACGCGGCCAACGTATTTTCCGTATGGCACCTATTCACCACCACTATGAACTGAAAGGCTGGCCCGAGCCGCGTGTCATTGTTCGGTTCTGGATTATCTCCTTGATGTTGGTGCTTATTGGTCTCGCTACGCTGAAGGTGCGTTAATCATGGCAGATTACCAAGGTAGAAAGATTGTTATCGTCGGTTTAGGTATTACCGGGCTTTCGTGTGTCGATTTTTTTATGGCACGAGGTGTTGTACCGAAGGTTATTGATTCCCGTAGCAATCCACCTGGTATTGATAAATTGCCTGAACAGGTCGAGCGTTGGGTCGGTGACATTAATGTGCACTGGCTACTTGCCGCCGACCTTATTGTCCTTAGTCCTGGGGTGGCTTTGTCGCATCCCGCGGTGAGTGCTGCTGCCGCAGAAGGCATCGAGATCGTTGGCGATGTCGAGCTGTTTTGTCGTGAAGCCCAGGCACCGATTGTCGCGATTACCGGTTCAAATGGTAAAAGTACGGTGACGAGCCTAGTGGGAGAGATGTCCCGCGCGGCGGGGTGGCAGACGGCTGTCGGGGGGAATATTGGGCTACCTGCGTTATCGCTACTTAATCCCCAGGTACAGCTCTATGTACTAGAATTATCCAGTTTCCAATTAGAAACGACGCATAGCCTGCGAGCCACTGCTGCGACAATTTTAAATGTCACTGAAGATCATATGGATCGCTATCCCCTTGGCTTCCAACAATACCGTGCTGCAAAATTACGTATTTATGAGCACGCTAAGCACTGTGTCGTTAATGTCGACGATGCGATGACGATGCCGGTACGCGGCGTTGATCCACGCTGTATTAGCTTCGGCGTCACCTTTGGCGATTACCATCTTAATCAGCAGCAGGGGCAAACGTGGTTACGCGCCAAGGGCGAGAAAGTTTTAAATAGTGACGAGATGACGATAACTGGCCAGCATAATCTGACCAATGCCCTCGCCGCATTGGCGCTGGCTGAAGCCGTCGGTGTCCCGCGAGCCAGTTGTCTCAAAGCATTGACCACCTTTACCGGACTAGCACATCGTTATCAGTTAGTGCATCGCCACGCGGGTGTTGAGTGGATCAACGATTCGAAAGCGACCAATGTTGGCAGTACGGAGGCGGCACTCAAAGGAATGAAATGTCAGGGTACGCTGTGGCTACTGCTCGGCGGCGATGGGAAATCTGCTGACTTTTCGCCTCTTGAGCGATTAATACAAGGTAACAATATAAAGGTTTACTGTTTTGGTCGAGATGCGGAATTGTTATACGCATTACGTCCAGACGTGTCCGTTAAGGTGGATACACTCGATGACGCGATGCACGCGATCAGTCAGCAGGTGAGCAAGGGTGATGTGGTACTGCTATCGCCCGCTTGTGCTAGCCTAGATCAATTTAAAAATTTTGAACAGCGCGGCGAACGATTTGCGGCGCTCGCGAAGGAGTTGGGCTAATGCATATCCCGGGTCTGAGGATGTTGGGGCGTGGTATTGCTGCGCTCTCAGAACGGATACAAGATTGGGTAATGGGATCGCGAGAGAAAGATAACTCTTCGGTAGTGCTCTATGACCGTACCCTATTATGGTTAACGTTTGGCTTAGCGATTATCGGCTTTGTGATGGTTACGTCGGCCTCTGTCCCTGTGGGGCAACGGATGAACGATGATCCTTTCTACTTTGCCAAACGGGATGCTTTTTATCTCGGCTTAGGCTTGGCTATTTCATTAGTGACGCTGCGTTTACCGATGTCATTTTGGCAGAAGTACAGCAACGTCATGCTGCTCCTCTCGGTCGTCATGCTTTTAGTCGTGTTGGTTGTCGGTAGCTCAGTAAACGGGGCATCGCGGTGGATAGCATTGGGACCACTGCGTATCCAGCCTGCTGAGTTTTCCAAGCTCTCATTATTTTGTTACTTAGCGAGCTATTTAGTCCGCAAAGTTGAAGAGGTGAGAAGTAATCTCTGGGGCTTCTTAAAGCCTATGGGAGTCATGGTCATTCTCGCGGTACTGCTACTGGCACAGCCCGATCTCGGTACGGTTATCGTATTGTTTGTGACAACGCTTGCGATGCTGTTCTTAGCCGGTGCCAAGCTGTGGCAGTTTTTAGCCATTATCGGTTGCGGGTTATTCTCGGTGGTCTTGCTGATCATGGTCGAGCCTTACCGGATGCGTCGCGTAACCTCATTCTGGAACCCTTGGGCAGATCCTTTCGGAAGTGGCTACCAATTAACCCAGTCGCTAATGGCCTTTGGCCGTGGTGAGTTTTGGGGGCAAGGTCTGGGGAATTCTGTACAAAAACTTGAATATCTCCCCGAGGCGCACACCGACTTTATCTTTGCAATTATCGGCGAAGAACTTGGCTATTTTGGTGTGGTTCTCGCGCTATTAATGGTATTCTTTGTGGCATTTCGTGCGATGTCCATTGGACGCAAAGCCTTAGAACTTGACCAGCGTTTTTCTGGATTTCTAGCGTGTGCGATCGGCGTATGGTTTAGTTTCCAGGCACTGGTTAACGTTGGTGCGGCGGCGGGAATGTTGCCAACCAAAGGTCTGACGTTGCCACTTATTAGTTACGGCGGATCGAGCTTAATTATTATGTCTACGGCAATCGTCCTTCTTTTGCGCATCGATTTTGAAACGCGCCTAGCGAAAGCCCACGCAGTAACCCGAGGTAATCGATGAGTAGTAAAAAGCTGATGGTAATGGCAGGAGGCACTGGAGGACATGTTTTTCCAGGGCTCGCGGTTGCTCATCAATTAATGGAAGAGGGTTGGGAAGTGCGCTGGCTTGGAACGGCGGACAGAATGGAAGCTGACTTAGTCCCTAAACATGGTATCGAGATCGAGTTTATAAAAATTAACGGCCTGCGTGGCAAGGGGGCTAAGGCCCTGCTACAAGCGCCGTGGCGTATTTTCTCCGCTTGGCGGCAGGCGCGTAAAATCATCAAGCAGTGGCAGCCGGATATTGTATTAGGGATGGGCGGCTATGTCTCTGGCCCGGGTGGTTTGGCTGCGTGGAGTTGTGGCGTGCCGGTCGTGCTGCATGAACAAAATGGCATCGCTGGCCTAACAAATCAGTGGCTATCTAAAATTGCCCGTAAGGTGTTACAGGCTTTCCCTGGTGCCTTTGAGCACGCCGATGTTGTCGGTAACCCGGTTCGTAAAGACGTTCTCGCGCTTCCATCGCCGACTGAGCGGTTTCAGGAGAGAGAAGGGCCATTGAGAGTACTGATTATGGGCGGTAGCCAAGGAGCGAGAATTCTTAATCAGCAACTGCCTGAGGTGGCGCAAGCCCTAGGAAATAGCGTGACTTTCTGGCATCAAACTGGAAAAGGTAACCAAGCCGCGGTCGAGCAAGATTATCAACAGCGCGGCGTCGGTCAGCATAAAATTACCGAATTTATTGACGACGTGGCAGCGGCCTACGCTTGGGCTGATGTTGTAGTCTGCCGCTCAGGGGCATTAACAGTGAGCGAGATCGCCGCCGCGGGAGTCTCAGCCATTTTCGTACCTTTCCCTCATAAGGACAGACAACAGTATTGGAATGCGTTGTCATTAGAGAAAGCGGGCGCGGCGGTAATCTTAGAGCAACCTCACTTTACGGCGCAGGCGGTGATCGAGTGTCTCCAAAACTGGGATCGTAAAGCCTTACTCGTTAAAGCTGAAGACGCGCAAAAAACAGCGGTTCGCGATTCAACACAACGCGTAGCTCAAGAAATTAAACGCATTGTCGCACATTAATTTTAGGGACGACGTTTTGTCCCCTCGTAAGTGATAGGTAAGAAGTTATTCATGAATACTCAACAATTAGCGAAGTTACGTTCTATCGTGCCTGAAATGAGACGGGTTAAGCACATCCATTTTGTTGGGATTGGTGGGGCGGGTATGGGCGGTATTGCTGAGGTGCTGGCCAACGAAGGATACCCAATTAGTGGATCAGACTTGGCACCTAATGCGGTAACGAAACATTTGGTTGGCCTAGGAGCCACCGTCTACTTTAACCATAGCCCAGAAAATATTCAGGGTGTCAGTGTCGTCGTTGTTTCTAGCGCTATCGCTGAAGATAACCCAGAATTAGTGGCGGCTCGCGAGTCACGTATTCCGGTTATTCGCCGTGCGGAGATGCTCGCGGAGCTAATGCGTTTTCGTCATGGTATCGCGATAGCCGGTACACACGGTAAAACGACGACAACTGCGATGGTATCGAGTATCTATGCTGAAGGGGGACTCGATCCCACGTTCGTTAATGGTGGGCTCGTTAAAGCGGCGGGAACGCATGCCCGATTGGGTAGCAGTCGTTACCTGATTGCTGAAGCTGATGAGAGTGATGCTTCATTTCTTCACTTACAACCGATGGTGGCGATTGTTACTAATATCGAAGCCGACCATATGGATACCTATCAGGGTGACTTCGAGAATCTTAAGCAGACGTTTATCAACTTCTTACATAATCTACCTTTTTACGGTCGGGCTGTGCTCTGTGTTGACGACGAGGTTATTCGCCATCTGATCCCCGATGTTGGGCGGCAGGTCACGACCTATGGATTTAGTGCGGATGCTGACGTGAGAATAGATGATTATCAACAGCATGGCGCGACGGGCCAGTTTACGGTCTACCGTCAAGATAAACCCAAAATATCGGTCACCTTAAATGCGCCAGGCCGTCATAATGCGCTGAATGCTGCTGCAGCGATAGCCGTAGCGAGCGAAGAAGGGATTGAAGATTGTGACATCCTTTCCGCGCTAGAGAGTTTCCAAGGGACGGGGCGTCGTTTTGATGTTTTGGGGGATTATGCCACCGAAGCCGTTAATGGCCCGGATGGCAGCGCAATGCTCGTGGATGATTATGGGCACCACCCCACTGAAGTCGATGCAACGATCAAGGCGGCCCGAGCGGGATGGCCAGATAAAAAACTGATCATGGTGTTCCAACCCCATCGCTATTCTCGAACTCGTGATTTATTTGATGATTTTGCCAACGTTTTATCGAATGTTGATGTATTGTTGATGCTTGATGTCTATTCTGCCGGTGAAACACCCATTGCAGGGGCAGATAGCCGAGCGCTATGTCGTTCAGTACGTTCACGCGGTAAAGTCGAGCCGATACTCATTACTGATCAGGATGCATTATTAGAGTTTCTTGCACCGACCTTAAGTGGGAATGACTTGGTGCTTTTACAAGGTGCAGGAACGGTAGGGCGGATTGCGCGGCAGTTAGCTGATAATTGGAGCAAGCCTGCGTTGTTGGCTAACTCATAAAAAATACGTGTTTATTGTTAGGGGGAGAATTGCTCCCTCTACTCACGAGAGACTGAAGAAGTATTCTCTCTAGACGATTGGAATCGATACCCGTTAATGAGTTGAATCATATCTTTGCAACGTAATGCACCCTAGCGGCGGGGGAGGGGCTTTTTCTCCTGATGATATATTCTGTGAAGACGCTGCTCGAGCGTAGCGTTTTTAACCTTTTAGCTCAGTGGGGCCAGTCTGAACGTGCAGGACCTATTTTATGATTTTAGCCATATGTATCGTATGAAGCTTAGTGACAAGTCATGAAGATAATGGGCAACTGAAGGTTTTTTATGCAGGAATCAATGGTCTGTTGCAATAATTGGTGACAAAATATTGCCTTCAATACAGATTCAGACTATTAATGAATTTAATGAATTTAATGAATTTAATGAATTTAATGATTATGATGCAAAATATCTTTTTGATGAGAAACGATATTTTTGCCGGTTAGGACTGACTGTTCGAATTAGCCACCCTAACACATTTAGCAGGGCTAAAGTGGCCCACCATTAGCTGCCAAGGATCGGAGATAACAAGGATTATGCCCAAGAGTCATGGTCATTTTCAGTCGATGGAGAATAACTTCTCGATGACTATTGCCCCATACGAAGTGATCCTTATGGTAGCTAAGCAAGCGGGAAACGTTATATCGCCGCTTGTTCAACAGATTCTGGAGTAAACAGACTGATATGTCTCAGGCTGCACTGAATACTAAAAATAAAGAAACGCAGAAACGTTTACGTTCTGGTCGCAGTAATGGCACTCGTCTTTTTGGCGTTGTGTTTCTTCTGATGGTCATTGGTACCATCGTGTTTGGTGGCATCGCGGTCGTTAATTGGATGAATGATGTATCACGGCTGCCGCTCTCAAAGCTCGTCGTGACAGGCGAAAAACGCTATACCTCGAATGACGATGTGCGCCAAGCGATACTGTCATTAGGGCCTCCTGGCACCTTTATGTCGCAGAATGTCGATATTATTCAGCAACAGCTTGAAAGGTTGCCCTGGATTAAACAGGTCAGTGTTCGTAAACAGTGGCCGGACGAATTAAAGATTCATCTGGTTGAATATGTTCCCGTTGCAAGGTGGAATGATCAGCATGTTGTAGATGCTTCGGGTATCTCGTTCACGCTGCCTTTCCATCCCGGCGCGCCGAAGCAAGACATGCCATTACTCTATGGCCCAGAGGGTAGTGAGAAAGAGGTGATGGACGCCTTTTATCAGATGGCAACTAGGCTGCATCAGGTTCATTTAACGCTCAAGGCAACGGCAATGACAGCGCGCCACTCTTGGCAGCTGATCACGAGTGATGGCATAAGAATTGAGTTGGGTAGAGGCGCAGACGATAAGCGGTTGCAACGCTTTATCACGCTTTATCCTGAGCTCGTAAAACAGGCACAGGCTGATAATAAAACGATCAGTTATGTCGATCTTCGTTACGATTCGGGCGCCGCAGTTGGATGGGGCCCCGCACCCGTAGATACGCAAGTAGGTAATCAGCAACAAAATCAGGCACAGGCTAAACAACAATGATCAAGGCAACGGACAGAAAACTGGTAGTAGGACTTGAAATTGGCACCGCCAAGGTTGCTGCCTTGGTAGGGGAAATTCTGCCCGATGGTATGGTTAACATTATCGGCGTTGGTAGCTGTCCTTCACGCGGAATGGATAAGGGCGGTGTAAACGATCTTGAGTCCGTTGTAAAATGTGTACAACGGGCGATTGACCAAGCAGAGTTGATGGCTGATTGCCAAATTTCCTCTGTCTATCTCTCATTATCGGGCAAACATATTAGTTGTCAGAATGAAATCGGGATGGTTCCGATTTCGGAAGAGGAAGTTACCCAGGATGATGTAGAGAACGTCGTTCATACAGCTAAATCCGTCCGGGTAAGAGACGAACATCGTATTTTACATGTTATCCCGCAAGAATATGCCATCGACTATCAGGAAGGGATTAAAAACCCAGTCGGTTTATCTGGGGTAAGGATGCATGCTAAAGTACATCTGATAACCTGTCACAACGATATGGCGAAAAATATTGTTAAAGCGGTAGAACGCTGTGGCCTAAAGGTCGATCAACTGATTTTCGCCGGTCTTGCGTCGAGTTATGCCGTATTGACGGAAGATGAGCGCGAGCTTGGTGTCTGTGTCGTCGATATTGGCGGAGGCACGATGGATATGGCGGTCTATACTGGCGGTGCGCTTCGTCACACTAAAGTGATCCCTTATGCAGGGAACGTCGTGACCAGTGATATTGCTTATGCATTTGGTACACCTCCCACTGATGCAGAGGCTATTAAAGTACGTCATGGCTGCGCGCTAGGTTCAATCGTTGGGAAAGATGAAAACGTCGAAGTCCCAAGTGTAGGAGGACGCCCTCCACGCAGCTTACAGCGCCAAACTTTAGCGGAAGTAATCGAGCCGCGTTATACCGAATTACTGAATCTGGTCAACGACGAGATTCTTGAATTACAAGAGCAGCTTCGCCAACAAGGGGTTAAACACCACTTAGCGGCGGGGATAGTACTGACCGGTGGTGCTGCGCAAATTGAAGGCTTAGCCGCCTGCGCGCAGCGTGTGTTCCACACTCAGGTGCGAATTGGGCAGCCCTTAAATATCACAGGATTGACCGATTACGCGCAAGAAGCCTACTACTCAACGGTTGTTGGCCTCTTACATTACGGCAAGGAATCTCACTTGGGTGATGAGGCTGAGTCTTCAAAACACTCGCCAGTCAGTACTTGGTTCAAAAAATTTAACAGTTGGTTAAAAAAAGAGTTTTAATTTTGATTCAAGAGGATCATTCTAAGCGTACTAAGTGATCCTCTGGCAACAGGCACATAACGGAGAGTAATCATGTTTGAACCTATGGAATTAACCAACGATGCGGTGATTAAAGTCATCGGCGTCGGTGGTGGTGGTGGTAATGCTGTAGAACACATGGTACGTGAACGTATCGAAGGTGTTGAGTTCTTCGCAGTGAATACGGATGCGCAGGCATTACGTAAAACAGCAGTCGGCCAAACAATCCAAATCGGTAATAACATTACTAAAGGATTAGGGGCAGGCGCGAACCCAGAAGTTGGACGTAACTCAGCGGAAGAAGATCGCGAGGCGTTACGTGCAGCATTAGATGGTGCCGACATGGTATTCATCGCAGCAGGTATGGGTGGTGGTACAGGCACGGGCGCAGCTCCAGTGGTTGCTGAAGTGGCTAAAGACCTCGGTATTCTGACAGTAGCAGTGGTCACCAAGCCATTTAACTTTGAAGGCAAAAAGCGTATGGCTTTTGCTGAACAAGGTATTGCTGAACTGTCTAAGCATGTCGACTCGCTGATTACTATCCCGAATGACAAGTTACTTAAAGTCTTGGGCCGCGGTATCTCTTTGCTAGATGCTTTTGGTGCAGCGAACGATGTACTTAAAGGTGCGGTGCAGGGTATTGCTGAGCTGATTACTCGCCCAGGTCTGATGAACGTCGACTTTGCCGATGTGCGTACTGTGATGTCTGAAATGGGTTATGCCATGATGGGATCCGGTATTGCCTGCGGTGAAGATCGTGCTGAAGAAGCTGCAGAGATGGCGATTTCAAGCCCGCTGTTAGAAGATATCGACCTGTCTGGTGCACGCGGCGTCTTAGTCAACATCACTGCTGGATTCGATCTTCGTCTTGACGAGTTTGAAACGGTCGGTAATACCATCCGCGCGTTTGCTTCAGATAACGCAACCGTGGTGATCGGGACTTCTCTTGACCCTGAGATGAACGACGAGCTACGTGTAACGGTTGTGGCAACAGGTATTGGTATGGATAAACGTCCTGAAATTACCCTAGTTACCAACAAGAATAACTCGCAGCCTGTGGTCGACCATCGTTACCAGCAACACGGTTTGACTCCGTTACCTCAAGAGACCAAACCCGCGGCGAAGGTAGTTAACGAACCAAGTTCACAGCCGAATAAAGAGCCAGATTATCTCGATATTCCGGCGTTCTTACGTAAGCAAGCGGATTAAGATATTACTGAAAATTGGCGGTAAACGCTTTTTGTGTTAAGGTGTTGGTCCGTACATGGGGTATATTCCCGTCTGGAAACAGTAATTTTTGCGAGATTGATACGATGATCAAACAAAGGACATTAAAACGTATTGTTCAGGCCACTGGGGTCGGTTTACATACCGGCAAGAAAGTGACGCTGAACCTGCGGCCTGCGCCAGCAAATACTGGGGTCATCTATCGCCGCACTGACTTGAATCCACCGGTTGATTTCCCGGCTGATGCTAAATTTGTGCGCGACACGATGCTTAGTACTTGCCTTATCAATGACCAAGGAATCCGTATTTCTACGGTCGAACACCTAAACTCTGCTTTGGCAGGATTAGGGATTGATAACATTATTGTTGAAGTCGATGCACCTGAAATTCCTATCATGGATGGCAGTGCAGCCCCTTTCGTCCATCTACTGCTTGATGCAGGTGTCGAAGAGCTAAATAGCGCGAAGAAATTCTTGCGCGTTAAGCAGGCTGTACGCGTCGAAGATGGCGATAAGTGGGCCGAAGTGAAACCTCATAATGGGTTCTCACTCGATTTTACTATCGACTTTAAGCATCCCGCTATTGACTCCAGTTCTCAGAACTATCGTTTGAATTTTTCAACAGAAGCGTTTATTAGCCAGATCAGTCGTGCAAGAACCTTTGGGTTCATGCGCGATATCGAACAATTACAGTCTCGTGGCCTGTGCCTGGGTGGAAGTCTTGACTGTGCGATCGGATTGGACGACTTCCGCGTGTTGAACGAAGATGGTCTACGTTTCGACGACGAGTTTGTACGTCACAAAATGCTAGATGCTATCGGTGATTTGTTTATGTGTGGCCATAACATGATTGGTGCTTTCTCTGCCTATAAATCAGGTCATGGCTTAAACAATAAACTGCTGCAAGCGGTTTTAGCTAATCAAGAAGCTTTCGAGTGGGCAACCTTCGAAAATGAAGCTGAAATTCCGCAGGCGTTTAAACTGAAAAACTTCGTTCTCGCTTAATAGTATCGTTACGGTTAATACCGTCACCTAAGATGAGCCAGCTGATTCCTCCGTTCAGCTGGCTCTTTTTTTTGCATGAAATCTGTACGCTCAACTGCTTTTTCGGCGACATCGTGTAATCGTTAGTGTGGCATGAGTGGATTGATGCTACTATCATCGTCATCTGCAAGGTGGAAAACCGAGAATAGACTTCAGCTGTCATTAATAACGATAAGAGAAGATATTTTTTCAATATCAATGGATGAATTGTGATTGGTTTGATTTCGCGCTGGGGACAACTGGGAAAACGTTACCTATGGCCGCATCTCTTATTAGGGATAGTCGCGGCAGGGTTCGGTCTGCCTTTTACAACAGGTCTTTTATCAGCAGCGAACGACGCCACACTATGTAATAGACTTTCGATTTCCCCACAAGCACGCATCTTCCCTATCATACGTCTACATGACCGTATTTTACGTCCGACGTATGTCCAAAATTTCTGGCAGCAGCAAACCTTACGCACCGTCATTCGTCATCTTTCATTCTCAATTCCGAGGACGTCAAACGCCGAATCTAGCTATGCACAGCTTACGGTTAAACGCTTAGTTGTACTCTATTCCTTAATCACACTATTGACTTCAGCCGCCGCGCTTAAAATAAGACGGCTTACCTGTCAACGTCTAGTGATCGAACGGCCTCGAGTTTTCTCCGCCGGACATTGGTTAGCCCAAATTCAGGGGATCCGCGCCGGACCTATACCAACTTAATAAAAAATATAGGTATTTAGGATCGTAGATTGGTTGTCAAAATAGAGAATTTATAATCATGGTAATGAAGTTATTAACGAAAATTTTTGGTAGTAGTAATGACCGGACGTTACGCCGTATGCGTAAAGTGGTTGATGTTATCAACAAAATGGAGCCTGACTATATCGCGTTAAGCGATGACCAGCTTAAAGCGAAAACCAATGAGTTTCGTCAGCGCTTGGAAAAAGGCGAGAGCCTAGAAAGTTTAATTCCAGAAGCCTTCGCCACCGTCCGCGAAGCGAGTAAACGTGTCTTTAATATGCGCCATTTCGATGTGCAATTATTGGGCGGTATGGTACTTAATGAGCGTTGTATTGCCGAGATGCGTACGGGTGAAGGTAAAACCCTAACGGCGACCCTTCCAGCTTATCTTAATGCACTCAGCGGTACGGGCGTTCACGTCGTGACTGTTAACGACTATCTCGCCCAGCGTGATGCTGAGAATAACCGTCCCTTATTTGAGTTTCTGGGTCTAACCATCGGGATCAACTTACCGGGTATGCAATCACCTGCTAAGCGCGAAGCGTATGCGGCAGATATCACCTACGGGACCAATAACGAATATGGTTTCGACTATCTGCGCGATAACATGGCTTTTAGCCCTGAAGAGCGCGTCCAACGTAAGTTGCACTACGCTTTAGTCGATGAAGTGGACTCCATCTTGATCGATGAAGCGCGTACGCCGTTAATTATTTCAGGCCCGGCTGAAGATAGTTCTGAACTCTATATTCAAGTTAATAAAATTATTCCTCATCTGGTACGTCAAGATAAAGAAGACTCTGATACTTTCCAAGGTGAGGGGGACTTCTCGGTCGATGAGAAAGCGCGTCAAGTTCATTTGACTGAGCGTGGTCTAGTCAAAATTGAGCAGCTGATGGTTGCCCAAAATGTGATGCAAGAGGGAGAGTCACTTTACTCGCCGACTAACATCATGTTGATGCACCATGTTACCGCGGCGCTGCGCGCTCACGTGCTCTTCACGCGTGACGTAGACTATATCGTGAAAGACGGTGAGGTTGTTATCGTCGACGAACATACGGGCCGTACCATGCAAGGTCGACGCTGGTCAGAAGGTTTACACCAAGCCGTCGAAGCGAAAGAAGGCGTAGAAATCCAGAACGAGAACCAAACACTGGCTTCTATTACTTTCCAAAACTATTTCCGTATCTACGAAAAACTTGCCGGTATGACAGGTACTGCTGATACCGAAGCCTTCGAGTTTAGTAGCATTTACAAGCTCGATACTATCGTTGTCCCGACTAACCGCCCGATGGTCCGTAAAGACAATGCAGACTTAGTCTATATGACTGAGAAAGAAAAAATCGACGCGATTATTGAAGATATCAAGGATTGTACGTCTCGTGGTCAACCGGTACTGGTTGGTACCATCTCGATCGAAAAATCGGAAGTTGTGGCCGATGCTCTCGCGCGCGCAGGTATTAAGCACAGCGTATTAAACGCGAAGTTCCATGCCAGCGAAGCCGATATTATTGCCCAAGCTGGCCAGCCTGGTGCGGTAACCATCGCTACCAACATGGCCGGACGTGGTACAGATATTATGTTAGGCGGAAGTTGGCATGTCGAAGTTGACGCGCTTTCCAATCCTACCGATGCTGAGATCGCGGCGATCAAAGAGGCCTGGCAAATTCGCCATGATGCAGTACTAGAGGCTGGCGGGTTACATATTATTGGTACAGAGCGTCACGAATCACGTCGTATCGATAACCAGCTTCGCGGACGCGCAGGTCGTCAGGGCGATAAAGGATCATCACGTTTCTACCTTTCAATGGAAGATGCCTTAATGCGTATCTTCGCCTCTGACCGCGTGTCTGGAATGATGCGTAAGTTGGGGATGAAACCGGGCGAAGCGATTGAGCACCCATGGGTGACCAAGGCGATCGCGAACGCTCAACGCAAGGTTGAGAGCCGTAACTTTGATATTCGTAAACAGTTATTAGAATACGACGATGTAGCGAACGATCAACGTAAGGCCATTTATTCTCAGCGTAATGAGCTGTTGGATGTTTCTGATGTGAGTGAAACTATCAACAGTATTCGCGAAGACGTTTTAAGCTCGACTATCAGTCAATTCATCCCACCACAATCTTTGGAAGAAATGTGGGACGTTACAGGTCTTGAAGAGCGCTTACGTACCGATTTTGAACTGCATCTGCCTCTGACCGAGTGGTTGGATAAAGAACCAGAACTCCACGAAGAAGTACTGCGCGAACGTATTCTGCAGAGCTCTTTGCAACAGTATGCTGATAAAGAAGCTGCCGTTGGCGTCGAGACGATGCGTAGCTTCGAAAAAGGCATTATGTTGCAGACGCTGGATACTCTGTGGAAAGAGCACCTTGCCGCGATGGATTATTTGCGTCAGGGCATCCATTTACGCGGATATGCGCAGAAAGATCCTAAGCAAGAATATAAGCGTGAGTCGTTTGCCATGTTCGCCAGCATGCTTGAGGCGCTGAAGTACGAAGTCGTCAGTACATTAAGCAAAGTTCAGGTACGGATGCCGGAAGAGGTCGAGGCCATGGAACAGCAGTTCCGCGAGGAAGCGGAACGCCTAGCAGAACAGCAACAGCTCAGTCATGTTGATGATGAAACCGCTGCGGCGAATGAGCTAGCGAGCCAGGAAGGAGAGCGGAAAGTTGGACGCAACGACTTATGTCCGTGTGGATCAGGTAAAAAGTATAAACAGTGCCATGGTCGTTTAGCGTAGCCCTTTCTCGGTAGTTGGTAATTAACAGAAAAGGTCCATGGAAACATGGGCCTTTTTATTGTTCAGTAAGGAAGTTAATGATGAAAAATCTCCATGTTGCCGTAGGCATCATCCGCAATGATAAAAAAGAAATTTTTCTCACCCAGCGGGCTTCTACCTCCCACATGGCCAATAAATGGGAGTTTCCCGGTGGTAAAATTGAGTCTGGTGAGACGGCTTTAGATGGACTCACTCGTGAATTGATGGAAGAGACGGGAATTACCGTGGTGGATGCTCAAGCTGTCGGAACGGCCAGCCATACCTACCAAGAGGTAAGCGTAACGCTTTATTTCTATCTGGTGGAGAAATGGCAGGGTGAGCCTTGGGGTAAAGAAGGGCAGCCTCAACGCTGGGTCAGTCAAGTAGACCTGAAGGCCGACGAGTTTCCGCCGGCAAATATCGAGATGGTTAATCGACTCGTACTGGGTGATTTGTAACTATCATCGATTAAGATTCTGGGTCTTGCTCGCTCCAGGCCTCATGGTCAAAATGCGTAGGTTGACCTGCAATCGATTTTTCTTCGGCGGCCCACTCGCCAAGATCGATCATTTGGCAGCGCTTCGAGCAGAAAGGGCGCCAAGGACTTAGGTTATCCCAAATCACCTCTTTTTGGCATTGCGGACAATTAACAGTAGTGACATCGGGTTGCATAGGACCTCTTAACAGCAAGCGAGTTGAAACGGTAAAATTTCAGGGACTCTATCATCGTTTTCTAACGGAAAAAAGCGAATTGAAAACCGCGCTTTATGGCCTGAGACTTGTGGGTAAATTTCATCGTCGCTGGACAGCAGGATACGCAGTAGATTTTTATCTTCGGCGGCGTTCTGAAAAAATCCTTGATGAGCCTGTAATTCGTTGAAACGTCCACTCTGCCTGATAAGGTGTAAAAGGGTTTGTAGGCTGAGATGAAGGGGTTCCAAACCCGCATACCAGTGATCAAGCTGCGCTTGGCGCTTTTCAATCGGTAGATGTTGCCACAAATGAAGCGTAGGTGTATCGAAATTGCAATAGCCGCCGGGTATCGAGAGTCGCTGGCGAATTTGGCCTATAAACCGGTCTTCCTTGAAAGTACTACCAAATTTAGGGACGGTATTCATCTTCTGCCCATGCGCGCTCAATTCATCAATGAGGCAGTGAACGGCTTGTGTATCAATATCGGGTACGATTAACCACTGTTGTAGCTTACTTTGTTGCCTTTCAAGTTCTTTTAGTAAATCAGCACGTAATTCGTTACGCTCAAAAATATCAAGTAGCTCGGTGAGGGTTCGTAGAAAGAGTAAACACGCTTCAGGTGAATGTGCGTTTTTAGACGCGACCAGTTGTTGGAGTAAATATTCGACTCGTAACCAATTACGCATTTTTTCATTGAGTGGATATTCAAATATGATCGACGAGTGTGTCATAGGTGACGCCCTTTATAATCTGCCGCTAATTGATTGTAGGCCAAAATAAGCTGAGAGACTTTCTCGTCGAGAGCGCTTTTGGATAAATTGTTATCAATGATATCGTCAGCGATAGCGAGTCGCTGCTCGCGTGTCGCTTGTGCTCGAATTATGGCTAGTGCCTCTTGGTGAGACACATTATCACGTTTACACACGCGTTCGATCTGCCGCGCCTCATCGCTATCTACCACTACTACGCGTTGCGCGAGATGTTGGAGTTGATTTTCAACAAGTAGTGGAACTACCCATAAGCACCACTCGGCAGAGCATTGGGCTATCTGTAGTTGGGTTTTTTGCTGGATTAGCGGGTGGAGTAATGCGTTTAGCCACGTTTTATGTTGGGCTTCGGAAAAAATAATACTACGGAGTTGTTTACGATCAAGCGTGCCATCCGCTAGCAGAATTTTCTGACCAAAACGTTCTTTCATTGCGACTAGGGCTGGTTGTCCAGGCTCGACGACTTCACGGGCAATGACGTCGGCATCAATAATAGCGATATTTTTTGCTGCAAAAAGATCGGCTACGGTGGATTTACCGCTCGCGATACCGCCTGTTAACGCCACAATATAGGTCATGTTCTGTCGTCTCACTCTTAACAATATTTACGACGGGTAATTACCTTGAGTATGAAGGGGATATGAAGAGGTGTAAACCTTGGTAATGAGGGACGATTTAACCCAAGGCCTCACCTAAATAGAAGATAGGTAAATACATGGCTATCACAATGCACCCGACCAAACCACCACTTAGCCCCAGCATGATAGGCTCGATACGCTGGGTGAGTCGGCGGCTTAACACTGAAGCCTGCTGCGAATACCAGGTGGCTAACTGACTGAAGGTTTTCTCCAACTGCCCAGTTTCCTCTGCAGACCTTACCAATAATAGCGATAACGGTGGATACTCAGAATAGTGAGCCATTGCTGCTGATAACTTTTCACCGGTATGTAACCTTCGATAAATTTCCTCGATCCTCTGTTTCCATAGTGGCGAGCTAAAGATATTCGTAACTAGATGTAGGCCATCGAGTAATGTGAGGCCTGAATGCTGCGTACTCGATAAGGTAGAAAATAATAAAGAGAGATGACGATGTTGCCATAACTCTCCTAACAGCGGGATGTGTCGTACGCAGCGATGACGCGCTAATTTCCATTCAGGATATTTAGGGTCGATATAACGGGCGACTAATAGAAAGATGACACCGATCAGAAATAAATACGGAAGTACTGTATTAAACGAGTGAGCGAGCTGTATCACTAGCTGCGTAAAGCGAGGTAACGGTGCATTTAGTGACTGGTACATCAGGGCAAATTCTGGAAGGACGAAGACTAAAAGCCCGCACGTCGTGATGATAAGAAAGAATAGAGTGATACAGGGATAGCGCAGGGCAGCCACTAACTCGTCGTGCAGCACTTGTTGCTGCTTTAGTACCCTGACGACTTGCAGACAGCTATCGGGAAGGTGGCCAGTGAATTCTCCAGCTCTAATTAGGGCTGACACGGTAGGCGGAAATATTTGAGGCCACTGCGCTAAGGCCTGCGATAGTTTTTCTCCTGATACGATTTTTTTTAATAGCAATTCGATAATAATTCGCCATACAGGTGAGGGTGGATGACTCATTAATAGCTCTAAACACACTGCTAGGGTGAGTCCAGCATTAAGCATGGACTCGAGTTGTTGAAAGAAGACAATGAGTGTTTTTCGAGACCATCCCTTCAAGGTATGGTTTCGCTTAGTTTTAATGTGATAAGGGATAATGCTATCTGTTAGTAGTTGCAGTTCTATATCTTGTCGACATACACCCAGCTGATGACCGTCACAACTTTCACCCTGCAGGGTTATCCCTTGCCAATGATAGAGTTTAAGCTGCTGCATCGTTTTCCCCGACTATCCGTAACACCTCCTGATAAGTCGTTATTCCCTGTACTACGGCAGCAAGACCGATCTCAAAAAGATTTTGTACATTACGCTCTTGAAGCAGCCTACGAATATGATGGGGAGAGTCGTACTGGATAATGGCATATTGCAGCGAGCTACTGATAGGAAGTAGCTCGAATAAAGCATGGCGACCTAAATAACCAGACTTACAACGTTCGCACCCTGTAGCAAGCCAATGTTCGAAGGTTTGCAGTGGAAAGTGAGAGGGAAGTGGCTCGGGGGATAGACGTCGGCAATAGCCACATAAACGCCGTACTAATCGTTGTGCAATGATAAGCTTCAAGGCGCTAGCAGTGAGATATCCAGCAATCCCCATCTGTGTTAATCGACTTAGGGTGTCCACGGTGGAATTGGTATGTAATGTACTTAAGACTAGATGGCCTGTTTGTGCGGCTTTTATGGCGATTTCAGCCGTTTGGTTATCACGGATTTCACCAATCATGACGATATCGGGGTCTTGGCGTAATAGGGCTCGAAGAATGGTAGCGAAATCAAGGCCAGCTTTCAGGTTGATTTGTGTCTGAGTTGTTCCTGTGACCACCATTTCAATCGGGTCTTCGACGGTACAAAGATTACGCTCTGGGCTATTTAGGTAGTTGAGAGCACTGTAAAGCGTGGTTGTTTTCCCACTCCCCGTAGGCCCGGTGACAATAATTAATCCCTGTGGAGAATCCAACGCTACTTTAACCAAACCTAGCTGCCCGGTTGGCATACCGAGGTTCTCCAGTGCCAAATCACCGCGAAAAGTCTCTAACAGTCGCAGAACCACCTTTTCACCAAACCGCGTGGGTAATGTTGCTATACGAAAGGAGTATTCACTACCTTGCAAGGCAAAGGTTAATTGTCCATCTTGCGGGCGGCGGTTTTCTGCAATATCTACGCCCGCAAGTAGTTTAAAGCGGCTTTCAATGGCACTCACTTCCGCTAAAGTCAGTTCACCAAAAATATGTAAGACACCATCTACCCTGAAGCGGATCCTTGCGCCATGAGAGTGGGGCTCAATATGGATATCGGAAGCTTTTTGATCAATAGCTTGGCGAAGAATTGAATGACAATATTCAATTGTTGTTGCCGACTCCTCACTATTAATAACTTTTTGTAAGACAGGGGGTAGTGTGACTGAGCCGTATTGGGCCTTATATTCATGCGCAGAGATGACTTTTACTTCGATTTTTTTTGGCAGGCAAAGGAGAGTTGCTCGAATTCGTCTTTAGTAGGCGGCGTCATCGCGATTAGACATAGACTATCCTTATTTTCCTTAAGGACGCATGCAGGGTGATTGTCACAGAAGCCTTTAAGGTAGCTAGTCTCTGCATTCATGGCTTACTCTCCCTATCGTCGTAACGTAGCTGGCGTTCACAGTTTTCACGTAGTGTTGAGTTAGTGGCTTGGCATCGTCGTTGCCAACTCAATGCTCCTTGTTCAGCTTGCAGTATAGGGATTAGCTCGGCGTTTAGGCCGTTTAGCGTATTAGTGCCTTGTGCACGTATTACCCCATTGTTAACCGTTAATTCCGAGATATAACGGGTAGTTCGAGGTAGTGGAATACCCTCCTGTCCGGCCTGGCAAACGTCGAGTTGTCCTTTTTCAAGCGCGCAGAGTTCAACAGCGATCTTATAAGGTTGAAGTACTTGGAGTAGATCGGTAAGCGCTGCTTTTTGTAGGTATCCTTGATAAGCGGGGATGCCTAAGGAACTTAATATGGCGATGATTGCGATAACAATCATTAATTCGATTAACGTAAACCCTTGTTCCATGACGTCGTCCTCAAGTGATTGAGGCGCCATGATTAAGGATAATTTTGTGCGTAAGAAACAACGATAATCAATCTAGGGTAAGTTCTCACAGCCTTAAGGCTCTTTTCGAAAAGAGTTGCATAAAGCTTGTGAGTTATCTTGAAGTACCTATGCTAATCTTGAAGGAAATCTGGCTCATTCTTAGCCAATCTTGTCTAATAAAAGGGCCACGTAATTGAGTGGTAAACGTGACTAGCATGCTAGCAATAGAAGAACATTGGTTAACGCTTGCGCGTAGAGTCCCCTCTACCCATTACAACGAACGACCTGAAGGCGTCACTCCTCGTTTACTGGTTGTTCATAATATCAGTTTACCCCCAGGTGAGTTTGGCGGTGATTATATCGACCAACTGTTCACGGGTACTCTCTGCGCAGACGAACACCCCTACTTTGCGGATATTGCAGGGTTACGCGTTGCGGCGCATTGCTTAATTCGCCGCGAAGGAGAGATAGTGCAATACGTTCCTTTCGATAAGCGAGCGTGGCATGCCGGGCAGTCGTGCTACCAAGGGGTAGAGAACTGTAACGATTTTTCGATTGGCATAGAGTTAGAAGGTACTGACGATCTTCCCTATACCGAGGAACAATATCAGGCATTGAGTCAAATTACGCAGTCGCTTGTAAAATACTATGGGTTGAAATATGAGGATATTACGGGGCATTCTGATATCGCGCCAGGCCGTAAAACCGATCCGGGAGCCGCTTTCGATTGGCACCATTTTCATTCACTCATTACCGCATACTGATTATTTAAGGGAGTAGAGTTAATCCATGACGTTATTTACGCTATTACTCGTTCTTATTTGCGAGCGGCTATTCAAGTGGGGGGAGCACTGGCAGTTAGAGCATCGGCTTGAGCCGCTTTTTCGTCGACTACATCATTTCTCATTGGTGCGTACCATCGGATTAGTAGTATTGATCATGTTAGTATTTACGTTGTTTCTACATGCCATCGAGGGGCTAGTATTCGGGGTTCTATCACTGATCGTATGGATAGTAGTGGGAGTGTTATGTATTGGCGCTGGAAAAAGCCGACAACATTATCGCGATTATTTACACTCCGCCAATCAACAGGATGTGACGGGGCATCAGGCTATGGCTGAAGAGCTTAGTACGATCCATCCTATGTCGAGCACCATTACGGATAAACTCTATCTACGCGAGCTACAAAATGCGCTGCTATGGATAAATTACCGCTTCTACCTCGCCCCACTTTTTTGGTTTGTGGTAGGCGCAGGCTATGGGCCGGTTTTTTTATTAGGCTACGCCTTTCTGCGTGCATGGCAGGGATGGCTTGCCAAGCAAGACCGACAACAACGTGAGCAGTCTGGTGTAGATGTTTTATTGTTCTGGATTGATTGGATACCCGTGAGAGTTGCAGGCTTGGCTTACGCATTTCTTGGTCACGGTGAAAAGGCTTTGCCGGCATGGGGGCGCTTCATGACCGATATTCGACATAAGCCGTATCACGTATTATCGGTTTTAGCTCAGTTCTCATTAGAGCGGGACCCGTGTAAAGATAAGGTGGAGATGCCCCGGGTTGCTGTCGCATTAGCGAAACGTATCACACTCGTCATTGTGTTGATAACGGCAGTCCTGACATTGGCAGGAGTTATCCTGTAGTAAGGGAGGATAGCCCCTGATGAATCCCCAGAAAACAAGACAGGCATAGCGTAATGTGATCTAATTGATTGCGCTAACAATTTCAAGGAAATCACCGCTATGCCTGCCCGTGTATTATGCCAAAAATTCTTTAAAAGTG